>Ga0315905_10002369_pt1 | contig 19841 bp, 24 predicted proteins | sample LakEriMetagenome_5_FD_203522 | JGI IMG/M metagenome (GOLD analysis project Ga0315905, IMG submission 203522) | Freshwater fungal communities from buoy surface, Lake Erie, Ohio, United States - Buoy 4 MA121 | ecosystem: Environmental > Aquatic > Freshwater > Lake | place: USA: Lake Erie, Ohio... | reverse complement strand
TAACCCACCTTCTGGAAAAGGCCAAGTTGCTTGTGCAACGTGTTGTTCTTCGGTCATGTCTTCGTAATATTCGTTTTCTTCTTCAGCTTGTTCAAAATCTTCATCATCTGGTGTTGACACAATTGATAACATGACTTTGTCGTATGCTGATAATTCATCAACTAGATCTTTTACATGTTGTAAAACTTCTAAACCGTTGTATGCATCATCATCTAGTTCTAAAAAAACATTTAACCCGTGTACTGTCATTTCAAGTTTCATTTTGAGCTCCTTGTGGTTAGTGTGCTCGTGGCACATAACTATTTAAGTGATAATCGATTACAAAGATTTTACAGATACTAAATTATCTCTAAAGATAGCCCAGGCACGTTCCCAAGTCCAACGCTGACTACCCGCTAACACCTTGGCCCTATCTAATTTTAACGCATCATGAACTGCTTGAACTAAATCTTCACGCATACAGCCAGTAACACCTTCGTCTATGACATCTAATGGACCTTGGCATGGATAAGCCGCAACTGGTGTACCACAAGCCATTGCTTCGATCATAACAATACCAAATGTTTCCCAGCGACTTGGGAACACAAACACATCCGCCATGGCAAAATATTTGGCCAGTTCTTGGCCACGCTTGGCGCCTACAAATTTTACATCAGGATACTGTGCCTTGTACTGTTCCAGCATGGGACCATCGCCTACCATGAACTTAACACCTTTATACGGCATTTTGAAGTATGCTTCCAAATTCTTTTCTTTACTGACTCTGCTGACACATACCAGTATAGGACCGTTTATCGGCTTGCCAGTTCTTTGACTTGGATTGAATATAGTTCTGTCCACTCCGCGAGTCCAGGGAATAACGTCTCCATCAAACCCATGAGCACGTAACTCTGCAACCATTGTGTCAGTTGTGGTCAACACCTTGCCACTATGTTTATGAAACCAACGTACTAGAGGCCAAGTAATAGCCTCAGGGATGCCAAATAGGGCTCTAAGTCCTTCAGGGAACTTAGTATGATAAGCAGTATTGTGCCGAATATGATGTTTTGAAAGATATTTTCTAGCCCACACACCAATAGGACCCTCTGTGGCGATATGGATATAATCCGGACTGAACGCCTCAATCTTCTTGCCCATCGACCGGGGATAGGCAATCTTGACTTCGTTGTAGCCAGGACAATCAAAGTAGCGGAAGTCCCCGGGAGTAATGTAAACAACGTGATAACCATCCAGAACCGCACAAGCCTCGATATTTTTGTAAGTTGTGACAACGCCATTGATCTGCTCCGGTAAGTTATCTGTAATAATTAAAATCGTTTTTGTCATTGAGTCTTTAGTTTTATAAAATCTACAATACGCTGAGCCATGTCCTGACCGCAGTACTGATCCATGCCTTCAAAGCCCGGGCTTGAATTGGCTTCACAGATCTTGTAGCCGTCCTTGTCAAATAGTAGATCTACACCTGCTATTTGCAGGCCCAGCACACGGGCAGTTTCACGTGCTAAATAATCCACTTCGTCTGTAACTTCAAATAGTTCAGCAGTGCCGCCTTGACTGATGTTGGCACGAAAGTCTCCTTCAGCACCAGTGCGTTTCATTGCTACCACAGTCTTGCCACCTATCACCCACACACGCAGATCAGTGCCGGGTTGTGCATCCACAAACTCCTGTATGATCATGGTTTTCTTTAGGCTTATACTGCTTAACAAACTCATTAGACTTGTAAAGTCTTTTTTGGTTTGACACAAATGCACAGTTTTGCCCTTGCTACCGCTGGTGGCCTTGACCACACAGGGAAAACCCACTTCCTTTTCAATCAGTTCAACATCAACATCACCGTTGACCAATATGGTTTTGGGTATGGGCAAGTTCTCTTTGACCAGCAGTTGACTGGTCAGCAGTTTGTCAGACACACGACTTATGCTGTCAGCGTCGTTGTACACAGGAATGCCAAATTTTTCAATTTGTCGCATTACTGAACGTGTGAAATAGTTAGTACCAGCACCTGTCCTACTTAGCACTAGATCTGGTAGTTCAATCTTTTCACCTTTGTAACGTATGCTTTTAGAACTGCTACGACTCACAATAATATCAAAATATTTAGGTTCAAGAACACGACCTTGCATGCCATTCTTTTCTAAACATTTCAATAGCTGTTGATTTTCGTATGCATCAATACCTGAAGCATAATGCAAGATCCATACTTGTTTCATTATAGATTTACTCAGTTGTATCTTCTTCGTCTTCAACTAAGTCGTCAAAGTCTTCGGGTAGATCTTCTTCGTCTACGGGTGCTACTACACCAGGCTGAGCAGGTGGGGTAAACATACTGAACCAAGCAAACGGATTAAAAATATTAAACCACATCATCTTTCTCCTTTGTCCATGTAATTATCTCCCAGCGGCCGTCATGGTGCTCAACTAAGGCTGTGCATGATTCAACCCAGTCGCCGTCATTCATGTACATCACACCGTTAATTTCTTTTATCTCAGCGTGATGTATATGTCCACATATAACTCCATCGAAACCACGCTTCTTACAATATGCCGCTAGATTTTTTTCAAATTGAAACATAAAGTCGCTAGCCTTCTTGACTCTATACTTGAGATATTTACTAAGACTCCAGTAGCCAAAGCCTAATTTGTGGCGCACCCAATTGAACTTGCTGTTCCAGTCCAACACTAGATCGTATAGCTTGTCGCCTAAAAATGCCAGCCACGGAGCAAGACGAGTGATACCGTCAAATAAATCACCGTGGGTGACCAAATAATGGTTGCCGTCTGCGCCAATATGTTCTGTTTGATTTTGTATTTCTATTGAACCAAATGAGAAACCATAAGGTATCATTGGTCTTAGAAATTCATCGTGATTGCCTGCTACGTATATAACCTTAGTTCCACGCTTGGCGTGACCCAGTACCCTGCGAACCACGTTGGTATGACTCTGTTTCCAACGCCATTTGTTTTGTTGTATCTTCCATGCATCGATAATATCTCCTACAAGATATAGGGTATCGCATGTGTTGTGTTTGAGGAAGTTGTTGAGTTTGTCTGCTTGACAATCTCTCGTACCTAAATGTACGTCAGAAATAAAAATGCTACGATAAGTTTTCTGCATAGAACTATTTATCGTAGCACGGTGTGTGTAATATTACAGTTGCATTAAATCTGTACCAAAGTCCATTTAGTTGTAAATGACTTACCTTCGGCCTTGTGTTTCAGTATCTTAGCGAACTCTTTTTTCTTAAGTTCGGAAACCGTTTCTGTATCATGGTCGACGCAAGCTCTGTACAGTTTGGCTAATAGCTTTTTCTGTTTCATGGTTGAGTCCTCCTGACAAATATTTATCTAAAAAATGCTCACTTTCGAAAGTTTAGGATTCCCGGCCTAACCTCCCGCGCCAGCAGCCGGCGCACACTCCGTTACGAATAACGGGTCCTAAGGTGTGTTCTTAATTGCCATCGATTCGCTCCCGGCTTTGACGCAGTATTTAGTGTCTTAATCAAAACGATTGCTCTATCATTATAATAAATATATAATAAGATAACTTTAAAGGAGTGCGTTATGGGATACCGAGCAAAAACCAAAACTAAGGCCGCTGTACGTAGACAACTACGTAAGAGTAAATAATATGGCAAAATTTCGTGCGCACCACCCACGTTCTGTTAAAGCAACAGCTCGCAGGGTGCTTAAGAAAAGAAAATAAATGAAAGCGTATCAATTCATTGTAGCAATTTTGATTGTTATATTTGTGTTGGTACATGTTTTCATGTAAGGAATTGTTGTAGTCCTTGAATGGACAAAGTTGTAAAGTAAGGCATTCTGGACGTGGGTTCGACTCCCACCTGGTCCACCATAAGCATATTAATCATTGGGTCTTGCAATCCGCCTAGATTCCTCATTAATGTGTTTATGATGGGCCAGCCATGGTTTCGACAGGGTGAGATAGGATAACAGCTCAACACGTGGGGTCACGTAAAATACAAAAAACGTAAATGCAACAGCAAATACATTCGAGTATTTCCAAGTTCCTGTAACATTAGCTTCTGCTAATGATGCAGAATTTGCAATCGCGGCCTAAGAAACCGCACTCGCGAGGTAGGACTTACCTTGTCATCAAAACAACCAAAAAGGCACTTTCGAGTGCCTTTTTTATTGACCACTGAAGTCTATGACTATATAATATGGACATGACACATGTCATTATAACAAAAAGGAATTAATTATGAAGAAATTAGCAATCGCATCCGTGTTGGCCTTGGCCGCATTTTCAGCTAGTGCTGTAGAAGTTGGCGTTAACGGCAGTTACGACTTTGGAAGTTCAAATGATCGTCCAGGCGCTGGCATTACATTGGGCCAAAAATATGGCAAGATGGGTGTAACAGCAGGCTTTGATCGTTACACCAAAGGCAATGAGCAAAACAAATGGAGCCTAGTTGGTTCATATGATGTTGCCACTATTGCCAAAACTACTGTTGCAGTCAAAGCTGGCGCAGTATATCTTGACAACATGAGTCGAGTATCAAACGGATATGCCGCATTGGTCGGTGCTGGCGTAAGCTACCCACTTACTAAGACTGTTGCTCTAACTGCTGATTATCGTTATCAAGCAGGCCAGTCGAGTGTAAACACGTTTGACGGCAGTACAGTTGCATTTGGTGCCAAGTACTCATTCTAATTCTAAATTAGAACTACATCAAAGCACCTTCGGGTGCTTTTTTGTTGATCAGTAAAACGCTAGATCCTTTTAATGAATTTCACTATGTACATTAGGCTGTTTCTATGTTAATATGTTTATAAGTACTAGTGTAAGACAGTACTTAATTTTGTTAACAAAGGAGAATTACTATGTGGACTACACCATCAGCACAAGAAATGCGATTTGGTTTTGAAATCACAATGTACGTGATGAATCGTTAAAAGTTGTAAATAGTTTCATGAAGATCAATGCAACTCAAATCATTAATGAAACTATAGCAATATTTAAGAACTCTGGGGCAGATAAACTGTTTTCAGACTTTGTAAAGGATGAAGATTATAAACGTCTTCATCCTTTGCCCTTAACTGCTACTTCAATATGGATAGACACAGAGGAATTTAAAAAAGAAATAGCTATATGGGACTTTACATTCGAGCAATGGGGTAAAGATCATACACACTTGCCAAGATATGGTGCGGCACTTGTTAATCAAAATGGCACATTGTTAAAAAATGATCCGATAAACGGTTCGTTAATGGCATGGAATCGAGATAATCCTGATAAGCCTTTAATAGAAACCGGTTGTCGTACTCCTACAGCATTAATGGACTTACCATCATTGCAACCATTAAGTGTTTTTAACGGTTATTGGTGTAGGAGTAATATACTTAAATGGAATTGCGATGCAAAATTTTTACCGCACATCGATACTGTAGTCCCTAGTCCTTGGATTAGATTATGGGCGAGCATGAATCCTGAAATTATTGTAAGATTTTATAATGAAGCAACTGGCGAATTAGAATCTGTAGAGTTTGAAACTGGCAGGGTATATGTTGTTGATACTAGCCTAGTTCATGATGCCGTTGCTGTCGGAGATAACATATATCAGTTATTCCTAAGTATTACCCCGAACGCGGTTTCTTTAGTTGATCTTGTAATAGATCCCAAGCGTGCCTAACATCATCATGTGCATACTTGGTATTATCTATCACACCGAGTTTAGCAAATGCATCAAATCGCTGTTGGCAGTTAAAACAGATACCGCAATGTGTATGATCATTCCTAATAGTATCAGTAACACATGAATGAGTTTTATATGCTAAATCTAAATATCCTAGCTGGCTATATAAATCAATAACTTCACTTTTGTTTAATGTATCAAATGGTCGTTTAATTTTATCATTGGCCCTAAGCATAGGATATACATTCCCTGGTATATCTAAATCTTTTACATATTCAGAAAAAATCCCAGTGACTAAATGAAATTCCTCTATAATTCCTATATATTTAATAGGGTCGCTGTAACATTTAGCAATTATTGTTTCATGAGTTGCAGTTGGATCTTCTTTAAATTCTGCAACATCAAAAAATAATTTAGTAAACCCCCACATTACCCATTCAACTTGATAATTATCCAGAAGATATTTGGATATCTTCTCTGCACTAGTCATTTTATCTGTAGTATGTAATTCAACATCAATAGGTACATGAATTACTTCTTTCCCTAGTAACTCCCCGGCATTAGTAACATTTATCTTTACATTAATATTACCATCGTGATTGCTTTTTGTAAACATATCGTCTGAGTATAAGAACACAACGCGATCTTCACCATACACATCTAATGCTATACGTGCAATAAGAGTAGATTCCAACCCACCGCTAAGTGCTATTCCTGCCTTGCCTGTAGTCAGAGGAGGAAAGTGATCAGATATATTATATTCTGTGTTAGTTGGTTTAAGTATCATTTTTTATTTTAGGAAAAGATTTTTCTAAAACCCAGCCAACGATGTCATACTTATGACATCGTATTTCCCAAGGGCGGTCATGATGATTTTCATGCCATGCATCACCGCCAATGAATAAATTGGCCCAGGGTCTATTGCTAGGGATATCATTACACCAATCGTGAGTCCATGTGTTAATGAACCCTATAAAGTGAAATGTAAGCGCAATTGGCGCCCAAAAAATTGCCAATGCTAAATTAACTGGCAACACAACTAATGATCCAATTAACAATGGCACAAAAATCCAATAATAATATTTGTGCCAGGTAGCATGATGAGTTCTAAGTAAACTAGCCGCAAATCTAGGATCTATTTTACTAAATGAATATCCAAATAATTGAACATACCAAGTGCCTAACTGTTTAGGACTGTGTGGATCCTTGTCTGTTCCTTGATATCGATGGTGCTGTCTGTGAGTAGCCGCCCAACTAAGTGCGCTACCTTGCATACTAAGCCCTCCTAAGAACAATCCAATAAATTCTAACCACTTAGGTAAAGTAACTGAATTATGACTAACAACTCTATGATAAGTCACACTGATACCAACAATGCCAATTAGGTAGTAAACAACTAGAGACAGTAATAATAATTTCCATTGAAGTGTGACTATCAAATATAGTAATGCTACATGACCTAACACAATCCACATATAGCCATACAATCTACTAAAAGTTACTTCATGAAATCTTTTCATTAGTCCAGCCTAATTTTGTTACTATCCATCCTGAAACATCATACTTAGATTGACTAAGTTTTGGATTATCATGGTGTGACTTGTGGAATACTCCGTCATCGTATAATAGTGGCAGTGCCCATGCAGACAAATTCTCTGGTTTACCTGATTTGTGTGATAACACCAACACTCCAAAATTTGTATTAAAGATTGTATATGCTACTGGAATCGCCCATACTGTCATAAACCATGTAAATGGCAATAGTATAAAAACTGCTAAATTACCTAATATCATAAGAGACATCATGTTTTTAGTTAACCATACAAAGTAAGAATCTCTCATTCTATCCGTAGCACGTTTCACTTCAGCAGTATGATAGTGCGCGAACACAACATGCAACCATCCTTGGAGAGTTGGTGAGTGCGGATCTTTATCAGTATCAGAAAAGGCATGGTGCGTTCGATGCCATGCGGCATACGTTATTGGAGTCCCAATCAAGCCAACTACGGCTATTAAAGACAATATTTTCTGAACCCATTTAGGAGGATTCCAAAACTTATGGCTTGCCCAACGATGCATAAACAAACTTTGAACAATATCTTGCATAAACCAATAACACAGATAGCCAACTATTAATTGATACCATGTAGCATAGTATATCCAAAAAGGTAACAAACAAAAGTAAATCACAAATAATGCAGATGCAATATGTTTTGTTAATTCAATTTTAGTAAGTTCTTTTTTCATTTTTTAATAATCCTAATAATCCAACTCGGTGGATCAAACTCCCACCATTTAATTCCTTGTTTCCATAGATAAGGTTTAGCATGATGTGTGTTGTGCCATCCTTCTCCTAAACTCATTAAGTGTGCAATCCAGCTGTTACGAGATTCGTCATTAACTTCGTGTAGTTTGTATCCATGATAGTGTGCAATTACAATAATAGAACTAGTTGAATGAAGACATAAGCAAGCTGGGATAGCATAGCCAAATATCACAAGCCACGGGTTGATCAAAAATAATATTACACAATATGAGATTATCAGTGCAAGATAATGAGTATGTAAAAACTTTTGAAACGTATCTTTACGCATGTCACGTACCAGTTTAGGACTTAACGGCAAATAGTTCCAAAGCCCGACCCATGCATTAAATTTACCTACTTGATAAGGACTGTGGGGATCCTGGGGAGTTTCAGCCGCTCGATGATGCTGTCGATGGATAGCAGTCCATGCCATTGGACTTCCAATAGTTGTTACTATACCAATTAATGAAAGCAATCTTTCTATAGGCTTGTAAGTTTGGAAACTTCTATGACTTATTAATCTATGATAGCCTACATTGACTCCTAAAATTCCTGTAACAACATAGAACGCAAGACTTGTTCCAAACCAAGTAAATTCTCCGGTATAAAATACAAATGTAATTCCTACTAATAGAAGTATGTGATTAATTATTTGTAGTCCCCGAACTATCTGATTATGAGTTAGATTCATTTAATTGCCTTCTGTTAGTGTGTTCCATTCATCTTGGAAAATTATCTTCGTTTGCCAATTTGCAAACGCACCATCTACTGTTTCACAATAGATGTAATTTTGCCAACACTTCTGTACGTTAAAAGGACATGTTTGGATATAACCATCTCCTATCTTCCAATTTGGTGCTACTTTTATACTTGCTCTACTAAAAATTTCCCAATACCCTTTTGTTTTCTTTTTATATCTATTTTGCATAGCAATAAAATATACATCAAAATTATTTATTTCAATTAATGGCTTAATAATATGCTCTACATACAAGGCAAGCAAACTAGTAACACCTTGCCGTGTATTAGTTCGCCATTTAGGGAATGTGTACTCCCTATGTAAATGCCTTGCTACATTCGTGGGATATCTGCCATCATTAAAAACACCAGCCATGCCCACTGGCTCATTAGTGTCTTTATGAAAAACAACAGAATAACCACTATGCTTTTCAATAATCAAATTTTTAGGTGTATACAGGTCTCTTAACCAGTTGTCTTCTGCTAAACACAAACGCCTAATCTCTTCAAACTCAGCAGAAGTTTCAAAAAAAGTTTTATGGAAGAACAACTCTGTATCATTTAACGCAGTTATCATAATGTACTTATCAGTATCAAAAACACGCTTATTAATTATTGACAGCAATAAATATTGCTATGGAAAACATCACAAAACAAAAGCCTGCCACTAAAGATGATCAACAGTTGTATATTAATTTGCTAATCAGTAACATGGATCGAATTATTGCTGAATATCACGAATGTGTTAAAAAACGAAAAAGTATTCCGTTGTATGGGTTTGATGGAACTGGCACTCCGCTACCAGAGTGGAGAGCTGTTACACTTTGGTGGGATAAAGAACCGTGGAGAATTTTTCAAAAGTACTTGCCGTTTACGACTGAATTTGTCCGTCATGCACCGACACATCAAGGAACTGGCTGGTTGATCCTAGAACCGCACTCGCGCACACCCGAGCATAACCACATTGCATGGGGGCACAAAATTATCATTCACATTCCTACAGAAATACCTGAGGGTGATACTGGTTTTTGTGTTGACGGCAAAGTTCACCATTGGAAGATGGGAGAGTTGTTTGCCTTTGATGCAAATAAAAATCATTACGGATACAACAATACTAGTGAGAGACGTTCTATTTTTGTAATGGAGTTTGACTACGATGAATGGTACGATACACTTCGTCCATATATGTTGTTAGAAACCTAACCGACTGTTTTTCGCCAATTATCAATAGGGTCTTGACACAAAGACTAAATAACTATACAATAAAGACATTGTGCAGTAGAGGTATCGCTAAAAACAGTTTGTCCAAAAAGACAAGAAGCGGTTGACAGAGAGACTGATTAGTAGTACAATAGAAACAAGTTAGCAAGCAATGTAACTTCAAAGCGTTGTAGAAATACAACAAAGAAAGATTTCAAAAGTGGTTGACTGTGATGCTGAAAGGCGTTATAATTAACACAAGACACTAGCATTCCGCTAGTAAATTTTAAGGTTTAAAGAGAAAACAAAATGCAATCTTGCAATAGACAACATCAATTTAATACGATGCCCAAACAGGTAGGCGTTATAGCCTCTTATTGGTTGTCGATTAATGCGGGAAGTCTATCATCATTAGATCGCACACCAGAGATTCGTAGGGTCCGGGAGACCGTCGTGTAACTTAAAACTTACATAACAAACTTCAAGGACCCTAGGATTAAAAACCCTGGGGTTTTTTGTTTTTAGACGCTGAGATTGCCAAGGCAGTCGTTGAAGCAAAGTGTGAATATACAGGTAACGAGGACCTGGCTAGGCACTATAAACATCTAGTAAACGGGCGGCCTGTAGGATGAAGCACTTCTTCTAGTGTGAAAAATTACAGCGTATTAAAGCATATTCCGAAACTAGAATGTTTAGGGGATAAGGCCACAAGCCGAGTATGCTTTAATACACACATTCGAAAGAGTGTGTTACGGAGGATGTTCCCTATTGCCGGCTGTAACCCGGTAGGCATAATAAGTAGGGTGGCGCCAAGTGGTTCGATTCCATCATCCTCCACCAAATTTGGCTTCATAGTATAATGGTTAGTACGGTGGCTTGTCACGCCATTAATAGGAGTTCGATTCTCCTTGGAGCCGCCAAATTCCCGGATAATTAAATGGTATAATAATCGGCTGATAACCGGTCTTCGCAAGTTCGATTCTTGCTCTGGGAACCAAGTTTAGGATAGCAACAGCAAAAAATCCAATTTCACTTTTAATGAAAAAAAGATGCTATCCTGTTTTTTACACTGTCGTCGTCTAGTGGCTAGGACGCTACCCTTTCAAGGTGGAGAAGCGGGATCGATACCCGTCGACAGTACCAACATGCCGTTGTAGCTCTCTGGGAGGGTAACTCGTTGTCTGCGAGACTTAGGTGGGTTCGATTCCCATCAGCGGCGCCAATTTATTGTCCGAGAGCAAGCATGGTGTAGGCGCTTCGCTGTTAACGAAGAATGAGCTAGGTTCGATCCCTAGTCGGACAGCCAAACAATTGGGGGCAGTAGTGGGCTACGGAGTTGCCTTGCAAGCATCTTGTCTAGAAGGGTTCGATTCCCTCGGCCTCCACCAATTTTATCTCTCTGAAGCGTTATCTGGTTGCGTACACGGTTTGGGGCCGTGTGGTCAAGGTTCGAATCCTTGCAGGGAGACCAATTTTGCCCTATTAGTTTAATGGTAGAACAACTGTTTTGTAATCAGTTAATGGCAGTTCGATTCTGTCATGGGGCACCAAGTTAAGGATGTTAACAGCAAATTTATACACTAGACTTTTAATCTAACCAGTAAAAATGCATCCTGTTTTATAGTAAGGAACTCAAATGGCAAATGTCAAAAAAGGTAACTTAACAGCTCCTCCACAATGGTGGAAGCATTTGAAAGATTGGAAACGAGTGTTCTGGAAATCAGAGCGCCAAGCCCAAAAGAGAAATATCAACAAAGGAGAATAGCATGAAACGTGCTAAACGTTAGTGTCATCCTAGACCCCCGTATGGTCCTGGATGGCACGTAAAAGAAAATATTTACGATCCATCCACAGCTGGCGTTTAACGGTAGCGTACTCGGCTCTTAACCGATGAGGTGTCAGTTCGAATCTGACGCTGTGGACCATATGGGGGTATAATTCAAAGGCTAGAATAGCCGGCTTTTAACCGGTCTATCAGGGTTCGAATCCCTGTGCCCCTACCATATAAAAACACATTAGGCCTGGTTATAGACCATCGCGGGTATAGTGCCTTCCGAGCCGCGGACTTGAGTGTGTTTCTATATGGTAATATAGCATAACGGTAGTGCACCTCCTTCATACGGAGCAAGGTGTAGGTTCAAATCCTACTATTACCACCAAGTTTAGGATAGTAACAGCAAAAATTAACAACACACTTCTCTTGAAAAGAAAAGGAACGGTTCGACTCCGTAGCCGCAAGGTTTGGTGTAACGGTAGCACTATGTTAAATCTATCCTGTTTTATTGTTGGGGCATTGTGTAATGGTAGCACAACAGACTTTGAATCTGTTAGCCTAGGTTCGATCCCTAGTGCCCCTGCCAAGTTATATCGCGTTCGTATAGTGGAGAATACACAATCCTACGAAGTTTGGAACGGAGGTTCGATTCCTTCACGCGATACCAATCTATGGTGTCATTAGTGTAGTGGCCTGCACCCTGCTCTGTGAAAGCGGTAGTACCGGATCGATACCGGTATGACACCCCAAGTATATGCCTCGGTAATTTAATGGTAGAATGCCCTCCTTACAAGTGGGATATGAGAGTTCGATTCTCTAACGAGGTACCAAACATGCTACTTTAGCTGATGTGGTCATAGCGGCGGTCTGAAGAACCGTTGAAAGAGGTTCGATTCCTCTAGGTAGCACCAAGTTTTGTAAGTGTCAGCAAGAGAAAGTCACGCTGTCTAGGTTTCTTCGAAGGACCAAAACAGTAGAAGGTAATGGGTTCGACTCCCACCTGGGCACGTAGTGTCCACGGGCAGAAGGTTGCAAGCTGGACAAGTATTCCAAGTGACTTATCCTGACCCGGCCGGCTAGCATTACACGGGAAAATGGTTGCGATGAGAGGGACGCAACATCTTACAAATTCAACAGACCCCCGCTTTGTCAGGTTGTGCGGTGAACAATCTGACATTTTATTAAATAAAGCTGTTAATAAAAGGTTTAAGGTGTAATAGTATTTTGAAAGAACTCAGCGAGTGCCGGAAGCATTCAATGAGGATAGTTATAGACTATAATACTGATTGACGGATAGAGTAAGGTATTGTTTTCAGCATTGACCTTACAGTTGATCATGCATTCCATGTTAGGCGAGACTAAAAGAGCAGATCTGAAAAATCTGGGTCGCCATTGATAACTCTAAAACCAAAACTCTGTGAATCTTTTATTAACACTTTTATGCAGGATTAATTCAGTGGTAGAATGTCACGTTGCCAACGTGAATGTCATCGGTTCGAACCCGATATCCTGCTCCACATTACGGCTTCCGGTTCTGTTCGCATAGCGTCCCCCGGAAGTTTTCTTTTATGCCCCTCTGGCGCAATTGGTAGACGCGGCTCTCTCAAAAGGAGTGTGTTCCCCGTTCGAGTCGGGGGAGGGGTACCACAGCTCTTGTAGTTAAATGGCAGAACACTACTTTGGTAAAGTAGAAATTCAAGTTCGATTCTTGACTAGAGCACCAAGAGATAGTACAATAGACATTACCGGCCATAGTATAATGGATAATACAAAGAGCTTCTACCTCTTGAATATGGGTTCGATTCCTGTTGGCCGGACCAATAAATAGACTACGGGCTTTGGTGAAATGGATATCATAGCGGTCTTCGAAACCGTTGGTGGGAGTTCGATCCTCTCAAGCCCGGCCAGATAATAGTTGACATAGCGTCTTAGATGTTATATAATAGTCACATACTAAGCAATTAGTTGTGTTCTTTAAAAATTTAAAAGTTAATATGACCCGTTCGTCTATCGGTTAGGACACTAGGTTTTCATCCTGGCAAGAGGAGTTCGATTCTCCTACGGGTCTCCATATAAATGCTTTCTGTAGTAGCTACAATGGAACAACACTGAACTCACTCATTCTGCAGAACGGTGAGAGGTGCCATGAAGAGTAGGGCTACCGTGGATTCAAGCGCCGCAGAGAGCACCTATATGGAAATTTATGCCCCGATGGTGGAATTGGTAGACACGCTGGTCTTAGAAGCCAGTGCCGAAAGGTGTGCGAGTTCGAGTCTCGCTTGGGGCACCAATCATGGAGAAGAAGCATCAATGGTGATGCAGTGGACTGTAAATCCGCCGCCTATGGCACGACTGGTTCGATCCCAGTATTCTCCACCAAGTTATGGAAGTGTGGCAGAGTCCGGTTTATTGCACCAGTCTTGAAAACTGACGGCCTGAAAGGGTCCAAGAGTTCGAATCTCTTCGCTTCCGCCAATCATGTATCTCTAATGTAATGGCAGCATGACAGTCTCCAAAACTGTTCGTCGGGGTTCGAGTCCCTGGAGGTACGCCAATATAGTTGTGAAGAAAGAAAATATAATGTATAATGTAGAATGGAAGGACGCAGACGGTGTTGTTTGCGAAAAAGAGTTTGAAGGTCTAACTCCTGCAATGGACTGGGCAAAGTGCTTAGAAAAGTTTGTTACTATATCAGGTAACGGAATGGAAATTGTAGGAATGTTTGGTGCAGATACTATCAAAGATGGTAAATGCCCAGACGGTGTCGACTACACATGGAAGAAACGTAGAATTTAATGCGACTGTGGTGAAATAGGTAGACACAAGAGACTTAAAATCTCTCGCCGAAGGGTGTGCCGGTTCGATTCCGGCCAGTCGTACCAAGAGCAATTGGAGGGGTCCCATAATGGTATTGGAGCAGATTGCTAATCTGTCGGTCGCGTATGCGGCTTCCGAGTTCGAGTCTCGGTCCCTCCGCCAATTTTAATAAAAGGAAAATAATGTTAAAACCAACAAGCAATTATAGAATGAGTAGCACACTCAAAGCAAGTCTAGCACTGGGTAAGTTTACAGATGCACATCAACGTGGTGCATGGAAACGTGCTTGCATCGAAGCAGAACTTGCCAGTAAGATTGTTGTTAAAACTCCACAGCGTGATAAAAATGCACCACGTGGCGGCGGCACTACAAACTATGTGACTAACGACACAGGTACTGCAAGTACACAAGCATAAGAATTATTCCGCAGTAGCTCAGCTGGTAGAGTAGTTGACTGTTAATCAATTGGTCCCTGGTTCGAGCCCAGGCTGTGGAGCCAAGTATTTGGGGGTGTAGCTCATTTGGGAGAGCGCCTGCTTTGCAAGCAGGATGTAGCAAGTTCGATCCTTGTCACCTCCACCACAATCACCCTTACACACGGTGTACAATAGGATAAGTAGTGTGTAATTAATTTGCCGACTTAGCTCATTTGGTAGAGCAACTGACTTGTAATCAGTAGGTGCCCAGTTCGATCCCGGGAGTCGGCACCAAGACACTTTATTAAAACGAACTAGAATCCGTAAAAAGATCAGGTTTGGTATCCCGTAGAGCTCTTTGACATAGTCATAACTCTTTATACACCTTAGTTTGTTTTAATAAAGTACATTTAACTGGTCTATAGGATCAGTAGCAAGGACGGGGCACCAGCGTTTAGCAAAAGCCATAAATGTGCTTTACTCAACATGCGGGATTAGTTTAATGGTAAAACAGCAGATTTCCAATCTTCGGTCAAGAGTTCGATTCTCTTATCCCGCTCCACGTTAAAAGGACTGTATGCATACACTAATAGATCAAAACGAGTTTTGCCGTAAGTATGATTACAGTAGCTTGATCACAGTTACCGAAAACGACACAGCCATAGGCATTATCAAGAGTATAATCGAAAGCGGCAATTACTTTAAAAATTCACCACCATTTCAAACACAAGAAAATTTGTTTGGTAGACCTGAAGAATGTTGGTTAAAATATAGAATGACATTTTTAACCAGTGTATTCCTATATCTAGGACACGAAGCTAAAGTTAATAACATGCAGGCTTGGAGTTTCATGACTAACTTGGCAACACAGGAAGACAGAGACAAATATTGGCATCATCATAACAAGCACAGTGGTAACAGCCTCAGTGGTATAATGTATTTGCATATACCCGATGATGTTGAAGATTTCAACACTTGCGGAACTGAACTGGCTCCTAACGGTCCAGAAGGTGACGGCAAGTTTTTTATAAAGCCAAGTTACTATTCTTGGTTGATATATCCGAGTGCGGTTTGGCACAGACCAGGCATTGTACAAAGCGAGCAATATCGTTTTATACTGGCAGCGGATATAGATTACATCTAGCGCGGATTAGAGAAACGGTATCTCAGAAGTCTCATAAGCTTCAGTTGGTGGTTCGATTCCGCCATCCGCAACCAATCATTCGGAGTGTGGCGCAGTCCGGTAGCGCACCTGGTTTGGGACCAGGGGGTCCAAGGTTCGAATCCTTGTACTCCGACCATTTTCAATCGCCAGCGAGACTTGGTAGTCAGAGAGGTCTTATATACCTTTTAGCGCCAGATTAGCGTTCTTGATAGGGTTCGATTCCCTACGCTGGTACCAATTTATTTGACAAGTAACTTGTTTACCTGTATAATATACTTTTAACGGAGCATATATGAGAAGACTAAACGATTTACGTAAACCGCTTGACCTTAGCCGTGGTACAGAAATTGACATGGAAAAATGTGTTGAGGCAGTAGGTGGCAATAGATTCAATCTTGTTCTGATCGCAAGTGAACGTGCAAGAGTAATTCGACGCCAAAATAAAGAAAGTGTCACTCGTGAACATGTTTACAGTATTGTAACAGCTCTAGACGATATCCAGCGTGGCACTGTAGATCCAGCTACATATCTAGCCAAAGTAAAATAAAGAATTTAGGACGTTAACTCAGCGGTAGAGTTCCTGCCTTACACGCAGTATGTCGGCGGTTCGATCCCGTCACGTCCTACCATTATATGTGGGTGTGCACCGAATGGTTAGGTAGCGGATTGCAAATCCGTACAATGCAGGTTCAAGTCCTGTCACCCACTCCAAAATATATTTTAGCAGTTTAGCCAAAATGTAGTGACAAGACACAGTAGAGATAATATAATAGATACATAGCAAGCAGAGATGCTAGCTAAGAGTTTTAGGATCGGTACAGCAATATTCATATACTATGAACTGTTGGACCCTATGGTAATAACTGGAGTTGAAGGGCTTGCCCGGAGGCATTGAAGGTTATTATTGGAATAGACCAACGAGCACAGAGTGATGGCCTGTGTAAAATAAAAGCAGTCAACAACGATCCTGTTATGTTTCCTAGGATGGATACAGCAACTTATACTATAACTTGAAGGTCTGGGGAAACCTAGACGCCTTGCCTAAGGACTAATTAGGATAGGCTCACAGAATGTGAGATAGTAGCCAGCATAGAACAAACTGGATAGGCTTGCGAGACTTGAACCGATATACTGGGGATGGGGGTAAGCAGAAAATAAAAATCCGTCTCAGCCATCCTGTTAAATTTAGAATGTTAACAGCAATTTTAACTTTTCGCATATAAAGAAAAATACATTCTGTAAAGGAAATATCATGAACACTTTCGTTCAAGCAATCGCAAATCAAGAAGCCCGTACTGCTAATGGCATGAAGGCTCGTAAGAGCACAGCTTCGGCTTGTGTTGACTTGTTCTACAAGATCGGCGCTAGCCGTGGTAAGAACATCACAGGCGACTTCACAGCCGCTTATGTGGAAAATTCTGACGTAGCACTACGCATCGCACAATGGGCACGTGATGTCCGTGGTGGCGCAGGTGAACGTCAACTATTTCGCGACATTCTAGTACATCTAGAAAAGCGTGACCCAGACGCCGCTTTAGCTCTTCTAAAGAAGATTCCAGAAGTTGGTCGTTGGGATGACATCTTTGTCTTCACTTCACCAGTTCTGAAGTCAGCCGCTTATACCATGTTGGGCGATGCCCTACGTGCTAAGAACGGCCTGGCCGCAAAGTGGACTCCTCGTAAGGGTAAGATCGCGGCTGAAGTACGAGCATTCTTCGGAATGACTCCTAAGCAGTACCGCAAGTCATTGGTAACAATGACTACAGTTGTTGAAACCCAAATGTGTGCTGGAGATTGGGACAACATCAACTTCAGCCATGTGCCGAGTGTTGCTTCACGCAACTACAAGAAGGCATTCAACCGTCACACTACAGCATTCGCTGAATATGTGGCCAAGTTGGTGGCAGGTGACAAGACTGTTAAGGTCAACGCCTCAGCAATCTTCCCACATGACGTGTTGAAGGGAGTGATTGGAAGTTACCAACGTGCAATTTTAGACAAGACATCTACTGACCACATTGTGGCACAGTGGGACGCTCTGCCTAACTACGTTGGAGATGCCAGCATCATGCCAATCGTAGACGTTAGCGGTTCTATGTCTTGCCCAGCAGGAAAGAACACTAATGTGACTTGTATGGATGTTTCAATCAGCTTGGGCTTGTACCTAGCAGACAAGAACAAGGGTGTGTTCAAGGACACTTTCTTGACTTTCTCAGACAAGCCACAACTTGTTACTCTAAAGGGTAACATTGTTGACAAGGTTGCTCAAATGAGCAAGAGTGATTGGAACATGAGCACTAACTTGCATGCCGCTATGGACAAGATCCTAAGCGTTGCAGTTAAGGGTTTAGTACCAGCTAGCGACATGCCAGCCATGTTGCTAATCTTGTCAGACATGCAGTTTAACCAATGTGCTCGTTACGACGACACAGCAATGCAAATGATCGAACGCAAGTTCACAGATGCAGGTTACACTGTGCCACAGATTGTTTTCTGGAACCTAAACAGTTCAGACAACGTACCTGTTAAGGCTGACAAGAGTGGTGCCGCATTGGTAAGTGGATTCAGTCCAAGTATAATGACTAGCTTGCTAGCCGCTGATTTGGATCAATTCACTCCAGAAGGCATCATGCTTAAGACTGTAATGAGTGATCGTTACGCTCTGTAAGTAACTGCTGGCCCACCTTAGCCTAGGCTGAGAATCCAGCATCCGCGATACACGAAATGTGGGATGGGCTGTGTATCCGGGGTTTGGTAAGTTTCCTGACACAAAAAAACTTATCACTAATTCGTTGTTTTATTACAACACAGGCCCAGTTAATACAAGTTGACTGGGTTCTTTTTTGATGTTATAATATAAGTAATTAATTAATAGGAATCAAAAAATTATGAGAGAATTTGAAAGCATACAAGACGATAATTTAGAAGAAGCTGACCAAGCTCAGTTACTTACAACTAATGCAACAGCAGACGCTGTGGCTAAGTTACGTGCTAGTATACCGCGTGGGCCTAGCCTAAGTCACTGTAATGAATGCGGAGAAGAAATTCCTCTAGCACGTCAGAAGGTAGTTTCAGGTTGTACCATGTGTATCGATTGTCAAGAACATGCTGAAAGAATGAAACGTGCCTAAGTGTTACCAATTGATTGGTGTTCCTGCCGCAGGTAAAAGTACTTGGCTTAAAAGTCAAGAGTGGATTGTAGGCATGGAATACGTCAGCACCGATCATCATGTTCACGAGTATGCTAAACTGCAAGGTAAGACGTATAGGGAAGTATTTGAAGAATACATGCCCACAGCAGTTGAACTAATGGCACAAGAAGTTGTGGCCGCTAGAACAGCAGGACGTGATATACTCTGGGATCAAACCAGCACTACTGTTAAAAGTCGTGCTCGTAAGTTCAATATGCTACTAGACTACCATCATATTGCGGTAGTGTTTCCAACTCCAGCAATACCAGTATTAAAGGAACGTTTAGCATTACGAGTTGACCAACCAATTCCTTGGGAAGTTGTACAGGGTATGATTGATAACTTTCAATACCCTAGTGAAGAAGAAGGCTTTAAAGAAATTTGGCGAATATAAGGAGGCATTATGCCATGGATTCAAAATTGTGCGGCAGATGATATTCCAAAAGGATTCCATGTCGCAGTAGGTGAAAATAGTATGCTGATCAGCATTGTGGATCCAGCCAGCTGGAGACCTACACCAAAACATCAGTTCAAAGAAATTCATAATTTTGAATTTCTCGATGTAGAAGAAAAAG
>Ga0315905_10002368_pt1 | contig 19843 bp, 15 predicted proteins | sample LakEriMetagenome_5_FD_203522 | JGI IMG/M metagenome (GOLD analysis project Ga0315905, IMG submission 203522) | Freshwater fungal communities from buoy surface, Lake Erie, Ohio, United States - Buoy 4 MA121 | ecosystem: Environmental > Aquatic > Freshwater > Lake | place: USA: Lake Erie, Ohio... | reverse complement strand
GCGGGAAGTCGCTGTTGTTCGCGCTGGCGGGGGATGCCATCTATCATTCGATGCACGCCGGTTCACAGGACCTGCGCGCGGATCGGGCGGTGGCGATACACAAAATCGCGCGGCTTGCCACCCTTGGAGCCGCAGGCCATGGCTATCTGAATTTCATGGGCAATGAATTCGGCCATCCCGAATGGATTGATTTTCCCCGGGCGGGCAACGATTGGTCCTATGATCACGCGCGGCGCTTGTGGAGCCTCCGGGATCGGGAGGATTTGCGCTACAAGGGATTGGGCGACTTCGACGGTGCGATGTTGGCGTTGATGCGCGATTCAAGGTGGTTTGATTGTCCGCCCGTTCATGTCAATGAGGACAACCACAACAAGACCCTGGCGTGGCGGCGTGGCGATCTGCTTTTTGCAATGAACTTCCACGGCCAGCAATCCCTGACGGAATGGACGGCTTGGGTCGAAAGCGGGGTCTGGCAGATGATTCTCGACACGGATTCCCTCGAATACGGAGGTCACGGCCGGGTGGCTCTGAACCAGCGCTACACCGTTCGTTCCGAGCACGAAAATCACGGAAAACTGATCGTTTATCTACCCAGTAGAACCGGGCTGGTGTTGAAAAAAGTCTTTTAAATGTCGGACATTTTGCGAAAATCTCATTTTCTTGGGGCACGGCCTTCTTTTTGCCTTGCACTGCATGGTCATTCCGCTAATTTTTCCGAGCACCCGCTTTGCTGCGGTGGCTCATAGCACAGAATCTGATCAAAATGAAACAAATCCATCTTTTCCTCGCAATTCTGCCTTTTGTGTTTCTGGTCAATTCCTGCTGCGCCAGCAAGTCCGTAGCCGCGCCTCCCGCGCCCACCTATCAAACTCCGGTGCGCTGAAGATCTCCTTATCAACAAAAAACTATTACTACCACAATGACTCGAATCCTGTCACTTCTCGCGCTGGCCGCCACGGCTCTGTTTTCCAATTCGTGCTGCATCTGCTGCACCAGCGACACGGAAGCACCCAAGCTGAAGCCCCTTCCTCCCTTCAAGGAGTTCGCTCCGGCACCGGAAGTGGATAACGCGAAGTAATCCTCTCTGCTTTTCCTGCAGGCCTTCCTACTCCAGGGAGGTCTGCTTTTTTTTGCCTCTGCCGCATGCCCTGTGGGGGACGGTCGAAGCCTTTTACAGGGAAATTTGCGCTCCCAGCTCAACCACGCGCGAGGGCGGCAGCGAGAAATAGGCGGTCGCCGGTGTGGCATTGCGGGTCATCCAGGCGAAGATCGCCAGTCGAACCCTTTCCCACGCATTCAGGCTCTTACCCACAGCATAGGTTTCACGCCCGAGAAAGAAGGTGGACTTCGACCCTTCGTATCTGATCCCGTTGGCCAAATGCTGCTTGAGCGCGGCCGGAACATTGGGCGTCTCGGAAAATCCGAAGCGCAAATGCAGCAGGAAAAATCCCAAGCCAAGCGGGGTCATGTCGAATTTCTCCCCCTCCGCCGCGTGCGCGGAATCGAGTGTTTCGACATGCAACAGCATGACGTGTTCATGCAGAACCTGGTTGTGCTTCAGGTTGTGCAGCAACGCCAGGGGGATGCCGCCGGTTTTGCCGCACATGTAGTAGGCCGTGCCCGACACGCGATGGATATCCTTGCGTCCGAGATCCTCAATCAGCATGGCGGCGGGAATCGAGGCTTTCTCCATTCGTTTGGCGAGTCGTTCCCGACCCCAGCGCCAGGTGGTCATGATGAACACGATCACAAAGGCCACGGCCAGCGGCATCCAGCCCCCGTGCAGGACCTTCGCGCCATTGGCGATCAGGAATGCGATGTCGATGATCACGAAAACCCCGGTGACCAGATTGCTCTTCCAGGCAGGCCAGTTCCAAACGCTGCGCGATGCCTGATAGAACAGCAGCGACGTGACGGCCATGGTGAGCGAAATGGCGATGCCATACGCCGCCGCGAGGTTCGAGGATTTTTGATAGTTGTAGATCAGGAAAAGACAGGCGAGCATCAACAGCCAGTTGACGGGCGGAAGATAGACCTGTCCTTTTTCGGTGGCCGATGTGTAAAGCATGCGCAGTCGCGGCAGACAGCCCAGCTGGATCGCCTGCGAAGTCAGCGAAAAGGCACCGGATATCAATGCCTGGCTGGCAATGATCGCGGCAGCCGTGGCCAGGATGGTCAGCGGAAGGATGCCGAGATCGCCGACGAGATTGTAAAAGGAATGCGCGCTCTCCGGACGAATTTGCATCAGTGCCGCCTGGCCGAGATAGTTGAGCGCGAGTCCGGGGAAAACAACCCAGTACCACGCCTTGCGGATGGCGGATGCGGAAAAGTGCCCGAGATCCGCATAGAGTGCCTCACCTCCGGTCACCGCCAGAAACACCGCGGCGAGAATCGGCATGGCGTGGATTGATTCATGAACGAGAAACATCAGCCCGTTGAGCGGATTGAGCGAATAGAGAATCGTGGGGCACTGGAATATCCACTTGATGCCCAAGGCACCGAGAGTGACAAACCACAGCAGAATGATCGGGCCGAACAGCACCCCCACTTTTCCCGTGCCATGACGTTGGATGGCAAACAGTCCGACAATGATGCCGAGCGATATCGGCACCACGTATTGCTCGAGATGCGGTGCTTTGACAGTCAGGCCCTCCACAGCCGACAACACGGAGATGGCGGGCGTGATCATTCCGTCAGCGTAAATGAGCGCCGCTCCCAGCAGTCCCAAGGCGAACACCCACGGCCTGTCCACCAGACCCTGCACCGCCCGGCTGCCCCGCACCAATGCGGACAGCGCGAGAATCCCGCCCTCGCCCTTGTTGTCGAGCTTCAGAACCAATCCCACATATTTCATGCTGACGATCAGGATCAGCGACCAAATGATCAAAGATGCCGCGCCGGAAAGGTTTTGCGCCTCGGGCGCGACGTGGTCCGCGAAACATTCGCGAAAGGCATAAAGAGGACTGGTGCCGATATCGCCAAACACGATGCCCAGTGCTCCGAACGCGAGTTTCCATTGCGCAGGCTTCACGTCATTGTTTCCGTTGTGTCCCATATGTCTTCTGCGGGGCGGCCATTATCTCGGACGATGGACGCTTTGGCGAGCAAAAACTGCGTCGCTTTCGCTGAGCCTGTTTTGGCCAATTCAGCGATAAAAATCTAACGAAAAATGACTATCCCGCAATGCTCGTGCCGATGCCGTCGAAGACGTTGCACGGCTGACAAGGATTTTCTCCATATGGATGCAGCCCCCTCGCAGAGTGCATTGCAGGCACCGGCGTTGAAAGAACCGGTCATTGTTCCGTTTGGACCTCGCAGCGCAGGCAACCGGGAACAGACTTGGCCGGTTTGGGCAGTCACCTTGCAGCGGTGCGGGGAACTCAATTCAGGATTCAGTTTTTAGTTGTCTCTGCGTTGATAGGTTTTTCGCCAAATGTCATAGATTTGATGGATCGCCTTTTGTTCCTTGTCATTCCATTCAGCTACCCGTTTGATCAAATCCTCTTTCCGGCTAAAACTGTTGTCTTTATCCACAGCCTTTTGATACCAGAAAGCGGAGTTCGCAAATTCTCCAACCCCCCAGTAACCCAAGGACAGACAATATTCCGAGTACCAGTCTTTTTCGTTAGTTCTGAGAGGAATTTGGATCGCTTTTTTCCATGCTTTCAGCGCCTGCGGGAAATCGTCCATCATGAAACAAGACCACCCGATGCTGGACATGTTTCCACGCAGTGGCTCCGGCAAAGCCATGAACCGGTCAATATCCTCCTGCGCCTGCTTTTTCTTTCCTAACATGGCATAGAGATGGCACCTTCTTGCCAGGAATTGTGGATTCGCCTTATCTTGTGCGTAGGATTTCTCCAGTTCTACTAGGGCCGGCGTGGGCATAAACTCCTTATCATCCGCCAGCAAGCGTGCGCTGTTGATCGTGATAACCAAGCCGATGATCGTTAATGTGTGGTACTTCATGGTCGACTGAATTTGGCTGTAACAACTGATGTGGAGGTGCATGAGAATGCAAGTGCGGCTCTCAAAAAGCGGAGAGACGGGGATTGTGAGGGGATGCGGGGGTCGGGTGAGGCTGAAACACAGCGAAATCGCCTGGGCACGGAGGCGTAGATAAATGTGTTCATCGCACTTGCAGGCATTGACGTGAGAATAGCTATCGCAACCGCTCTGGCAAGATCATTTATTGACAGCGGATTTTTGTGATCGGGCTGGGCGGCAACAGGAAAATTCGACATACGGAATATTGCCGGCGACGACGAGGGATTGCCGCCAATCCCGGATGCGAAGATGCCCGTAGAAACGCCGGCTGGCTTGTATTTCAGAACTTGCTGCGGGTTCAGCGCGTTATCTTTAAAGCCCATAACCTATACATTTCACGCCGAGTCGATGGCCATGTTGTTCGGCAGTCGAAGACCGCGGCTGGCCCTGCTGGCCTGGCCGAGGATGCCGAGAGATAGCCCTTCTTTCGTGAAGCGCAGAATTTGGGAAATCCCGAGATGGGCCACAGAGAAAATACCCTGCGCATCAACCGCTATGCCCAGGGGATCTGAAATTCCGGATGTCTTGGCATCTGCTTGACCGAAGACTCCATGGTGTATCCCGGTGGTATCATCGAACAGTTGAATGGCGTCGGCTCCCTGATCGGCAACGAGCATGACAGCGAATGCGAGCGAGGCGAGGAGGGCCAAAGTAACGCGAAGGAGGAAATGAAAATTCATGTGGTGGATTCGTTAGGTATTCCTTGCAGCAGGTGTGTGATGTGAGGTCAAGCGGCAAGGCAGGCTGAACTGTCTCGAGCAAAATCTCAAAATACCGAGCTCCGTTTCTCTCTGGATTTGTTCATGCCCGACAGGGGAAAGTCATCTACTTGCTCTGTTCCGCTCTCCCGCCTGCGACATCGTGCGCATGCTGGACACAGCAGACTGAGAGGAGCGCGGACCCGGGGCGTAGCCTGTGTCATGAGGTTGTGTGGCTTATTGACTCAATGCGGACCTCGCAGCGCAGGCAAGAGATGGAATTTTGTTGACGGTTTGCTGCTGTTGGCAACGTATGGAATCCGATACTGTCATCCGCATGAGGACAATGCTCCATTATTTTCTGTTCACCATCGCCTTTCTTTCGGTCGCATTGCCCTTGCTCGGTCAGGCACCCGCTTCTCCGGTCAGGGCGGAATTCCACACCGTCAAGGCCTCTGCTTTTGAGGAAAAAATCGAGACCGTTGGTTCGTTGCGGGCAAACGAATCGGTGACGCTCATGGCCGAGTCGCCGCGCCGACTGGTGAAAATTCTCTGCGAGGAAGGATTGTCGGTCAAAGCCGGCGATTTGTTGTTTCAGCTCGACGACGCGGAACTTCAAACCGAGTTGCAGGAAATCGAATCGCGCCTTGTTCTCGCGCTCGCCAACAAACAACGCGCCGAGGGACTGCTGCCGAGCAAGGCGATCAGTCAACAGGAGGCGGATGTTGCCGCTGCCGAGTGGCGCGTGCTGGAGGCGCAGAAACAAACCAAGCTTGTGCAGATTGCCAAAGCCCGAATTGTCGCGCCCTTTGCCGGACGTTTGGGAGTCCGCAAGGTCAGCGAAGGCGCGATGCTCTCAACCAGCCTGCCCCTGATCGATTTGCACGACTTGTCGGCAATGAAAATTGATTTTCCGCTGCCCGAACATTACGCGGGGATGATTCGCGAGAAGCAAAAATTCACCTTCACCGTCGCAGGGCTGGGCAAGGTGCATGAAGGTGTCATTACGGTGATCGAACCCGCCATCGACATGCAGACGCGCAGTTTATTGATCCGCGGAGTTTGCAGCGAACCCGAGGGTTTGGTTCCGGGCGGGTTTGCGGATGTGAGCATTCCTCTCACCGCAAATGCCTCGAACCTGCTCGTGCCCTCGCAGGCGATTGCGCCTTCTCCGCGCGGCCACGGTGTCTATGTGGTCGCCGACGGCAAGGCGCAATTCAGGGAAGTTGTCATCGGAATCCGCACCGACGAGCAAGTGCAGATCCTGCGAGGACTCGCTGAGGGCGATGTTGTCGCCACTACGAATCTTAACCGGATCCGGCCCGGTGTATCCGTTTCCCTTGTCACCACACCATGAGTTTGTCGGATGTATGCATACGACGTCCCGTGCTCGCAATCGTGATGTCGGTGATCATTGTGATCTTCGGAGCGGTGGGATTTCACTACCTCGGCGTTCGCGAGTATCCCGCCGTGGATCCGCCGATCGTGACGGTGCAAACCACCTACCCCGGGGCAAACCCCGATGTTGTCGCGGCGCAAATCACCGAACCGTTGGAACAAGTGATCAACGGCATCTCCGGCATTCGCACGCTCAGCTCGGAGTCACGCGAGGAACGCAGCACGATCACCGTCGAATTCACCCTGGATTCCGATCTTGATGCCGCCACCAACGATGTGCGCGATCGCGTTTCCCGTGGCGCCCGCAATTTGCCGATCGATTCGAATCCACCGGTTGTGGAAAAGGCCGACGCCGACTCGGTGCCGATCCTGTTCCTGTCGATGGAGAGCGAAAAGCGCGGGATCCTGGAAGTGAGCGACTTTGCCGACAGGGTGGTGCGCGAGCGGATGGAGACGATTCCGGGAGTTTCCTCGATCCGCATTTTTGGTGAGAAACGATATTCGATGCGCCTGTGGATGGATCCGATCAAAATGGCCGTGCATGAAATCACGCCTCTGGATGTGCAGGATGCGCTCACCCAGCAGAATGTCGATGTGCCGAGCGGACGCATCGAAGGCGCGAAGAACGAATTGACTTTGCGCACGCTGGGACGCTTGAAAACACCGCAGGAGTTCGAAGGCTTGATCATCAAACAGTTGAAAGGCCGGCAGATCCTGTTTCGCGATATCGGATACGCCGAACTCGGACCCGAGGTCTTGCGCACGGGATTCAAGGGCAAGGGCAATTACAAAATCGGCGTCGCGATCATTCCGCAACCGAACACCAATGCCATCGCCATCGCCGATGAATTCTATCGTCGCATGGAGCAGGTGAAGAAAGAATTGCCCGCCGACATCAAAGTGGAAATCGGTTATGATTTCACGCGATTCGTTCGCAACAGCGTGAGCGAGGTCAAGGAAACGTTGATCATCGCCTTCGCGCTGGTGGCGTTGATTATTTTTGGATTCCTGCGCGACTGGCGATCGACGATCATTCCGGTGATCGCCATTCCCGTCAGCATCATCGCGGGCTTTTTCATCATGTATGTGGCGGGGTTTTCGATCAACGTGCTGACCCTTGTGGCGATCGTTTTGTCGATCGGCCTGGTCTGCGACGATGCCATCGTGGTATTGGAAAACATCTATGCCAAAATCGAAGCGGGCCTCTCGCCGCTTCAGGCCGCGCTGCAGGGATCACGGGAAATCTACTTCGCGGTCATTTCCACGACCCTGGCATTGGTGGTGGTGTTTACTCCCCTGGTTTTCCTCTCAGGCCTGACGGGTCGGTTGTTCCGCGAATTCGGCATCACCATCGCAGGATGCGTCCTGGTTTCGGCATTCGTCGCGTTGACCCTGTCGCCGATGATGTGTCGTTTTCTGTTGAAGCACCATGGCGACCAGCCTCACTGGCTCTACCGCCGCACCGAACCGTTTTTCCGAATGATCACCGCGGGATATCGCGGCATGCTGGCACCGTTTCTGCGCTGGCGTTGGCTGGCCGTGCCCATCCTGCTGGGCAGCGCCTGGCTGATTTGGCAAATGGCATCGATTCTGCCGCGCGAATTGGCGCCTTTGGAGGATCGGGAAAACATCCGCGTGAATGTCACCGCGCCCGAGGGATCGACGATGGAATACACCGAAAGCTGGATGGACAAGATCGATGCCTACGTTGGCGATCAGGTGCCGGAAACCTACCGCAGCTTCAGCATTCTTGGCGGTGGCATGGGCCGCACCGATGCCAATGCGGGGGTTCAGAACATCTATCTCACGGCACCGGCCGACCGCAACCGCAGCCAGGCACAGATTGCCGAACAAGTCACCAAGGACATGGCGGAATTTACCGGAGTGCGCGCCTTTCCCACGCAACCACCGACGATTGGCGACCGTCGCGCGGGCCAACCTCTCGCCTATGTGTTGCAGGCACCGAGTTTCGACGCGATGGTCAAGGTGCTGCCCGAATTTCTCGATGCCGCAAACCAGAGCCCGAAGCTGCGCCAGATCGACGCCGACCTCAAAGTCAACCGGCCCGAAGGTGTCATTTCGATCAATCGACAGCGTGCGGCGGAGTTGGGTGTTTCCGTGCAGGAAATCGCACACACCATTGAGTATGCCTACTCGGGCAGGCGCTTCGGATATTTCCTCAAGGACGGCAAGCAATACCAGGTGATCGCACAGATGCAACGGCAGGATCGCAACGAGCCGGGCGATTTGAAGAATCTCTATGTGCGCACGCCATCGGGCAACATGGTTTCGCTCGACAATTTGGTGACCTTTGCGGAATCAGCCAGCCCGACGGCGATCTTTCGTTTCAATCGCTCCGTTTCCGCAACCATCAGCGGCACTCCGGCCAAGGGCTATACCTTGGGAGACGGTCTGGATGAACTTGATCGCATTGCGGCGAAGGTTTTGCCGGACAACTTCCGCACTTCCCTGTCGGGACAATCGCGCGATTTCGCCGACAGTTCCTCCTCGCTGCTGTTCGCGTTTTTGATGGCCCTGTTGATCATCTATCTGGTCCTGGCCGCACAGTTTGAAAGTTTCCGCGATCCCTTCATCATCATTCTCACCGTGCCCCTGTCTCTGGCGGGCGCTTTGGTTTCGCTGCACTGGACGGGACAATCACTCAATGTCTTCAGTCAAATCGGCATCATCATGCTGATCGGCATCGTGACAAAAAACGGCATTCTGATTGTCGAATTCGCCAACCAGCGGCGCGATGCGGGGCTTTCGAAACTCGATGCGGTGCTCGAGGCATCGGTCAGCCGTTTCCGTCCGATCCTGATGACCAGTCTCGCGACGATTTTCGGCATTCTGCCGATCGCCCTCTCCCTGGGCGGTTCCGGATCCTCGCGCCAGTCGCTGGGCATTGCCGTGGTCGGCGGCCTTTTGGTTTCCGGATTCCTGACTTTGTTTGTCGTGCCGGCGGTGTATGCGCTGTTCTCGCGGAAACAGCGCCATGGCGATGTGCGCGAACCCGGAACGTTGCCGGGGTAACGGGCACAAGAGAAATTTCACAAACAATGAGGCGTATGGTCAAATACCATACGTGATCATGGGAGGAAATCATTTGCTCTGGCGACTCATGGCGACAACTTGCCAGTTTCATTGATTTTATGAGGTCATTTCCCGCAGGAAAAATCTGATGGGCATCAGGAATAAGCAAATTCATTTGAAATACACCATGATGATTCCAATCAGCGCAACAAACGTATGCCGCGCAACGTTTTTTCGAAATTCACTTGACCGGATTGTTTGGCGGGAAATAGCGTCTGTCATCCGATTGATGACGACGCGCGTATTACTCACCACCTGCAGTTTTCAGGACACTCCGGGTCCGCATCATGAGTTGTTGCTCTCCCAAGGCTATGAAGTGATACGTGCCCGCGGCCCATTGAGCGAGACGAAAATGCTCGAACTGGCGGGAGAGTTCGACGCCTTCCTTTGCGGCGATGACGCGATCACCCGAGCGGTGTTGGAAAAGTCGGTGCCACGACTCAAGGTGATTTCCAAGTATGGCATCGGCCTCGACAAGATCGACCTTGCCACCACCAAAGAGATGAACATTCCGGTAATGTTCACTCCGGGGGTCAACCACACCACGGTGGCGGAACATACCTTTTGTCTGTTGCTGGCGCTGTTGAAAAACCTGATTCCCAGCGTCGATGCCACACGCCGGGGCGAATGGCTGCGTCTCACCGGCCATGAACTTTACGCGAAAAAAATCGGTGTCATCGGTCTCGGCCGCATCGGCCAGGAGGTGATCATCCGCGCCAAAGCCTTCGGCATGGAAGTGCACGGCTACGGTCATTTCTGGCCGGACGATTTTTGCCAACAGCACGGTGTGATCCGTCATCAGTCGGTTGATTCGATCTTCTCCACCTGTGACATCATCAGCCCGCATACCAAACTTTCGGCGGATAGCAGGCACCTCATCAACCGCGAGCGGCTCGCACTGCTGCCGGAGGGGGCGGTAATCGTGAACACCGGCCGCGGCGAACTCGCGGATGCCGCGGCGATCCTCGAGGCATTGGATTCCGGTCGTCTCGCCGGCTATGCCACCGATGTCATGGAGCAGGAACCCCCGGCGGCCGATGAGCCGTTGCTCCGCCACCCCCGGGCGATCGTCACCGCGCATGTCGGCTCGCGCACCTACGAGAGCGTGCCGCGCCAGGCCCTGAAAGCGCTGAACAACCTTGTCAACTTCCTCAATGGCTCGGGCGACGTTTTCTGCGCCAACGGCGTGGTGCCATCGGCCGAATGATTTTTCTCCCCGAATTCCACCATCTACTATGAGCTTAGTAATCAAATCCGCCGCCGAGTGCGCCTACGATGTCATTTCACTTGGCGAGATCATGTTGCGCCTCGATCCCGGCGACGGGCGCGTCCGCACCACCCGGCAGTTCCAGTGCTGGGAAGGCGGCGGTGAATACAACGTTGCCCGCGGCATGCGCCGCTGCTTCGGCAAACGCGCCGCGGTGGTCACCGCGTTTGCGGAAAACGATGTCGGACGGCTGATCGAGGACTTCATCCTCCAGGGCGGGGTCGACACCCGTTTTGTCCAGTGGAAAAAATTCGACGGCATCGGCCGCGATGTGCGCAATGGACTGAATTTCACCGAGCGCGGCTTCGGCCTTCGTGGAGCCAAGGGCACCAGTGATCGCGGCAACACCGCCGCCAGCCAGCTCAAACCGGGCGACATCGACTGGGATGAAATTTTCGGCAACTGCGGCACCCGCTGGTTTCACACCGGGGGAATTTTCGCGGCGCTCTCGGAAACCACCGCCGCCGTGGTGTTGGAGGCCTGCAAAAAAGCCAAGCAGTACGGCACCGTTGTTTCGTACGACCTCAACTACCGCCCGAGCCTGTGGAAATCCATCGGTGGTCAGGCGAAAGCACAACAGGTCAATCGTGAAATCGCCCGCTACGTGGACGTGATGATCGGCAACGAAGAGGATTTCACCGCCTGCCTCGGCTTCGAGGTGGCGGGTGTGAGCGAGCACATCACCGGCATCAACGTCGATCACTTCAAGCAAATGATCGAACGGGTGGTCGGCGAGTTCCCCAACTTCCAGGTTGTCGCCACCACGTTGCGCGATGTGCACAGTGCGACCATCAACGACTGGGCCGCCGTTTGCTGGCACGACGGCCGATTTTTCGAGTCGATCCAGCGGCCACGGCTGGAAATCTTCGACCGCGTCGGCGGCGGCGATTCCTTCGCCAGCGGTCTCGCATACGGCTTCATGGAATTCAACGACGCGGCATTGGCGGTCGATTACGGCGCGGCCCACGGCGCATTGGCGATGACCACACCCGGCGACACCTCGATGGCGACCCTCGATGAAGTGAAAAAGCTGGTCGATGGCGGCTCCGCCCGTGTTGACCGCTGAAATGCTTCAGTGGTTGGATGATGGAGCGACGATCAGCAGGCAGTCCTCGAGATGGGGTTGGATGCTGAGCAGCAGTGGATCCTCCAGGTTATCGAAGCGCGCACCAAAGCGCTCTTCGATGCGGCGCAGCGTATAGTCCAGATCGATGCGCAGAGCATCACCTGGCGTGCCGAGAACAACCGCAATCAACAGCGCGTTTCTGCCTTCGCGGACAACGGCGTGACGACCTTCGGGAAGATCGTAGAACAACCGGATCGTGCCCTCTTTGTCGAGCGCGCCATCGGCGAGGCGGCGCACCGTGGCATGGACGCGTTTCGCCGAGGCATGGCGTGCCGGGTCCGAACTGGCGAAGGAAATCATCGATAGATTGATTTTCTCTAACAAATAAACCTCCTCGACGCGGAAGCGGCGGGTTTTTTCAAAATGAATCTCCTCGTAGGTGCGGCTGCTGAACAACGCGGCCAGACGCCAGCCGACGCGGTCTAGGAAACCCGGTTCGCGGAACGGGGATTGTGTGGGGCTGTGCTCGGCCAGCGCGCGGCGGATGGTCGCCCGCAACAGCGGTTCGAGATAGGTGTCGATGCCAGCGCCCGATTGATAGAGCAAACGCTGTCCGGAGCCCTCGACCAAGGGACGCAAGACATCGAGCAATTCCTTGTCGGTGTAGTCAAGACGCGCATGTTCGCGCTCCAACGGCGGCAGCACCGTGCGGGGCGCGGGGGCAGAAACAGGAGCCGGTTCGTGAATGGCGAAAGGAGAATCAACCGGCGTGCTTGGCAACTCGTCGAAAGCAGGCGTCGGCGAGAGGTGGTTGGGGAACGAGGGGAAAGCGGGAGACGTTGATGTCGCCATCGCGAAGGATTCGGACAACGGCTGATGCAGCACCGGGATGCTCGGCAAATCTGAACCCCAGTTCGATTGGGCAGTTGGAACCGGCACCGCGGCATCACTCATCAGCTCAGGAAGTGATGCCATGACCGGAAGGGCCGCGAGAGCGGGTTCATCGGGAAAAAAGCGGGCCGCGTCGACCAGCGAAGGCGGAAAGCGCGATTCTTTGCTCGTATCGGGCAATATCGGCAGGTCTTGATTGGGGAAAGAAGAAAGGTTCGAGCTCATCACGTGGTCGAGGGGGTGTCGGTGGAAAGGGATCCGAGTGACGCGGCCGACTCGGTCAGAGCCCGGGCCGCTTGGGCGATCTGCGACAACCGCGTCTCATGAGTCTGCTCGTTCTGTTGGTTCTGGATTTCCATGACCTGCAGCTTCTGCTGGAACTGCCCGACGAGATCTTTCAGCCCTTCGAATTGTTTTTGCTGCGCCGCCAGGCTTTGCTGGCAATCGTTGCGTATGGATTCCCCATCAAGCAGGGCTTGTTGTTGGCAAATCGCCGCTTTTTGCTGGTGATCGGTCATCGATTGACGAAGTTGCTGCAACTCCTGGCGCATCTGTTGGATCAACCAGTTTTCCCGTTTTCCGATAAAATCCTCCAGATTTTTTTGCCATTGTTCCAGCCAGTTACCGACGCGTTGTTCGATGTCCCCGCCGCTTTCGGGTTGCGGGCGATTCTCGTTTCGCAACTGCGCCGCTTGCTGGATCTGTTCAGCCAGACAGTGAACTTCGCTGCGGCGGTTCGCCATTTCGCTGGCGATTTCCCGACGGATCTGATCCACCTGGCGCTGCATGTGGTCACGGGCCGCCTCGAATTGCGCTTCGAGATGCTCGATCCGCGGAAAAACGTCCGGGCTCGAAAGCTGCGGGCTCTCGGCAAAGCGTTCGAGGCGGTCCAGCCGCTGTTCGACGCGGGCAAGCTGTCGGCCGACAATGATCTCTCTCATGCGCTCGACTTGAGCGGACGGATTGCATGATGAAAGGGATGATGGATCTGACATGACGGGGCGCGGGCATCCTGAACGTGAGTCAAACGCCTCAGGTGAGTGAGTGAGATAATAAGTTTAAACTAACAAATTGTAAACAACATCTTTGATTCTTCGCTTTTCGGTAAAATGAGGGCATCCCAAGCAAAAACTCAAAAGCCCGCGAAACTGCACAAGACAAGCGCGGGGAGCTGTGATATAAATAAGCGGATGAGCGAAGCGGAAAAACAACCCGAGAACGACGAAGCGCTGGCCGCCATCTTTGCCAAGACCCGCAAGAGCCTGATCGCGCGGCTCGACAACTGGGAGGACCAGCAAACCTGGGACGAGTTTTACAAGACCTATTGGAAATTGATCTATGCGGTGGCGATCAAAGCGGGATTGCGCTCCGATGAGGCATTCGACTGTGTTCAGGAAACGATTCTGTCGATCGCCAAGCAGAGCAAGAAAAAGCTCTACGACCCTGCGCAGGGATCGTTCAAATCGTGGTTGATGAACATGACGCGTTGGCGCATCAACGACCAGTTCCGCAAGCGCAAAAAGGACACGGCGATGAGCGGAGGCGACTGGGATGACGAGCGCAAGACCGCGGTGATTGATCGCTACGAGGACCCCAACGGCGTGCCGCTCGACCGCGTATGGGATGCCGAATGGCGCCGCAACCTGGCCGATGCGGCGCTGACCCGGGTGAAGGCCCAGGTGTCGCCGAAGCAGTACCAGATTTTTGACTACTATGTTCTTCGTGAATGGGAGGCCGGCAAGGTGCAAAAACACCTCGGCGTCAGCATGGCCCAGGTCTATCTGGCAAAACACCGGGTGGGCTCGGTATTGAAAAGGGAACTGGAAAAGCTCAAGCACGATGACGACTAAGCAGCGTCCACTTCCTGCGATTCCCGATCACGAGGTGCTTCGTAAGATCGGTGGCGGTGCCTATGGCGAAGTCTGGCTCGCCCGTGGTGTGACCGGTGCGATGCGCGCGGTCAAGGTTGTCTGGCGGGAGGACTTCGAGGACGAACGCACTTTTGAAAGGGAGTTTGAAGGCATCCTGCGCTTCGAGCCGATCTCGCGCGACCACCCGGGCCTGGTGAACGTGCTGCATGTCGGACGAAGCCCCGACCGCCATTCGTTCTACTACTATGTGATGGAGTTGGGCGACGACATCCACCGCGGTCGCGACATTCATCCGGTGGAGTACGAACCCCGCACGCTGCGGGCCGACAGCAAGGACACCAAGGCGAAATTGTTTCCCGTTGATCAGTGTCTCGAAGTCGGACTGCGGCTCGCCGAGGCGCTCGGACATCTGCACGAAAAAGGTCTGGCGCACCGCGATGTGAAACCATCGAACGTGATCTTCGTCGGCGGCAAGGCGAAGCTGGCCGACATCGGTCTGGTGGCGGCCCGCGACCAGCGCACCTTTGTCGGCACCGAAGGCTTCGTTCCCCCCGAAGGCCCGGGATCAGCCCAGGCGGATGTGTATTCGCTGGGCAAGGTGCTCTACGAAATCGCCACCGGCAAGGATCGTTTGGACTTCCCCGAACTGCCCGATGAACTGCCAACGGGTCACGATCGCAAGAAATGGCTGGCCCTCAACCGGGTGATTTGCGATGTCTGCGAACCACACATCTCCAAGCGGCAGGTCAGCACCGCAATGGATCTGGCCGATGCACTGCGGCGGATTCAGCGCGGCAAGCGCAGGCGCAGAAGCCGCGGTTCTTATGTCACGATGACCCTGTTGATGCTGCTCGCCGGCTGCGGATTCCTCGGGTGGAAGTTTTTGGAAAAGGACATGATGCTTTCGTGGGTCAACGCTCTTTTCCGCAAAACCGAGAGTGTTCAGCCACTCGCCCCGCAGATGGGGCAGATCAAGATCGTGAGCGATCCCGAAGGTGCCACGGTCTTTGATGGCGAGGGCCGCTATCTTGGTGAAACGCAAACCAGCGTGCTCGCGTATCCGGTGGGCACGCCACTGAAATTCACCCTGCGCAAAAGTGGCTACCAGGAATTGCAAATCGAACACCTGGTGAAAAACACCGCCGAGCCGGATCTGATCGGCGGCAGCATGAAAATCTTTTCCCCGCCGATCCAGGGGGAACCGTGGCAGGATCACCTGGGCATCCGCTACCTGCCCGAAGAGGAACTCCACGTTTCACAGAATTTCCTCTCCGAACGCGATTGGAAACTGTACACGTCGGCGGAGAAACGCCCCGCCGGCTCCGGTGCGGTCATTTCGATCAGCGAAAACGGCAAACCATCGAAAGTGGTGTCGACCACCGCCGCAGAGGCGGAACTTTTCTGCCGCTGGCACCAGCGCGGCGCGACGCCGTCCTATCTCACACCCGATCAGGAAATTCTCCCGCACATGGAGAAAACCTATGAAAATCCGGCCATCACCGCGGAGATGCGCGCCAAAAACATGTCGCCGTTTCGCATTGTCGTGAGAGACGTTCCCTACGGCTCCCTCCATGTGGTGAGCGTGCCCGAGGATGTGGAAATCTACGTGAACGAGGTCTCGCGCGGTCGAATCAACGGGCCGACGCTGATCGATAAAATCCGTCCGGGTGCGGTGGAGCTGATGTTTCTGCTCGATGGCTACAAACCGCAAACAAAGCACCTGACTCTGGAAAACGGTCAGAGTATTGATCTGAAGATCGAACTGCAACCGAACCAGGGCGTGGTTTTCGGACGGCCGTGGGAAAATGCGCTGGGAATGAAATTCGTGCCGCTGGGTGACGACTTGATGGTGAGTGCTTACGAGACGCGCATTGAGAACTATGCGCTGTATGTCAAGGAAAGCCGCAGCCCGGCACGGCCAGCCGCCCCTTTCAGCCAGGAGCCGGATCATCCGGTGGTCAATATCAAGCGCGACGATGCCGTGCATTTCTGCGAATGGCTCACCCAGCGCGAACGCAAGAACGAGCGCATCCAGTTTTCCCACGAATACCGGCTGCCGACCGATCGCGAGTGGTCGCTCATGGCGGGGCTGGACAATGAAAAAGGCAATACGCCGGGGCAGCGCGACAGCCAGCGTCTCGCCGTCTGGCCCTGGGGCAAGACCTGGCCACCTCCCGCAGGGTCCGGCAATTTCGCGGACGAATACACACTGAAAGCGGGTAAGATCAGTCCCGACCAGGGTATCCGCGGCTATAGCGACGGCTTTGAAAGCACCTCACCGGTTGGTTCGTTCGCCCCGAACATTTACGGCATTTTCGACCTCGCAGGCAACGCCCACGAATGGGTGTCGGATGACTACGACAGCCTGAAACTGTATGGTGTTGTCCGCGGCGGCGGCTGGAACACTTATTCAGAACACCACCTGTCGATTGCCTTCCGACACGCCATTCTGCTCTCCAGCAAACCCGACAACATCTGCGGTTTCCGTGTCGTTCTTTCCAAGGTCAACAAGGAAAACACCACAACACAAGTACCATCACCATGATCGAAATCCGCATCAACTATGAAGGCGAACTGCACTGCTCCGCTCTCCACGTCCCATCGGGCAATACTCTCGTAACCGACGCGCCGGTCGACAACAACGGACGCGGTGAGGCATTCTCGCCCACCGATCTCGTCGCCACCGCCCTCGGTTGTTGCATGGCCACGGTGATGGGGATCGTCGCCCAGCGCAAGCAGTGCGACCTGACAGGCCTGCGCATTGTCGTGCACAAGGAGATGTCGCTGGACACCCCGCGCCGCATCGTCAGCCTTCCGGTGGCGATCACCATGCCGATCCCCGAGAATCACCCGGTCGCCGCATTGCTTCAGGCCGCCGTGCACAGCTGCCCGGTTCATCACAGCATCCACCCTGACATCCGCGTGGATGTCACATGGGACTGGCAGGGCGAAATTTCCTGAGCCGCGAAATTCCTTGATAATCGGGGTTTTTCGCCCTTTTCAGCCCCTGATTGGCACTTTTTTGTTCAATCGAACATCTTTTTTATTGACTCGCCGTCAATTTCTGGGAAATTGTCCCCCGTCAACCACTCCAATATCATGGCAGCGAAATCAACTACCTTAGACACCGGGGCCGATAAAATGGCCGAAGCACGCAAAAGGAATCTCGACGCGGCAATCTCCCACATTCAGAAGGAATTCGGCGAAGCCGCGATCATGCGCATGGGCGATGACCGCCGCATGGATGTGGAAGTGATCCCCACGGGGAATCTATTGATCGATCGCGCACTCGGAGTCGGCGGCTTCCCCCGCGGTCGAATCGTCGAGGTGTTCGGACCGGAATCTTCGGGAAAAACAACCCTGACTCTCACTCTGATCGCCCAGGCGCAAAAGCGCGGCGGCCTGGCGGCTTTCATCGACGTGGAACACGCGCTCGATCCACAATACGCCCGCCGTCTCGGCGTGAACCTCGATGACCTGCTTGTCTCCCAGCCATCCTCGGGTGAAGAAGCCCTGCAAATCTGCGAGGCGTTGGTTCGTTCGAATGCGATCGACGTGGTGGTGCTCGACTCGGTGGCCGCTCTGGTCACCAAACAGGAACTCGATGGCGAGATCGGCGATTCGACCGTTGGTGCCCAGGCGCGCCTGATGAGTGCGGCGATGCGCAAGCTCACCAGCTTCATTTCCAAAGCGCGCACGGTCTGTGTGTTCACCAACCAGATCCGCGAGAAAATCGGAGTGATGTTCGGCAGCCCGGAAACAACTCCCGGCGGTCGTGCATTGAAATTCTTCTCGTCGGTACGCGTCGACATCCGCCGACTCGGCCAGATCAAAGGCACCGATGGTTCGGTGATCGGCAGCCGCACCAAGATCAAGTGCGTGAAAAACAAAGTCGCGCCCCCCTTCGCCGAAGCGGAGTTCGACATCATGTTCAATGAGGGCATTTCCTCCACCGGATCGCTGCTCGACCTCGCCTTGGAAATGGAGATCGTGCAAAAGCGCGGCAGTTGGTTCAGCTACAACGGCACGCAACTCGCCCAGGGTCGCGATGCCGCGAAGGAGCTTCTCAAGAACGACCCCGCCCTGTATGCTGATCTCGAAGCCAGCGTGCTTGCCAAACTCAACGAACCCGCCGCTCCCGCAAAATGACCGCGCAACTGTCCCGTCAGCTCCTCATGCAAGGATCAAGCACAACACGCACAAGGGGACATCAGGCAATGTTGTGACTTCCCTGGAAATGGTCCAGCGCGAGCGTGGGAGACGTCGGGTTGGCCACAGCGAGCCATACGGGAGTTTGCTCGTCAGCTTTGCGGATGTCGGACTCAGACGTTCGGTGCTTGGGATTTGCTAGCCTCGGTCACATCCCCTTGCACGCGCCGACGGTAGGCGTAGGCGGCGGCGACGATTTGCGATGCCAGATCCACCTCTGGTTTGGCAAAGGGGGGGACGAACCAGGGGAAACTGCCGAGCAGGTCGGTGACCACGGCGACCTCGCCATCGCAGGTTGATTCGCCGCAGCCGATGCCGATGGTGGGAATCGCCACGGCGGCGGTGATTTCCACGGCGACCGCGGGAATGATGGATTCCAGCACGATGGCGCAGACACCGGCATTTTCCAGAGCGCGGGCATCCTCGATCAAAGTGGTTGCGGCTTCCTTGGTGCGGCCCTGCTTGCGGTAGCCTCCCAGTTCGTTGACGCGCTGGGGCAGCATGCCGATGTGGCCGATCACGGCAATGCCGGCGGTGGTGATGGCATGGATTTTTTCCCACTGCTCGCTGCCGCCTTCGAGTTTCACGGCATCGGCCCCCTCTTCGATCAACTGTCGGGCCGATTCCAAGGCTTGCTCGGGAGTGTCGTAGCTGTGGATCGGCAGGTCGGCGAGAATCAGCGCGTCGGGTCGGGCCCGGGCCACGGCGGCGGTGTGATGCCGCATGTGGGCCAGGGTGACGTGGGTGGTGTCGGGAAATCCCAGCACGACCATGCCGAGGGAGTCGCCGACCAACAGAACATCGATGCCCGCCTGATCGAGCAGTCGGGCAGTGGGGAAATCGTAGGCTGTCAGCGCGCAGATCGGAATTCCGCCCTTGCGCTGTCGCAGTGCGGCGGCCTTCTCATTGGCATTCATGGGTCGGATCATGCGGTCATCGTCGGAGATGGGCAAGAAAAAGCCGCAGCCATTCATGATGGCTGCGGCGGGTTCAAAAGGTTTGACGAATTATTTCTCTTCTTCCGCAGGCTCGGCGGCTTTGGCGGCGTCCTCAGCAGCCTTGGCCGTGGCATCGGAAACATCCTTGGCGACATCCGCAGCACCCTTGGTGGCAGCAGCAGCAGCGTCCTTGGTGGCTTCAGTCACTTTACCGGCTGCATCTTTGGCAGCTTCGGTCGTCGCCGCAGCAGCGCTCTTTGCGGCTTCTTCTGTTTTTTTAGCGGCATCTTCAGCAGGCTTGCAAGACACAGCGATCAAAGAGAAAGCTGCGACAATCATCATGGTGGTCATTTTCATATTTGTGG
>Ga0315905_10002367_pt1 | contig 19843 bp, 29 predicted proteins | sample LakEriMetagenome_5_FD_203522 | JGI IMG/M metagenome (GOLD analysis project Ga0315905, IMG submission 203522) | Freshwater fungal communities from buoy surface, Lake Erie, Ohio, United States - Buoy 4 MA121 | ecosystem: Environmental > Aquatic > Freshwater > Lake | place: USA: Lake Erie, Ohio... | reverse complement strand
GGGACTGTGAATCGGATCATGTACGGCATCATAACCAAAATAAAGATGAGTACAACCAAGTACTCTCCAACTTTGATATTTTTCCATCTTGAGGAAGTCCTCAAGAGTTCTTCCGGTTCTACGTGCCAGCCAGTTTAAGGCTTCTTCATGAGTAAGTCTCTTGGTTTGGCAACCAAGTCTCTTTGCCGCAACACGAGCATTCGGAGACGGCCACACAGGGTGGTTGTACAACTTGCGTAACTCTTTTGCGTCCATCTTTTGTATGAAAAAAACTTTATTGATAAAGTTTCCGTTTTCTTGTCGAAAGACATAGTTTTACAGAGCGTATCCATCAACATGGGTTTGAGCATAACAATCTTTTACCATATGTCCATCACGCCCACATCTATAGCATGTTCCATTGTGTGTTTTTTTTGTAGCCGGACACTTTTTCTCATGAACCATACAGCCGAAACGTGTAGTGAACTCGCGTTCACAATATTCACATTCCCACACAAGTTCCTCTTCGACTTTAGCTTTACACCTGTTCGCAAAGTGACCAGCAAGGCCACACTTAAAACACTTGTTGGCATTTCCAACAAACTCGTTCTCCAATACTGAAATTGTACTGTCATCCAGAACAACTTGAGTATATGAACCTCCGCGAACATTTTCGACTCCATATTTTTTCATGTAGTCCTTTGTCACGTTATTTTCATCATGTGGCGAAGTTATTGGTTTTGATTCTACCAGAGAAACTGGTGAATATTTAGATGTCCACGCAGATCCAGATCCTCCCAAATGTTGTTGGTACCGTTTCATGATATCAGCACTTTTTCCAACGTACCACTTGCCTTTCTCAAGCTTGAGAACGTAAAGTGACTCCATCTTTTCCATAAAAAAACTTTCTTGTAAAAGTTTCCGTTTTCTCAAGACCAGTCAATGACTATAAAGTCTTGGTTGAACCGGGCATCGATAAACGGTTTCATCCGCTCATCAATGTCTGCGATGTCGTACATTTTTCCGTCTTGGCCTCTAGAAAGAGACTTGAAGTCAACCTTTGAATCTGGAAACAGGCCTCGAAGCTTGTCCAGAATATCAGGCATGTTGTCTCTGATGTATTGTGGATCATGCTTTTGAAGCGGCTGTTGATAACGCGTCTGCGTAGTAGTTGTAGCAGTATTTATAACCTGCCGAAAGGTGTGTTGTGCGTACTCATTTACACGTTTAACACGAGTCTCTTCATCAGTCTGAGCTTTCAGACCAAGCAAGTACTCACGTGTTACAGGATTGGAAACGGTATACATTTTCTTTTGTATGAAAAAAACTTTCTTGTAAAAGTTTCCGTTTTCTCAAGACCAGTCAATGACTAGAAAGTCGTACATACAGTCTTCACCCCTCATGTTTGTGCCATTAGACAGAGACCCGACACCAATATCTGAGTCCGGAAACAAGGTTCGAAGTCTGGCCATAATATCTGGCATGTTGTCCGTTACCCTAAACTTCCCGTTTACAATCGGGATTTGGACACGGGGGTGTATGTTAGATGTAGCAGCCCGCTTGACCTGCTCGTAAACCTGCGCCACGTAGAATTCTACATCTGCGATGCGCTTCTTCTCAGCAACCTGAGCACTAAAGCCTTGTAAATTGGCACGAGTCAAAGGCTCCATTCTTTTTGATAAAAAAAGATTCCTTGAAAAGAATTCGTTTTCTTACACATATCCATGTATGATCCATACAGCAGTATTGTACCTGCGATATCTCATAGTAGTTTTGTACTCAGTCTTCAAGGCATCTAAGATGTCTTCTATAGAGTGACTTGAATAGACGCATACTACAACACGAGGCAATTCCAGATCTCTCAAATAGAGAGACTGAACATTGAATTGGTTCAGACAATCATTCCATTCAATCTGAGCAGCAAACTCTATCTCGTAAGTTGTATACCAACCCATCTTTTCCTGAAAAAAACGTACTTCATCTAAAATCCGTTTTCTGTGAATGAAAAAACTAGCTCGTCCTTAAAAAACTTTTGATAAAAGTACTTGGACATCTATCCATTTTATAGAATCCAAGAATACGTATAATTTTTCACAGTTTTAATTATTTCTCTTCCTATAAATAAGAATGTCTTTAGCAGATTATTATGTTTGTTTAAAATGTGATTACAAAACCAAAATAGCGAGAGAATATGATTATCATTGTAAGACAGAAGAACACTTAAAAAAATATGAACATTTGTTATGTCATACTTGCGAATTTCAATTTTTTACAAAAGTTAAGTTTGAGGCGCATTTAGAAACGTCTAAACATAAACGCCTTTCTAATATAATTATGAACTGCGAACTATGCGGTTACATAACAACGAGTAAACAACTCATGGATCAACATAATTCTTCAAAAAAACATTTGAATGCCGTAAATGGAGTAAAACCTCCAATCTATGAATGTCTCGAATGCAACCTTCGTACCAAATATAAATCAGTATATGAACAACACATGAATACCAAAAAACATAGAGTTGGATTTGATGATCAGACATACGAATGTACAACATGTGACTACAAATGCGGGATTAAACAACTAATTGATCAACATAATGCTACTAAAAAACACATGAATGCGGTGGCTGGTGTACTGAAACCCGAATACGAATGTATACCTTGTAACTTTAAAAGCAAATTTAAGTCTAAATTAGATGAACATCTAGAACGAAAAAGTCATAAAAAAGTCATTGGTCAATAACTATTTGTCAAACTCTAGTGTGAACCCGTAAACACGAGATCTTTTTTTCTGAAAGTCACTAACCGTAATTTTACTATAATATAGGTCACTTAGAAGTGGGACTTCATCTTTCATAAGACGTTCGTACCAGTTTTTGCGCCAGAGTTTATTGTAACCTCTAAGATCCTCGATTGTTTCTTCGCGGATCTTAATTGTTTTTCTGTGTGACTCAGCTAGTCGTCTGAGTGCCTCGTCTCTTTGTTCGAGTCTCTCGATAGCCAGTTCACGCATAGTAGCATTCTGTTCAAGTTCAAGAACTTTTGCTTCAAGCTTCCTCATGTACTCCATGTTCGCCTTATTCAAAGAACGAACCTTACCGAAAAGCTCATCGTGCTCGGTCATCTTTTCCAGTAAAAAATGATTCTTACAAAAGATTTCGTTTTCTTGTCGAAAGACGCAGTTTTCACATCCATGCAAAATCCATGACACCTAGAGCAAATTTTAGTTCTTTTGCTCGTTTGTTGCTAGTCACCGACATATCCAAATCAAGATTTGAATCATTAATTTCGCGACACCGCAAAACAAATTCTTGTGGAGTTTGTTTCCAATCTACCACATGGCGTTGAATTAGGACTTCACGTACACGATCGGCTGACAGGTAAGGTTTATTCGTCTTACCGGGTTTGATCAATGGCTTCTTAGGATCCTTGTTGAACTCCTTGCAAAGTAGACTCACAAACGTGTTGGCTACCATTACAGGATCATCTTTCCACAGGATAGACTTCGTTTGATTGAGAATCTTGAAATATTCAATCATTTCGGGTTCATCAGAGAACTCTTTTTCAATGATAAGCACATCAAAGTCTGGAACTTCCAGAGCTTCAAAGTACCGTTTCAAAACAGCAATTCTATGTTGACCGTCAATCACGAGTTTTCGATCTTGTCCGTCGACATTGATTACAGCAACAGTGTAAGGTTGCTTGTCCAAATCCTTTACAGAATCCAGACTGTTATTGATTCGAGAGACATGGTTCTCGTCACGAAGACGATTACCGTTCCAGATATCAAGTGCTAAAAGATACCTTGCAGGGTACTTTTTGAGTACTGAACCATCATTAAAGCTGAACATTTTTATTCTGAATTAACTATGACTTGTAAAATCCATTTTTAGCGTTAAATATAAATGTACAGACAAACACAAGTTTTCGGACCCTCACAAACTCCTGGTTCACCTACACCAACTCAGTACGCTACAGCACCGTCTCCATTGTCTCCTCGTAGACCTCCCCAAATATCGCGACGTAATAATCCAGACCCTAACTTTCCATCTGAAGATTTAATTGGGCTTGTTGAAGATCAATTAAAAGATAAATTTAATGAAGTGTACGATTTAATTGTTAAAGCAAACCAGTTAGCACGGACTCCAGCTGATAAAAAATACTGGTCACCTGAACTTATAATAATTCAACAAAGTATAAATTCGTTTGTTCCAACAATGGGAGCAAGACGAAAAAGTCGTCGTAGACGTTCTCGTCATGGACGTTCTCGTCGTTAAAGTTCTTCTTTTGAAGGAATTCGAAGCCATCGGAGAAAGAATGTTGGAGTATCTCCATCATAGCCAGTATAAACTCGTGTGGCAATTTTACCGTAATGTGGTTCTGGTTTCAAATAATTAGTTAGACCTGTTCCCCAAGAAACGATTCCTTGTACAGCCAACCAACTTCTGACTTCCGAAGCATCTTGTTTTTTCTTATCTTTTCCAAGTGAACATTCATAGTATCCGTTACTCATTTCAGGTTTACGAGGTGTACCTCTAGGATCAAGTGCTTTTATACGTGCGTTCAAATCAGTATGTGTTGAAAATTCTTCAATTCGTACAGATTCCGTAAGTTTCTGATGAAGTTTTGCTGTCTTGGTTTCTCTAGCTTTTTTAGCACGATATGATTCTAGTTCTTCTCCTGCCATTCCACCAGCAATCAATAGTTCTTCTTCACCTACATCATCTTTCTTTTCCAGATGAACCATTCTTGCCAAATTTGTAGCAACCTGTTCTTGACGCAAGATTACAGCTTTCATTGTTGTAGTTGTAATCAAAGTTGCTGGTCGATATCCAGGAAAATGTTTAATATTTCCAGCAAGACGACATGCGCATTGATAAGCTGTAGCATCATCACCAATTGATGGAACTATTCCAAAATTAAATAGGAATTCTTCATTTTGAAAAGTCAGGCCTCTGCTAATACACATCTGTCCAGTAACAGCAAACGGATAATTGAATAGACCATTATCATAATAAATTCGTGTCATAATTTTTCCAATTTCTTCAGGTTCTTCTTCGGAAATTTGATTATCTATCTTGATTTCAGGTTTCCCAGGAATCAGAATAACTTTACGTTTGCCGTTCAATACCATGACTGACCATCCTTGATCAACAAGAAATGTTGCGATAGCATTGTGTGAGCTGATTGTTATGTCACCTGGAGCAAACAACTTTGTTCCGGGAGAAAATCGACCCTTATTTTTAGTGAATACGCCAATAAAGTATTCTGTTGGAGTTCCGGCTGTACAATCTTCTTCGATCAAGCATTCGCTCAACTTATGATATTTATCCATATGAGTTTCCGGCAAAGGAATCATACGAATACGTCCATACTTTGCGAATACACTATTAAATGTAGCAGATACCAATGTTATCTTTTCAACTTTCTTGAAATGAGTTACATCAATATTTGGATCAGACCAAATAGAAATAGACTCATCTGCTTCATCAATCCAGATATTAATCTTTCTAGAAAACAGTTTGGATTTTTCCAGATCTGTAATCAAATTGTACAGATATTGTAGCCGTATTTTATGAGCACAACATACAATCATTGTCACACGATCTTCTTTGATCTCGTTTGCTAATTCTCCACCTGATACATTACTCTTGCGTGTTCCTGATCTCCAAGAAAAGCATGAGCCATTAATTACATCATCTGAATCACTTTCAGAACCTCCATCAAATAAGTCTTTGTTCATTCGTGAAGAAGTTTGTTCAACCAACTTTTTATTGTTTGAACAAATGACTACATTCAGAGCTCCTTTGCCACCAAGTACATCAGTAAGCATATCAAACTCTTTGATCTTACATTGCATATACATAGTTTTCCCAGATTGACCGGGTTTTTGAAGGCATTCGGACTTGGAATTTACCGAGCCCATTTTTGATAAAAAAGACTTGCTTTAAAGCCGGTCCGTTTTTAATATAGAACATCCAGCATTGATAGCTCACGCGAGCTAAAATATACGATCATTGGAAAATGTGTACATCCGTTGGCAATAGCCCTTTCCAGTCTTGGAATTTCAAACTTGTGAATCACAATTTTTTTGTGATCTACGCTAAAGAAGCCGTTAAAGACGTCTCCGTCCTTATCTTCTTTGTATGCCATGGGATCAGGAATAATTGTGATAATAGCTTCCAACGGAACCAGTTTGAACGAAAACATAGGATCATCTTTGTCTCCCCCTGAAACTAGCAGATCAATGCGATCAATAGTTTCAGGAGTTATGTTTACTTGATAAATCTTTTTAGGGTTCGGTTCTTCAGGAGCGTACGAAATTATTGTCTGAGGATCTTCGTCTCTCAGAGATTCAACTTCAGCGTCTATGTCAGGTAAGTCCCACACCTGTGGCACATAATGACCTATTACGGACATTCTTTTCTAGAAAAAAAGAAATCACTTAAAATTTCCGTTTTTCCTCGTTTCTTGTCGAAGACTCACTTCTCAAACTTCTTCTTGTCTTCACCAGCTAAGTAATAAGCTACGCGAAAATCTTCAGCAAGTCTTTCACGATCGCGATGAGCTAGAAAAGAGTTTCGAGCATTTCGAAGATTGACTGCCTTTCGGTACTCTACATACCGATACCATTCTTTGCGAGGATCCATATCAGAAGCCTCGAAAACCTTTGGAAGATCGTCTGTAAAGTCTGGTAGACCGTACATCTTGCCGTTGACAACAGAGTTGACTAAGCCTTCAATATACTCTTCCATTTTTATCTCAAAAAGTATTCAGTACAAAAATTCGTTTTTATCCATTCAGAGGTGTAAAACCGCGCTGGAGCCAAGCTTGACGCGTATCAGCAAAGTCAATATTAATTACATGATCTAGAGTCCATCCATTATTCAACAGATCTTTCAAAACTTTTCCAACATCGTAATTCCATATAAGAATGAATTCACGACGATTAATGTTTACCAAGTAAAAATCAGACATTTGTGTATGTCTAACTAGAAACTCTTAAATGACAGCAAGATATCGATAGCCCTGTCATCTTGCTTAAAGATCCTGGTTATCCATCTCTCAGAAGCATACGCTCGAGATTTCTTTTGATGACACCCACGACACAGAACTTGGCCGTTTTCCAAAGTGGTTCGACCACCTTGAGAAAATTCCCTGATATGATCTGTTTCGAATGCCCAAATTGGAAAGAGTGGATACGCACATCTCCAATGACATTTTTTGTTCGCGCATTTATTTCCTTGGCGTCGTAAAATCGCCTTGCGAGTTGTGAGCGGAAAAGATCTAAGATTGGGATTGAGTTTCATTTTTTATAATCTTCTGTTGTGCTTACAAAAGTCCGTTTTCTTGTCGAAAGACACAGTTTTCCATAGAAGACACAGTTTTAGCGAGGATTGTGAACATCTGTGGATAACTTACAATCTCCTGAAGTCGTATGAATATATTTAGGACCTCCTGGAATATGATCGCCGGGGCAAGGATGATGACTACGAGAATCGGGCATGAATCCTTCACGACGCATGAACATATATACGGCTAGGGCAAACAGACCAATGAGAAGATACTTCATTTATTAATAACAATTATTTGCGCATGGCTCTGTGCATCAAACAGTGTACAACTGCAAATAGTACAGCATGTACAGCTAGAGGAGGCAGAGGACCTAAACTAGGTAAGCTTACTAGCACACCAGGAGAACATAGGTAAAACGTGAGGGCAGTCAGGAACATATACAGGTACATTTTTATTTTAACGCAAGAAAACTATTATATTAAAATGCTGTCCAATATCATGAATTTATCTGAAGACGATCTTTATGTGCTGAGTCTGATTAACTTGTATCAACTAAAACTAGCGATGAATCGTATGACCGACCGCGAGTTTTTTAATTTTAGGTTGTTTGAGTATACTTCTGGTACTGTAGATCGTACACGATATGAAGGTCTTCTTCCATCTGGAAGATATATTAGCGAGTATCTTCGTTCAACGACACTGTTTCATAGTGATACTCTAGTATTTAAATTGTGGAGCCGTGAAATTAGTCCTGGAAAACGTGAGCTATTTCTTAATATGTCAGCTAAGCAGGACTGCTTCCAGGAGGATTCTGACGAGTGCCACTAGACGGTAAACAAGCTTCTTCGCCGGTGTGAGATACACCTGGATGAGTTCCTGGAGGGCAACCTGATGGACCGTGATTTCCGTAATATTCATATCTGCAATGCTTCATTACATAATGTAAGACGACCGCGAACAACACTGCGTGAACTAACATCACAACGTTCCTAGAAGAACTTTTTGATGGGAGTGTTACTAGAACACCAGGAACAAACGCATAAAATAAGGCAGCAGCAACAAGAAGTCTCCACATTTATCTAGACTTCATATAAGTTTTTCTGACCCAATTTCTGTCTGCTTTAAAAGTACGAGCTTTTGTGGGAGCTGAATTCTTAGTGTATACAGCTACGGCATTCAATTGACGGAACGCTTTCAAAGGTCCTTCTGCTTTGACGACTCGGCGCAACGCAGACCTACGAGCAGTCTTAGACTTAGTTACAGAATAACCACGAGAAGTCAAATCGCCCTTATGTAATTCTCCAATCCCCGGACCGTGTTTTTTCTGCCACGCTGTACGTCGAGTCTTGCCAGCTCCACATTTAGCAGGCATTTATTTATGCCAGAGAAGATGAATTCCAATAGCTAGAACACATATATAAGTAGCATCAGTCCAATAATGTTGGCGTGAAAGACCGAATACACGATGACCAGTCATATCAGCATATCCTCCTAATAAAGATAACACTACTGAAGATAGAAGCATAAATTGAGAAAGTTTCATTTATTATTACTCGTGTTTTTCGGGCATTGAGAACAACCTTCTTTTTTGATATTCGAGTACACATACAAGACAAGCACAACAAATAGAATTAACAAAGCCCACTCCCACATTTGTTGTATATAGCGTTTTCATATTATGGAATTGAACATAACAATGGGCATCCCTTTTTATTACGTCAGTCTAATTCGTCAACATCGTGGAATTGTCAGACCTGTTACCAAGATCAACGCAGACATTCTGGCTCTGGATTTTAATTGTCTGATTCATAAATATTTAAACGATTCAGATCCAATTGAAAGTGTATTACGTGGATTAGAACTTGTTATGACAATATGTTCTGCTTCCCGGACAATATTATATTTAGATGGTCTAGTTCCGTACGCAAAAATGGTCCAACAAAGATACCGTCGTTTCCGAAAGACCGAGCCGAGTTTATTCGATCGTACCCAAATTTCTCCCGATACGCCTTTTATGAGAAAACTGGAAGAAGCTCTGAAAGCGTATCCGGTCGAGGTTTCAGGAACCTTGAAAGCAGGGGAAGGCGAACAAAAGTTATTTCGTGATCTGAAAAAGACTACTGGCAAACTAGTTGTGTACGGATTGGACGCTGATTTGATCTTGCTTTCAGCATACCATTCTGGAGCTGGGGAGCTATTGCTTCTTCGCGAATCACAAGAACTTCAATCGGAAGGAGAATTTTCTGTACTTCTGTGTACAGAACTAGCTAAGGTATTACCTATAGATCGTGAACAGTATCTTTACTTATGCATTCTCTGCTTTGGTAATGATTTTATGCCAAATTTGGGACTATTTTCTTTGCGTGAAGGAGGATATCAGCGCGCTCTAGATGTCTATTCTCGTGTACAACCAGACTTGACTACAGAAAAAGGTAGATACGCATTTCTGAAAGAAGCAGGAAAACAAGAATGGAATTTTTTGTCAAAGCGTAAAGAAAAAACCATTATTGGAACTGATCCTAAAACTGTGTCTCGCAAATACGGACTACATATCCTAGACGGTACTGAAAATATGGAACCTGTTGTCTCAGCATTCTGGAAAACATTTCATTGGACTGTAGAATATTTTAAACAAAATAAATCTTCTAATTGGAATTGGGTATATCCGTATCCAGATGCTCCTTTGATTACCGATATCCTGGAATTTTATGAAACAGAATCACAACCAGAAAAACATACGCTGACTCTAGCAAAACATCTGGCTTTTATTTTACCAGCAAAATCCCTACTCAAACGTCATAAGAAGTTTGAGGATGAATGGCATACAGAAACAAGACCTCTATGGATCAAAAAACATGAATGGGAATCAAAACCTTTTATGTCTCTACCTTGGCATCCTACCGACGCTTTGACTTCAATACAAGCCCTTTAAGTTTTTCGTAGCCTCCTAGATATCCAGCAGTAACCAGACATAGCAGACCAACAGCAAGAGAAGATGGACCATCATAATCTAACCAAGCTAGTACAGATGTCATATAGTTATCGATAGGACCTACATTGATTCCAGCGTGATGTTTGTTGGCAGCTGACGCGGCACTATCAACAAAAGACTTATTTTTTACAACTTCAGCACGTAATTGAGGTGTCCAAATATAAGCCATCGCATGATATTCAAAGAATAGAGCTCCGGCCAAATAGAGTAAAAATACAATCTTCATCCATTTCACTACAGGTGGTAAAATGCCATATTCAAGAGCTACAGCAAGATACAAAAATGTTATTGCTGCCAACCCTTGATGGATAGGACCCCAAGAAGTGATAGGAGCTTGAGGATCTCCTGCTTTCTGGTAACGTTTGGCACTAAAATATTTAGACAGAATATCACCTTTATCCCCCAGAACATCTTCTTCAGATGTGATGTATTTAGCGTAGATCGCGACTAAGTACAAACATACTCCAGCTCCCACAAGAAGAAACGGAGTAATCAAGCGCATTTATTTTAACGCCGTAATTTTAATCGGCCTCCTCCGAAACCAACTTTAGGTCGAGCACCTATCAAAGGAGCAAAACCGGCAGCAGTTTTTTGCACGCCAGCTTCCGAAATATATTCAAGAACATCCGCTTCATAAAAGAATTGTACATATGAAGTTTCGCGCAGACACCAATATTCATTATTAATTTTTTCAAGTTCACGAATTTTTTGAGATGCGAATAATCCGTTGGCACTTGTATCTGATCCCCATATGCGCTTTAAATACTGTATATACTTCTGACGATATTCTGCGGGACTAGTTACACTGGTAGCCTGTTGTAACGTTTTTAATGCCTCAGAAACAGTTTTTACAGTAGGCTTATCTATTCTTTTATTCACTGTATTATGCGCACGAACCGCAAACAAGAAGAAATCTTGTTTTGAATTTAAGTATTCAGGATGTGTAACCTTGTAGGTTTGTAACATACGTAAAAAATGAGTTTTACAAACATGACATGTTATAGTTTCTGTAAATAAGTCCAAAAATCGCGAGCAGATCTGTTTTTCAGCTTCAGAAGGATTGTCTGGATAATTTATACTTGTAGAATGTAACATCATCCAACCTAATGGCCCCCATAAAGCCGTCATTAATTATGGTAAAGAAACAAAACCAGCAGAAACAGCGTTATCTAAAAGTTTTTTAGTTATATGGCTTGGCGTTTCAGGTTTCAATTTAATATCTGTCTGCTCAGAAAAAATCCTTGTAATTTCGGCGGGTTTCATTTTAGAGATCCTGTGCTTGGTTGTTTTTCGGTGACGACGCATTCCTTTAGATGTCAACATGCGAATAGTATGTCTACGCATACTTTTCACTGGTGGACTCTTTGCTGGATCAGCAACAGGTTTGATCTTAGACGTTTTTTTCAAGATACTTTTTTTAGGAGTTTTTTCACGATGTAGAGGACCATCCATTTTTGTGATCACGATCTTCTTCTCCATTTATTAAAAACGGATGAGAAACAATTTAGGGATTAATCTGGTACAATACTATGGACTGGGAAGCAATTTCAAGTTTCTTTCGCAATGGTCCACGTAAACTCGTGGAACATCAAATTGAATCCTTTGAAGATTTTATCCGTAATAAGATTCCATTGATCGTATGTTCTACCAATCCTATTGTGGTCTGGCATGAACAAGATCCTGAATCAAAGAAATACAAGTATGAGTTCCGTCTCTCGTTTGAGAACGTAACTTATATGAAACCTCGTATTCAGGAAGCTACTGGACGCGTGAAACCTATGTTTCCGCAAGAAGCCAGAATGCGCAATTTTACTTACGCATCTCAGATGTTTGTTGATGTCAGATTTACGACTAGAACTTATCATGGTCACAACCTAAGTTTGTTCGAAGAATCTGTACGAGTCTTTGAAGGAATTTCACTAGGTAAGATTCCGGTAATGCTGGGATCTTCACTGTGTATCATGAAAGATTATCCCCTTTCTCCTGAAGAACTAGGTGAATGTTCACAAGATCCGTTTGGTTACTTTATCATTCATGGATCCGAACGTACAATTCTGTCTCAAGAAAAGGTAGCTGATAATCGTATCATGGTATTCACAGGAAAGAAAACAGCAACCAAATATAACTATTCTGTAGAATTCAAATCTTTACATGAATCCTTTACAATGCCTCCTAAAAAATTGGAGATCAGACTCTCAACTAAATTTAACGGGTACGGATATCCACTACACGCTTGCCTGCCACGATTTCGTGAAGACCTGCCATTGATGGTACTATTTCGTGCTCTGGGAATTGAAACTGATTCTGAAATTGCTCGACTCGTTTGGGGATCTCATGATCAATACGATACTCTGATGGCTTCTTTCTCTGAATGTGCTGATATTAAAGTTTATACTCGTGATGATGCTCTAGAATACCTGAGTCATCATCTGCAATACAGTACACCTCAAGAAGATAAGAAAGAATACGTTCGTCAACTATTGGAGACTGAACTACTTCCTCATGTTCGCCTGGCTGGAGATCAGTCATCTCAGAAAGTATTGGAAGCAAGAAAAGCTATTCTGATTTCAGCAATGATTCGTAGACTGATGCTAACGAATCAAGGAAAAATTACACTAGATGACAGAGATTCGTATCCTAATAAACGTGTAGTTTCTACCGGTGCTTTGTTAACCCATCTGTTCCGTCAATTGTTCCAAAAAGTATGTAAAGATATTCGCGGTAAATTTGTACATGAAATCAATAATGATTCATGGAAAAAAGGAACTCCACGACCAATTGAAGTTCTGAACTTGAATAATCTGTACAAGATTCTGAAAGTTTCTACTATTGAAGGAAAGTTGAAACAAGCTTTGGCTACTGGTAATTTTACTGTACAAGGTGTTGGAACTGGATCTACGGCAACAAAAATGGGTGTTTCACAAGTTCTCAACAGAATCTCTTACCTAGCAACTCTAAGTCATCTTCGCAGAATTCAAACTCCGGTTGAGAAATCCGGTAAACTTCTGGCTCCACGTAAACTTCATGGAACTTCATTTGGATTTGTATGTCCTGTAGAAACTCCAGAAGGTCATTCAGTAGGGATTGTGAAATCTTTGTCTATGTTGACTTCAGTATCTCAACATACACCTTCTCTAGTTATTATGGATCACCTCAGAGAACGACTAGAATGGATTACGTCTTCAAAACCTTATGAAGGTATCCCCGTTTCACTAAACGGTGTGATCCTAGGGTACACAAAAGATCCTAAAAGTCTGTACGACTATCTCAAAGAAGCAAAGAGAACTTTCGTTCTACATCCTCATTCAAATATTGTATGGAATATTTTGGATTCTGAATTTGCTATTGAAACTGATGGTGGACGTATTGTTCGTCCTCTATTTCGTGTACAGCAAGGACAAATTATGCCTCCTCCTGAAAAGAAAGATTGGAATGCATGGATTCAAACAAATATTGAATATGTTGATGCGGCAGAATCTGATACAATTCGTGTAGCAATGTTTCCTCGTGAACTGGGTTTTGAACATACTCATTGCGAAATTCATCCGACGCTTATCTTGGGTCATATGGCATCAACAATTCCAATGTCTGATCATAATCAATCTCCTAGAAACACATATCAATCAGCAATGGGCAAACAAGCTATGGGATTGTATGCCAAGAACTACGCAAAACGACTAGATAAGAATGGTTACATTCTGTGTAATCCGATGCGTCCATTTGTTGAGACACGGATGATGAGTGTTCTGGGAACTGAACAAATGCCATTTGGTTATAATGCTATTGTAGCTATCGGAATTTATTCTGGGTATAACCAAGAAGATTCTGTAATCTTGAACAAAGGTGCTTTGGACAGAGGCCTGTTCAGATCACTGTACTACACGATTTATAAAGATGAAGAACATCGTAATCTGGCTTCCGGAAAAGAAGAGAAGTTTTCTAGACCGCAACGTGAAACTACAAAAGGATTTAAAAGTTCTTCATATGAAGCTGTACAAGAATCTGGTATGCCAAAACAACATGCCTACATTAAAGAAAATGATATTCTGATCGGAAAAGTTACGAACTTGAAACATGATCCACATGGATACAAGTATCGTGATTCGTCAACAGTCTACAAAGGTTCCGAAACGGCCCGAGTAGATGGAGTCTGGCAAGACAAAAATTCTGAAGGGTATCCATTCATTAAAGTTCGTTGTGTATCTGAACGTGTTCCTGAAATTGGAGACAAAGTTAGTTCCCGACACGGACAAAAAGGTACATGCGGAATCATTCTGAATGAAGAAGATATGCCGTTTACAGCTTCAGGATTGAGGCCAGATATCATCATGAATCCTCACGCTGTACCTTCTCGTATGACAATTGCTCAACTTATGGAAACAATGTTTGGCAAGGTATGTACAGAAACGGGGAACTTAGGCGATGGAACTCCTTATTCCCATCTGAAAATTGAAGATTTGCGTGAACATATGTTGAAACTAGGTATGCATTCTTACGGCAATGAATTGTTGTACAATGGTCAGACTGGAGAGCTAATGCAAGCAGAAATCTTTATGGGACCTACATTCTATCAGAGACTGAAACATATGGTTGCTGACAAAAAACATTCAAGGGCCAAAGGACCTATCGTTTCTTTGACTCGTCAACCTTGTGAAGGTAGGGCTCGTGATGGTGGTCTGCGTGTAGGGGAAATGGAACGTGATTGTATGTTGTCACATGGTACTGCCATGTTTACTAAGGAACGCCTAATGGATGTTTCGGATCCTTTTAGTACGGGATTTTGTAAAAATTGTGGTGTTATGGCTGTAGTAAACCGAGAAGCTTCATTGTACGAATGCGGAACGTGTGGTGTACGCACTGAATTCGAACAAAAGACAATTCCTTACGCAATGAAATTATGGACACAAGAATTGGAAGCTATGCACATCGTTCCTCGTTTGGTGTTTGAATAAATTATACAATTTAGTTCATAACAATTACCATTCTATCTTCGGGATATAATGTAGATGGAAAAAATGAATGAGATTTTAATAATGATGATTTAGTCAGAAGAACAATAAATATATAAATGAAACTGGTAGATATTCCCGTGATCTTTATCTGCCCAGATCATAATGAAAAATATCACGCAAGAAAGGAACATATGGTAGAACTTCTTACTAAAATAGGTTTTAAATCAATTACGCACCATAAATCTGGAAATCAATCCTATCCTACATGTCTTTTAGAAGCATTTATTGATATTTTAAAAATGTATTTGGATGATACTCCAATTATTGTTATCGAAGATGATGTTGAACCATTTTTAGATCTAAACTCAGAAACAGAGTTTTTTATGCCCGAAGATACCGATGCGTTTTATATGGGGTTTTCTCATTCCGGTGGTTCTAAAACATTAAATTCTCACGAAGGTTCATCTAAAATTAAGAAAATTGATCAAACACATATTCGAATTCTGAATATGTTGACAACACATGCTATTCTGTATAAATCTAGACGGTATAAACAACGTGTTATTAATGAACTAACTAATTTATTAGATAAACCTTTTTATCATAGCGACGTTATTATTGCAAGGTTGCAACCTGAATATAATGTTTATGGGTATCATTATCCCTTATTTTATCAATCTGCAAAGTGGGGTAATGTACAATATACAGAAGACGCGACTAAAATTAGATTTTAAAGATCCTGTACTTCTAAATAAATGTTACTAGTAACAGCATATTATCCAGTAAAAACTAAAAAGCATTCTGTAGAAAAATATTATGAAATGATGAATATTTTTTTTGACTGTGTAACATGTCCTGTTATGTTTTTTTGTTCTTCTGAGACATATGAAGACTTAAAACCCAATGCAAAAGACAATGTTCAGTTCGTCCAGAGAGAGTTTAGTTCTTTTGAAATGATGTCCGAACCGTGGAAATCACGTTGGGAAACTTGGCATACCATAGACCCAGAAAAGAATTTACATTCTCCCGAATTATATGCAATCTGGGCAGCAAAACAAGAATTTGTTAGAGAAGCTATGGAATTTGTTGATACTGATGTCTATATATGGTGTGATGCAGGATGCTTTCGAACAAATCGTTCAGGAAGCTTTGAAAACTATAAAAAACACATTTCTCCTGGAAAAATTACATGCTTAGATGTATCATCTTTAACCACTCAAGGAAAAATGATTGGTGGAGGTGTCCTAGCCGGTGATCGAGAAGCGTGGAACACATTTTCAATAAACTATTTAAAAGAATTGGAGAAAGATATACACGGAAAAGATCAAGTTATTTTTCAAAGAGTTTTGAATGATACTAATGCTTTGATAATAAAACCAAGAATGAAATATGGAAATCCGTGGTTTTATATAACTTATATAATGAGCAATTATAATAGTATTTTAAATGCGAATCCTAAATGGATAACTGTACACTTACAAGGCGGTCTCGGAAACCAAATGTTTCAATTAGCATTCCTTATGTATGTACGAGAAGAAACAGGAAATTATATTTTTATAGATTCTCTACAAAGTCCTACACCTCATTCAAAAGAAAACTATTTTGATACTATATTTTCAAAATGGAAGCCATATTTTAATTATAAATCAACCAATGTACTTCATGAGAATCCTAAAATAGCTTATGAAGACTGGAAATCAAAGATTAATAAAACAGTTGAAAATCAAAAATTAATTGGATATTTTCAGAGATGGGAATACACGAATCCGGTTCGTCAAGAATTTATCGAATCATTAACATTTGATGAATCTGTATTGCAAAAATATCCCGATATTTCGTCTAAATTTTTTATTCATGTACGAGGAGGAGATTATATTGAAAACTCTTTTCATTTCATTGATCTAAAAGAATATTACAAAGAATGTATAAACAACCATCCTGAAGAAAAGTTCGTGATTTTTACGAATGATATTCCATACACCAAAAGTTTATTTCCAGATATTCCTATTATTCAGGAATCTGAAGTTGACACACTATTACTAATGTCTCGAGCAAAAGGATGTATCTGTGCAAATTCTAGTTTCTCATGGTGGGGGGCTTATCTGAACCCAAAACGTCCAATTTATTTTCCATCAAAATGGTTCAATGATCCTTCCATGGATACGTCTGGATTCTATTTTCATTTAATAAATTTAAATCAAAGCGATTTACTTACAAAACAGGTTTCTCCCACCCTTAGACACATTCCTGATTTTTGTAGACAAAACTTTTCTTTAAAATCTCTTCGTAGAAATTAATGATTGATCAAGTTGTGTATATAAATTTAGATCATAGAACTGATCGACGTCAACAAATTGAGAAAGAATTGCCTAAGATTCCTTGTCAGAATGTCCAGAGATTTTCTGCGATCCGAGATCGTGAAGGTGCTATAGGATGTACAAAAAGTCATATTACTATCTTGAGAATGGCCATTTCCTTAGGATGGAAAAATGTTCTGATCCTAGAAGACGATATGGTATTTAAAGAAGAGAAATGGGATCTCCTATACGAAAAAATGACTTCTTACGATGCTATAGTTTTAGGAGGTATGTGGCCTCTGTATAATAAAGATTCTTTAAAATTAACCAAATGTTATGGAACTGGAGCATATTTGGTAAATTCTTCTTATTATACAAGACTTCTTCAGAATTATGAAGAGGGATTAGCCTTATACAAAAAAAATATAGATCCAAGAATATTCCCTTTCCGCAAACGTTATCCAAAAACAACCTTTGCAATAGATACATGGTGGAATCATGTTCAGCAAAGAGACAGATGGTTTATTGTACAAATGATGTATTCGCCTCCATCATTTTCAGATGTTACTAATCATATTCCGGATTACACGGATCGGTTCATTATAGACTAAATGATTGTAGACGGATTTGTTTTCTACAATGAACTTGATATGTTAAACTATCGGTTAGAAGTATTGTATCCTTACGTTGATCGATTTATTCTATGCGAATCAACACGAACCTTTTCTGGAAAGCCGAAAGATCTTTGGTATGAAAAAAATAAAGAACGGTTTTCAAAATATCACGATAAGATTATTCATATTATTGTAGATGACATGCCTCTTTCAAATAACCCATGGGATCTTGAAAAACATCAAAGACGAGCAATTTCTCGCGGGTTTCCTTCGTTAGAAGATTCAGATACTATCTTGCTTTCCGATGTAGATGAAATTCCCAATCCTCTTATTCTAGAACGTATAAGACATACTGGGTTGGATACATTGTACTGTTTAATACAAGATTTTTACTATTATGGATTAACTACACTTGTCAACAGAAATTGGTGTAAAGCAAAAGTCTTTCCTTATTCTTTTTATAAACAATATCCGGATCTTGAATTATGTAGAATGTCATTTTTTAATGTAGCTTTTAATCATGGAGGATGGCATCTATCCTATTTTGGTAATGAACAGTTTATTTCTAATAAAATCAAGAACTTTTCGCATCAGGAGTACAATTCTGATAAATATACCAACGAAGCTCTGATAAAAGAACGAATGAAACAGGGCATAAATTTATTTGATGATAAAAAGTTTGAAGTTATTCCAATAGATAAAAATACTAATCTACCTCCAAAACATGAATTTTTAATTGAAAGGTTTGAACACCTAAAATAATAAGAACCTTTTAAACAAATGATTCCCGAACTTTTAGAATTTATGGGAGTTTTACTTATATGCTCTACAGGAATGTTGACACATAATAATCCTTACTTTATTGGATTAGCGTATACCTCTGCTATGTTGATAGCACATCAATCTATTGTACATTTTAATCCGCTGTTCGTTCTCTTAAACTTTTCTTTGGGACGTTTATCTCTGTACGAATCTCTGAAACTTTTGGTAATTCAAACTTCTGCAGTACTATGTTTTCTGGTAGCATACAGATTTTAACAGATCAAGATATATAACATAAATGCTACATATTAAAACTGATAATCCCGAAATGCGTGTACACATTCAGAATCTGATCAATTCTCGGAGGTTGACCGATTCGGGATTTGATATTCCTATGATTAATCAATCTAGACCATGGTCTAAACAGATAACTTTTGATTTTGATATCACAGTGGCAGCAATAGATGAACACGGAAACGCACAACCGCTACTCCTAGTTCCTCGCTCATCTATTTCTAATTCGCCGTTCAGACTTTCTAATTCTATTGGATTGATTGACATGGGATACCGTGGAACCCTGAAAGCAAAGGTTGATGTTATTGAGCCGTCTGATCATATTTTTATTGGAGATGGAACTCGTTATTTTCAACTGTGTCGGCAATCTTGGATGCCATGGGAAAGTGTCAAGCTAGTTGATGAGCTTCCGCCAGCACCCGATTCTCGTGGATCTGGAGGTTTTGGATCAACGGGGCATTAAAGATAAGGAGAAAATATCATGTACAATGGTAGCCCAGTACGCATTATAGTAAGAAACTCCACACAAGACAAGAGTTCCGAATACAACCAGAGAACGCAAAAAAGTATTCACGAGAAGGTTCGTCGTCGGGTAGTACCAGAACATTAATTCTTGTGTATATTTTTTTCTCGCCGTAAGACATAAACAATGGCA
>Ga0315905_10002365_pt1 | contig 19855 bp, 16 predicted proteins | sample LakEriMetagenome_5_FD_203522 | JGI IMG/M metagenome (GOLD analysis project Ga0315905, IMG submission 203522) | Freshwater fungal communities from buoy surface, Lake Erie, Ohio, United States - Buoy 4 MA121 | ecosystem: Environmental > Aquatic > Freshwater > Lake | place: USA: Lake Erie, Ohio... | reverse complement strand
GATTTTTTTTAGAAAAAAGGCTAAAATCAGGGATAAGTTTAGTGTACCCGGGCGGTTAGGCCTGATGTTGCACTGGCGTGGATGGCCTGGCTGATTTCATTGATCAATGCAGGATCCTTCTCAATGGCATTGCCAACAACGATGATGTCGGCACCTGCTTTGCAGTTTTCGTATGCTTTTTCTGCTGTGGTAATGCCTCCTCCGATGATCAGTGGAATGGCAGTATGGGATGAAACTGCAGCTATCATGGCAGTTGGAATGGGCATTTTGGCGCCGCTACCCGCATCCATGTACAGGAGTTTAAGCCCAAGCATTTCACCAGCCATTGCCGTGCAAACTGCTATTTCATTCTTATCAGAAGGAATGGGATTGGCATTGCTGATGTATGAAACTGTTGTGGGAGCCCCACCATCAATCACCATATACCCCGTAGACATCACTTCAAGGCCACTTTTTCTGACAACGGGCGCAGACACTACGTGTTGGCCTATCAATAGCTCAGGGTTTCTTCCAGATATCAGGGAAAGGTAGAGCAGTGCGTCAGCATAGGGCGTAACCTGGGATGGGCTCCCTGGGAAAAGTATCACCGGAATGGAACATTCCTTTTTGATGTGTTGCACCAATTCCTCCAAATGGTCGCTGACCACCAGGCTGCCACCAACAAAAATGAAATCCACTGAGGCCTCCGTACACAAACGAATCAATTCATCTGCCTTGGCAACAGATGTTTTGTCTGGATCAACCAACACGGCAAAGGATTTCTTTCCTTTGTTTTTGTTTTCCAGTATCGTAGTGTAAACGGCTTGGTGCATCTTGTAGAGCTATTCTACTGCAAATGTGCGAAAAACTTTCTTATAAACGAAGGAAACTGGAAAGCTGTATGATGTTATTGGTGGTATATTCCTTGTTTTTGCCCTCAATATAGACCAACATGTAGCCAACTTCCAGGTCGGCATGTTTGCTCAGGCGGTAACCTGTTCCGGCATAGCTCCTTGACTGATCGAACAGTTTACGGTTGGCATGGCTTGCTCCAAGAGCATTGAAGAAGAATTCATTCTGGACAACCCAATACATGCCTTTTGTCAATTTTTCTGTTTTTGAGTAAGGGCTTAGCCATCTGGTAAAATACCTGAACCGTGCATTGAACTTGGGGTCTGATTTCACAATATCATTGCCAGCAACTTTCAATACGGGGATCCATCTTTCTTCCAACCTGATCCTGTGTTGCAGTGATGCTTTTTTTACTTGCTTAACGATGCCCAATTGTTGCCAAATCCTGTTGTCTGAAACCCCATCCCTTACGCCTTGAATTGTTCTCCAATTGTGTATCAATGCAAGTCCTGCAGTCAGGGAAACATTTTTGTTCAAAACATAGCTCAATCCTGGCCTGAGGATGAATGTCTCAGTTTTTTTCCATTGGTCATTTGACCGCAGTTGGCTATCAAAAATCAGGTTGAATTTCGGACTGAGTGCGATTGTATTGAGCGTCATCCCCCAGCCACTGAATTTGTTTTGTTGTGCTGTTGCAAACATCGAAAATAATACAAGGGAAAATGAAACGAGGCAACGGTTGTGTGTTTTCAAAGCACTGATGATTTTTTAGATGACAAAGATAAACGTTCGTCATGCCTTTTGTATGACTTTTGTCACCTTGCGGCGCCCTTTTTTTACCGTCCTTTACTCTATTGATTTTCCCAAAAACTGCCAAATATTTTTTTACAAAATAGTGAACAAAATCCCAAATCCACTGCCATTGCGGATTGTTGGAGTTATCAACAGGGTGTTGATATTTAGGGGTTTGAAATCAGGCAATAGGTAGATAATTTCGTACTCTGTCCCTGAAATTAGGCAGGTTTTACTAACATTTAACAATTAGCGATATGGCAAACAAATCAAAAGCAGCTACCAGCAATAACACGCAAGGTCTGAAATTCAAAAGACAATTTACCTCAGACAAAGTAGCAGTCTATGAAATGTTTGATTATGACTATCGCACCTCGGTGATCCGCAACCCCAGCGGAGAGGTTGTTTTCGAAATGAACAATGTGGAGGTTCCAAAGCAATGGAGCCAGATCGCTACAGACATCATTGCACAAAAATACTTCAGGAAGGCTGGTGTGCCCCAGGCCGATGGTTCTCTTGGAAGGGAGACTTCAGCCAAGCAGGTTGCACACCGTATGGCACATTGCTGGAGGGTATGGGGAGAACGTTACGGTTACTTCGCTTCAACAGAAGACGCAACCGTTTTCTATGAAGAGTTGGTCTATTCCATCCTCAGCCAGGCCTGTGTTCCCAATTCACCACAATGGTTCAATACTGGCTTGCACGAATGTTATGGTATCAAAGGGAAGCCACAAGGACATTATTATGTTGACCAGAAAGATGGTCAGTTGAAGAAATCTACTTCCGCTTACGAGCGTCCACAACCGCATGCCTGTTTCATCCTCAGTGTTGATGATGATTTGGTGAACGAAGGTGGCATCATGGACCTTTGGGTCCGCGAAGCAAGGATCTTCAAATATGGCTCAGGTGTGGGCACCAACTTCTCCAACATGCGTGGAGAGGGAGAGAAACTCAGTGGTGGCGGAACATCTTCAGGGCTGATGAGTTTCCTTAAGATTGGCGACCGCGCAGCGGGTGCCATCAAAAGTGGCGGCACAACCCGTAGGGCAGCCAAAATGGTCTGTCTTGACCTAGACCATCCAGAAATTGAAACCTTCATCGATTGGAAGGTGGAAGAAGAAAAGAAAGTGGCTGCTTTGATTGCTGCAGGTTACTCAAGCGATTATGAAGGAGAAGCCTACAGAACGGTGAGCGGACAAAACTCTAACAACTCAGTCAGGATACCCAATGCATTTTTCGAGAAATTGGCAAAAGGGGAAGATTGGGAACTGACCGGCCGTATGGATGGCAAGGTCATGAAAAAGATATCTTCAAAAGCCCTTTGGGAGAAAATATCTTACGCAGCATGGCGTTGTGCTGATCCTGGAACACAGTACGATACTACCATCAACGAATGGCATACCTGCCCACAGGGTGGTCGCATCAGGGCTTCCAACCCTTGTAGCGAGTACATGTTCCTTGACAATACTGCCTGTAACCTCGCCTCAGCCAACCTCAGGAAGTTTTTCAATGAATCAGACAATACATTTGATGTTGCAGGATTTGAATATTCAGTAAGGCTCTGGACAACCGTATTGGAAATTTCTGTGCTGATGGCACAGTTTCCAAGCCAGGAAGTGGCACAGCTCAGCTACGATTACCGTACACTTGGCCTTGGTTTTGCCAACCTCGGCAGCATGCTGATGGTCAGCGGAATTCCTTATGACAGTGATGAGGCAAGGGGTATTGCTGGCGCCATTTCTGCTATCATGACAGGTATTGCCTACAAGACTTCAGCTGAGATTGCCAAGATACACGGACCTTTCCCCCGTTATGCAGAGAACAGGGAAGACATGTTGAGGGTCATGAGAAATCACCGTGCCGCAGCCTATGATGCAGACCAGGCCTATGTTGGCCTCAGCATCAAGCCCCTTGGGATAAAAGCCAAAGACTGTCCGGATTACATGCTCAAAGCTGCATGCAAGGCCTGGGATGATGCAGTGGAGCTCGGAGAACAGTACGGTTACCGCAACGCCCAAACAACGGTTATTGCGCCCACCGGAACCATTGGACTTGTGATGGATTGCGATACTACCGGTGTTGAGCCTGATTTTGCCCTGGTGAAATTTAAAAAACTTTCTGGTGGCGGTTATTTCAAAATCATCAACCAATCGGTTCCACAGGCCCTGGCCAACCTCAAATACACAGCAGCAGAACAGGATGCCATCATCAAATACGCAGTAGGTTCAGCCTCTTTTGCAGGAGCTCCGTTCATCAACCATCAAACCCTCAGCGAGAAAGGATTCATCGCCGAGGAAATCAAGAAATTGGATGATGCATCCCTGGCTGCTTTTGAAGTGGGATTTGTATTCAATGTTTATACACTTGGTGAAGAGTGTCTGCAACGTCTTGGTTTTAAACCAGAGGAGTATTTCAACTTTGACTGGAACATGTTACAGGCCCTCGGTTTCAAGGGATCAGAAATTGATGCAGCCAATGATTTTGTTTGCGGAACCATGACCGTTGAAGGTGCGCCACATCTCAAGCCTGAGCACTACCCAGTTTTTGATTGTGCCAACAAATGTGGCAAAAAAGGCGAACGCTATATCCATGCCCATGGCCATATTTACATGATGGCAGCAACACAGCCTTTCCTCAGTGGAGCCATTTCAAAAACCATCAACCTTCCAAATGAAGCCACGGTCAGTGAAATATCTGATTGTTATAAACTCAGCTGGGAGCTTGGTCTCAAGGCCAATGCCATCTATCGTGACGGCTCCAAACTTAGCCAACCCCTGAGCAACAAGAGCGATAGCAAAGCCACTGAAGAGGAAGCGGAAGAAGCAGCAGCCATTGCATCAACCGACAGCCCGTTCATCGACGTGAGCAAGCTTACAGTTGAAGAGTTGCTGAATGAATTGCAGAAAAGGATGCAGGCATCACCGGACACTAAACTCAAACGCCAGCTTTCAAGAATTGTAGAACGCAAGACACTTCCTGCCAAGCGAAGGGGCTATACCCAAAAAGCCAAAATCAATGGTCAGGCCATCTTCCTCAGGACAGGGGAGTACAGTGACAATACATTGGGAGAAATCTTCATTGACCTTGCAAAAGAAGGTTCTACCCTTCGCAGCCTGATGAACTGTTTTGCGATTTCAATCTCTGTAGGCTTGCAGTATGGTGTTCCTTTGGAAGAGTTTGTTGAAAAGTTTGTTTTCACCAAGTTTGAACCAGCAGGAATGGTGGATCATCCAAACATCAAATCAACCACTTCAATTGTAGACTTTGTATTCCGCGCACTTGCCTATGAGTACTTGGGCAGAACAGACCTGGTTCATGTGCTGGACAAGCCAGAGGTGATGAATACGGGAAATGATGACTGGGATGATAACACACCAAGGTTTGAAAGTGATTCAAAGCCCGAGCTCTCTGATGTTAGGGTAGTGGCCACCAACAGTGCAGTTCCCGCTCCCAAAGCCCAGAAATCTCCTGTTGCAGTGAAAGCCGAAAACAGTACACAGGAATTCATGAAGAGCATGCAAAGCGATGCGCCGGCTTGTTCAACCTGCGGACACATCACTGTAAGAAGCGGTACCTGTTACAAATGCCTTAATTGTGGAAACAGCATGGGCTGTAGCTAAATCATAGATGTGAAACTGAACATACGTTACAAAAAAGGAATGGTACTGCAGGCACTGCGGTACCATTTCATTTCCAGGAGGGAGATCAAATGGTTGATGATTCTCGTCAATGTTTTTGCGTTACTGGCAGCCGTGCTTTATGCGTTGAAGCTGATTTCGCCCCTGCCCTTCCTGATGAGTTCGGTGTTGTGGATCTCCATGATGGTGGCTTTCTGGATCTGGCTTCCTGCCATGATTTACCGCAAGAGCAAGACATTCAAGGACGAGTTTACCATCTCCATAGAAGAGAACCATTTCTTTATTGAAACTGCAAATGGGCAGAAAAGCTGGGCCTGGAGGGAATTCAGCAGTTACTACGAGACACCAGGATTCTTTCACCTGTATTTTGACAGCAAATCATTTTTCCTGATCCCCAAAGATGTATTTCCTGAGCAGGAGCAGCTCGATAGTGCCAGAACAATTTTCCGTGAGCACATCAAAAAGGGTTAAATCAGGTTCTTCCTCATCTCAACATGAGGAATTCCTACTTCGCTGAATTCATCACCACAAGCAGCATATCCAAGTTTTTCATAGAAGCCGATGGCAGTTTTTCTGGCATGCATCATCACTTGCTTTCCTCCAGAATCCTTGGCCAGGTGCTCAGCAAAATGCATGATGGCAGCACCCACGCCGTTTCGCTGCATCTTCTGGTCTACTGCCATTTGCCTCAGCTGGAAGGTGCTGGGTAGTTTTCTGGTGAGTATACAACAGGCCAGGATGTCATCTTCTTCAAAGGCGCCAATCAGCAAATCATTTTTGTCCCTCTCCAAATCTTCTTTGGAATAAGTTAGCCCTAGCGGTTTTCTCAAAACTGATTTCCTCAGTTCAATCATTTGATCGTATTCTTTGGAACCGTGGTCTATGATTTTAATTGCCATGCTACAAGTTAATTCATTGGACAATTACAAAAATCTTCAGCCATTCTTTTTTGTCATAAAACAGTGGATAAATAACTTTTTTTGCCATGAACAGCATTATTTGTTGATAATCAATTAATTGTGATATTTTGGACTTCAAAAATAAATGAATAGAAATTGGCAAGAAGACTTGTTTTTGTCTCAAATAGTTTATTTTTGCCCCCAATAAACCAAAAAATAAAATCATGTCAGACATTGCAACAAGGGTAAAGAAAATTATTGTTGACAAACTTGGTGTTGATGAGAATGAAGTTACACCTGAGGCTTCTTTTACGAATGATCTCGGAGCAGATTCTCTGGACACAGTTGAACTGATCATGGAATTTGAAAAAGAATTCAATATTTCCATTCCTGATGAACAAGCTGAGACCATTACAACTGTAGGTCAAGCCGTAACTTATCTGGAAGAGCACGCAAAGTAATAGGTACTCCATCATTCTTTATTCATGGAACTGAAAAGAGTAGTCATCACCGGTCTTGGTGCTATCACCCCCATTGGCAATACCGTACAGGATTATTGGAATGGCTTGTTGGGCGGTGTATCTGGCGCAGACCACATCACACTCTTTGATGCTTCCAAATTCAAAACACAATTTGCCTGTGAGGTAAAGGGGTTTGATCCAGTTGCTTATCTTGATAGAAAAGAGGCAAGAAAGGTCGATCGCTTTACCCAATTGGCTATTGTATCCAGTGATGAGGCCATCAAGCATGCCGGAATTTCAAAGGACAATGTAAATCCTGACAGAACTGGGGTTATTTTTTCCAGTGGAATCGGCGGGTTGCTTACTTTTCAGGAAGAAGTCATGGCCTATGCCAAAGGGGATGGAACCCCAAGGTTCAATCCATTTTTCATTCCTAAAATGATCCTTGATATTGCCGCCGGGCATATCTCCATGCGCCATGGCTTCAGGGGTCCCAATTTTGCCGTGGTCAGTGCCTGTGCATCTTCAACCCATGCCCTTATCGAGGCCTTTCATTATATCAAGCTTGGAAAAGCGGATGTGATGGTTGCCGGTGGTTCTGAGGCCGTTGTCTGCGATGCAGGTGTAGCAGGATTCAATGCCATGAAAGCACTCAGCGAACGCAATGATGATCCCAAGACTGCTTCAAGGCCTTTCGATAAAGACAGGGATGGATTTGTGATGGGTGAAGGAAGTGGAGCCGTTGTGCTCGAGGAACTGGAACATGCCATCCGCCGTGGAGCCACCATTTATGCTGAAATTGCAGGGGCAGGCGCCACCGCCGATGCTTACCATATCACAGCCCCTCACCCTGAAGGGCTGGGAGCACTCAATGTAATGCGTGCATCATTGGAAGAAGCGGGAATGAAACCCGAAGACATTGACTATATCAATGTGCATGGAACCTCAACTCCGCTTGGTGACATTGCTGAAACAAAGGCAATCCTGGGCGTTTTTGGAGACCATGCCTATGATTTGAGTATCAGCTCAACCAAATCCATGACAGGTCATCTGTTGGGTGCTGCAGGAGCTGTTGAGGCCATAGCTTGTATCAATTCAGTAATGCACGATATTGTTCCGCCAACCATCAATCACTTTACAGATGATGATGGATTGGATCCTAAACTCGACTTTACCTTCTGGAAGCCAAAACAAAGAACCGTTCGAGCGGCATTGAGTAACACTTTTGGTTTTGGTGGACATAATGCATCTATCATTGTAAAGAAGTATCTTTAATGTCGGCAACCTTTCAGCATTTATGTTGAAGGGCCCAAACGCATGAACAGATAAACACCCTTGCTTGCTTTACAGGTTATATTATATTTTTAGTAGCGGGAAAAAAAAGCATTTTCTCAATCAGCTCTCCAACCTGCTTGGCTTTGTTCCAGGCAAGGTGAGCCTCTATATTGCAGCATTCTCTCACCGATCAGTAAAGGAAAGAACTTCAGAAAACAATGAAAGGTTGGAATACCTGGGAGATGCCATCTTGGGAGGAATTGTTGCCGACTATCTGTTTATGAAGTATCCTTACAAAGGGGAAGGCTTTCTTACTGAGATGAGAAGCAAGATGGTGAACCGGCAGATGTTGAATGAAATCGCCATAAAGATGGGACTGAAAAAAATCACTTCCTTCAACAAGCATGACAACTCCCTCAAGTCCAGCCAGATTTTCGGGAATGCCCTCGAAGCCCTTGTTGGCGCTGTTTACATCGATAAAGGATACCGCAAGACCAAGGCCTGGGTCATCAAAAAAATCATCATCCCACATCTTTTCATGGAAGAGCTTGAAAATGTTGAGATCAACCAAAAAAACAAATTGTACAGCTGGGCCAACAAGGGTGGAAAAATCCTCGAATTTGAAACACTGGAAGAGCGTCTGGAAAATGGCAGGCGTCTGTTCAGGGTAGGGGCGGTTGTTGACGGTGAGGTAATTGCCGAGGGAAAGGCATTCAATAAAAAAGATGCCAGCCAGATTGCTGCACAAAATGCAGTGGATAAGTTGAATTTGGTCTAACCATTGCGGAACACAGTTTTTTCAGTGTCCTATTTCTCATCAATTTCCTGACAAAGTTCTATCAGGATGCCATTGGTGCTTTTGGGATGAAGAAAGCAGATCAGTTTGTTGTCTGCACCCTTTTTGGGAACTTCATTGATGAATGCAAATCCCTCTGCTTTGAGGCGCTGGATTTCGCTGGCAAGGTTCTCAACGGCAAAGGCAACATGGTGCATGCCTTCCCCTTTTTTGTCTATGAATTTGGCAATCACACCGTCTTCTGTAAGGCTTTCCAGCAGTTCCACCTTGCTTTCTCCTGTCTTGAAAAAAGCTGTTTTGACGTTTTCCGTTGCCACTGTTTCTGTCTTATAGCAGGGGGTCCCTAGCAATTTTTCAAACAGGGGGATGGCATTGGAAAGGGAATTGACGGCAAATGCGATGTGTTCAATGTTGTTCATGGAATGACTGGGTGTTGGCTAAAAGTACAATTCATTTGTCAAATCTGCTGAAATCGAAGGAAAGTGTAACTTTGCACAACAACAGAGGTAATATGGAAGCAACAGCGATGATGTCTGGTATCTATATCAGTGAGAAAGCGAAGACCCGCGTAGAAAGCCTGCTTGCTGAAGAAGGCAAGGGAGATGACTATTTTGTAAGGGTAAGTGTAGTGAGTGGTGGGTGCTCCGGTCTTACCTACAAGATGGACTTCGACAATGAGATGAAGGCAGGTGATCAGGTTTTTGAGGACAAGGGCATGAAATTGGTTACCGACAGAAAAAGCATCCTCTATCTTTTCAATACCACCCTGGAATTTTCAGACGGATTGGATGGTAAGGGGTTTCATTTTATGAACCCCAATGCCAGCCGCACCTGTGCCTGTGGGGAAAGTTTTTCAGTTTGATTGAAGCGTGAAGGAAATCATTTTTCATTGTTTAATGAAGGGGAACACCCTTTTTTCACCATCAACGTTTAGCATCAAATAATAGCTCCCGGGCGCTAGCTTCCTCACGTCAATTTCCAGCTGATTTTCTATTGCCCATGATGCTGCGTGGATGATTTGCCCCATTGGTCCCAACAGCTGAACCAATGACTGGGGTTCTTTGATGGGCCCTATTCTCAGAATATTGCTGACAGGATTGGGGAATACACAAATGGTTTCACTGGCTGGTCTTGAATAAAGAATATTGGAGTAAACAACCCTTCCTTTTTTGTCCACTGACCTGAGCCGGATCAGATTCCCTCTGATGCGTGATGACCGCAGATCAAACGAATAACTGACCTTCCCCAGTTTATTCTTGGAGGGGATTGAATCAATGGCAACAAAAAGTCCGTTGCCAATGCTTTTTTCTATCACGTATTGTGCCACCGTTTCATCCTTATCTGTGGTCCATCGCAACCGCGTAAAACCATTCCGCTCCTGTTGGAAGAGCTCAAGGCTCTCCTTTGATAAGACCAATGGAAGCATGCTCCCAAAGGTGTAGATCCCAGATGCAAGGATGGTGGGTGCACTGGCAACTGTATTGGAAACGGTATTGTTGGCATACAAGGGAAGGAGTTCCCACCTGAAAGCAGATGATGCTTTTCTCACCAGCAAGGGTTGCCCTATGATGTTGTTGGTGCTGTTTAGTCCCAGCGTGAGCCGGAGAATATCTGTGCTGGGCAGGCTGTCTGATGGGAAGATCTTTTTGATGGTCCAGTATTCGCTGTTGCTCACAGACCTTACAGGGAATGCCATTGCGCTGTCTGCAAAAGAATGACCCATGGCATGGTATTCTACCTGAAACAGGGATCTGTCGTTGTTTTGTTTGGAAAAGAAGAGGGGCGCGTAATAATTTGCTTTGCCAACAGGGAATTGAAGGTCTTTGGCAACATTTGCTGAATACCTGAAAGAGCCGGTTACAAAACCATTGCTGCCTGCCTGTATTTTACTGCCTGAGAAGGTCAGTATATGGTTGCTATCGGTGTTGAGGTTTCCCCTATTCAATGTTAGGCTATCGGTAACTTGCAATGCTGCGCTAAGGGTCAATTCTCCACTGGGTTTATTTACTGATAGTGATGCTGCAATGCTGGGGAAGCGGCCACCTGTTTGTTGGGTTCCCTCTCCATAGAAAACATGGTTGGTCTTGGGATGAAGCGACAGGTTGTTCAGCCGGATATTTCCGATGGTACTATCCGTTGAAATCCCTTCTGCTGCACCATAACCCAGTGTGGATGCACTGTCAGTCACCATGATGGCTGATCCAGCAAGGAAGAAGGTGCCCAGCATCATGGATGCAGAAGGCGCTATTTTCCAGTATGCATTGGCTTTGTTCAAAGACAGGTTTGATTTCAACTGAAAACATCCCCTTGAGACCAGCACTTCATTGAAATTGTTGCCCATGGTCCAGGTTCCTGTAATTGCAATGCTGCTGCTGTCTCCATTGAATTCCAGTGCCCTGTTGATGGTATCTGCCAGGGAAGGATTGATCGCCAGTCTTCCTTTTACTACAAGGTTGTTGCCGATGCTGATAGTGCTGTTGAGTGAGGACGTGAAACTGCTGCTGTTACCGACCTCCAGGTCTCCGAAGATACGGAGCATACTTGTACCGCTGCCCGTATATGATTTTTTTCCAGCAGATGCAGATGACAGCAAGAGGTTTCCGAACTGTCTGCCAGAAACAGACAAGGTATAGCCAGCATTGCCCGGAACATCAAATTCAAAAACACCCTGGTAGGTGGACGGTTCGAGCAAAAGTTTTGAAACGATGGTAGCATTGCCCCTTTGGGTTCTGTGCACATAACGGCCTCCATTTTCTAAATAAAAACTGCCATTCAACACGATTGGGTTGCCGGAACTTGCGCCGGAGTTGTTGATGAAGATGCCTGCCTTTGCAATCCTGAGTGCCCTTCCGGTTGAGGTAATCGTCAGTGCCGATGAGGCAATATTGGTACTGGGCAGTTCAACAACAATGGCATTGCCTGGCCCTGGCAGGATGGAAAGGGAATGAACAGTTACAGCAGTCAGGCCGGAGGGCAACATGATCTTGTATCCTCCCGAAACCCGCTCATTATCGAGGATAGCATCATCAGTGGGCAATGGAATACCATCAGGATACCAGTTGCGTGCATTGCTCCAAAGGCTGTCAAGGCCCTCCCCATCCCATTTTTTCTGTCCAACTGCGGATGCTGCCAAAGCCAGCGTAGAAATTGCTACCAAGATCCATTCTCCTCTTTTCATACCCTTTCACATTGATTTGAAAGCAAGGTATTAACAGAGCTTTCGCTTAAAAAGGTTTTTACACCATGATTTTTCTGTTATTTTCACGACTTCTTGTAATCTTGCAGTTGAATATGTTCACCATCATCCAAAAAGAGTTGCGCCAGTTTTTCAGTGGCTTGTTGGGCTACCTGACCATTGGGGTATTTTTATTGATTACAGGCATCCTCCTGTTCATCATTCCTGAATCGGGCATCCTTGACGCGGGCTATGCCAGCATGGATTCATTTTTTGCGATAGCCCCTTACATCATGCTTTTTTTGATACCGGCCATCACCATGAAAAGTTTTAGTGATGAATACCGGAATGGCACATTTGAAATTTTGAAAACATCGCCTCTTCCTATCAGGGACCTTGTATGGGGAAAGTTTTTGGCCGCAATGGCATTGGTCTTGATCACCTTGTTGTGCACCCTGGTTTATGTGTACAGCCTCGCTGTACTCTCCACTGATGGCATTGACACCGGTGGAATAGCGGGGGCTTATATTGGATTGTTCCTGCTTTGCGGTATCTATGTGGCGATTGGACTTTTTACCAGCAGTATCCAACAAAATGCTGTTACAGCATTTTTGCTCAGTGCTTTTCTCTGTTATGTTGCCTATGCTTTGTTTTCATCACTTGCCACCATAGAAGCATGGAAAGCACTGGGGTATTACATTTCATTGATCGGCATCAAATATCATTTTGACAATGTCAGCAGGGGATTCATCGACAGCAGGGACCTGGTTTATTTTCTGTCTGTCATATCCCTGTTCATCTACCTGACCATCACCAAAATCAACTTAAGGAAGTGATGAGCAGAAAAATAAATAATATCCGCAGCTGGCTCTTGCCTTTGTTGGTTATCGCATCAGTGAACCTTTTGTCTTATTTTTTCCATGCAGGGATCGACCTGACTGCAGAAAAGCGGTTTACCCTTGCCCCTTCCACCAAGGCCATGGTGGCCAGTTTGTCGGAACCGCTTTCGTTGACGGTTTACCTGGAAGGAGACATTCCTGCTGGGTTCAAAAGGCTGGCCAATGCTGCGGAGGAAATGGGTTCATCCTTCAGGTCCATCAGCAACGGAAAATTTGAGGTTGTTTTTGAAAGGCCTGGAGAGGGCCTGGGAGATACAGCGAAAGCCATCTTGTTTGACTCCCTGCAACGGATGGGCATCAACCCTACCAATGTAAAAGCACAGGAGAAAAAAGGAGAGCAGAGCGAAGAGACCCTTGTCTTTCCTGGGGCCGTATTGACGGGCAGCAACGGCGCTATTGGCATTGATTTTCTGGAAGGCCAAAGCAACCTCAACGGACTGGAATCGCTGAACAATGCTGAGGCCTTGATGGAATACAAGCTTGCGAAGGCCATCATGTTGCTGACGCGTGACACCATTCCATTGGTGGGATACCTGACTGGCAATGGCCAACCCCTTGACCTTAGTGTGTACGACCTTGTTGAAAAAGTCTTGAGGAAGGATCATCGATTCAGGATTCTGCCGATCGACAGCGTTGCCTATATTCCTGATGAATTTGCGGCCCTGGTGATTGCAAAGCCAACCAGGCCATTCACTCCTGCACAGAAATTGAAAATTGATCAATACATCATGCATGGGGGGAAACTGCTTTGGGCAGTAGACAATCTCTATGCCAGCATGGACAGCCTCCAGCGCAGCAGCGGATCTTTTGTAGCCTTTGACCTGGGCTTGGAGCTGGATGAACAACTGTTCAAATATGGCGTGCGGATCAACCGGGACTTGTTGCAAGACCTCGAATGCGACAAGGTTCCATCAGTGATTGGCAGCATTGGAGACAAGCCTCAAATTGAACTCTTGCCCTGGCCGTATGCACCGCTCTTGAGAAATACCGGGGACCATCCTATTTCAAAGAACCTTGATTTTGTGCTTTCTTCCTTTCCCCAGTCCATCGATACTGTTTCAGCACCCGGCATTCGCAAACAGGTGATCCTGGGCTCATCTTCCTTTTCACGAACCCTGCAAACACCTGCCCTGGTAGAGTGGAGAAGCATCAAGACCGAAGAAGACCTCACACAGTTCAATAAAAAAAACAAGGCTGTGGCCGTATTGCTCGAAGGCAAATTCCGTTCTGCTTTGGCCAACAGGATTTCATCAGCTGATCTACAGCAACTGGCAGTTGAATACAAAAGACCATTCCTTTCTGCTTCCCCTTCAGACAACAGCATGATTGTTATTGCTGACGCAGATATTTTGACCAATGCCGTCAGCCAGCAGGATGGGCCCATGGCCATGGGCATGAACAGCTATACCCGGCAACAGTATGCCAACCGGGATTTCATCAGCAACTGCCTTTTTTACCTCACCGGAGGCGCGTCCATCATGGAGGCCCGTTCAAAGACGTTCAGGTTGCGTTTGTTGGACAAGGAAAAACTGGAGAATGACAAGTTGTTTTGGCAACTGCTTAACATCCTTTTACCGCTTGCCTTTCCATTGGTATTGTATTTTATGTATGGCTTTTTACGGAAAAGAAAATATGCCATGCGGGGATAACCCATTGGCATGTGGGAATGATTATCTTTGTTCCCTAACAATTGATTTTCAATATGACCGTTGACCAGATTACTTACTTGACTTTTGGTGTTGTGCTTTTGGTTGCATTGGTGCTTGACCTTGGCCTGATGAGCAAGAAGAATGCATCCATCAGCATGAAAAAAGCCTTGTGGCAAACCATTTTTTGGGTTGGTCTTTCTATAGCATTCTGTGTTTTTTTATGGTTCGAAAAAACGCCGATGGTAGCCACCAAATTTTTTACGGCTTACCTCATGGAGTGGTCGCTGAGCATCGATAATATTTTTGTTTTCATCCTGATCTTCACTTATTTCAGGGTCAAGGAAACAGATGCCGGTCGTGCATTGCTGATTGGTATACTTTTAGCGATTGTTTTCCGCATCATTTTCATTGCGGTGGGCATTGAATTGATAGACCGGTTTCATTGGATTCTATATGTTTTTGGTTTCTTTCTTTTGTATACAGGATATCATTTGTTCGTCAAAAAAGATGAGGCTGAATTTGATCCAGGGGAGACCAAGATTTACAAGGTGATCAACAAGTTTTTCAGGGTAACCACGGTTGAGCCAGAGGGACGGTATTTTCTGAATCATCATGGAAAGTTCTATTTTACTTCATTGGCCGTTGTGGTGTTGATGTTGGCGGCAGTGGACATTGCATTTGCACTTGATTCGATTCCTACAGTGGTTTCACTGGTCAGGGAAAACGCTAAAGCCCGTTTTACTTCAGATGATATTTTGGTGATCTATTCTTCCAATATTTTTGCACTGCTTGGCTTGAGATCTCTTTTCTTTTTGCTGAAGGGTGCAGTGGATAAGTTTGACTATCTGCAACAAGGCATCGCGGTTGTCCTGATCTTTATTGGCCTAAAAATGCTGATTGAGTTTTTTGGCATCCACATCAACATCCTTGTTTCTTTGGGCGTGATCATTGCATGTCTTTCTGGTGCTGTATTGTATTCCATAAGGGTAAACAGGCAAAAGGCCATACAGGGAAAATAACAACCATGAAAGTCCATCCTGTCGCACATATCAGCAGCTTGATGGGTACCACAATGACAGGAAGCTCCTCTGGGTCATTTGTTGAACATTTGTTGATTGACAGCCGTAAGCTTGTATTTCCCCCAACAACCTTGTTTTTTGCCATCAAAACTGAGCAGGGAGACGGACATCAATACCTCGATGAGCTCTACCGGGAAGGGGTAAGGAGTTTTGTGGTTTCCACTGTTCCTGATCTGGCATCCTTTCCTGAGGCCAGGTTTTTATTGACAGATAATGTTGTGGCATCCCTGCAAATACTGGCCGCAGCCCACCGAAAACTATTTGAATTTCCAGTGATCGGCATTACCGGCAGCAACGCAAAGACCATTGTAAAAGAATGGCTCAATCATTTGTTGCAGCAAGAGAAAAACATTGTCAGGTCTCCGCGCAGTTTCAATTCTCAGTTGGGTGTTCCACTCAGTATTTGGCAGATGCAGGATACCCATGAGCTGGGTATTTTTGAAGCGGGTATTTCCCAGTCTGGAGAAATGGACAAGCTTCAAAAAATGATCCTTCCGGATATTGGTTTGTTGACCAATATTGGGGAGGCACATGGTGAAGGGTTTGTTTCCATCAAGGATAAATTATTAGAAAAGCTGCAACTGTTTCGTGATGCCCAATTGCTGGTTTATTGTAAGGATCATCCATTGGTGGATGAGGCCGTTCAGCAGATGCTCCTAGAGGGCAGCCTGCGATCTGCATTTTCCTGGGGGACCCATCCTGGGGCAGATGTTTTGGTTTCCTGTCATGCCATGCCAGGAAGAACAATGGTTTTTGCTCTATACAAAGGCATCAGCTATGGTTTTTCTATTCCCTATATCGATCCTGCTGCCATAGAAAATGCATTGCATTGTTTTGCCATTTGTCTGCACCTGGGCTTGCAAGACCGGGTCATTCCAAGGATGCATGATCTTCCGCCACTCTCTATGCGGCTGGAAATGAAACAGGGGCAGCATGGATCAACCATCATCAATGATAGTTATAATGCGGACCTGAGCGGGCTCATGAGCGCCCTTGATTTTTTAGGACTGCAGCATCCCTCTCGTGAGCGGGTGGCCATTCTTTCAGCTGTATCAGGCATCGCTGGCGATGCCCGCCTGGCCTATGAAAAATTGGCATCCTACCTCCAGGTAAAAAACATCACCACGCTCTATGCCGTTGGAGAACAGTTCCACGCCTTTGCCAATTGTTTTGATCATCCGTCCTTGAAGGTTTTTTATTTCAAGGATACAGAAGCCTTGTTGGAACAGCTGAATGGAATAATCTTCAGGGATAAGGTGGTCTTGATCAAAGGGGCAAGGTCATTTCATTTTGAAAAGGTGAGTCATTTTCTGGAAAGCAAGAACCATCGAACCAGGCTTGAAATTGATCTCTCCAGTGTTGCACAGAACCTGAACCAGTTCAAAGCCGGGTTAATGCCATCTACAAGGATCATGGCCATGGTCAAGGCTTTTTCATATGGGGCTGGCAGCTATGAAATAGCCAGCCTGTTGCAGTTTCACCATGTCAACTATATTGCAGTGGCCTATGTTGATGAAGGCGTTGAATTGAGAAAAGCGGGCATCCGGATGCCCATCATGGTCATGAATACGGCACCGGTATCTTTCTCATCACTGGTCGAATACAATCTTGAACCCGAAATCTATTCCATTGGATTTGCCCAACAATTGAACGCCTATTTGCAGCAGGAAGGCATCAGCTATTTTCCAGTGCATATCAAACTCGATACCGGCATGCACAGGCTGGGTTTGGAGCCCGCTGATATCGGTCATTTCATTGATCAGCTGGGCAGTTCTTCTGCATTCAAGATCAAGACGGTTTTTACACATTTGGTAGCATCTGAGAACCCTGCCCATGATGATTTTACCAGCATCCAACTGCAACGGTTTGACCATGTTTGCCATCTTTTGTCTGCACATGTTGGATATGCTTTTATCAAGCATGCGGCCAATACCGCTGCCATCCGAAGGCACCCATCTGCTGAATACGATATGGTCAGGATCGGCATCGGACTGTATGGAATCGATCCGGGAAACAGTGCACTGAAGCTGCAGGAATCAGTTTCCCTAAAGACAACCATTGCACAAATCAAGGAGGTTAAAAAAGGCGAATCTATTGGTTATGGCCGCCATGCTGTGGTAGACAAAGAAACCAGGGTGGCCACCATCAGGATCGGCTATGCTGATGGCTTTCCAAGAAGCTTGGGCAATGGCAAGGGAACTGTATTGATCAGGGGCAAGTCTTTCAGCACCATTGGGAATGTTTGCATGGACATGACAATGATTGATGTAACGGATGAAAGCAGCATCACCATTGAAGATGAGGTCTTGGTGTTTGGCAAGGACTATTCCATTGTTGCTGTTGCCAATGCCGCAGGCACCATTCCCTATGAGATCATGACCGGCATTTCACAGCGCGTTCCGAGGATTTATTTGGGGGAATGATCCGTTGGGGTCATCTGCCATTGTTTCCTTATCATTATATTTGCAAAAACCCGCATTTTGAAGTTCAAACACGCCCTTTTCCTGACTTTTTTGATCCTGCTTCTTGACCAGGCATTGAAAATATACATCAAGACCAGTTACCACATGGGGCAGGAAAATGTCCTGTTCCAATCCATTCCTTGGTTAAGGTTTCATTTTATTGAGAATGAGGGGATGGCCTATGGATGGAAGCTTGGCGGTGACTGGGGCAAGATAGCCCTCACTGTTTTCAGGTTGGTGGCTGTTGGGTTTGGTACTTATTATATTCTGGACATCATCAAGAAAAAATACCATGTTGGTTATATCGTCTGCGTAACCTTCATCTATGCAGGGGCCATAGGCAACCTGATTGACAGCTTGTTTTATGGGATGGTATTTGAAGCCAGTGATCCCTATCTGCAGAACCTCGCCCATGGCATTTGGCAGCAAGGTTTTCAAGGCGGCTATGCTGGATTTTTGCATGGCAAGGTGGTAGACATGTTGTACATGCCCATTATTGAAGACGCTTATTTTCCATCATGGTTTCCACTTTGGGGTGGAGAATCCTTCATGTTTTTCAGGCCTGTTTTTAACATTGCCGATGCATCTATTTCTGGAGGTGTATTTGCCATCTTGATTTTTCAAAGCAGGTTTTTCCCTGCCGTTGAAACCCCCAAGCCACCAACACAAGAAACAGAAACCCCAACAGAATAAGGCCAAGCTGCACTATCTATCCTCCCCATCCCTCCCTGTCGAGGCTTCTGTAATGTATGGCTTCCGCAATATGTTCGGGCATGATGTTTTCACTGCTGGCAAGGTCTGCCACTGTTCTTGCCACTTTCAGTATCCTGTCATAGGCCCTTGCGGAAAGGCTTAATTTTTCCATTGCATTTTTGAGCAAATGCTGACCCGCTTCATTCAACTGGCAAATGTCTTTCATTTCCTTAGACCCCATTTGCGCATTGGCATAGATCCCTGTTTTACCCTTGTATCTGCTTGCTTGAATGCTGCGGGCCGCCATTACACGATCCCTGATGCTGGCAGAATTTTCAATGGTTTCTTTTGATGCCAGTGCTGAAAAAGCAACAGGGGTAACTTCCACATGCAGGTCAATCCTATCCAGCAAAGGGCCTGAAATGCGGTTCAGGTATTTGGTGACAGCCCCTGGTGGGCAATGGCATGATTTCTCCGGATGGTTGTAGAACCCGCAGGGGCAGGGGTTCATGGATGCCACCAGCATGAATGATGCGGGAAAGTCAACGGCCAGCCTTGCCCTTGAAATGGTGACCCTTCTTTCTTCCATGGGTTGACGCATCACCTCCAGTACATTTCTTTTGAATTCCGGAAGCTCATCCAGGAACAAGACCCCATTGTGTGAAAGGGAAATCTCTCCGGGTTGTGGGTTGGCACCGCCCCCAACCAGGCCAGCATTGCTGATCGAATGATGAGGGCTTCTGAAAGGTCTTTTGGTGATGAGGGTGGCATGTTCGGGAAGTTTACCCGCCACACTATGGATCTTGGTGCTTTCCAGTGCTTCTTCCATGGAAAGGGGAGGAAGGATGGAAGCCAAACGCTTTGCCAGCATGGTTTTCCCGGCACCGGGCGGACCGATGAGAATCACATTGTGCCCGCCCGAAGCCGCGATTTCCAACGCCCTCTTGATGTTTTCCTGGCCCTTCACTTCAGCAAAATCATTTTCAAATGCCTGCTGTGCGTTACTGAACGCTTCCTCTATGTTGATGGAGATGGGCGCAGCGCTTGAGCCCTCCGATTGGATGAATTCAACCACCTCTCTGATGTTCTTCATGCCGTATACCTTGATGCCACTGACCATCGCAGCCTCCTGGGCGTTTTCGGCAGGCAGGATGAATCCGTTGAACCCTTCTTTCCTTGCTTGAATGGCAATGGGCAGGGCTCCTC
>Ga0315905_10002364_pt1 | contig 19857 bp, 12 predicted proteins | sample LakEriMetagenome_5_FD_203522 | JGI IMG/M metagenome (GOLD analysis project Ga0315905, IMG submission 203522) | Freshwater fungal communities from buoy surface, Lake Erie, Ohio, United States - Buoy 4 MA121 | ecosystem: Environmental > Aquatic > Freshwater > Lake | place: USA: Lake Erie, Ohio... | reverse complement strand
CAAGCGATTCGCCACTTGCCACATGAAGTATTCGCTCGCCGTCCCCTTCATGGAGCACATCTTTAAGCTGTGCACGACGGGCGGGTTCACGGGGCAGATCACGGCCAACTCGTTCATGAAACGCGAGTTCGGCAAGAAGCTGATCGAGCAGTTCTTTCCGAAGACCGACCTCACGCACGTGATCGACACGAGCGGGGCCTACATCCCCGGCCACGGCACGCCGACTGTGATTCTGTTCGGCCGCCGCCGACCGTCCGTGGATTCAACCGTCCGGGCGGTCATGGGCATCCGCGGTGAGCTCTCGACGCCGGATGATCCCTCCACGGGGCTCGTGTGGACGGCGATCGTAACCCAGGTCGATCAGCCGGGGTCGCAGAGCGATTTTATCAGCGTGGCCGACACACCGCGGGCGACGTTTCATGCGCATCCGTGGAGCATCGGCGGGGGTGGGGCGGCGGAACTCAAGGAGCAGTTAGAAGACGTTGCCGACGTAACGCTCGGAGAAAGAGTTACGTCGATCGGATTTGCAAGTTTTACGGGTCAAGACGAGGCCTTTGTCGCTACCAGGCCATCGGACTTCACGCGTCACTCTGTCTCGGCTTCATTGATAAAGGACTACATAGTCGGCGACTGTGTTCGAGACTGGGACGTGACGGCTGCCGAGTGCGCTTTCGTGCCGTATGACGGTCACTTTGAGCCGATGCCCTTCGATGGCGCCGCGTCCTGGGCAAGGCGGATGTGGCCATACCGCACAGTCATCGGCGCAGTGCTGTCATTCGGCGGTCGCACTCGCCTTCAGTGCGGAGACGATTGGTGGACTTGGTATCGCTGGGTGGCAGAAAAGTACCGAATCCCGTTCTCAATAACCTTCGCCGAAGTGGCAACCCACAACCACTTCGTTCTCGATCGCGGCGGCAAAGTCTTCAAACAGACGGCCCCGGTCATCAAGCTTCCGGCTGACGCCACCGAAGACGATCACCTTGCTCTCCTCGGCATTCTCAATAGCTCGACAGCGTGCTTTTGGTTAAAGCAAATGTGCCACAACAAGGGCGCTGGGGGCGGCACTCGTGTCGAGGCTGGCATGTCGACGATGGGTGAAGATACGTGGGAATGTCACTTCGCCTTCAACGCAACCCGATTGAGTGATTTGCCTCTCCCCGCCTCCCGCGCCCTCGACCTCGCCCGCGAACTCCAAAAAGCCTCCGACACGCAATCGACGCTTTCTCCTGCCGCGGCGATCGCCCGGTGGGCCGTCGGTGCCGCCGCTGATCCGCCGCCGTCGGTGTGGCCGACGCTCAAGCGGGCCCTTGAAGATGCGGCCGGCGACTCGGAGGCGATGCGTCGCCACCGGATCGCCCTCCAGGAGGAACTCGACTGGCAGTGCTACCGGCTCTACGGACTCATCGAGGCCGATCTCACCTACGGCAAACCGGTGCCGCCAATCAGCCTCGGCGAGCGGGCCTTCGAGGTCGCCCTCGCCCGCCGCGTCGCCGCCGGCGACACGAACACCACGTGGTTCGAGCGGCACGGCTCCACGCCCATCGCCGAGATTCCCGCGCACTGGCCGGCTGACTACCGCGCCCTCGTCCAAAAGCGGCTCGACGCCATCGACACCATCCCAAACATAAAGCTCATCGAGCAGCCCGAATACAAGCGGCGGTGGAGCGTCGAGCCGTGGGCCGACCGGCAGGCCGCCGCGCTCGAATCGTTCCTCCTCGACCGGCTGGAGCGGCTCTTCGATTTCGACGGCCGAATGAACGACGCGGGCACGCCCACAGCCACGCTCCCGATCGCCCTCGTGTCGATCGGTGAACTCGCAACCGCGGCCCGTCGCGACCCGCTCTTCATGGAAGCCGCCGAGGTGTTTACCGGCGACATCGCCTTCGACGTGACAGGCCTCATCGCAAAGCTCGGCGATCAGGAAAGCGTGCCGCTGCTGCCGATCCTCCGCTACAAGCCCACGGGTGCCCGAAAACACGCCGAATGGCAGGGCGTGTGGGATCTCCAGCGGCAGGAAGACGCGATCGACGCCCGAACGTCTCTCGACCCCAAGCACCCGCAGTACCTCACGCCCGAGCAGGCGGCCGACGCGAAGCGCAAGCAAGTCGGCGACATCCCCGTGCCGCCGAAGTACACGAGCGCCGACTTCCTCAAAGCCCACTACTGGCGGCTCCGCGGCAAGCTCGACGTGCCGAAGGAGCGATTTGTCTCGTTTCCACACATCCTCGGCCAGGACGGCACGCCGATGATCGCGTGGGCCGGCCTCGACCATCTCCAACTCGCCAAGGCGATCGGCGATTTCTACGGCATGGTGCAGACCGAATACGGCGGCAGCGACGACCCCCGCCTCGTGCCGCTCTTGGCCAACCTCTCCGAACTCCTCCCATGGGTCCGCCAGTGGCACGCCGAGTCGCTCCCCGACTACGGCGGCCCCCCCGCCGACTTCTACGAGCAGTTCATCCGCGACGAAGCCGCCTCCAAGAGCCTCACGTGGGACCAGATCCGCTCCTGGCAGCCCCCCGCCGCCACCCGTGCCAAGAAGGCCGCCAAAAAAGCCTCGAAGCGGGCCGCCAAAAAGAAGCCTGTCGATGAGGCAGCACCCGACGCCGCCGAGGAAAGTGACGAATGAAGAAGCCTCTGTACGTCGAGACGACCGTCATCAGCTATCTCGCGGCTCGGCCGAGCGCTGATCTCGTGGTCGCTGGCCATCAACTGATCACTCGGAGATGGTGGGACGCCCATCGACCCGACTTCGACCTTTTCGTGTCAGAGGCGGTGATCGAGGAGTGTTCTGCTGGCGACCCCGAGGCCGCCGCGAGACGGCTCGAACTGCTTGCCGACATCCCCGTCCTCGTGCCGACCAACGACTCAAACGCCATCGCCAAGCGGCTGATTGCCGAGGGCATCGTGCCGGCGAAGGCCGTGGTCGATGCCATGCATCTGGGAATCGCCGCGGCGCACCGCGTGGAATACCTGCTCACCTGGAACTGCACCCATATTGCCAACGCTGCTCTGCGCCGGCGAATGGAGTCTGTCTGCCGTACGATGGGGAGAGAGATGCCCGTGATTTGCACACCCGAAGAACTGCTGGAGGACTGAACCATGGCACAGATCGAGTCACATGCTTGGACTGATCCGATCGTCGAGGAAGTGCGGGCTGCCAGGGAGGCGATTGCGGCGAGGTACGACTATGACGTCGAGAAACTCGCGGCGGCATTCGCGGAGCGGTCGAAGGCGGCCGGACGCGGGACTGCGTCGCCCGCCGTTGCTACGACGAACGGCAGCGGTCAATCCACCTTGCGCCCTACTACCGGAACGCACTGACACGCCTGCATCCTCCGAGTCAGCCGCGAATCATGAAGGAACTCGCCCGCACCCCAGACGACGTGTTCGACGCCCGCGCTCGGCTGCAGCTTCTGCAGCTCGAGGCACGGCGGCAGATGGCTGCGCGGTTGCAGATGGGGCTTGCGGCCACTGAGGAGCCTGAAAACGACTCAGACAGCGACGACGAGGAGGAGCAGACTCCGGCAGGGGCGGCGGTCCCCGACCGTTGGAGGCTCCTGCCCGATGGCCTGAAGCTTCACGCCTGGCAGGAGGAATGCCTGCCGCGGTGGCTCGAGACCGGCCGCGGCACCGTGAAGGTGGCCACTGGCGGCGGGAAGACGCTCTTCGCCCTGGCTGCCGCCGAACGACTGCAGAACGAGCAGCAGCCCGACCTGCGGCTTGTGATTGTCGTCCCCACGATTCCCCTGATGGTGCAGTGGAAGAGCGATCTCGTTCGCAGCAACATCCCGGAATCGGCCATCGCTTTCATGGGAGGCGGCCAGAAGCCCGGCATCCTGGCGAATGCCCGGATCCTCGTCTGCGTGCTCAACTCGGCCCGCGAGCGGCTGGCCAAACTCGTCCAGCAAGCGGGCTGGCCGGAGCGGATGCTGTTGGTCGTCGACGAATGCCACCGGGCGAAGGCCGACAAGGCCAAGAACATCTTCGCTGCGAACCCGAAATACACGCTCGGCCTTTCCGCGACGCCGGAGTCGACCGACGACGATGAAACGATGCCCGCCGTCGCCGCCTACAACGAGAGCGAGATGGGCAAGGCGCTCGGGCCCATCATCTATGAACTGTCGCTCGAGCAGGCACACGCCGCCGGCCTGCTCTCGCCATTCGAAGTGCTGCACGTCGGCCTGGAACTGTCGCCCGACGAGCGGCAGCAATACGAAGCCATCAGCAGCGAGATCAGCGAACTACACAAGGAGCTCAAACGGCAGTACGCCGCCAGCCACTCAAAGCAGGCCTTCATCGCGTGGTGCCAGACGATGGCCTCGAAGGCTACTGGCGCCGGCGGCAACGCGGAGCGGTTCATCGGGCTTTCGAACCGGCGGAAGCGGCTGCTCTACCGGGCGCAGGCTCGGGCCGGAGCCGTGCTCGGCATCCTGAAGGAGTCGCTGACGCAATTCGATGCGCGCGCCATCGTGTTCCATGAGGCCGTGGAGGAGGTCGATTCGCTGTTTCTCAACGCCCTCGACGCCGGCGTGCCGGCCGTGCTCGAGCACAGCAAGCTTCCCGACAGCCTGCGCGCCGAGAGCATCGAGGCGTTTCGCGATGGCACTGCTCAGGCGATCCTCAGTGCCAAATCGCTCGTGGAGGGCTTCAACGTCCCGTCCGCTGACATCGGCATCATCGCCGCCTCGACCAGTTCCGTGAGGCAGCGCATCCAGAGCCTCGGCCGCATGCTCCGCCGCAAGCAGAGCGACCGCACCGCCCGAATCTACGTGCTCTACGTTCGCGACACGGTCGATGAGTCGATCTACGAACAGGCCGACTGGGAATCGCTCGTGGGGGCGGAACGCAACCGCTACTTCATCTGGCGGCCCGCTGGCGAGCCGCCCGTCTGGGGCGAGGGCCTCGACGAGACAGGGATTCCGCCACGGTCGTATCTGCCGCCCTCCACGCAGGTCGATGTGTCGGTCCTGAAGCCCGGCGATGCCTACCCGGGCCAGACCAAGGGTCTCGACCTCCGCGTCGATCAGGCAGGCAACCTCCGGCTCGCCGACGACACCCTGCTCACGGTTCCCCGCGAAGTCGTGGAGACGATCGTCACCAACAACCGCTATCGAAAGGCCGTCCGCACTCCGGCCGGCCACATCATCACCCGCGTCGATGGCGTGGCTGACGGCGAGCGTCTCTGGAGGTTTGTAGGCGTGCTCGCGGAAATCCCGGCGGCTGAAAAGCAACGGGTGTGCTTCCGAGTCATCTCGCAGTCGGGCAAGCGGCAGATCATTCGCGAAGCCGATTCCCGGTCGAAGGACCAGCCCTATGCGAAGACCGCTGACAAGGCGGAGAACCGCAAGGCGGGAGAGGCTCGCGACGCGATCATCGCCTGGATTGCCGACCTCGAGGGAAAGGGAACCGCCCGCGTCACGGAGCTCTACTTCGACGGCTCGGACGCCTACTGGATCGAAGCCGAAGGGAAACGGGTTGAGTTCCCCGGCCCGCTCGCTGCGCTGGAGTTCAGGTCATGAGCTTTAGTTTTGCAACGGCGCCCCCGCCGTTTCCAAGGTGGTGGGGGCCTTTTTCCCCAGCACGTGGTACCACTCGCGGATTCCGCTTCCACGACGGCCGCCTCGGCACGTGGGTGAATGATGAGGATGGGCGCGCCTTCTGGCCGGTGAAGCGTTCGACGGGCGTTGCCGCTCTCGAGAAGCTTGTGCGCACCACCTTTAACGGCGGGCGGGTGCTGCTCCTGCCGAACGGCACCGTGGTGAAGCCGCTGCAGAGCGATGCCGAACGAGGAAAGCGGGCCTATCTCGGGGAATATGCCGGCGACGTAGTGCTGGAGACACCGGACGGAGACACGTTTAGCCTCGGCAAGCCCGGTCGCCTCAAGCCTGGCGACCGCTGGCCGGGGCCGACGAGCACGGGAATCGAATGCAAGATCACCGGCACCGGCTCGCTCGAGTGCACGTGGTATCACCCCGCAACTCATGGCCGAGACGAGGAGACTCGCACCATGACAGCAGCCAGTGCTGCTCTTGCCCAAGGATTTCGACTCGCACGACCCGGTGAGCAATCGGGGCGAGTCCGCGTGACGGCGAAAGGACATGTGATCACGAACCGAAAGGTCCGCGGCACGTGGATCTGTTTCTATGTAGGACAAATCAACATCGATAAGTGGCCCCATCTCGACGAATGGATTGACTAGGAGGAATCATGCCAACGCTTTATCGCGGCCTCTGGCCGCAGAACGTCAAAAAACTCGCGAAGTACTCTGTTAAGGACGTCGATGGGAAGTGGCGAGTGACGGTCGGTTATGACGTCGGGGATGGCCTGCGGTTCCTGGCGGTCGAGGGCGGCGAAACGGGCCTCGCATCCCTCGTCAACCAGATCAAGACGGCTGTTGCCAACCAACCGGGTGGAGCCTTCTACATCAATGAGTTCCGGCACGTGCTGGTGCCCGTAAAGAACGGCAACACATCCGAGTACTATTACGCTGGACGAGCGGAGGAAGACTTCGTGTTTGACTTCGAAGGAAAGCCGCTGACGACTCGGGCAGTCAACGGAGATGGCCACGCACTCCGCCCCGGCGAGAAGTGGCACGGACCGCGGCCGGGTATCCCCTACGTGCTCGCGGCTGGCGGCGGCGACATCTACTACGAGACACCAGCACTCACGGATGCCGACCCGCCGGCTGTGCGGCCGAACATGACGCGAAAGGTGCAGCTCTCGAAGGTGCTCGGCGACCGGGGAGCCGTCGCTCGTGCCACGAAGCCGGTGGCGGACCTGCGCGGTCATCAAGGCGGCAGGTTCTACGTCAACGAGCACGGAGCCATCTTCACGCCTGTGTCCGCCGGCGACGGCAACGGCCTCGACTACGTCTACTGCGGCCAAATTGACCGCACCGCGTGGTTTCCGGAGCCGCTCGTGGACTGACGATGCACCGCTACCGCGCGGATCATTCGGACAACCGCCCCGGGCGGAATCCTTCCCGTACAGCGTCTTCCAGTTGCGTGACTTCCTCGTCAGTCAGCATCGCAAACTGCCCCTCGCGCTTCGCCGCTGACAGCTTGCCGCCATTCTGATTGCAGAGCCGGATGAAGAGATCGAGCTTCCTATCGGGCAGGTCCACCACGCCCTGCATCAACTTCTTCGTGCGGTCATAGTTGCGGAGGTAGTCGAGTTCCTCCGGCAGATCCCGCTCGATCGTCTGCTCCACGAACCGAAACAGCGCCTCCGTCTGGGCCGTCAGGTCGGGATACTGATACCACGCCGACCAATCACCCCTCACGGTCATCTGCCCATCCTCGTCCAGCGTGTAATTCACGAACTCGAGCAGAGGCGCCGAAAAGGCCTCCAGAGACGCATCATAGGACCGCTGGTTGCGGAGCATCGCCGCTGACACCGGCACCATAATCCCCGGCGGCGTGAACCCGCGCATGGCGAGAATGTTGTGGATCAGGAAGCGGTGGATGCGGCCGTTGCCGTCTTCGAAGGGGTGGATGAAGACGAATCCATAGCCCACCGCGGCAGCATGCACCACCGGATGGATAGCCGACTCCCGCAATCGGCCATCCGTCACGATCAGGCCCGCCATCAGTGTTGCGACCTGCTCGGGCTTCGGGCAGACGTAGTGCACTCGCTCCTGCCCGAACGATACCGACTCGCCCACATAGTTTTGCTGCGTGCGGTAGTCATTCTCCCGGAACCGCGGGTCAACAATGGCATGCTGCAAAGCGAGAAGCCTTGGCTTCTCGCACCAGTTCTCCCGCTGTGCTCTGGCGAGCAGTTCAACGAACCTTGTGGTCCGATCTGGTGTTGGCTCTTCCCGCTCGATGGCGAACGAACTCTTGGTCTCCTTCGTGTAGAGGTAGGAAAGCGCTCGCTGCAAGACATCCGACGCACAGTCGGCAATCAGCGCCGCGCACCGCTCGCTGAGATCCATCTCGGCAAACGTCTTCAGAGCGGCCGTCCGCCGGATTGTGGGCGAGAAGGAGCGGTCACCGAGAAGATTGTCGTTGATCCGTTGGCGGGGAACCAGCCGACGGCGAGCGGAGGTGAAACATTCCTCCGCAGGCACCAGCTCCACGTAGTTGCCGCTCGTCATGTCGGCGAGTGACAGCCGGCGGCCGGTGAGCCACTCGAAGAGATACCAGAGACGACGACGGTACTTCCCGAATGGGGCTGCCGCGATGAACTGCGTTAGTCCGTCGGCGTCGAGCACCTTGAACAGCTCGGCCAGCAGCGCCAGGTTGGTGCCGTCGTACTTGAGGGCGAACTCCAGGTGGTCGAAGTCGGAATCGCCTGGCCAATAGGCCGCCCCATAGGTCTCGACCACGCTGCCGTCGGGAGCAGCCGCTTCCCGCCGGATGGCGGTCGCCGCAACGAACGATTCGTGCCAGTTGCGGATGACCCGCAGGCCATGGCGTTGAACCAGCCGGGCATACCCAGCGGGCGTTACTGCACTTGGCCCCTGTCCCTGATCGTCCACGGCAGTATCCCCAGCAAAAACTATTACGCGCCCGAAAAAATGCTTACAGCGGGAACATGGACGGACAAAGCGTTTTTAGGATATGCGAAAATACCTTGACAAATACATGGGACCGATTACCAGAAGATCGACTAGCCCCAAAACTATTACACCAGACTAGGCCAAACGCAACCTCGCCTGCCCCAATGCTTTGAGCATGCCCGCTCGCCCCCCGAAAAACCGTTCAGAAGACGCCCCGAGCCCCCTCTAATGAGGCCCTTCAACACGTATCATCTGCCTGCACTCGCCCTCGCTCCCAGGCACCCGCCGATCCATGACACTCCTGCGTGAACTGATCGATATCCCGGCCACGCTCCCGGCCAACCGCTTCGTGCTCCGGCTGTCCGAAGGAATCCTCGACCCGGAGGCGACGCTTCGCGACTACGTCGTCACCGACCAGTTGGCGAAGTCGTTCAACCAGGCGCTCGGCGTCATTCGCGACAGCCTCCAGAAACGGTCGAGCCACGGGTCATACCTGCACGGCAGCTTCGGTGCCGGCAAGAGCCATTTCATGGCGGTGCTGCACCTCATCCTGATGGGCAACCAGCAGGCCCGCGCGATCCCGGAACTCGCCGAAATTATCCAGGAGCACAACGCCTGGATGGCCGGGAAGAAATTCCTGCTCGTCCCGTACCACATGATCGGAGCCACGTCGCTCGAAGACGGTGTCTTGAGGGGCTACGTCGACTTCTTGGCAAAGTCCCAGCCTAACGCCCACCTGCCGCTGATCTACAAGTCGGCCGGCTTCATCGATCAGGCTCGGCGCGATCGCCAAAACTTCGGTGACGAAGCGTTTTTCAAGGTATTCAATCAGTCACAGGCCGCGAGGCCGGGATGGGGCGCTCTCGCCGCCGAGTGGACGCCTGATCGCTTTGAAGCGGCAGCCGCGGCACCGCCGGCATCGGCCGAACACATCGCGCTGGTCGGCAAACTTGGCGCACACTACCGGGCTGCCGAGCACCTGCTGTCGGAATATGTTGGCATCGACCAGGGCTTGGCCACGATCTCCCGCCATTCAAAGGAACTCGGCTACGACGGACTCGTCCTGTTCCTGGACGAACTGATGCTCTGGCTGGCGTCGCACGCCAGCGACCACAACTTCCTCGAGGTCGAAACCGCAAAACTGGCCAAGCTCGTCGAGGCCCAGAATCCGGATCGGCCTGTGCCCATCACGAGCTTCATCGCCCGCCAGCGGGATCTGCGCGAATTGGTCGGTGCCAGTGCGACCGGCGCCAGCAAGGTCAACTACGGCGAGTTCGTGCAGTGGAACGAAGACCGCTTCGGCAAGATCGAACTCGCCGACCGAAATCTGCCGATTATCGCCGAAAAGCGCATCCTGAAGCCGAAGACCGCCGGCGCGAAAGCCGAGATCGATGCAGCGTTCCAACGCACGGCGGCCGTCAGGGCGAGCGTGATGAATACGTTGCTCACGCGGGACGGCGACCAGAAGATCTTTCGGCAGGTCTATCCCTTCTCGCCGGCACTGATCCAAACGCTCGTCGCCGTGTCGAGCGTGCTGCAGCGGGAGCGGACGGCGCTCAAGGTGTTGATGCAGCTGCTCGTCGATCATCGCAACACGCTCGAGGTGACCGATCTCGTGCCCGTCGGCGATCTCTTCGACGTGCTAATCCACGGCGACGCGGTAACCGACACCGACGTCGTCACGCATTTTGAAAATGCCGAGAAGCTTTATCACTCGAAGCTTCTTCCGATGCTCGAGTCCCAGCACGGCAAGAAGCGCGAGGAGATCGCCCTCCTGCCACCAAAGGATCCCGTCCGCAAGGCGTTCCAGGCCGACGACCGCTTGCTGAAGACGCTCCTCCTGGCGGCTCTCGTCCCCGAGGTCGAATCGCTCCGGGGCATGACGGCGGAACGTCTCGCGGCGCTCAACCACGGCACGATCTCGTCGCCGATCGTCGGCGGAGAGGTTCAGACCGTGAACAACAAGGTGCGGGCATGGGCGGCCCAGGTCGGCGAGATCAGGGTCAGCGGCGACGCCCGCAACCCCTCGATCACCGTCGTTCTGTCAGACGTCGATACCGACAGCATCCTGCAGCGGGCTGCCAGCGAAGACAGCTACGGCAATCGCGTGAAGATCATTCGGCAGATCGTGTTCCAACAGGCGCTCGGCATCGAGGACGCGACTCTCTTCGAGCAGGATCATTCGTTCGAGTGGCGTGGCATCGAGCGCGACGCGGCGGTCGTGTTTCGGAACGTGCGGGACATGAGCGTCGAACAGCTCCTCAACACGTCTGACGACTGGAAAGTCGTCATCGACTTCCCGTTTGACCAGCAAAACTTTTCCCCCCGCGACGACCTGTCGAGGCTCGACGAATGCCGCCAGGGCAAGGGCTCGACGAACACCATCGGATGGGTGCCGGCCTTCTTCTCGCAGCGAACGCTTGCCGATCTCGGGCGACTCGCCGTGCTGGAGCACGTACTCAGTGGCAACCGCTTCGACGGATATGCCTCACACCTGACGCCCGCGGCGCGACAGATGGCCCACGGGATTCTGGAGAATCAACGCGACACCCTCCGTGGGCAAATGGTTGCGGCTGTGAACATCGCCTACGGCCTCGGAGCTGGCAGTGCGACGGGCGTGATTGACCAGTCGCACGACATTGATCTCGCCGATCGATTCCAGTCGCTGGCGACCGGGCTCGCGCTGCGGCCTCCGGCCCAAGCGTCAATGGCTGCGGCCCTCGATGACCTGCTGAGCCAGGCGCTCGCGTGGGAGTTTCCTGCCGCCCCGGAGCCTGGCACAGCGCTGACCTCCGCCAAGCTGGCCACCGTTCTGCGGAAGGCCGTCGAAGCCTGCCAGGCGCGGGACGGCCGCGTTGCCGTGGAGCGAGAAGAGCGCAACCTGCTCCGGCAGATCGCCAATCCGCTCTTCCTCGGCGACATGCCGCACGACGGCACTCATTTCGTGATCGGTCACCATTGGAAGGATCATTTCAATCGCTATCGGGTTCAGGACTCAGGCGACCTGACGGTCGAGAAACTGCGGAAGTGGATCGACGAACCCCGCAAGATGGGGCTCACCAAGGCTGCCCAGAACCTGATCATCCTCACGTACGCAGCCCAGAGCGGCATGTCGTTCATGTTGCACGGCGGTGCGTGTGAGGGCACGATCGCGACGCTCGATGACACGTGGGTGCTCAAGCAGGAAGCGCCACCCGACAAGGATGAGTGGGAAAAGGCCGTCCCGCGAGCGGGCAGCCTGTTCGGGGTCGCCGTGTCGCCGCTCGCGACGGCGGCAAACGCAGGCACGCTCGGGGCCAAGGTCAAGGAGATCGCCGCCGGGACCAAGGGCACGGCGCAGCAGTACGCCCAGCTCCTCAAGCAGAAACTCGCCAGCCTGGGCGTGTCGGAAGGAGCCGCCGATCGACTCAAGACCGCCGAGGCGACAGTGACGCTACTGAGCGCCCTGACCACCGCAAACGCCACGGATGTCGTCGGATTGCTCGCCCGCGCCACGGTTCCCACGACCGACATCGCGATGAGCGAATGCATCAAAGGCTCGGGAAAATGGGTGGTGAGTCTGGAGGATCGGGTTTGGGATCTGGTCCACCAGATCCAGCAGGCCGCCCCCGATGTTCAGCAGCGGGCCGCACCCGTCCTGGCTGACGTGCGGCAGGCGCTGACACTCGACGATCACGTCGCGACCACCCCACTCAAGACCGTGCTCGATACGGCCTATCGACGGCTGCTGGCCGTGTTCGTGCAGCAGCCGATCACGCCGCCACCCCCGCCGCCGCCTCCTCCTCCGCCGCCGGAGCCAACGCAGCGGATTCCGTCGAATGGCGAAGAGAAAGTCACCGACGCCGACAGCGTCAAGCCGCGTATCGACCAGATTCGGCGAGCGCATCCGCACGCAAAGATTGAGGTCGTGATTCGCTGGAGTGATGGGCCCCGAACATGAGCCAGTCCATCTCCTTCAACCAGATCAAAGCCAAGGTGGCCGCGCTGCGGCACAAGAAGCCGGTCGAGAAGCCCGTTGGCATTCGCAGTGCCGGTCGCTGGCTCGGTGAGCCGGTTCAAACCGACGGCGACACCACCTACTCCATTTGGCAGTGCGACTCCCCCTTGGCGTTGCGGCTGGCGCTCAGGGGCTCCGCTCCCGCCGGTGACGCGCCGACCGTGCAGGTCGTCGTCACCAATCTCGACGACTCCGTGATCAGTCCAGATATCTTCGCCCGGCTCCACAAGCAGCGATTCGTTACGATCGATCGCTGGAGCCTCGTTCAGCAACTCTTTGCTGCCGAGTCCATCGACCCGCGGCTCGTGAAGCACGATTGGCTGGCGGAGGCTGTCGTCGAATACCTCAGCGGTAAACGGACGACGGCCGCCAAGAGTGGCTTTCTTGATGCCGAAACATTGTGGCGCGAACTGCTCACGGCGACCATCGGACTGGCCGCGGACGTCCCCGACCTGTCGGCGCTCCTGCGATGGTCCCTCGACGGCGCACGTGTCCGCCGGTTTCGCCAGTTGCCGGAGCAGTTACGGCACGGTGTTGAGCAATGGCTGAAAGTCCGCGCCGGCGCTGCCGCAGATTTCGTGTTCGCGGTTGCCAGCCAAACCGACAAGCCCGACGCAGTGCCGTTGGCACTTGCGGCGGGCGTCCTTGTGGACGAGAAAGCTCGCGGGAAATCCGACAGGGCAATCGGTAAGCTCGAAGGCAGTTGGCTGGCCGGCCGGCGTATCAGCATCGACGACCTCGTTCGCGTGGAAGGCGAAGCCGCGGCGTTGCTCCGCGCGCATATTAAAGATCCAGTCGAGCACCGTCGCATCACCGGCAGAGCCGAGGAACTGCTACACGATGTGGACGGCACGGCCTTCGCCCACTTGAGCCCGATTCTTCCTCTGGGCTACACCCAGCGACTGGCCGCTTTTGCTGCGGCAGCGCGGCAATTCGCTGATGGAACGAGTATCGACATCACCGCTGTCGATCAAGCCGCCGAGAACGTCAGCCGCCATGACCAGGCTCATCTCAACTGCGTCGACGCCGAGCGGCTTGCGATGGCAATGCGGCTCGTTCGTTGGCTGCAGACGGTCCGAACACGAACATCGAGCCCAGGCTCGTTCGCGGAAGCCGCCCACACCTACTTGGCCGAAGGGAGTTACGTCGACTGGGCCCGGGCCTCGGCCGGCCGGGTGGCCGCTTCCCGGGAACTTTCTGAAGCGATCGCCACCGTGCATGCCGCAGCGACCCGCGAGCAGGAACAACGGGCCCGAGACTTCGCCGTGCTCCTCGAGAATTCGGTTTCGACTGGCGTCTTCTCGGCCGATGTCTTGCTCATCGAGCAGGTGCTCGACGAGGTCGTCGTTTCACTCGCCCGCACAATGCCTGTTTTGCTCGTCGTCCTCGACGGGATGTCGGCAGCGGTATGTCGCGAGTTGGTAGAGCACCTCACGAAACACAAGCGCGAATGGCTTGAGATCGTCGCACAGGGGCGGACCACGCTGCCCCCCGCAGTGGCGACGATTCCCTGCGAAACCAAGTACTCGCGGGCGAGTCTGCTGTCGGGGCGACTCACCGCCGACTCGCCGGACGAAAAGACCGCCTTCGCGGCACACGCCGGCCTGAACGCCCTGTGCCCGGGTGGTCGAAAGCCCGTGCTGTACACGAAATCCGACCTCAGCGGCAGCACGCTCTCCGACGTCGTGCGAGATGAAGTCGCCTCGCCGCAGCGACGTGTGGTCGGAGCGATCGTGAACGCCGTCGACGACCATCTTGCGAAAGCCGACCAAATCGAAGTGCGCTGGAACCTCGACACGGTGCAGATTCTCGGCGCGATTCTGCACGAGGCGGCGAGTGCGGGTCGGGCTGTGATCCTCACGAGCGACCATGGGCACATTCTCGAAAATGGCACCACCGCTCGCGTCAGCGAGGGAGGCGAACGCTGGCGCCCACTCGGTGGACCGGCGGCTGCATCTGACGAGATCACCATCCGCGGCACGCGTGTGCTTTCCCCGGACGGGGCAATCGTGACGTCGTGGAGCGAGACGGTGCGATACATCGCCGCCACGAAGCGGGGATATCATGGCGGTCTGAATCCTCAGGAGATGGTCGTGCCCATCAGCGTCCTCGTGCCGTCCGGTGCACCGGAACCCTCCGGCTGGCAACCGAAACCCGAAGCAACTCCCACGTGGTGGGATTCAGCCGTGGAGCCGGTGCCGCAGGACGCCGTCACGCAGGCCTCAACACCAAAGCCTGCGGGGATGCTTTTTGACATCCACGGCGATGAATCGCCGCGGGTAGCGCAGGCCGCCTCGTCTGACGGTGGCGATGGCCGGGTGCCGGGCGGGGATATGGCCATTCCGGCGTGGACCAACCGCGTCTTTGAAACGGACGTCTTTGCAACGCAAAAAAAATTGGTGCCACGCGGCTACCCCGGAGACGATGTTCTCAAGCGTCTGTTGGCGAATCTGGATACCCGCGGCGGGAAACTCACCGCCCCCGCCCTTGCCCGCACCATGGGCTATGCGACCGTCCGCCTGCCCGGCCTGCTCTCGGTAGCTCAACGGCTTTTCAACGTCGATGGGTATCCCGTCATTACCGTGGATGTACAGAGCGACACGGTTCAACTGGAGAAAAAACTCTTGCTCGTTCAGTTTGGCCTCGATGGCGGTGGAGCCGGGATTCGATGAGCATCAGCCAGAAACGGGCCAGTGAAATCATCGATGCCCTGCGGCGCGGGACCGTGCCGCGAACGAGCCTGGACGCGTTCTGCGTAGGGCTCGAGCGATTCGAGCCGGCAGTGGATATCGATCTTGATGCCGTGGCCGCCGGGCGCGGCGTCTTCAAGGCCGTCCGTGGTGACTACGGCTGCGGCAAGACCTTCTTCACTCGCTGGCTCGCCGACCGGGCGAGAAAACGCGGATTCGTGACGAGCGAGGTCCAGATCTCGGAAACCGAGACCCCGCTCCACAAGCTGGAAACCGTCTACCGCCGGCTCATGGAGCGGCTGGCAACCGCAGACACGCCGGAGGGCGCCCTCCGAAATGTTGTCGATGGGTGGTTTCACGTGCTGGAGGAGGATGTCCTGGCCGAAGGGTGCTCGCCCGACGACACCTCGACTCTCGTTTCGAAAACAACGGCCCTTCTGGAAAACCGGCTGGCCAACGTCACCAACCATGCCCCGTTGTTCGCCGCGGCGATTCGTGGCTATCGCCAGGCGGCCGTCTTGGGAGACCGCGCCACCGCGGACGGGCTCCTGGCGTGGGCCGCTGGTCAGCCGCACATCGCTGCAGCCGTCAAAAAGACCGCAGGAATCAAGGGTGACCTCGACCACTTTGGTGCGCTCGGATTCCTGCAGGGCGTGCTGACGATGCTCCGCGACGCCGGGCACGCGGGCATGCTCGTCGTCCTCGACGAAGTAGAGACGATCCAACGCGTGAAGTCGGATGCTCGCGACAAAAGCCTGAACGCCCTCCGCCAACTCATTGACGAAGTCGAGGGAGGACGATTCCCGGGGCTCTTCCTGCTCGTCACCGGAACCCCCGCGTTCTACGACGGGCCGCAAGGCGTGCAGCGACTGGAACCCTTGGCCCAGCGGCTCCATGTCGATTTCCAAACCGACGCGCGATTCGACAATCCCCGTGCCGTACAGATGCGACTGCCGCCGTTCGATCTCGACCGGTTGAGCAAGGTGGGCGTCAAGGTCCGGGACATCTTCCGCTCGTGCGCGACCGCACCCAACCGCGTCGACGCGAAGTGTGATGACACGTACGTCCGGCGGCTTGCCGAAGCCGTTACGGGCAAACTGGGCGGCAAGGTGGGAATCGCGCCGAGAATCTACCTCAAGAAGCTCGTGGCCGACGTACTCGACAGGGTCGATCAGTTTCCGGACTTCGATCCCCTGGCCCACTACACGCTGACACTGGCCGAAACCGAACTGACGCCCGTGGAACGCGAGGCAGCCGGCGCCGCGAGCGTCGATGAGATCTCGCTCGACCTGTGAGTAACTTCGACCTGCTCCATCCGGCGCTGCAGCACCACATCGTCAACAGCCTGGGCTGGCGCGAGCTACGACCGTTTCAGGATGCCGTGATACCCCGGCTGTTGGCCGGTGAGCACCAGATCGTGCTTGCTCCCACCGCCGGCGGAAAGACTGAGGCGGCCACGTTCCCCGTCCTTTCGCGCATGCTGACAGACGATTGGCGGGGCCTGTCGGTCCTCTACATCTGCCCGATCAAAGCCCTCCTCAACAATCTGGAAACGCGGCTCGCAAGATACTGCGAACTGTTTGGGCGTCGCGCGACGCTGTGGCATGGCGATACGTCTCCCGGCGCCCGCCGCCGCATCGCGCAACAGCCTCCCGACATTTTGCTGACCACGCCCGAGTCGCTAGAGGTCATGCTCGTGTCGGGCCGGATCGACGAGGAACGACTGTTTGGCGACCTTCGGGCCGTGATCGTAGACGAGATCCATGCCTTTGCCGGCGATGACCGCGGCTGGCACCTGCTGTCCGTGCTGGAGCGGGTCGGTCGGCTCGCCGGCCGCGAGGTACAGCGGATCGGCCTTTCTGCCACGGTGGGTAACCCCGACGTGCTCTGCGACTGGCTGGCGGGCTCCTGCCCTGGACCACGCCGCGTCTACCGCCCCGAAGCCACGTCGGCCGGCCAGGCCGACGTAACGCTCGACTACGTGGGGTCCGTGCCGAACGCCGCGATCGTGATTTCGCGGCTCCATCATGGCGAGAAACGATTGGTGTTCTGCGAGAGCCGGTCCCGAGCGGAGGAACTCGGCGCGGAACTGCAGCGGCTCGGCACGACGGCTTTCGTGACGCACAGCTCCCTCTCAATCGACCAGCGGCGGCAGGCCGAGGACGCATTCGCCAACCGTGAGAACTGCGTCATCGTCGCCACGAGTGTTTTGGAACTCGGCATCGACGTGGGTGATCTGGACCGCGTCATCCAAATCGACGCCCCCGGCCGCGTCGCGAGCTTCCTGCAGCGGATGGGGCGAACCGGCCGCCGGTCGGGCACCGTGCGCAACTGCCTCTTCCTCGCGACCAATGAGACCGGGCTCGCACAGGCCGCCGCGCTGATCGACCTCTGGCGTGACGGCTACGTGGAGCCGATCGAGCCTCCTCCCGATCCGTACCACGTGCTCGCGCAGCAACTCATCACACTCATTCTCCAAGAGCAGGGCATCGGCCGAACAGCGTGGCGAGATTGGATAGGGCGGATGCCGGGGTTTGCTGCGATGGATCCGGCAGCCGTCGAAGAGGTGATCGCCTGGATGATCGACCAAACGATCCTGTGGGACGACAACGGCATCCTCGGGATCGGCGAACGTGGCGAGCGAGAGTATGGCTGGCGTCATTACATGGAGGTGATGAGCGTTTTCCTGACGCCGCCCTTGATCCATGTGCTGCATGGACGACGGGAGTTGGGGCTCGTCGATCAGTCGTCCTTCATGCCACGAGCCAAGGATCGACCGATCATTCTGTCACTAGGTGGCCGCGCGTGGATTGTGCGCTCGATCGACTGGCCTCGGGGCACCGCCTACGTCGAGCCCGCGGCAGACGCTGGCCGTTCGAAGTGGAAAAGTCTCGGCCCCGGGCTCGGCTTCGCCATGTGCCGGCGGGTGCGAGACCTCCTTGCGACAGACATCGAGAGGGAATGGTGGTCACGTCGCGCCAAGGACGCCATGACAGCTGCACGTGCAGACTATCCCTGGCTCACGACGGAAGGCACCGCCGTCCTGATGGAACCGAATGGAGATCTCATGTGGTGGACGTTCGCGGGACGTTCGGTAAATGCGACACTCGCCACCGCCGTGCAAGCCCACATCACCGGCAAGGTTGCTCACGACAACTTTGCCGTGAAGATCGAAACGGGCAGTAGCATGGCTGAAATGGAAGCCTGCATTGCCGCCCTCCGCAACCAGCCGCGTAATGAATTGCTGCCTGAGATCGACGCGGACGCCGTGACGGCCCTCAAGTTCTCCGACTGTCTGCCGCCCGAGAGGGCCCAACGGATGCTGCAACGCAGGGCCACGGACCGGGAATCGCTCGCCGCCGTCCTGACCGAGCCTGTTCGATTCGTGACCGCCGTCGAATGAACCGCTCGCCAACTGCCTCCCTGTCGCCGGCTGGCTAAATATCCCGCAGTTTCCGGGCATATTCCTTGAGCGGCCTACTGGTATCGGCCGCCGTTCTCTCCAAGGAATGTGCAATGCACGACTCTCTCACGAAGCACGCCGCCCAACTCGCGCGGCTGGCGATGATGATCCGGATCGGCCTCGAGAGCGCCGAAGCCGCGACCCCCGGTATCAATGATCAGCTCGCAGAGCTTGCGACGATGGGGCTTACCGATTTCCAAGTCGAGGGCCCAGCGATCTACTGCAGACCTGCTGGCCCGTCCAGCGCCTATGACGACTCGTTCGTCGTCTATCAGGCGGCAATCATCCAGCCCGGCGGCGTCGGTGCCGTTGTCTGGGACGCGACCGACTACGAAGCACACACAAGCCCTCCGCACGGCGAACCCGTTGACCTCAAGCCGAAATTCCTCGGCTACGAACGCTGTCCGCCAATCGTGCGGGCGTTGCTCGTGGCCCATGCTGGAACTTTGCTCGAACGGTTTATGGGCGACGTACGCCTGCTCGGCTGATAGTCGTCGATCGCTGCCTTCGCGGCAGTGCGACTGATCTCCGCTTGCCGTCGCTTCTGACGGCAGGCACGGTCTCGTGGAGCGTTTCCACGCGGCCTTCTTGTCTGTGCCGTCGGCTCTTCTCGCCGTCGGCATTCCCCTTGCCTCCCGGCAACCCCGGGAATGGAGTGCGCAGATGCTCTATGTCGAAAACGATCGTGACCTTATTGCTGCGGTATCCCGAGCCCTCGGTGAGTCCCGGAGCCTCGTCCGGGACCGCGGCTTCCAGCTGATTGAGATCGTGGTCTTCAACGGCGACGAGTCGATCCCCGACGGAGACGATTTGTCCATGCCGGACGATGATAACGACAACGACGCCGTCGATTTGGCCGCGGTCGCCGGCCTGGATTGGGACTGCCACGACGACTCACGACTGCATCGCCGCTGCCGGCGGCGCCGGCGGGTTGCCTGATCCAGCACATCAACCGGCTTTTCCTGACCGGTGGCGTGCCGACCGGGGCCGACGCGGCTCCCGGGCACGCCACCGGTTTTTCGTCTTTTTCATCCCCCGAAACCCCATGACATCGACTGACAACAGCACCAACTTGCCTGGCGACGACGACCAGAACACCCCGCGGGACCGCATCGACGCTAACCCGCCGTACGGATCGACCTTTCCCGAAAAAGTCGCCCATTTTCGTGAGCTTCTGGCGGAACTTATTGCTCGCCAGATC
>Ga0315905_10002362_pt1 | contig 19872 bp, 22 predicted proteins | sample LakEriMetagenome_5_FD_203522 | JGI IMG/M metagenome (GOLD analysis project Ga0315905, IMG submission 203522) | Freshwater fungal communities from buoy surface, Lake Erie, Ohio, United States - Buoy 4 MA121 | ecosystem: Environmental > Aquatic > Freshwater > Lake | place: USA: Lake Erie, Ohio... | reverse complement strand
GCGGAGATCAGATTGAGCGCGCAACAGTTTCATACTGGTGCGGCAAAGGACATGAAGTCCGACCATCATTTGCAGTCGAGGAGACTGTAGTAATTCCAGCAGAGTGGGATTGCCCTAAGTGTGGACTTCCGGCTGGACGCGATCGCAATAATCCACCAAGTGCTGTGGTCAATGTTCCATATAAGACTCACCTGGCTTACGTGAAAGAGCGTCGCACCGATACAGAAGGTGCAAAGATTCTTGAAGATGCACTCAAGAAGTTACGTGGCGAGGATTAATCTAGAGAGATCTAGCCGCTTCTAAAATTTGAGTAATTCCCGCACTACGGTCTTGCAGGTGAAGACGTAGGAGCGGGAATTTTCTTTGCCCCAGCGCGCGATTATCGCCGAGGGCTTGTGCCATCACCAAAGTCTTGAATCCAAAGTTACTTCCAGGAATTGCGAAATCACATGATGCTTCACCGGTAATTTGAAGGAAGGCTCCATTTTGTTGTCCACCCTTATGGAATTGGCCAGTGGAGTGTAGGAAGCGTGGTCCCCAACCAAATGTCACGGGATGACCTGTCTTGAGTGAAAGTACTTTCCGTAACTCTTCAAGGCGTGCATCATCGCGACGATCAAGGTAGGCATGGATCGAGATATACCCACCATCTGCAACGCTAGATACAAAACTTTGGAGCGAACCAATTACTGAATTGCCATCACCAAATATTTCAACGGACTTCTCGGAATGTTCTGGGGTAAATACGGGGAGCTGCCCACCCCATTCAGTGAGCAATGTTGACGTCGCATTCTTCGCTTCAGTGACATTCGGCTGATTAAACGGATCAATCTGCAGAGCTGCGCCAACGAGTGCGGTTAACCACTCCCAGAAAATAAAGTGTTCACCTAGCTCGCCTTCGACAGTGAGATCTGCTCCCATTTCGCTAAATGAAATTGTGAACGCTCCACCAACTGCTGCACCCTCTAAATCTTCGGCCGCTATCGGAAGTCGACCAACGCCAGACTTGCCAGTTGATTCGGCAACGAGTTGTTCGATCCAATCGGACAACCCTGGCATCCCTGAATGTGAATCAATAAATGCGAGGTATTGCTCAGTTTGGGTTGTAAGAAGCCAGGCCACATCAATGATGGCTGCACTATCTGCGAGGAAGTTCTTCTTGCATTCACTAGCGGCATCGAGCAGAAGTGAAACATCGACACCTGCGAGTGCACTTGGTACAAGTCCAAAGGCACTCAGTGCGCTAAATCTCCCACCTACATGCGGATCAGCAGTGGTCACCGATATCCCTTGCGCACGGGCATCACGATCTAAAGGAGAGTCAGGATCTGTCACAACAACCATATGCTCTGCAATTTCTAAGCCAGCTTTGGTAAAGGCAGCTGCAAAGGCGGCACGGGCAGACGAAGTCTCGATCGTCGAACCGGACTTAGATGAGACCACAACTAAAGTTGAGGCTAAATCACCGTTGATTGCATGGGCGAGATAGTTTGGATCAGTTGAATCAAGTATGAATAGATCACGACGGAAACTCTTAGCAATTACTTCAGGAGCAAGGGAAGATCCACCCATGCCCGCAAGAACGATTGTTGGGATGTGGCGGAACTTTGCAGTGAGCGCATCGATTTCTGGAAGAAGTGTTCTGGATGATTCAGGTAGGTCAACCCAATTGAGTCGAACTGCTGCTTCTGTAGCTGCCTCTGGCCCCCACGTTGATGGATCCTTCTGAGCGATCTGCTCATGCACGCCAACTAAGCGCTTATAGAGAGTGCTGTTTCGATCCACGCGAGCAAGTGATGCACCTGAGATTCTCATTAAGCCATTACCTTCTGCACATCGGCGAGTAGAGATATCCATGCATCTTCAAATTTCTTAACGCCATCTGCTTCCAAAGCATCAGTGATTGACTCAAGAGATATTCCAAGTGCTGACAGGGCGGCAAGAATCCTAGATGCACTCTCCATCTGCGCTGTGATTGCATCGCTCCGTACACTTCCATGATCTAGAAATGCATCTAGCGTGGACTGTGGCATTGTGTTGACTGTATGTGGTGCCACGAGAGTATCTACATAGAGAGTATCCGCATACGCTGGATCTTTAACTCCGGTCGAAGCCCAGAGCGGACGCTGAACGAGTGCTCCGCTCTCTTCAAGAGCTTTCCATGAAGGTTGGCTGAATTTCTTCAGGAATAAGGCGTACGCGCGATGAGCATTAGCAACGGCAACTTTGCCAAGAAGATCAGTGTTTCCAATGGCCTTTAATTCCTTATCCACTGCGCTATCAATGCGTGAGATAAAAAATGATGCAACGGAATGGATTGAGGCCAGTTCAAGACCTGCGCTTTTAGCCTGAGCCATACCAGCGGTAAAAGCATCGATCACTTCGCTGTAGCGTTCAAGGGAGAAGATCAGAGTCACGTTGACGCTGATGCCCTTACCGATGAGTGCAGTAATTGCCGGAAGCCCAGCCTTGGTGGCAGGAACTTTAATCATCACATTGGGACGAGCAACAAGTGCGTGAAGAGCGATGCCTTCATCGATCGTCTCTTGTGTCTTATGAGCAAGTCGTGGATCAACTTCGATACTCACGCGACCATCAATACCCTTGCTCGTCGCATAGATCTCGGCAAAGAGATCACAAGCAACTCGTACATCATCAGTGGTTAATGTGCGCACAACTTCGTCCACGGTCTTTCCGGTTAAGGAAGCGATGTCGGACGCATATTCATCTGCTCCTGTAATGGCCGCACCAAAAATACTGGGATTTGTTGTTACGCCGCGAACTCCATCATGGTTGATCCGGTGGGGGAGACTATGGGGATCTGATCCTGTGAGTTTTGACCGTGAGAGGTCATCGAGCCAGATTGAAGTTCCTGCTTTCAATATGTCCGAATGCTTCATTTACGCGCCGCCAATACCTTCGAAACAACGTTATCCACTGTGAAGCCAAACTCTGAAAAGAGTTGTGAGGCAGAAGCTGAAGCACCGTAGTGATCGAGGCTGATGATTACTCCAGAATCTCCAACGTATTCACGCCAACCTTGAGCAATTCCAGCTTCGATGCTTACACGTAGTGCAGATGTTGGAATTACGCTCTCTCTATAACTTTCACTCTCTTGGTCAAACCATTCCAAGCAGGGAGCGCTCACTACTTGGGTGGAGATTCCTTGTGCATTAAGTGCCTCCGCGCTCTTCACCGCAAGGCTGACTTCAGAGCCTGTTGCGATAAGTACAACATCGGCTTTCTTGGGAGCTTCAACTAATACGTATGCACCCTTGTCGACGCCTTCAGCACTGGCGCAGATACTGCGATCAAAGACTGGAAGGTTCTGCCGTGAAAGCAAAATGCCCGCAGGTTGTTGACGTAACAAGATAGATTTCCAAGCTTGGGCAACCTCATTGGCATCTGCAGGGCGAATTGTTGCAAAATTAGGAATGGCACGAAGGGCTGCTAGATGCTCAATAGGCTGATGTGTAGGTCCATCTTCGCCGAGGCCGATTGAATCATGTGTCCAAACAAATGTCGTTGGAATATTCATGAGTGCCGCTAAACGAACTGATGGACGCATGTAATCGCTAAAGACTGCAAATGTTCCACCGAACGAGCGAGTTAAACCATGGAGAGTTATTCCGTTAAGGATTGAGCCCATTGCATGTTCGCGAATACCGAAGTGAATAATGCGACCGTATGGATTAGCACCCTTCATTCCACTGGATGAAGGTAAGAACGAATCGCCACCCTCGATTGTGGTGTTATTACTGTCAGCTAAATCTGCAGAGCCTCCCCAAAATTCTGGAAGTACCCCAGCGATAGCGTTTATTACTTTTCCAGAGGCTGCACGAGTGGCCACATCCTTACCCGCTTCAAAGACTGGTAACACTAACTCCCACCCCGCAGGCAACTCCCTCTTCACTAAACGCTCCAATAACGCCGCCTTATCTGAGTGAGCCGCCTTCCATGTCGTAAAGCGCTTATTCCACTCACTACGTGAAGCGGCACCACGTTCTTTGACTAGTCGAATATGCGCCAAGACATCATCTGGCATAGCAAATTTCTCATCAGGGTCAAGTCCGAGTTCAACCTTTGTTGCAGCAATCTCTTCATCGCCTAGCGCTGAACCATGTGACTTTGCAGTGTTGCGAAGCTTGGGTGCTGGCCACGCAATTACTGACTTCATGCGAATAAGTGTTGGTTTATCGGTTTGCTTCTTCGCGGAAACCATCGCAGCATCTAGCGCCACGAGATCGACATTTCCATCTGCCAATGTTGAAACTTCGATAACTTCCCAGCCATAGGCGCGGTAGCGCGCAGAGACATCTTCGGTAAAAGAGATGTGAGTATCTCCTTCGATTGAGATCCGGTTGTCATCATAAATAACGTTGAGATTGCCTAGTTTCTGAGTGCCAGCAAGTGATGATGCTTCAGCGCTGACGCCCTCTTGTAGATCACCATCAGAACAGATGACCCAAATTGAGTGATCAAAAATTGATTCACCTGCAGCGGCACCCGGATCTAATAACCCACGCTCATATCGCGCAGCCATTGCGAATCCAACGGCTGTTGCAACGCCTGCGCCGAGTGGACCTGTAGTCATCTCGACACCGGCAGTGTGACCAAATTCTGGATGGCCCGGCGTTAATGATCCTTGCGTACGAAACTCTTGTAAATCTTTCATAGTTAGCCCATAGCCACTGAAAAATAGTTGCGTGTAGAGAGTCATTGATGAGTGACCACACGAGAGAATAAATCGATCTCGACCGACCCACTGTGGATCTGATGGATCATGAATCAAGTGGCGCTGAAAGAGTGTGTATGCAACAGGAGCCAGAGCCATAGCAGTACCTGGGTGGCCATTGCCTACCTTTTGAACAGCGTCCATTGCAAGAGCTCGCGCATAAGCAATCGCACGATCATCGAGTGGGCTCCAATTGGTGAGGGTTGTCAGAGTTGTCATGGTTGATCTCTTTCCTGTTGTGATGTCCGAACTACTGAAAGTCGAATTCGCCACGCTGCGATCCAGAAGATTGTTGCACCGGCAAGATGTATGGCAACGAGTATTTCTGGAATACCAGTGAGGTATTGGGCATAACCAACGCCACCTTGTGCGAGTGAGATAGCAAAGAAAATGTAGATAGCCTTTTTAGTCGATTTCGTTACTGAAGCCGCTACTAAAAGCGCGATCGTAAGCCCCATAAGAAAAATGACGGCATCGGCGTGCAGGATCGCAACTGATCTAATGTCAAGATCAAAACGTTGAGCCTTTTCGTCTCCGGCATGAGGGCCACTTCCCGTCACAACTGTTCCAAGAATCAGCACGACAAATGAAATGGCTATATGTGCTTGTGATACGAGTGAGATCGTCTTTGTTGCGGCTGGGACTTTTGCATGTGGTTCATGTCGTCTCGAATAGAGCGATGTTGCTCCTGCAATTAAGAGCATTGATAAGAGCAGATGTCCTGCGACTGGAAGTGGGTGTAGATCGGTGAGAACTGTGATCCCACCTAATACTCCTTGACCAAGAATTCCAAGAACTTGTCCCGCGGCAAGTGAGCGGAGATCTTTTCTACCTGATTGAAGGACGTAGATAACAGCGACTAGTGCTGAAAAGAGCAGAGCAAAGGTAAGAAGACGATTTCCGAATTCGATCCAAGCGTGAAGTTGTCCCTCTGCTTGGTATGGGACCGGTGTATACGAACCTGGCGTGCACTCAGGCCAGGTTGGACATCCAAGACCTGAACCAGTCAATCGAACGGCGCCACCTGTGACAACGAGTGCGCTTTGGAGGAAGAGAAGTACTCCGAAAATAGCTGTCCGCAAGCGCATATGGCTACCTTATGCCAGCCACGCCCTTCTTCAGGTAGAAGCGCATAGTTAATTACGATACATTTGTGTTGTGAAAATCGATCATCAGCCAGGCGAGGATATTCGCACGCGCGATGCCATCGCCCGTTCGATTTTGGAGAACGGCCCTTCGACGGCTAGCACCCTAAGTAAGCGTCTAGCCCTTACTCCAGCCGGAATTCGCCGCCACCTCGATCTCTTAGTCGCCGACGGCATTTTAGAAGCCCGTGATCCACGAGTGGGTTCCACTCGTGGCAGAGGCAGACCTTCCAAAGTCTTTCTCATGACCGATGAAGGTCGTTCACAATTTGAACATACTTATGATGATTTAGCTGTAGCTGCGTTGAAGTTTATGGCAGCTCAATCTGGAGATCATTTAGTTACCGCCTTTGCAGAATCTCGCGCAGAGGATATTGAACGCAAGGCGACTCCGTATCTTGCAAAGCGCACAAAGAAAATTGATGCACTTGCATCATTTCTTACCGAACAAGGTTATGCAGCTAGCGTTGAAAAGCGGGGGACAGGTGAAGAAATCTGTCAGCACCACTGTCCGATCGCTCACGTTGCCGCGCAATATCCGCAACTCTGTGAAGCAGAGACTCAAGCATTTTCCCGACTACTTGGTACCCATGTGCAGCGTTTAGCGACGATCGCTCATGGTGACGGAGTTTGCACGACATACATTCCACAACTGACCACTACCGCCGGAAAGGCACAATAATGACAACAGCACATCCAGAACTTGATGGCCTTGGAAATTATGAATACGGCTGGTCAGATAAGACCGACGCTGGTGCAAGCGCTAAGCGCGGAATCAATGAAGAGGTAGTACGCGATATCTCTTCAAAGAAGAGTGAGCCGCAGTGGATGCTCGACATGCGCCTCAAGGGTTTATCACTTTTTGAAAAGAAGCCGATGCCATCATGGGGCAGCGATCTCACTGGAATTTTCTTCGACACGATTAAGTACTTCGTTCGCTCAACTGAAAAGCAAGCAACCACGTGGGATGACCTTCCAGATGACATTAAGAACACCTATGACCGCCTAGGAATCCCAGAGGCCGAAAAGCAGCGTCTGGTTTCTGGCGTGGCAGCACAGTACGAATCAGAAGTTGTTTATCACTCTATTCGTGAAGATTTAGAGAAGCTTGGCGTGTTGTTTCTCGATACGGATACCGCTCTACGTGAGCATGAAGAACTCTTCCGCGAATACTTTGGAAGTGTAATTCCAGTAGGCGATAACAAGTTCGCAGCTCTAAATACGGCCGCTTGGTCGGGTGGATCATTTATCTATGTTCCAAAGGGCGTACATGTAGATATTCCATTGCAAGCATATTTCCGCATCAACACTGAAAATATGGGTCAGTTCGAACGCACGCTGATTATTGCTGATGAAGATTCATACATTCACTACGTAGAAGGATGTACAGCTCCTATCTACAAGTCAGATTCATTGCACTCTGCTGTAGTTGAGATCATTGTTAAAAAGGGTGCACGAGTTCGTTACACAACGATTCAGAACTGGTCGAACAATGTTTATAACCTCGTTACCAAGCGCGCTACATGTGCTGAAGGTGCAACGATGGAATGGGTTGATGGAAATATCGGTTCTAAGGTAACTATGAAGTACCCAGCAGTGATGTTGATGGGTCCTCATGCAAAGGGAGAGACTCTTTCACTCGCATTTGCCGGTCCTGGACAGCACCAAGACTCTGGCGCGAAGATGGTTCACGCCGCTCCTTACACATCGTCTTCTGTTATTTCTAAATCTGTAGCACGTGGTGGAGGCCGCACCTCATACCGCGGACTTGTTCAAGTTCAAGAGGGCGCTCACCATTCAGCAAGCACAGTTAAATGTGATGCACTTTTGGTTGATAGCATTTCGCGTTCTGACACCTATCCGTATGTTGATATCCGCGAGGATGACGTATCGATGGGTCACGAGGCGACAGTGTCGAAGATCAGCGATGATCAACTCTTCTATTTGATGTCACGAGGCTTAGGCGAAGATGAGGCAATGGCGATGATCGTCCGTGGCTTCATCGAACCAATCGCTCGTGAATTACCAATGGAGTATGCGCTAGAACTCAACCGCCTCATCGAACTGCAGATGGAAGGTGCTGTCGGTTAATGAGCGCTCTCCAATCTAATCTGCTCGAACTTCACACTCCGAACGGACGTGAAGAGGCGTGGCGCTTTACCCCCCTTAAACGACTCGCAGGAATGCACGACGGAAGTGCGAAGGCAATCGAACTCGATTCCTTGCAGCCTGTCGCTGAGCTTCCGCAAGGCGTAACTTTCACGACAGTTGAGGCAGAGGCACTCTCTCGTACTGATGACATCATCATCAACCGTATTCGTGCTTTTACTGGCAATGTCCGCCAGTTGCGAATAGGAAAAGAGCAGGAGATTGATCTGCCGATTATTCTCTCTCGCACCTTGGTACAGGCTGCAACAGTTGAGTTTGCACGTGTGCAAATTATTCTAGAGCCTCACTCGCGCGCAACTGTAGTTTTAGAGAACACAGGCGAATTTCACCTCGGTGAGGATCTTGAAATCCACGTTGGTGTTGGCGCAAAACTCACACTTATCTCTCTTCAGGAGTGGGGTCCATCTACCGTTCATGCTGGCCACCACCACGCAATAGTTGAACGTGATGCAACCTTTAACTCACTCGTTGTTACAGTCGGTGGATCTGTCGTTCGTCTTGTTCCTACAGTTGAGTTCGCAGGTCCTGGCGCAAGCACCGAACTTTTAGGTGTCTATTTTGCAACAGCAGGTCAGTACTTCGAGCACCGCATGTTCGTGGATCACCTTGTACCAAATGCAAAGTCACGCGTAAATTACAAGGGCGCTCTTGCTGGACAAGACGCTCACACAGTCTGGATCGGTGATGTGTTTATTCGAGCAGCTGCGGAAGGTACAGATACCTACGAGCTCAATCGAAATCTTCTGCTCTCCGATGGAGCGCGAGCAGATTCTGTACCGAATCTCGAGATTGAAACGGGTGAAATTGTGGGTGCAGGCCATGCAAGCACCACTGGACGCTTCGATGATGAGCAACTCTTCTATTTAATGTCTCGCGGAATCAACGAATCAGATGCCCGTCGTCTGGTTGTTCGTGGTTTCTTCAATGAGATTGTTTCGCAGATAGGTATTGAAGTGATTCAAACTCGCTTGATGGATCGCATCGATGACGAACTATCAAAGGCGGCCAAGTAAATGGCTGACCTTCTTATGTCTCAGCTACAGCAGGGAAAGCCTGTCAAGGTAGAGAAAAATGGAAAGACCATCTGTGTTGCACGTGTGGGCGATGAGGTTTTCGCAGTTGACGATACCTGCTCACATTCAGATGCATCACTGGCAGAGGGAGATGTCACCGATTTTAAGATCGAATGTTGGCTCCACGGAGCAGAGTTCGATCTTCGCACAGGGGAAGCACTCACTCCTCCTGCTGTTGCACCACTTCATACTTACGGCGTACATGTCGACGGAGACTCCGTCACTGTTGAAATCTAATCGGGGAAAATGATGAGCACACTAGAAATTCGCGGCCTTAAAGTAAGTGTCACCACTGAGAGTGGAGATGTAGAAATTCTCAAGGGCGTAGATCTCACCATTAAATCCGGTGAAACACACGCAATCATGGGACCTAACGGTTCAGGTAAGTCCACCCTTGCTTACTCAATTGCTGGACACCCAAAGTACACAATCACTGGTGGCACAGTCACTCTTGATGGTGCAGATGTTTTAGAGATGACCGTTGACGAGCGAGCTCGTGCGGGTCTATTCCTTGCGATGCAGTACCCGGTGGAAGTTCCTGGAGTATCAGTCTCTAACTTCCTGCGCACAGCTGCAACAGCTCTTCGTGGTGAAGCTCCAAAGCTTCGTGAGTGGGTCGGCGAAGTAAAGGGAGCTATGGAAGCTCTGAAGATGGATCCATCTTTTGCTTCACGTAATGTTAATGAAGGATTCTCAGGCGGAGAGAAGAAGCGTCACGAAATCATGCAACTTGAACTTCTTAAGCCAAAGATTGCAATTTTGGATGAGACAGATTCCGGTCTTGATGTCGATGCTCTTCGCGTTGTCTCTGAGGGTGTTAACCGTGCGAAGGAAGCGAACAATATTGGCGTCGTTTTGATCACGCACTACACACGCATCCTTCGTTACATCCAACCTGACTTTGTTCATGTATTTGCTAACGGTAAAATTGTCGAAGAGGGTGGACCAGAGTTGGCTGAGAAGTTAGAAGCCAACGGATATGCGGAGTACGTAGGCGCTTAGGCGCAGATGTATTTGCTATGACCTTTAACCCCATCGAAGTGCGCAAGGATTTTCCGATCTTTACTCGCACTATTCGCGATGGAAAAAGGTTGGTCTACCTAGATAGCGGAGCAACGGCCCAGAAACCTCAGAGTGTTATTGACGCAGAAGTGGACTTCTACCGCTTGCACAATGCAGCAGCCCATCGTGGCGCGCATCAGCTAGCGGAGGAAGCCACGGACCTCTTTGAAGGAGCTAGAGCTAAAGTCGCAGCATTTATCGGAGCATCGGTCGACGAGGTTGTTTTTACGAAGAGTGCTACCGAGTCTCTCAATCTGATTGCATACGCAATGGGAAATGCTCCAGCGGGCAACCGTTTTCACCTTAAAGCAGGCGATGAGATCGTCGTATCTCAAATGGAGCATCACGCAAACTTAATTCCTTGGCAACAACTTGCGGCACGAACCGGCGCTGTGTTGCGTTGGTTTGATGTGACACCTGAGGGGCGCCTCGATCTCTCACAGATTTCGAATCTCATCAACGCAAAAACTAAGGTTGTTGCGTTGACGCATCAATCAAATGTTCTCGGAACTATCAACCCTATGACTGAGATTGCTACAGCAGCCCACGCCGTGGGCGCAGTAGTAGTACTCGATGCCTGCCAATCAGTTCCTCATATGAAGGTCGATGTTTCTCAACTAGGCGTCGACTTCTTAACCTTCTCAGGACATAAAACAGTGGGTCCGACCGGTGTTGGAATTATGTGGGGACGCAGCGCACTCCTTGAGGAGTTGCCACCATTTCTTACAGGTGGATCGATGATTGCAGATGTATCAATGACAACGGCTACATGGGCACCAGCGCCAGCAAAATTTGAGGCAGGCGTTCCAAACATGGCTCAAGCTGTTGGACTAGGTGCGGCAGTTGATTACTTGAGTGCAATTGGTATGGATGTAATTGCACAACACGAACATATGCTCACAGAAGATTTATTGGCAAAGCTTCTTAACATCAGTGAGGTAGCAGTAGTTGGGCCGCTCAACATGGAAAGTCGCGGGGGAGCAGTCTCTTTCACTGTCGCAGGAATCCACCCGCATGACCTTGGTCAGTTCCTAGATAGCCAGGGAATTGCAGTTCGTACCGGCCATCATTGCGCATGGCCGTTAACTCGATCATTGGGTGTTCCAGCAACAACCCGAGCATCGCTCTACCTCTATAACACAATCGAAGATAATGATGCACTTATCGAAGGCGTTCAATCCGCGATGAGGTATTTTAAATAATGAATCTCGACACCCTGTATCAGGAAGTGATTCTTGATCACTACAAGAACCCACTCAATAAAAAACTTTCATCAACATTTGATGCTCAAGTCCATCACATCAACCCCAGCTGCGGCGATGAGATCACTCTCAATCTCTCCGCAGTCAATGGCGTAATTACAGCGATCACGTGGGATGGGGTCGGTTGCTCGATCTCTCAAGCCAGCGTCTCGATCGCAAGTGATCTTCTTATTGGCAAGACCTTTGAGCAGGCGCAAGCGATCTCTGATGAATTTGTAGATCTGATGCAGAGCAAGGGGAAGAAGTCTGGCGACGAGGCAACGCTGGAAGATGCCGTAGCACTGGCCGGTGTCTCGCAGTACCCAGCGCGTATCAAGTGTGCGCTCTTGGGATGGATGGCGATTAAGGACGCGTCGATACAGACTCAAACCAAGTAAAAGAGTTATAGAATTCCAAAACTATTGAGAGGTAAGGCATGAGCGCACAAGTAGAAGATGTAAGAGAAGCGATGAAGGATGTCGTAGATCCTGAACTTGGTATCAACGTTGTTGATCTGGGTCTTATCTACGATGTGATGGTCGATGAGAGCAATATCGCGATTCTCAACATGACACTCACCTCAGCGGCTTGCCCTCTCCAGGATGTTATTGAAGATCAAACGCGGCAAGCGCTTGCACCACTCACAAGTGATGTGAAAATTAACTGGGTCTGGATGCCACCTTGGGGTCCCGATAAAATTTCAGATGATGGCCGTGAACAGTTGAGGGCTTTAGGGTTTACTGTTTAACCCATGTCCCAACACGCAATGTGGATGACCTTTAGGTCAATCACAGCAGATCCATCCGTCAAAGAGGCGAAACTTAAGCCAGGAACAGTCAAGAGAATTCTTGGTTACTCTCACAAGTACCGCAGTTATCTCTTCTTCTACCTTGCCACCGTGGTGATCGATGCATTCTTAATCGTCTCCACACCGCTGCTTCTTAGAAAACTTATTGATGATGGTGTAATCCCTAAAGATGCAGAGCTCGTTACGCGTCTGGCTCTCATAGTTGGTGGCCTTGCTTTGGTCGATGCCCTCATGAATGTCATCGGCAGGTGGTTCTCAGCCCGTATCGGTGAGGGTCTGATCTATGACCTTCGCTCTGAAGTGTTTGCCCATGTTCAAAGACAATCGATCGCATTCTTTACCCGTACACAAACAGGTGCCCTCATCTCGCGTATCAACTCTGACGTCATGGGTGCACAACAAGCATTCACCGCCACACTTTCTGGAGTTATCAGTAACGTGATAAGTCTCTTACTGGTGACTATCGCAATGCTCTTTCTCTCATGGCAGATCACACTCTTCTCACTGGCTCTGCTGCCTTTATTTCTCCTTCCCACTAAATGGGTGGGACGTAAAATCCAGTCGCTGACGCGTGCCTCTTTCGAACTCAATGCTCAGATGTCGAGCACAATGACAGAACGCTTCAATGTCTCTGGGGCACTGCTTGTTGCTCTCTATGGCAAGCATTCGAATGAGAAAGAGTATTTTCGTTCTAGGGCAAGAAAAGTTGCTGATATCGGAATCCAATTAGCGCTTCTTAACCGTCTCTTCTTTATCTCCCTCACAAGCGTCGCAGCGATTGCAACCGCTTTCGCATACGGCATAGGTGGTCACTTAACGATCAACGGCACAATCACGGTTGGCTCAATGATTGCGATTACAGCTTTGCTGGCTCGCCTCTATGGACCGTTGACAGCGCTTTCAAATATTCGTATTGATGTCATGACAGCGCTTGTCTCTTTCGAGCGAGTGTTTGAGGTACTCGATTTAGCTCCCATGGTGACTAGTAAGCCAGGGGCTACCGCACTCACAACATCTATGCCTCGCGTGGAATTTAAGAACGTTTCATTCCGATATCCAAAAGCCGATGAAATTTCGCTCGCCTCACTCGAGTCTGCTGCGAAGTTGGAAACTGTAGATTCTGGAGAAATATTAAAGGGAATCTCATTCGCTGCTGAACCAGGAACGCTGACAGCTCTCGTTGGCCCATCGGGTGCTGGAAAAACAACCATTAGTGCACTGATTCCGCGACTCTACGACGTAACGGGTGGATCCATTGAAATTGATGCCCACGATATTCGCGATGTTGAGTTGGAGAGTTTGCGTGATTGTATTGGCGTAGTTATGCAAGACGCTCATCTCTTCCATGAAACGATCGCTGAAAATCTACGATATGCGAAAGAGGATGCCACTCTCGAAGAGATGGAGGCAGCCTGTCGTAGCGCGCAGATTTGGAATCTCATTGATTCCCTTCCGCAAGGTTTGGAAACTATGGTGGGTGAGCGAGGCCACCGTCTTAGCGGAGGCGAGAAGCAACGACTTGCAATTGCTCGACTACTTTTGAAATCTCCCGCCGTCGTTATCCTCGATGAGGCAACAGCCCATCTTGATTCGGAGAATGAATCACTCGTTCAGGACGCTTTAAAGCAGGCCCTTAAGGGACGAACAAGCATTGTGATAGCGCATCGACTCAGTACAGTGATGGAAGCAGATCAGATTCTTGTTATTGATAATGGTGTTGTTGCAGAACGCGGGCGACATGAAGAACTGATTAGTAAGGGTGGCCTTTACTCAGAGCTCTTCGCGCGGCAGGATCTCACCGCTAACTAGATCCATCTTTCTGATCAAGTATCTTCCGTAAACGACTAACCCTGCAAAGAGAATCCATTGCACTGCATACGCGAGATGGGGCCCATCGCTTAACGACGGAATCTGTGACGGAGCAGTAGGTGTAAGTGAAGGTAGTGAGCCAGATATAAGATCAAGATAATATTTTTCAGAGGCGAGACCTGATTGAGCATTGAGCCTGCTCACCAAATCATCATTGCGATTGAGGGGGAGTGCGAAGAAGGATCCAGATGGCAGAGAAGAATCAAGTCTGAGTCTTGCGGTAATCGAAACTATCCCTGTCGGTACCGGTGATGTAATTGGAGCAACCGTTGCAGATGCTCCAGCGGCAACCCATCCACGATCTACCCAAATAGAATCGCCATCTTCGGTCGTAAATCGTGTGAGCACGGCATAGCCATACTTTCCTTCGAAGTAACGATTCCTCAAGAGTATCTGTTGGTCAGCATCAAAGGTTCCACTTGTGGTGATTACTCGCCACTCATTTTCCTTAACGCTAGATTTCACCGTAGCTAAATCAACGGCCGGAATATCTATACGCGCCTCAATAGTTGCATTGCGTGCACTGCGATCCTGTCCACGGTGGAATTGCCACTGAGAGGCCCACAAGCACCCGATGATAAGAAGTATGGCGACAAAACTTTTGAGTATTGCGTTCTTTTCGCCTGGCCGAATCACAGTGGAGATTCTAGTTAAGAAAGGGAGCGGGGTTTCTTAGATAAGAGTGCCGCGCCAGGTGTGATGGTTTCGCGTCCGGCGTTTGCGATCACTACCGCGATGTATGGCAGCGTCACAGCTCCAAAGAGGGCAAACCATCTAAAGGGGCTAGGGAGAATTACCGTAAGGATAAAACAGAGGGTTCTGATCATCATCGAGATGAAATATCTCTTCTGGCGACTTGAGAGATCGTTACTCAGGGCTTTGGGAGCGCTGGTGACGTCATAAACCTCGTTCTCACCCGCTCCTGATGTTGATGCCATGCGATAAGAGTATGTGCGTCATGGCCGAAGAGCGACTCCAAATGCAGGTTACGCATAGGTAGCAGGGTAAGTTTGGCCATATGAGCGAAGTGAGCGTTACGAGCCCGATAGCACTGGTCACCGGCGGTAATCGCGGAATTGGTTTAGCCATCGCTACCGCCCTTGAATCTGATGGTTGCGATGTTGTCATCACCTACCGCAGTGGAAGCGCTCCGGCCGGATTTAAATCGGTAATGATGGATGTCACATCAGAGGAATCTGTAGAAGCTGCCTTTACCTCGATTGAGGAGCAGTGGGGGATTCCCGAAATCATCGTTGCTAACGCTGGAATCACTAAGGACACCTTAGTTTTGCGAATGAGTGAAGAGGATTTCACATCAGTTATCGATACCAATCTCACCGGTGCATTCAGAGTCGCTAAGCGTGCATCCAAAGGTCTACTCAAACTTAAGCGCGGACGACTGATCTTTATCGGCTCGGTAGTGGGCGGAGTAGGCGCGGCCGGTCAGGTGAATTACTCTGCCAGCAAGGCTGGATTAGTTGGAATGGCGCGATCATTTGCGCGCGAGCTTGGTTCACGATCAATAACAGCAAATGTCATTGCACCAGGATTTGTAGAGACCGATATGACAGCTGATTTAGATGAGAAGAGACGTGGCGATATCGCAGGACAAGTCCCTCTGGGTCGCTTTTGTAGCGCTGAAGAGATCGCCGATGTAGTGAGTTTTATTGCATCACCAAAGGCAAGTTACATCACTGGAGCGATTATTCCTGTTGATGGTGGATTAGGAATGGGGCACTAAATGGGAATTCTTCAAGGCAAAAACATTCTTGTTACCGGTGTACTTACCGACGGTTCAATCGCTTTTCACATCGCCAAGATCGCACAAGAAGAAGGTGCAAACGTTCTTCTTACTGGTTTTGGTCGCGCACTGAGCTTGACCACTCGCATCGCAGGTCGCCTGCCACAGACGCCACCAATTATCGAACTCGATGTTACTGATCAAGGCCATCTCGATGGATTGGCTGAGCAAGTTCGCAAGCATGTTCCACATCTTGATGGCGTTGTGCACTCAATTGGTTTCGCACCAGAGGCAGCACTTGGAGGAAACTTTCTCAATACAGCCTGGGAAGATGTTGCGACCGCAGTGCAGGTATCTGCTTACTCTTTGAAATCACTGACAATGGCGTGCCGCCCTACATTTAAAGATGGCGCCTCGATTGTGGGTCTTGATTTCGACGCCACAGTTGCGTGGCCAAAGTATGACTGGATGGGAGTTGCAAAAGCAGCTCTGGAATCGACATCCCGTTACTTGGCTCGCGATCTTGGAAGTGAGAACATTCGGATTAATTTAGTTGCCGCGGGTCCTATCCGCACGATGGCAGCTAAATCAATACCGGGATTCGACGAGTTCGAAAAAGTGTGGAATGAACGATCTCCACTTACGTGGGATGTTACTGATCCAGCACCAGCTGCAAAGGCCGCAGTTGCGTTGTTGAGTGATTGGTTCCCTAAAACAACTGGTGAGATTATCCACGTTGATGGCGGGCTTCATGCGATGGGTGCGTAAGCAGAACACTGCATTCTTTTTTGCAGTCCTTATTCCCCTACTTTTAGGTCTTGCATTTCCTTCATTTAACTTCTCAGTGACAGACTCGACTGAACCTGAGGTTTCACTTCAGAAGACCTCCAAGTTTCTATGTTTCGATTCACAATCTTTGATCACGCTCAATTCATCAGATCCCACCTGCCCTGCTGATTTCATTTCTTTGGGAGATGCTCCACTTACCGAGAGCAGAACAGCAACTGGCGAAGTCATCGATATTCACCCCTTACTACTTGCGCGATTTACCGTTGCGCAATCATTTGCACGAGCAGATGGAGTTGAACTCATACTCACTTCGGGATATCGATCTCTAGAACGACAGCAGATGCTCTTTGACCGTGAAGTTCAAATTCGAGGAAGTGAGACAGAGGCTGCGAAATGGGTGCTTCCGCCACAGTTCTCGCACCATCCCAAAGGGTTGGCCATTGATGTGAATTACCCCGGAGATCAAGTTGGTGCGTACTGGTTAGAGACGAATGGTTCCCGGTTTGGTCTCTGTCGGGTCTATGCCAACGAGTGGTGGCATTTTGAAGGCGTGATTGCACCAGGGGGCACCTGCCCAGCGCTGGCACCCAACGCTCTCGTTGATCTCGAATAGCTCGTGGACCCGATTTCCTGATTGAGCCCTTCCTCAGGTATTCTTGCCCCAGACCAGTAGCGGATCTTCGTTACTGCAAGAGGAGCTCACCGCTCCCACCTTCTTCGCCCAGGCGAGCTGGTTATGTCGGATGAAGATGGCTCTTTGAGCCGTGGGTTCGCCCACACTTCACTGCCTGCGGTGTCCTGTTGCAGAAACTTCCGTTACATCAGAAGAAATGCGAAAGACCAACCGAAGGAGCAGAAATCACCACTGAACCGCGCATCAATGATCGAATCCGCACACCCCAAATTCGTCTCATCAATTACACCGGTGAACAAGTTGGAGTTGTAGATATCGAAGCAGCCCTAGCAATGGCAGATGAAATCGGTCTCGACCTCGTCGAGATTGCACCAGAAGCCAACCCACCTGTTTGCAAGATCATGGACTTTGGAAAGTTCAAGTACGAAGCAGCACAGAAGGCACGCGAAGCTCGTCAGAACCAGACCCACATTGTGGTGAAGGAAGTGCGCTTAACCCCCAAGATCGAAGCTCACGATTACGAAACTAAAAAGAACGCAATCGAGAAATTCCTCAAAGGTGGCGACAAGGTAAAGATCACGATGAAATTTCGTGGGCGTGAACAAACTCGTCCGGAGATGGGCTTTAAGTTATTGCAGCGTCTTGCAGAAGATGTTGCAGAACATGGATTCGTTGAGTTCGCCCCTAAGCAAGAGGGTCGAAATATGACGATGGTATTAGGTCCGACGAAAAAGAAGACCGAAGCAGTTGCAGAACAGAAGGCAGCGCGAGCTGCTGCTGAGAAGGCAAAGCAAGAAGCAGAGAAGTAAAAACCGAGTAGGCACAGGAGACAGCAATGCCAAAGATGAAAACCCACAGTGGTGCGAAGAAGACCTTCCGCGTCACAGGTACAGGAAAGATCATGCATGAGCGTGCAGGAAAGCGCCACCTTTTGGAGCGCAAGTCATCACGTGTCACTCGTCGTCTTAGCCAAGAGAAGTCAGCAAAGCCAACCGTCACAATGACAGCCAAGCGCATGCTTGGTTTGAAGTAAGGAGCGTGCACTAAATGGCAAGAGTAAAACGTGGAGTCCACGCAGCAAAGAAGCGTCGCACAACCCTGGCTCGCGCAGCGGGTTACCGTGGTCAGCGCTCACGTCTTTTCACAAAGGCGAAAGAGCAAGTCACGCACTCAATGGTCTATGCATTCAATGACCGCAAGGATAAGAAGGGCGACTTCCGTCAGCTCTGGATCCAGCGCATTAATGCAGCAGCACGCGAAAACGGTATGACATATAACCGTTTGATCCAAGGCCTCAAAGCCGCTGGTATCGAAGTAGATCGTCGCGTTCTTTCAGATATGGCGATTAATGATCCAGCAACATTTAAGACCCTTGTTGAACTAGCTCGCAAGAGCTTAGTTTCTGCGTAATTTGTTGTTACGCCGATAATCAATTTCGATGATTGAGAGCCTTCATTCCCCGCATGTCGGGCGAGTGAAGGCTCTTATCGGTTCTCGGGGAGTCAAAGAGAGAAATGAAGCAGGGTTGTTTGTCGCCGAAGGCATTCAAGCTCTGCGAGAAGCGCTGACCTGCCAACAGGGTCCCGCAATCGAAACTCTCTACCTCAGTCCTTCGGGCACAGAACGTATTTCCGATCTGGATGTAACAGAAGTGAATGTCGTTGATGTGAGTGATGCAGTGATGCAGGAAATGACATCAACAGTCACCCCACAGGGGATTGTGATGGTCTGTTCGATTCCAAACTATCGCCTGGCAGATATTGCCGTTACACCAGATTCTTTCTTTATATATTTAGATCGCATTCAAGACCCAGGCAACGCAGGAACTATTCTTCGCTCCGCTGATGCTTTCGGCGCCCGAGCAGTAATCACTTCACCGCAAAGCGTTGATATGTATTCACCTAAAGTTGTCCGCTCAACAGCTGGCTCTCTCTGGCATATTCCAGTATTTGAATCGATGGAATTAGCAACGCTTCTAGCAGAGCTAAAAAATCCCGAGTGCATCGTTCTCTCATCCCATGCAAACGAATCAATCGTTGATTTCCGCGCCCTTGGTCCATGTGTAGCTATCTTTGGAAATGAAGGAGCGGGCACCAGCTCTGCTGAATTAGCGGTCACTGCTCGCACAGTTGCAATACCGATGTCGGGTCAGGCAGAGAGTCTCAATCTTTCTGCCGCGGCCTCGATCGTAATGTTCACGCTTTCTCGACCTTCGCACGGTTAGAATGTGGTCCATGGATCAGGCAGAGGTTTCGTCATGGGTGAAAGCGGCTGAAAAAGCTTTCACCGCAGCGACCACCTTGGATTCTCTCAAAGAGGCTCGCCTTGCACACCTAGGTGACAAATCTCCAATAGCGCTGGCAAGTCGCGGTCTTGGTGCATTACCTGCTGATCAGAAAGCTTTCGTTGGCAAGATCATTGGTGAGGGCAAAGCAGCTATCACCGCTCTACTTGAAATATCGACAGCAAAACTCGAGCATGAGCAGAACGAACGAGTTCTCCGCGATGAAGTTGTCGATATCACCTTGCCAGTCTCGCGTGCACATAAGGGTGGACTGCATCCCATCACGATTATTAAGAATGAGATTTCAGATTTCTTCATTGAG
>Ga0315905_10002361_pt1 | contig 19873 bp, 18 predicted proteins | sample LakEriMetagenome_5_FD_203522 | JGI IMG/M metagenome (GOLD analysis project Ga0315905, IMG submission 203522) | Freshwater fungal communities from buoy surface, Lake Erie, Ohio, United States - Buoy 4 MA121 | ecosystem: Environmental > Aquatic > Freshwater > Lake | place: USA: Lake Erie, Ohio... | reverse complement strand
GATTGGGCGACCCGCTCAAAGCGAAATGTATTTCGATCCATTGGGAATTCATGTTCGCGCGCGCTAAGTTTCAAACTGCCGATATGTCCCGGCAGGGGGAAATACTCGGGCAACTGTCGGCCTGGGTCGATCAGGGAGTCATCCGTCATTCGATGATGGGGCACGGCGGATCGATGTCGGTGGAAACCCTGCGCAATGCCCACGAATTGATGGAATCTAGCACTGCGGTAGGGAAATTAGTTCTTTCACTTGGTGAAGATCGCGATGAAAACCTGCAGTGAAATTTTTGAAGTCCGCACGAGCGGGAAGGGGACCTACGATCTAACCGGAAAACTTGTCTCTCTGGTTTCGCGCAGTGGCGTAAGGGAGGGAACGGTCTGCGTTTTTGTAAAGCATACCAGCGCTAGCTTGGTGATCATGGAAAATGCCGATCCGGATGCGCGCCGTGATTTGGAGGAGTTTTTCGAACGTCTTGTTCCTGAGGGTATATCATGGTTTACTCATACATGCGAAGGAGTCGATGATATGCCGAGCCACATTCGCATGGCTCTGACCCGAACCAGCGAGGTTATTCCAATTCTCAAGGGCGAAATGGTTCTGGGGACTTGGCAGGGCGTATTTTTGTTCGAGCACCGGCGCGCGCCCCATCATCGTCAGATTGTCGCGATGGTGTCGGGAGTATGAATACATTTTATTTGCTGGCGTTGGCAAATCGTGTGGTTGTTACTCCCAGCTATTGGCGCGGTGACAATTGGCTTGGCTCCGAAGCCATCGACCACGATCAAAAGCAGCGGAGTAGTTGAAAATTGCGAAGGGACAGCAAGCCAGTTTGGGTCCCGGCGGAAATGTGATGACTCCTGTCGGTAGCGGCTCACTCCATCTCGGCATTGCCCTCGATAAAATCGCGGAGCAGCGGGTCGGTTGTTTGCTGCAATTCAACGGGTGTGCCGAGCCAATAAACTAGGCCTTCTTTGATGAAAACCACGCGGTCGGCAATGCGGAATACACTGCGAATTTCGTGAGTGATCACGATGTTAGTGATGTTCTGGTCACGCTGCAGCCCTTTGATAAAGTGATCGATCGCCGCACCGGTCACTGGGTCGAGCCCGGCGTGCGGTTCGTCGTAGATGATGCAGGCCGGAGCATCGACCACAGCGCGGGCCAACGCCACACGTTTGCGCATGCCGCCGGAAATGTCGGAAGGATACTTGCTCGCGTGTTCCTCCAGCTTGACGATCTCCAGGGCCGCTGTCACCCGACGACGGACTTCGGGTTCCTTCAGGCTCTTGTCCTCCCGCAACGGAAAGGCGACGTTTTCAAAAACAGTAAACGAATCGAATAGAGCCCCACCTTGGAACATCATGCCAATTTGATGTCGAATCGGCCCAAGTTCGCGTTCGCCTAATCGGGTGATCTCTACGTCATCGATCCAGATTTCTCCCTTCTGCGGTCGCAGTAGCGCGGGCAGGTGTTTTACTAGAACCGATTTACCGCTTCCTGAAGTGCCCAGCAATACCAGTGTCTCGCCACGGAAAATGTCGAGATTGATACCGCGCAGCACCTGCTGGCTCCCAAAAGACTGATAAAGATTGCGGATACTGATGAATTGTTTGCTCATGCAGGTGTGGAGCAGGACTTATCACAGACACGTGCAATCGAAAACACAAATCATGTCGGTGAAGCCGGTTTGTGGACATCGGCCGATTGCAACAAATGCAGGCCTTGGGAGAAATACGCCACCCCCGACCAGACGGTAAACAGCCCTGCCAATGCGCAGGGATATAAAGGGCTGAATGGCATAATCCGCAGCATCACCCAGCCGAGGGCAAGCATCTGTGTGAACGTGCAGACCTTGCCTGACCAGTTGGGTTTGATTTTCACCTCGATTTTATATAACCACAAAATACCAATGCCCCCGAGGATCACGCAATCACGCACTATCACCAGCGCTGTGAACCAAAGCGGGATGCGCCAGCCCGTGCTACCCCAGTCAATTAACGACAGCGTGATGATTCCAGTTAGCAACAGGGTTTTGTCGGCGATCGGGTCAATGAAAGCGCCGAACTCCGAGCACTGGTTGAAATGTTTGGCAATGAATCCATCGACCGCGTCCGATGCAGCCGCGATCAGAAATACGACCAGCGCGCTGTAGCGCAGCAGTTCGCTGGCCATGCCTTCGCGGATGCTGTTCGCGTAGTAAATTGCCAGCACGGCAAACACCGGTACCATCAGAAGGCGACCGAGTGAAATTTTGCTTGCTACAGTCATTGATGAACACTACCGGGCCAGAGAGGAAAACCAAGGTAATTCATGAACGGCCGTAATGTTTCGGTTGTCGTCGCTGTCACTCTGTTTCCCAGGTGCCATCGGGATTTTTTGAAAATTCATGCAGAAGTTTCCCTGAGAAATCGAGATGGCGAACGATGAACTTGTTCACGGTGATCTCCAAGTGGGTGAATCCATAAACAGCAACCGCAAAAGGCCCCTTTTCCAGCTTGGGCTCGCGAATGGTGGCACCGCCAGCACCGGAGATTACAAACGATGTCGGATGCTCCTCAAACTCGATGTGCTGCAGATCGTGATCGTGCCCACAGAAATAAAAATGGACTTTATGTTTTTTAAACAGCTCATCCCAATCGGCGATCAGCGCCGGGTCGTCTCCATGTGTGCCATTCGAATATAACGGATGATGACCCATGACAACCAACCAGGGAGTCGTGCGCGGTTTTTCCAGTTCCGCCTTGAACCAGACCATCTGCGCGTCGCGCTCTTCTTCCGTCAGGGAGACCGTGGTGTTGTGATAATTGCTATCGAGCATCAGCACTGTGACTAGTGGCTTCGCCGCTGGACCGAGTTCGATCCGGTACCATTTGGCTGGCATGTTCCAGCGGGTCCCTGGGTTGGCCTTGGCGTATGCCAACTCCGCCGCCAGTTTCGTCACCGGCTCATCGTCGTAGTCGTGATTGCCCAGCAGCGCGTTACAAGGAAACGGAAAATCCTTTTTTTGATAGATGTCGGAAAATTGTTCCTTCCAGCGTGGGCATTTCACGCCGCCTTTGAAGGGACCATAAAAATTGTCACCTAGCAGAAATAGGCACTGAGGTCTGATTTTTTTATCAGCCATGTAACGCACCATGCCTTTTGCCACGCTTTTTTGCGGTCCGGAGTCCTCGTTCCAGCCCCAGTCGCCGATCATTAGTGCGTGAGTTGCCTGGGGAGCAGTGGTTACTGTCGATTCAGCAGCATAAAGCTTTCTCGATGCCAAGAAAACGGCGCTGAAACAAAAACTCTGTCTGATCAGATTCCTTCGGGTCACCATGCCTTTGACGCTAGACGGGTTAAGTATACAGTCAAGTCGATAACTTTGATCCAGCAGAGTAATGATCAAAAACTAAAATCATCGCAAAGAGCCACAATCGGAAGCCGCTGGTGATAATTAAGCCGAGTAGCTCGCAGAGCTACGGCGCACGCGTCGATGATCTCATCAAACTACTTGATCTGATTTCAGCCTTTATGAGTGTTTTTTATGCGTTCTTGGTGACTGCTTGCCCACACCCATAAAAACCTCTTTTGAAGAGATTTGAGTATTGAAGGTGCCGAAAATGTTATTACCCCCCCTGTGGGTGAACTAAGATCGCTCCCTGATAAAAAGTTGTGTGAGCCTCGGCTTAATCTCAAATATTGGCAGACGATTCAAACTCATGAGCGGTGCACAGCAGATCGCATCCTCACTGCGCCGCCACCAGTTCCAGATAGTCCTGGATTTCGGTGGCGGGATCGGCGGAGCGCATGAGCGACTCGCCGATGAGCACGGCATTGGCACCGGCATCGAGCACGCGTTGGGCGTCTGCTAGGGTTTTGATGCCGGATTCGCTGACCAGAAGCACGTCGTCGGGCACTTCACCGACCAATGCTTCGGTGGTTGCAAGGTCGATTGTGAAAGTTTTCAAATTCCGATTGTTGATGCCGATTAGATCCGCTCCGAGGTCGATGGCGCGTTCCATTTCGTTTAGATCGTGAACTTCAACCAGCACGTCCAAGAGGAGATCCTTGGCGGTGTCGTACAAACGTTTCAGTAATTGATCATCGAGCGCCGCGACGATCAGTAGAATTGCATCCGCTCCGGCGATGATCGCCTCATGAATCTGCACCTCGTGAATGATGAAATCCTTGCGCAGCAGGGGGGCAGGGGAGAGTTCTGAAATTTTAGTCAGGTAAGCGAGTGAACCATGGAAATACTCCTCGTCGGTGAGGATTGACATGCAGGAAACGCCTCCCTCAAGATAGAGTCGCGCTTGTTGAATCGGGTCGAACGAGGGATCAATCACCCCCACCGAAGGCGAAGCTTTTTTGACCTCGGCGATCACGCCCAACTGATGCGGCCCGCGGTCGAGGGCAGAGCGGAATCCTCTGAAATCATTGCGTTGTAGCGCGGCGGCTTTGAGGTGTGCCGCGCGCGGAAGCAGGGCCGCTACCTCACGACGTTTGGTTTCGATGATTTGCGCGAGTTTGTCGGACATGGTGCAGCGGCATCAAAGCCCGAATCAGTGCTCAGCGCAAGGAGTGAGAGAAAAAAATGATCATTTTGCATGTTTTTTCTTGCCGCCTTCGGAAAAAGCAATACAAAAGCGCCCACGCGATTTCTCGTGTAACGCGAAAGCGGGCGTAGCTCAGTGGTAGAGCGCCACCTTGCCAAGGTGGATGTCGTGAGTTCGAATCTCATCGCCCGCTCCATTTTATTATGCCTGTGTGATTTTTTGCATAGGCATTTTCATTTGTGGAGTAATTGATGGTTGGAACGGTATGTACGAATGGTCGAAATTGTCGGGTTTGCAATGGATGGATGCCTGGGAAGATCGCTTCCGCGGCAATCCGAATTTTGTGATCGAAATCCTCAAAGGCGGCAAGTCGACGCGCCTCAAAGTTTATTGCTCTTCGGAAAAGGAAGCTAAAGCCATCGTCGGCCAATTCGGGGGCTCGGTGCGCAAGATGCGTAATGCCGACTGGACCGTTGCGGCATCAGTTGAGCCTCCACTTTTAAAAATTCGTGATGCGATTCTGGTTACCTCTGAGTCGGACGAGAAAAAACTCGCAAAAATCCGTCGGCAGCATCCCAAACGTGCATTGATTTCCATCCCGGCGGAAATGGCCTTTGGCACCGGCGATCACGCGACTACTTCGACTTGTCTGCGCATGTTGGTTGATATCTCCCGAGATCGTAACCCTGGCTGGTCGGTGGCCGATCTGGGCACCGGCACAGGCTTGCTGGTGATCGCAGCTAAAAAACTCGGAGCGGGTGATGCCTATGCGTGCGACTTCGATCCTTTTTCTGTCAAGGCCACGCAGGGAAATTTGGATCGCAATTCGATTATCGGAGTGAAGCTCGAGGAAAAAGACGTGCTTCACTGGAAGCCGCGCAAAAAGTACGACGTGGTAGTTGCAAACTTGTTCAGCACCATCCTGATTCAGGCCTTCCCCGTTATTGCTCAACTGGTCAAACCTGGGGGCGAGCTGGTGATTTCTGGCATTTTGGCAAGTCAGGCTTGGGATGTTTTCACTGCGGCTGCGGCACATGGATTTGGATTTCCTGTCGTGGTTCGTAAAGGCAAATGGGTCACGGCCCGCGGAGCCTGGATGAATGACCTTGTGGATCCTTGATTTGACGGGAAAATCTACAGGATTGCGAAAAAAATCGTCCTTCGTAATCATTGCGCTTGCCTTGCCGGAGAGGAATGGGCAAAAGGTGCGCCCCGCACCACAGGCGACGCGCGTTTTACAGATCGTTGCCAGTTTGAGGGGCATCAACATACAACGCGCTCAGCCATGGAAAGCATCTCATCTAGAATCTACAAAGTTTCCCCGTCCCTCACCCTTTCAATCACCAATCAGGCCAAGGCTATGAAAGCCAAGGGCGAGGAAGTTTATGGTCTCGCCGGCGGCGAGCCGGATATGGATACGCCCGATCACATCAAGCAGGCCGGTGCAGCGGCGCTGATGGCCGGATTCACGAAATACACTCCGGCGGCCGGGATTCCCGAACTGCGCGACGCTCTTGCCGCCAAGCTCAAGGCGGACAACAACCTCGATTACGATGCCAAGGACATCTGCGTGACCTCAGGAGCCAAAATGGCTTGCTACATGGCGATTCTGGCGATGGTGGAAGAAGGCGATGAGGTGATCATCCCCGCGCCCTACTGGGTCAGCTATCCGGAAATGGTTCTTCTAGCCGGTGGCATTCCGGTAGTCATCGAAACCACGGAGGCCACAGGCTGGAAAATGACGGCGGCACAATTCGAGGACGCGATGACTCCGCGCACCAAGATGGTCATCATCAATTCTCCCGGCAATCCAACTGGAGCAGTGTATTCGGCAGCGGAACTTGCCGCACTGGGGGAAATCGCACTCTCGGAGGACATTACGATTCTTTCTGACGAGATTTATGAAAAACTGGTCTACGGCGAAGAGAAACACGTTTCGATCGCGTCGTTGAGTCAGGATCTTTATAACATCACGATCACCGTAAACGGCTTTTCCAAGGGCTATTCGATGACCGGTTGGCGTCTTGGGTATACTGCCGCCCCGCGCGCTCTCGCCGAGGCCATCGAAAAAATCCAAAATCACACGGTGTCAAATGCCTGTTCGTTCGCCCAGTATGGAGCGCTCGCAGCTCTGACCGGCAACCAGACTTTTGTCAACGATATGGCTGCGGAATACGACGTGCGCCGCCAATTCATGCTCTCCCGACTCCGAGCGATCACCAACATTCGCGTCGTCGAACCCAAGGGCGCGTTTTATTTCTTTGTTTACACCGGCAAACTCGGACTGAAATCAGTCAACCTCTGCGACAAGTTGTTGGCCCGCTACAAGGTTGCGGCAGTTCCCGGCATTGCTTTCGGCTACGACGATGGCATTCGACTCAGCTACTGCACGACGCTCGACGTTCTCGCTGAGGGACTAAATCGCTTCGAAAGCTTCTGCCGCGAGCATTGAATTATTCTCTAACAGAAAAGGGTGAGGGACTTCGCGTCGCTCCCCTTTTCAGGGTTTGATTTTCATGTTCATCCACACCGCTCTGTGATCGCTTGCTTTGTCGAGCGAATCATCATTCTCCGGCCAATGCACCGCGCCGCTGGTGACTTCGAAACCTTGTCGAGATAGCAGCACATAGTCACATCGCAGGTGAAAATGGGATGTCTTGCTTTCTCTGTTTTTATAGGATCGCGGAACATCTGCAAGAGCACCTTTGCTAGTGGGAACAATGGACGCATTGATCAGCGGATGCTCCAGCAATTGTCGGATTGCTCCCGCCACGGTGTCGCCGTCGTCGGGATCCGCGTTCAAATCACCGAGCACGATGAATTGTGAGCCATCTGCGAGTCCGCCTTCGCACCCTTTGTCATCAACGATCCATTGGGCATGGGCATGGCTGACGTATTCCGCCCAGAAGCGGATTTCATCGTGGTTGCGGCGGCCGTTCCAATCGACTGGCGAGGCGTCTGTGAGGTTGACAAGTCGGCCGTCGTCGAATGTCGGCGGTGTCGGGTGGCTACAGAGGAAATGTACGGTCTTGTTTTCCACCGTGATCGGCACATCCCAATGGCTTTTGGAGGACAGCCGCAGCTTGTCAACCTGCCCGGCGGTGTAGTACGATTTTGGAATGATGTTGCCCGGCAGATCACGCCACAGTAGTTTTTGAAATGTGCGGATTGAATCCGTCTGCAGCGGAAACTTGGAAAAGAGCACCATGCCATATTGACCTGGGTGGGTCCCATAGCCAAAGGCATCCTGAGGGTCAGTGGTGTCCCCATCTCTGTTGAAATCCATGCCGCTGGGCACCCCGGTGTTCACCGGAGCTGAGAAATGATGGGGATACAAACCGCTCATGTAATTCGTCTGGAAATTTACCAGCGCTTGTTCCTTTTCATCGTAGTCAAACTCATTCAGCAGCAGCACATCCGCATCGATCTCACGAATGATCGCGGCCACTGCCAACAGTTGTTCCTGATGCTTCTTCGCCGTGTCAGCGATCAACTCACCTGCTCCCGGGCGAAATAGCGATGCATTGAACGTCGCAATCCGCAGATCTTTTGCATCGGCTGCCCAGTGCAGCGCGATCAACAACAGCCAGGCAGGTGATTTCATTGGTTCCTTCTATTTATCCGACTCGTCGAGCTTGATCCACACTTCGTTGCGACGCATGAATTCCGGTGTCCACGGCGGATCATAGATGGCGAAAAAAGCATCGCCGTGGGTTTTAAGTTTTTTCGTGGTAGTAAAGGTGCTTAGCTCGGTGATGGCTTTTTTTCGATTGGCTTCGTCATCCCATCCGGAAAACCGCAGCACTGCGACCTTGCCACCCTTGATTTCGCTGGTTTTCAAGCCCTCGCCATCTGGCTGCGGAGCCCCGGTTTTGGCGATCGCAGCGGGCACAACGAAACTCATGCGGCCATTCGGATTCGCGCCCTTGCCATCGGCTTTCCCTTCCATGAAAACCGGAGAAGTCATCGCGATTTTCTGCTTTTTCTCATTCGCACCGCTGATGTATTGAAAAAGTTTGCGAAAACTCTGGTCGCGCTGCCCCATGTTGTTCATCGGAGCCGAGACGATCGGAATGGCATTGTACTTACGTACTTCGAACTTACCCTCTTTTTCAACGGTTTCATAGCTAGGCTTTTCGATTCCTAATAATAGGTTTGGTGCCAGCAGCAAAGTACTTATGATTGTTTTAAAATACATCAACAACTATCTCGTGCTGAATCGGCAAAAAGCAAATGGTTTTTGGCATCGATTTGGGATCGTTTTCAAAAAATAGATTGCATATACATGGGTGGGGCATGGCATGATGCACGCATGGAGGCACACGAATGGAACGAAAAGGGCGAGGAGGGAACCAGGTATTTCCGGGCGATTCATCACGCCGGCGGTTGGAGGTTTCAAACCACCCTGAAAACTGATCCGGATTGGGAGCAGATTCCTTATCCTGATGCGGACCTTTGGCTCACGTTGCGTGATATTCTCTGGAAACGATACCAGCGCAAGCGGGGTGCTTGGGAAATCATTGAAGCAATCGACAAATTGTGCGAAAAGGAATTCGGCATCATTATTAATCCGAAGGATGAATGAAAAATCGGCGCAGTGGCTGGCATGGGATCAACAGCATTGCTGGCATCCCTTCACCAATCAGGCCGATTGGTGCGAGCCTTCCTTTGAGCGCCTGATCATCACTCGCGGTGAGGGTGTGTGGTTGTGGGATTCCGAGGAGCGGAAGTATTTCGATGGCAACTCGTCGATCTGGACGAACATCCATGGCCACGCTCATCCCCGGATCAATGATGCACTGAATCGGCAGTTGGGGGAAATCGCACACAGCTCGTATCTGGGCTTCGGTAATGCCCGCGCCTCCGAGTTGGCAGCGAAGTTGTGCGGGTATTTTCCCGATCGCACGCTGGAGCGGGTGTTTTTTTCCGACGACGGCTCCACAGCCGTCGAGTGCGCCTTGAAAATGGCACTGCAATACCGCATGCAGACCGGGTCGCCGCAACGGAACCGGATTGTTGCGTTTGCGAATGGTTACCACGGTGACACCATGGGCGCGGCATCGCTCGGCGGAGTAGATTTGTTTTTCGAACGCTTTCGCAAGTTCGGACTTGCGGTGGATTTTGTCGGTTCGATCGAGGAACTTGCGGCCTTGCAAGCTGGTGAAATCGCCGCGGTGATCATCGAGCCACTGATTCAGGGCGTTAATGAAATGCGACTATGGCCCACGGGCATGCTGCGCTCATTGCGCGACTGGTGTGATCAAGAGGGTGTTCATTTGATTCTCGATGAAGTGATGACCGGCTTCGGTCGGACTGGCACGATGTTCGCCTGCCAGCAGGAGCAGGTGATTCCCGATTTCCTCTGCCTGGCAAAAGGTCTAACGGGAGGGTATCTGCCGCTCGCCGCGACCTTGACAACCGATTCGATCTACCAGGCTTTTATGGGGCGAGACAATGTTTTCTACTATGGTCATAGTTATACTGCCAATCCGCTGGGTTGTGCCGCGGCGCTGGCGAATCTGGCGCTGTTCGAGTCGGAAACCACCATGGCAATGATTCAGGAAAAAGCCCAGATCATGCAGCAATTACTGGCGGAATTGGTTGGCACCTCTCCACAAGTGTTCGATATCCGTCAGTGCGGCATGATCGCGGGAATCGAAGTTCGACAGCGCGACGGTCATTATTTCGATGTCGCGCAGATGAGGGGTGCGAAAATCTGCCTGGCGGCGCGAAAATTTGGGCTGCTGACGCGACCTATCAAGGATACGATCGTATTCATGCCACCGTTGTGCAGCACACCGGATGAATTGCGATTCGCGCTGACGGCGCTGCGCTCCGCTCTGAATGAAGTGGACTGAGAGGTTTTCCCTTGCTCAGGGTTTTTCCGGTTTCGGTTCACGGAAGTCGGGAAAGACCATAACTCGAGGGCTACGGGCACCGTTTTCATTGACGATGAATGCAACACTGCGGCTGCGCGGGTCGTGGAGCCATTGCGTTTCGCAGAGTGGATAGATTTGTTCGTCGCCGGGAATGCGGAAGGCGAGTTTGACCTGATAGTTCTTATTGCCAGAGGTTGGTGCGTCGAGGGTTTCGCGAGCCCCTGGTTGGATGGCTAACTTCTGCGAACCGAGCGTGCCGCCGACAACATTCTTGGTGAGGTTGAACCACAGGGTCTGTCCGGCTTTTAATTTATCGGCACCCGCATTGATGACCTGCATCCGCACCGGAGCGACGGTGTTGGCGGGGTCGCTGGTGAGCAGCAGATAGAAATCCGTCATCGTCTCGGCAACGGTGGCCGACGGCGCTCCGGCGGGAAGTTTTGCCGGATCGATTACTGGAGAGGAAATCAAGCGAAGGTTCAATGCTCCCGGGGGAAGTTCATAAACCACGGAAAAATTCATCCGCGGCAATTCTACTTCTCGCGATTTGACACCATCAAACAGATGAAGTTTTTCCGGTGCGTCGTCCGGACCGTTGAGAAATAAAATGCGGCAGGTGTGCTCGGTTGGCTTTTGCGCGAAGGCTGTGATCGGGAGCAACAGCAAGGAGAGGATTTTCAGGAAATGGGTCATGAGAATGGTTGTTTTGCAGAACGCGAAATGGATCTAAAAAAAATTGCGGCAATAGGAAAAAGCAATCGGTGGCTTGTTAGACCTCATCGGGTGCCAGCCAGCGGAACGAGATGATTTGATAGCGGCGGCCGAAGTATTTGTTGTCGGCTCTCACAGGTTCCTTGAAACTGTCTGCCTGATCAATCGGATTGACGAAGTCGCGACCGCGGCGTACCACCCCTTCGCAGACAGCGCGGGCGATGATCTTGCCAGTGACATCGCGCGCGTCGCCATAGCCGCGAACGGTGAAGGTGTCATCGCGGGCGGAAAGGATTGGCAACAATGGACGCAGGATATCGGCCTGGCGAGTCCAGCCTGGCATGCCGTAGGCGCTCTTGCCCACGGCAGCAGCAGGGAATTTGTATTCGGCATCCGCCGCGCGATCCGGCACGGCAACTGCGGTGGTGGAGAGAGCCTCCATTTTGGAAAAGATGTTGGTCGCTGGGGACTTGGCGACTTCATTGAGGGCGGCCTGGATGGTGCCGGCAAGAGCGAGGTCGCCCGACGACAACTGGCGGTTGACGAACTCGGCGAGGGAAAGGAACGGACCGCGCTTGCGGATTTGATAGACAACTTTTTCTGCCAGGGCATCGAGGAATTTGTCATCGACGGTTCGGTATCCCGCGAACTCGTTGGCCTCGGGGAAAACTCCCGAGGTGCTTGGCGTGCCGGCTTTCGCATCCCCGGAGATGCTGAAACGGGTGAAGGCGTAGTCCGTTTCGTTGGATAGTCCGGTATCCCAGGTGGTGGCGGATTCGCGAATATAAGGCACGCGTTGGTTGCGGGCGTGCCCCAGCAAAGCGCGCCATGCAGTGACCGAGGTGGAGTTGACGTTGAACATTCCTTCCACTTGCAGTCGTGAGGCGATCGACTTCCATGAATCGTCCTTTGACACGTAGTCGGTGAATAATTTGGTGGCCTTGGTGTTGCTGGTAAGAGCAGTGGCCTGATCGACCGGCAGAGGACGATAGGCGCGGTTCTGCAGCGGGGTTTTGCCGGTGACGAATTCATTGAATACGACTTGCTGGCTTTTGCCACTGGAACCGAAATTGGTGGGGTCGGGCGTGATCGATGAAGCGAACCAGTCGTCGAACAACAAATGGTTGGCGCAGTAGGAATCGTCGTGCTGAAGGTTTTCGGCGAAGTTCGCATCGACACTGTTCACCACCGCGTTCGCAGGAATGACGGGAGTGGCATCCGAGTTGCCGGTCAAATTGAATGCGAAAGGAGGAACCGAATTTTCGTAGCGGAGGTCCCAGTTGACGAGTTCGCCGATGGAGTTGATTGGCCGGCGGGGTAGTTCGCAAACCACGCAGCGGGAAAGTCCCTCGGCTGCGGTGAAGCCGGTGACAATATAGCCGCGGCCAGTGGTGTCGTTGGCATTGGGCAGCAGGCTGTCGCCCCCTGGGGCGTGTTTGACGAAGCTGTAGTCAAAGGGGGAGTTGACCGGATGGCCGGTGCCACCGTAGTGGCGACCCATGTCCGCAAGGTCTTTGAAGCCCATGTTGGTGTAATAGACAAAGGGGCTCGATTGCACAAAACCCTTGGCGGCAAGATGGGTGCGGCTGGCCGTGCGAGTGCCGAACATGGTCGAGAGGAAGGGGATCGGGTTGGTTTTGCACTGGTTCAGTGTGGCAGATGCCAGTTGTGAGAGCGGTTGGTATACGACATTGGCGACCTTCGGAGTATAAACCATGCGATAGGCCAGATCATGACTGCCGCCGAAGAATGCGTCGAGATAGATGCCCACTCCATTCTGACCATTGTCCTGATACTCGGTGTCGAACTTGGCATCCGCCTTGATGGTTGAAGATGCGGGTAGTGACTGGATCGCCACGCCGATGCCGTCCAAAACCGGGAAAAAGTGTCCGCCGCCACTCCGATAGCCCACTTTCATCTTGATTGATTCACTGGCTTGAATCGGGACAGTAGACTCAGGACTGAAAACCCGGGATTCGCCGGGTTTTAGAACCAGCATCTCGTCTATGGAAAAATTGATGTTGCCGGAGCCCATTGAAGGTTTGTTGTTTTCTGCCCCTCCCATCACGCTGTTGTATTTGGAGTTGGCCAAGCCGTTGATCGTGTAACGCAGCGCTGCGGGCAGCGGTCTGGGGATGCTGAAGGAGATCGAGGGTGTGTTGACCTCGACGTTGTAGGGATTCCACATGGTAATCACTGGAGTAACTAACAGGAGTGGCGCCAGCTTGGTACCAGACGGATCGGGAGGCGTAGCGGGACCGGCACTGTGTGAAAAAATCCATTGCATGCGTGCAATGACCGGAAGAATACGCACCTTGTGGAGGAAGTTGTAGCTGTCGCCACCGATGGAAATTGCGTAGTGTTTTGTTGAGAAATTGCCGGAACTGCTGGCGGATACCCGTTTGTAAAACATCGCATAGTCCATCAAATTTTCCCAACTGGTCACCGGACCATGCTGGTAGATCGGGATACCACCGCCGCGATAAGATGCCCATGGGTAGAACATCGAAGTGGCGGGCACGGCATTGCCTGGAGCAGGGCGTCGATACAAGACATCCGATGAAGGAGTGACGCGGAACAACGGCAATCCCGATGTCGGTTGGTTGCCCCAGCTTTCGCTCAACAGGGAAAAATCCTTGCGCCAGCCGCCATTGGCGGTGTTGGTTAGCAATCCGACTGAAACAGCGGAGAGGTCGTGGAAGAAGTCGGTAGCCACCGCGGCTTCGTCCGCACCCTTGACCGCAACAAGATCAGCCTGACGCAGAGAGATCGCTTTCTCAGCCGGCGCGGCATCGGTCAACAGATCATTCATGCGGAATGGTTCGGTGTCGGCAATCGCGTGCGATTTGGCATGGACCGACCAGCGAGCCACCGAAGCGGCGGGGTCTGGTTTATACGGTTTTGGCAATCGCGCTTTTTGGTTTTCGCCACCGATCCACCACGCGAGCTTGCCTTGTCGGTTGGTCGATACGACCGGCGTCGGGGTCAAATGGATTTGCAGTTTCTCCGGTTCGGTTTTGCTGGTGACCGAACCCTTGCCAACCAAGGTTACTTTGTCCGTGCCCGGCGCAGTGTCAGGGAGAGTCGACGCATTGCGGAAATTCGCAGAGGTCAGCCAGGCGAGGAAACGTGAATTTTTTGTCGTTCGATAATTGCTAATCGGCGGTTTGGGTCGGGCTGTATTCGGGCCACTGGTTTCATGGTCGCCACCTTGCCAACTTTTCCATACACCTAAGACCGGCGGATTATAGGCATCGAGGACATCGGCACGGGCAGTGACACGCGTGTCCGCGCCGGTTTGCCGCTGCAGTTCGCCGATCGCCAGCATTAAAGACATTCGGGCATTGGCCCGCGCCGTCGATGCCGCATACTGCTGCACCGAGGATCGAAGCGAGACGCTGGAGAGACTCAATAATCCAACGGTCAGCAGCGTGATCAATACCATCAGTGCGATCGTTAAGATGAGAGTAAAACCTTTGTTCCGGAAAGGAGCCAAGGAAAGAATTTTCATTTCTGAACTGCAGTAAGTAAATATGTTATGTACATTTGGTGTTAACAAGTTCAACCTTTGAGACTACTTAAACGATTGGATAAAGCAAGAATATTTTCAGAAAAGAATGATGACTCATTCGGTGTAGAGCTTGTGCTTACGAATTAAGTAATGGCGCGATGAGTGAGGGGAAACGTTGGATCGCGTTTTTTTCGATGATTGCCATTGGCACGAACCGGTAATTCAGGCAAAAAGGTTCCGCGTGAGAGTAGAGCGAGAAGACAGCAGCCGAAAGAAGAACGACTGGGTGTATTTCCGATTGTGCGCGATGTTTTTTGTTCTCGGCATGGGTCCCGGATTCTGGATGCCGGGCTTGACAAACATTATCAAAGCGGCGGGCTGGGGTAATCAATGGGTGGCGTTGATCTTCCTGATTTTTCCGACTGCATCAATGATCACGCCGCTGTTTAGCGGTGCTCTCGCCGATCAGAAAGTCGCCGCGCAGAAACTAGCGGGATGGCTATGCCTTGCGGGCACAATGACGATGGTTGCGGCCTTCTGGTGCTTGCATCATCATTTGCATCCGTGGTATTTTGTCGGCCTTTTTTTCCTCACTTCAGTCATCGGCGCGCCAATCTGGAATTTGGTGATCACCGTTGCCTTGACGCATCTACCATCACCCGAGCAGCAGTTCCCGAAGGTTCGTCTCTGGTGTACACTTGGTTGGATCCTTGCTGGGGTGATGTGCAGTTTAGTGTTTCACGCGGATGCGTCGCCCCTTGCAGGCTATGTTGGAGCGGCATTCCGCCTGTTATTGGCCGCTTTCATCTTCATCCTGCCGCACACACCGCCGCGCGGCGTGTCCCGTTCGTGGCGTAGTTTGATGGGCTTTGATGCCTTCCGCTTGTTGCGTGAAAAAGACCTGCGCGTCCTATTGATCGCCTCGGCCTTGTTGTCGATGCCTGTTGCCTCGTTTTACATGCACACGCCCGAGCACTTGATGGCTCTCGATGACGCGCGCGCCACTTTCACCATGAGTTTCGGACAATGGAGCGAGGTCTTGGCGATGGCGATCACAGGCTGGCTGATGGTGAAATTCCGAATCAAACAACTGCTGCTGGTGGGATTCGGCTGTTGCGTGCTGCGCTTCGGATTTTTTGCCTATGCCGGATACGAACAACAGGTCGCGTGGATGTGGCCGGGCATTGCGATCCACGGCATTTGCTACACCTTGTTTTTTATCGTCGGACAGATATTCATGGATCGACGCGTAAATCCCTCGATGCGAGGTCAGATGCAGGGATTGCTCGGTCTTACAACCAACGGCATCGGAACCTTGCTGGGAACCTGGGGGCTGAAAATCCTGCATCAGCACACCGTCGAGAAATCGAACAACTGGGGCTTGTACTGGTCGATCCTGATGGCCTTCACCCTGTTGTGCATGATCTGGTTTGCCAGCACGTTTCGTGAAAAAAAATCCCACTAAGGAGAAAAGTTTTAAGTGCAATATCGTTCTATTACAGGCTGAGCGGTCGCAGGAAATTTAACCGCACGAACCCCGAACTTACGGTTGCTGCGGAAAGCTCGATGAAAATACTGTTGATGTGTTATTTTTTTTGCAACTTCGCAATGAAAGGAAAAGCGGCTTTCAGAAAAGCCGCTTGCCTTGGATGACTCATCGATTACTCTGGTCCGAGAATGGCCGCATATTTTGAACTGCCGGATCGCATCCATCCGATGACCGTCAAAGAGCTGCAACAAGGCATGCGTCGCGCCAGTTTCATCTATCCATTTCTCGGGATTCATTTACTCACGATTGCCGCGATGGCGCTCGAGTTTTCGCGCGGATCGGTGATGCGCAATGAGTTTCCGGGGATTATGAACTTGTCGATGTTGGTGGAATCAGGGCCATTCTGGAATGTGGTGGGGCTGATGTGCGGGATCATCATGCCGTTGGGAGGATTGATTCTGATGAGGCAAGAGCTTGAAGAGGGCAACCATGAGCTGCTGTTGCTGACCAGGCTGGATCGCTGGGCGGTGGTAAAGGGGAAATTTTTCATCCTTTGGTCGGTTTGCGCCCTTAGTCTGGTGTCGCTGCTGCCCTATGCGGTGGTGCGTTATTTCATCGGCGGAGTGGAGATGTTTCAGGAACTGATGTGCGCCTTTTCCGTGCTGGCTTTGGCTGGAGTGATCTGCGCCGGGGCGATTGGTGCCTCGTCTTTCACCCACGTCGGTGCGCGGATGGGGGTGTTTCTGCTCTTTCTCGGTTCCTTCGCCTTTTCCGGTTTTGTGCCGTTGTTCTTCTGTGCGCTAATTACTAAAAAACTGCCCTCGGCATTGTTTCATATCTTTTTCAATCTCAACGGACTGGCAGTCGCATTTTGTTACATCACTCTGGGCCTGACGGTGGCTCGCTCGCGATTGCGACTGGTAATTCATGCGTATGAGGTCAAACCGAGCTGGCTGGTGATCGGATTGTTGTTCTTCACTCCCTTCGTCGTGTGCATGACGACCGCAGTGACTGCGGCTTTCGCCGGATTCCTAGGGTTGATTGGCATGTCGCTGGTGGGTATTTATGCTGATGTGACTCCCAAGGCTAAAAAGCAACCAGATACCGTTCCGACGCCACCGCTGCCACCTCGCGCTATCGACCCAAGCACCGGACTTGAGGCCTGATTTTCAAATGACGCGGCTATTTTCCCCGCAGAAGCATTCAGTCTTGCCGCGCAAGCAGTGGGGTCATACATTTGGCTCAGAATATTCTATGAAAGTGAAACTCGTAGTAATGACAGGATGGTTGATGTTGTTAGGTTGCCAGACCATGGAAACGCAAGCGGATCGCAGCAAATTTCATGCTGCGGACACCAACGGCGATGGTAAACTCACTCTCGAGGAGGTTCACAATGCTGAATTGCCACGGATCTTTAAAAGTGTCGATTACAATCAGGACGGTCGCGTGTCGCTTGCGGAGGTGCGCGACATCGGGCCTGGATTCGACCAGCGCAAGATGGCCGAATACGATCGCAATGGAAATGGTTCGGTGAGCTATGACGAGTTTTACAAAGTTCAAGTGATCAAAGGGAGCATAAAAAATCGATTTGATGCAGCAGATGCTAATGGTGATGGATTTGTCACGCTCAAGGAAGCGGATGCAAGGGTGCAGTTTTTGCAGGCACAGGCCGCAGGAACCCTTTGATACCACTGCAGATTCAAGCATGAGGTGTCGATCATGATTTCCGTGAGCGAGGGGGTAGCCGGTCCGGGGCTGGCAGAGGAGATGCACGCGGCATTTTCACTAGGCGGCCTGCTGTCGAAGTCCAAGGATTTTGAGTATCGTCCTCAGCAGCAACAACTTGCAGTGGCGGTGGCGGAAGCGCTCATCGGCAGTTCGGCCTTGCTAGCGGAAGCGGGGACGGGAGTGGGGAAATCACTTGCGTATCTGCTGCCCTCCGCCCGCTATGCCCTCGAAACCGGGCGCAAGGCGGTGATCTCCACGCACACGATCAACTTGCAGGAGCAATTGATTCGCAAGGACATTCCCATCGTGCGCAAGATGCTGCGCGATGATTTTCCGGCAGTACTGTTGAAAGGTCGTGGCAACTATCTTTGCCCGGTGCGCTTGCGCCGGGCGATGGAGCAAACCGCGGATTTGTTCACCAGTTCTGAGGATGACGAGTTGAAGGCCATCGCCCGCTGGGCCGAAGCCACGCGGGACGGCACCCTCAGCGGCATGGACTTCACGCCGTCGCCGCGGGTGTGGCAGCAGGTGTGTAGCGATCCGCATATTTGCACGGCGCGCAACTGTGGACCGCGCGGCAATTGTTTTTTCCAAGAGGCGCGCAAGGCTGCTGCAGATGCGAAGATGGTGGTGGTGAATCACACTCTGTTCTTTGCGCTGCTGGGCGCTGCAGATGATGTCGCAGCAGGCGATGCCGGTGCCATGAATGGATTTTTGTTTCCTAACGATTTTGTCGTTCTGGATGAAGCGCACACCATCGAACACGTAGCGGCAACCCAACTCGGCCTGCGTGTCAGTCAGGCGGGATTGAAATTCGATTTGATGCGATTGTATCATCCGCGCACCAAAAAAGGATTGCTGAAAAGTTATCGCAAGGCGTCCGCCATGATCGCGGTGGAACGACTGCTCGGCGAGGCCGAGAACTTTTTCCAATCAATTGGCGAATCGGTCCGCTTCGGTGAATACTCCAAGGAGTTTAGGGTCAGGCGTCCGGGATTGGTTGATAACTCACTCGCCGGCCCCTTACGCGATTTGTGGAATGAGATCGATGATTTGGCAGCTGACGTGGAAGGAGAATCGTCAAAAGCCGAATTACAGGACGCGTCGCGCCGCCTCCGCGAGCTGCACGGAGCTCTGCAGGTCTTTCTTGATCAACAGGAGGAAGGCAATGTTTACTGGGTTGAGCGAGGGGGCCGCGATGAAGTGCAATTTTCTCTTCACGCAGCGCCAGTGAAGGTTGCGGAGACCTTGCGGCGCATCCTATTTGCGCCAGGAAAAACCTGCGTGATGACAAGTGCGACCCTCGGCGTCGGGGACCCTAACTTGCAATGGTTTAAAGGTCGGGTTGGGGCCGAAGAGGCGCGCTGCATGACGATTGGCAGTCCCTTCAACTATCGCGAGCAGATGGCGGTGAAAATTTTCCGCGACATGCCCGAGCCGTCAGACCCCAAGTATGCGAAAGCATTGGCTATCGCCATCCGCATGTCAGTGGAAGTGAGTCAGGGGCGCGCTTTCGTACTGTTCACCAGTTATCGGGCGATGCGTGATGCAGCGATGCAACTTGAGGGATTTTTCCGCAAAAAAGGCTGGCAACTGCTGGTGCAGGGCGGGGGAATGACCCGGCATCGAATGATCGAGGAGTTTCGCGTAGACATCACCAGCGTGCTCTTTGGCACCGATAGTTTTTGGACCGGGGTGGATGTGCCGGGCGAAGCGTTGTCGAATGTGATCCTGACCCGTCTTCCCTTTGCAGTGCCGGATCATCCATTAACTCAGTCGCGCATCGAAGCCATCGAGGCCGAAGGGGGCAATGCATTCATGGAGTACAGCGTTCCCGAGGCGATCCTGAAAATGCGACAAGGAGTGGGACGGCTGATTCGGACGGCCGGTGATCGTGGTTTCATCCATATTCTCGATAACCGGATTCTCACCAAACGCTATGGAAAAAATTTCCTCAACGCCTTGCCCGATGCTCCTATGGAAGAGGTTTTTCTGGACAAGAAATAACGCGTAGACC
>Ga0315905_10002360_pt1 | contig 19878 bp, 16 predicted proteins | sample LakEriMetagenome_5_FD_203522 | JGI IMG/M metagenome (GOLD analysis project Ga0315905, IMG submission 203522) | Freshwater fungal communities from buoy surface, Lake Erie, Ohio, United States - Buoy 4 MA121 | ecosystem: Environmental > Aquatic > Freshwater > Lake | place: USA: Lake Erie, Ohio... | reverse complement strand
GCATCCCCTTGTGAAAAGGAATGGCCACCGTGCTGGTTTCAAAATCAATGAAGTGATACGGATACTGCCAAGTGCGCATCTCCTGGCGCATCACCTCATCGGCCATCCAAAACCCACCCCTGTCTTCCTCCGGGGGAATGCCATTCACCTGCATCCACTGCCGCTCAGACAAACTTAACTCAGGCCGCGCATCCACAATCTCAATGGTATGACCCGCATTGCTTAGCAACACCGTGCCATCGCTGATGAGCTGGTCCTTGCGCCTAAAGTTGTAAATGTCTAGCACCGTACCTTCTGCCAACTGACTAGGCGTGAGGCCATACTTCTGCTGCCAACACTCCTCAAACCCACTCAACAACCCATCCTGCGGCCGCGTTTTAAATTCACACTTGCCACAATGCTTGCCAGGCGTAGGGTCTATCTTGTGGTCGTGCTTGTAGGCCTCGGCCCACTCTGTGGCCAGCTGCGGCAGCGGTGCATTGAAAGACATGTACTGCACGCCGTCCTGCATCACCCTGTCTACATACTCGTCCACCGGCACCAAGGCCAGCAATGTCTGAAGACCAGGCGCGCTAGCCAACTGCGTCGCCAAAGGGCTTGCCGTTACCTTAGCGCGCCCATTGGCACGCTCTATCTTGAACAACTGATTGAGACCACTCTCGGCCGCCTTCACCGACTTGTCGGGCATCATCAAATAAGACTTCACCTGCGCCCCCGGACACAGCGTTTGCAATGCACTGCGCAGCACATGCGCCTGAAAGGCCACGTCTTCAATGTACGGACGCATGTCGCTTGTCAAATCGCCTCTGGCACCCACAATTTGTGGATTAGACGAGTTGTAAGACTTGGCCTTCACCTCAATGAGTTGAAAGTGATTGCCGTCCTTAACCAGAATGTCTACCCGCACAAAGAGGTTTTCAAAACGAATGGCCGGCTCAAACAACACCACCTTGTCTTGTTTGAGCCACTCTAAGGTTTGCGCCTCGGCTTCTACGTTGTTGGGGGAAGAGATTTCAACGCCAGTGGGATAGAAACACTTGGCCAAATCGCCCACCTGATAGCCCCCATCGGCCAGCATGGCCAGGAAGCTGTCTTGTTGCTTGAGGTTTCGGTAAAGCTGCGGCTTACCGGTGTAGAAGAGCTTGGTGGGGCACTCTGCGGCTAGTTTGAAGCGGGATTTGGTTAAGTACCGTAATGCACCCATTTTAATTATTTCGTTTTTGCAGCTACAAATAGATTTTTACTTCAAAGACTTTGTGATCAAAATTCTTCCGCCATGATCGGGCCCAAAATTGTCTACAAGAGCAAAGCTTCCTTGATTTGAGCAGGCATAAGTATCGTCCACATCAATTGGTAATCCACTTTCAAGCGCCTCCTCAAGAGTACGAAAAACAGTTGCACTCTTTAGTTTAAATTGATCTATGAGTGAATCTTTCTTACCCCCACGACTTGCTTGCAAAATCAGATTTGTGGGAATTTCATCTATCCTTTTGATCCAAAAATGGACAGACTTAGTAAACGCCCAGAATAACTTATCTGGGTTGCGTCGAGCGATTTCTAGCCAAGCATCGAAATATGACTGTTTAAAAAAATCTCCGCTTCCGTGAATTCGAATCCTATCGGCTTTTTTGGGAATTGATGGCAAGATCAGATTTATTAAATCTTTTGAGCTCTTTAGTGTCTCTAAATTTCGCCACCGAGCATCTCTTACTGCTGGAAATCTTTCCGCAGCAGCTGCATAGCATCGAAACCTTTGGGCTGGACCGTTTTCCATTTTACCTGTTACCCGGTTTGCTTTCATAAGGCATTCATTTGCTTGGGGGCAGGTGTGTCCAGCTGGTAAGTTGAACTCATAGACTTTGTCCTTGTAATAAGGCATTGGCCCTGAAAAAGTCAACGTATTTTCAATTTTTTTGTATAACATGGCGTTAAGGCGATTGTAATAAAGACAACTTACTGCTTTTGATGTTTTCCGTCAATTATAAAAAACTAGGCTAATACATGACAATCACGCTTCAGCAATTGGAACGGCATCTTTTTAAAGCAGGAGATATTCTGCGCGGCAAGATGGACGCATCTGAATACAAGGAATACATATTTGGAATGTTGTTCCTGAAACGTTGCTCAGACATATTCGAACAACGCCGTAACCAAGTAATACAGGACGAATTATCTAGGGGGTTGAACCAGAAAGAAGCGGCAGAGTCGGCTGAAACTTCGACATGGTACAAAACGGAAGGAAACTTCTGGGTGCCTCCAAATTCCCGCTACCAGCATTTGTTGGACGAAGCTCACGTCAATGTAGGGGACTTTCTAAACAAGGCCCTGGTAGGCATTGAAAGCGATAACGTCAGCCTTCACGACGTTTTGGCCCACATCGACTTCAACAGAAAGGTCGGTCAGAACAAAATGCCCGATGGCAAGCTAAGAGACCTAATCAGCCACTTCGGCCAGCACAGGTTGCGCAACGAGGATTTCGAGTTCCCGGACTTGCTAGGTGCTGCATATGAATACCTCATCGGCCAATATGCCGACTCTGCCGGAAAAAAGGCCGGAGAGTTCTATACGCCGCGATCTGTGGTTTCTATGATGGTTCGTTTAATTAAGCCCGCACCCAACCAGCACATCTACGATCCCTGCTGTGGATCGGGAGGCATGTTGATCTACGCCCGTGACTTCATCGAAGAGCACGGTGGTAACCCGCGAAGTGTTAATCTGTATGGTCAGGAATCTAGTGGGACTGTGTGGTCCATCGCCAAAATGAACATGCTTTTGCATGGTATTTCGAGTGCAGATATAAAGAACGACGACACCCTCGGCTCTCCCTCCCATTTGCAGGGAGGTGAACTGATCCGATTTGATCGGGTGCTTGCAAATCCTCCTTTTGCTTTACCTTGGGGACCAAGTGAGAAGAACGCCACTTGGGCACCCAAGTTTCCGGAGAGATTCAAGTTCGGCGAGGTCCCACTGGGCGCAAAAAAAGCAGAGCTTATGTTTTTACAACACATGCTAGCTGTCACTAAAGATGGAGGAGCTGTTGCCTGTGTAATGCCGCATGGCGTTCTGTTCAGGGGCGGGGACGAGGCGAAGATTCGCGCCGGCATTATTAAAGACGACCTATTGGAGGCGGTTATTGGCCTTGCACCAAACTTGTTTTACGGTACTGGCATTCCGGCGTGCATTCTTATATTGCGGCAGCACGTCCACGAAGGTGCACGCTTGATCAGCGGTAAGCCCTTAGGTAGGCGAGGTAAGGTTCTTTTTATTAACGGCGACCGCGAGTTTTCTGAAGGTCGCGCTCAAAACTTTTTGCTGCCGGAGCACGCTGAGAAAATTATTTCTATCTATGACAATTACCTAGCGGTTGACGGCTTTTCCGCGGTGGTAGATAACTCCACACTTGCAGCTAATGGCTTCAACCTCAACATACGACGGTACGCGGACAACAGCACACCAGCGGAGCCTCATGACGTTCGCGCTCATTTGGTCGGAGGAATACCTAAGGCAGAGGTGACAGCACAGCAAGCTCTTTTTAAAGCCCATGGATTTAGCCACATGTCCTTACTTGTAGAGCGAGATTCGGAGTATTTTAATTTCAAAGTCAGTAAACGAGAGGACATCAAAACGACCATAGAAAGCGATGAGCACCTTTTGTCCCAAGAAAGTGTTTTGATAAAAGCATTCGAAGCCTGGTGGCAGACTCATAGCCTAGGTATAGCTGCGCTAGCCAATGAAATAGGCAACACATCCGCCTTGATCAATTTACGCAATGAATTGTTGCGAAGTTTTTCTGAAGCCCTTGACCCTGTGGGAATGCTGGATGAGTTTCAGGTTCGAGGGATCATTGCTGGATTCTGGAATCAAACCAAGTACGACTTTCTGTCTTTACAAGCCAGGGGTGCTAAAGGCGTTATTGATGCATGGCGAACAAGCATAATCACAGCAATGGATGACAAATCCAGTAACGATAACCCATTGGAACACAAGCTAATAAAGTTCCTGATGGCCGAATTTGTTCACGACATAAACGAGCTCGACGCAAAAAAGGCTTCGCTCGAAGCTCAAATTAAGGCCGCCAGCACCAAAGAAATTGCGAGCGATGATGGCGATACATTTGAGCCCCCCGAAGAAGACAACAGCGAAGACACTCCCGTAAGTGAGGAGCAGATCAAGGCTTGGAAGAAGGACCTTAGTAGCACAAAAAAACAACTTAAAGCAAAAAGCGACAGTTTTAAGCAGCATCTTGGCGCATCCATCGACGATCTAACGACCGATTTAGCGACAGAGCTTCTGCTGACCATACTGCGATATGACATGATGGCAATCGTCAAACAATACATGGATGCCCACCGTAAACAAATTGTTGTTGCTTTTGAAAACTGGTGGAATAAGTATTGGGTAACTTTAAGCGAGATTGAGGGTAGACGTAACAGCGCTATCTCTACTGTTCAAGACTTTATGAAAGTTCTCAAATATGTCTGAGCAACTAACCATACTACCCAACGCCCATTACTCATCTTTCCTACGACAGTTGCCCAAAGATTGGGAACAAAAGGAGGTTTCTCAGATTGGCACTGTTTTCGGTGGCGGCACACCATCACGAGAGGTTCTGTCCTTCTGGGAGGGAACAATTCCGTGGCTAACGCCGGGCGAAGTAAGTCGCGGAGATGTCAAGCTATTGCATGATACAAAAGAACATATCAGCGCATCTGGGCTTGCAGGTAGTGGTACGAAATTGCTGCCCCCTGGTTCCCTTTTAGTAACAACGCGCGCCACATTAGGTGCTCGGGTTATCAATGCGGTACCTATGACAACAAACCAAGGATTCAAAGCAGTAGTTTTCAATAATGCCCAGGATGCCAACTTCTACTTTCATTTATTTGAAAAGTTAAAGCCTGAATTTATACGCCGGGCATCTGGGACCACGTTTTTGGAAATTTCCGGTGCGGAGTTTGGCTCTATAAAGGTACCCAGCCCACCAGAAAACGAAAAGCTATTGATAACAAAAATTCTCGATAATCTAGACACCGCCATACACGAAACCGAGTCTACTATCCACAAGCTCAAGGCAATTAGGCAAGGACTGTTAAATGACCTCTTGACACGTGGTGTCGGTACCAGCGGTGAATTGCGTCCACTCCAGTCTGAAGCACCAGAGCTTTATAAAGAATCACCTTTAGGTTGGATCCCAAAGGATTGGACTGCAATAGCACTTGAAGAACTTGCTGAACCATCACCTAACTCAATAGTGGATGGCCCATTTGGCAGCAACCTAAAAACAGCTCACTACCGCACAGAGGGGATTCCAGTTATTCAAAGTGGTTACGTAACTTCAGGGCGATTTTTAGCAAAGCATTATGTTTATGTAACCGAAAATCACTTTCATTCGCAGGCGAGGAGCAAAGTAAATCCCGGTGATATTGTGATGGCCAAAATCGGCGCTAATGCTGGCATGTGTGCAGTTTTACCAGAAGACCATAGCATAGGAATTCTTGCTGGAAACAGTTTAAAAATAACGCCGGATTTACGAAAAGTGTCAAGAGAGTGGCTCCTACACTATCTCCACCGACTTTACGCGCTCACTTCAATGTCCGAAGTCCGGACAGAAACTGCACAACCTGCAATTAGTTTAGGGCGAATTAGGAAGTTGGTTATACCAGTACCAACGTTAACAGAACAAATTCAAACGGTGAGTACTTTAGAAAAAATAGAAAATGCTATCAATGCCAATTCCGATGAGCATAGAAGTCTGCAACATTTGAAACTTGGTCTGATGGACGATCTACTAACCGGACGTGTTCGTGTTACGAAGTTGCTGGGTCATGCTACCCAAGGGAGTACCTAATGGGGTGGGAACTGCAAGATGTCGAACTGCCTTTCGTCTTCCAACTAAAGTCATTGGGATGGATGCATATCGAAGGAAACATTGACAACCCAGCATCGACTGGCAGAAATACATTCTCTGACGTAGTTCAGGAAACTGTTCTGAGGGAGCAACTTCTTAACATCAACCATGGTCCGGATCACTTGCCGTGGTTGGACGATGCACGGCTGTCAGAGGCGGTGTCGGCTATCACTCGACTTGGACCGCACAAGCTGATGGAAGCCAATGAGATCGCAACCGGCCTGTTAGTCCAAGGTGTCAACGTCGAAGGACTACCCGGATGGGATGGTGGCCGCAGTCAGACCATTCGGTTCATCGACTGGGAAAATCCTACCAATAATCGCTTCACAGTGGTCAATCAATACCGTGTGGATTGCCCACCGGGTTTCAACAGCGCCAAGGCATTCATCGTGCCCGACCTGGTGTTGCTGGTCAATGGCATCCCCCTGGTGGTAGTGGAATGCAAAAGTCCGTCTGTACCAGAGCCGCTGGCAGATGCTGTGGACCAACTGCGCCGGTACACCAACCAGCGCAAGGCGGCCCTGGAAGTGGATGAGAACGAAGGCAACGAGACCCTGTTTCATACAAACCAGATGCTGGTAGTCACCAGCTTTGACCATGCACGGGTGGGCTCAATCGGCGCGAAGATGGAATACTTTTCGCCTTGGAAGACTGTGATCAATGCCGACGGCACGGGTAGCGAGACAGATGTAGCGGTCGGCCTCGGTAAGGCAACTCTTTCAGAGCAGGAGCGACTGATTGCCGGGCTACTGGCACCCGCGCACTTGCTTGACGTGGTGAAAACGTTTCAGCTTTTCATGGATGCCGGTGGGCAGACGGTGAAGTCGGTGTGCCGCTATCAGCAGTACCGAGCGGTGAACCGCGCAGTAGCAAAAATGAAGTCCGGTCTAACCCGCCGACTGCATGGGGAGCACGACCAGCGTGGCGGCATCATTTGGCACACTCAGGGTTCCGGCAAAAGCCTGACAATGGTTTTTCTGGTGCGCAAGATGCGCTGGGACCCTGCCCTGCGCCGGTTCAAAATTGTGGTGATTACTGACCGCAAAGACCTGCAAAAGCAACTCTCAGAGACAGCAGCCCTTACTGGCCAGACGGTTCGCATTGCACAGCGCACCGATGACGTGAAACGTCTGCTGGGTCAGCCCGGGCCGGATTTGGTTTTTGTGACCATTCAAAAGTACAGGGACTCTGATGCGGATGATGTTACATATAGCGCTGAAGAATCAGCATCTCAGCCTGCTGAGCAGTTTGAGGTCTTTAACGACTCTGAAGATATTCTGGTGTTAATCGACGAGGCTCACCGCGCCCAGTCGGGTGACCTGCACGCCACCCTGATGGCAGCCTTACCAAACTGCGTCCGCATCGGTTTCACCGGCACTCCCATAATCATGGGGCAGCGACGACGCACCTATGAAATTTTTGGGGAGTACATCGACAAGTACACCATCCGTGAGGCCGAGGCCGATGGCGCAACCGTGCCCGTTCTCTACGAGGGGCGACGTGCAATGGGTGCCGTTAAGGATGGTGGCGACCTCGACGAACTCTTTGATGATCTATTCCGTGAGGAAACCGAAGAGGTTAGGCAGGCCATTCGCGCCAAGTACGCCACCCGTGGTGCACTTATGGATGCGCCGGAGCTGATTCGCGCGAAGGCACGTGACATGCTGCAGCACTATGTGGCGTACATTCTACCAAATGGATACAAGGCCCAGGTTATCGGATACAGCCGCCTATCCGCATTGCGTTATGTGGAAAACCTGCAAGACGCCCGCGATTGGCTGGTGGGTGAAGCTCAAGCGCTTTCACCAGAGGATAAGGGACTTGACGACGAGGGGCTGGCACAGCGGCCCGAACGAATTCAGGCTGCCGTGCAAGGCTGGCGCTACCTGGAGACGCTGCAAAAGCTGGAGTTTGCGCCAATAATTTCGGGCAGCAACAACGACCCACCTGAGTGGAAACCCTGGACGGATGGTGCTGGGCACGAACTCAAGATCAAGCGTTTCAAAAAGCCCCTCACACACAAAGACCCAACCAAGGCTGACCCTTTGGCGTTTTTGGTGGTGAAATCAATGCTGCTAACAGGTTTTGATGCACCAATTGAGGGGGTGATGTACCTCGACCGCTCAATACGCGAGGCAGAGTTGCTACAAACTATTGCGCGGGTAAACCGCACCGGTTACGGCAAGCAGTTCGGCATTGTGGTGGACTACTTTGGTCTGGCAGAGAACCTACGTCAGGCCGTGGCCGCCTATGCTGCCGACGACCAAGAGGATGTGAAGGGTGCACTGCGTAGTATCAACGACCTGCTGCCGATTCTCGAAGACCGCTACCAGCGTGCGCTGACGGTACTAAAAGCGAACGGTATCGAGTCCACCGAGCAAACCGAAGAGTGTGTCCAGTTGCTTGCAGATGAGCGCATCCGGGCGGATTTTTCTTTCAAGCTCAAAGAATTCTTGGGCACGCTCGACACGGTTTTGCCGCGCCCCGAGGGGCTACCATATTGCAGGGACGCTAAGAAGCTGGCCTACATTTATGCTCGCGCCCGCAACCGCTACCAGGACACGCCCATGCTGGGCAAAGATGTGGGGGCCAAAGTAAGAAAGCTAATTGACGAACATGTAATCAGCCTGGGCATTGACCCTTTGATTCCTCCGGTTTCTGTGACAGATGGCGACTTTGAAGAAAGCGTACAAAGAGAAGAAGGCGAGCGGGCCCAAGCCTCGCATATGGAGCACGCGCTTCGGGCACACATACGGCAGCACATGGATGAGGACCCGGAGTTGTATCGCAGCTTTGCGGACAGGCTGGACCTGCTGCTGAAAGAGCTGGGTGACCAATGGGCGGACCTTGTGACACAACTGTCAGAATTAGTGAATGATATACGTGCACGACGAGGGGGAGACGTCGAGACCATGGGCGATTTGCCTGCACACGTTGCGCCCTTTTTGCGAACCTTGCTTGCCTTTTCCGGTAGTCCCACCGACCCGCAGAAACTGGCGTGGTTAAAGGACCTTTCCATGGATATAGTGGAGTTCATCGTAGGTGAGTTAGCAATGGTCCCAAATATTTGGGCGGCCAACCGTAGAGCTGACCAGGATTCGCTGGCGTCGCACCTGTTTGCACGGCTGCAAAGTACCCAGCCACGGCTGTTTACCAATTCCGAGGCAGATGCGTTGGTGAAGCAGTTGATGGACTTGGCAAGAAGCAACCACGCAACGCTGACAGGTCGGGACAATGCTGCCAACTGACACTTGCGAAACGCTGGCCGTCGACGAGCTGCAGTTCTCAGTGACCCGCAGTGCGCGGCGCAAAACGCTGGAGATCGGTGTAGACCGTCAAGGCGAGCTCACGCTTTCAGTGCCGGTTTCGTGTTCAATAAAGCGGATAGAGAAATTTGCGCGCGAGCGCAAATTCTGGGTCTACACCAAGCTAGCTGAAAAAGATCGACTGTTCACACCCCGCCCCCCAAAGGAGTTCGTTGAGGGGGAGGGTTTTCTGTACTTAGGCAAAAGCTACCGGCTCAAAATTGTAAAGAAACAAATTGAAGCGTTCAAGTTAATCAATGGTCGATTACAAATGCGACACGGGCTGGATGGAGAGACGCGAAATGCTCTTATAGACTGGTATTCCTGTCGGCTAAAAAGTTTATTGAACGATCGTGTCACAACAGTTGCTAAGTCTGTTGGAAATTATGCGAAAAGCTTTCGAGTGCAAGACCTGGGTTTTCGTTGGGGGTCGTGCGGAAAAAATGGTATCGTTTATTTACACTGGAAGGTGGCACTTTTGCCCTTACGCATTGTTGACTATGTCATTGCTCATGAATTAGTTCATTTGAAAATCGCACATCACACTCCTATCTTTTGGAAAGAATTGGAATGTGCTATGCCAGACTATGAACAGCGTAAGGAATGGCTGGCAAAATATGGCACCGAAACGGATGGCTATTGAAATCTAATTTTCTAATGAGTTAAATTTACCAACAGTTCTCGTGACATAACTTTCAATCTATGTAAATAGTTTTAATTAATCACTGAAAAAAGTAATAAGCGTATTTAAGCTTCAGTTTTTTCTGAGTCAACGCTTGGTTCTGCTTTACCTAGCTTGACCAACATACGTTTGCGAATTAGTGGATGTGCAGGCAAAGCACATCGCTCACTTAATGTAAGTACCTTTAAAGATCTTTGCATATCGCTAATTGGTTCTGAACTGAAAATAACTTCAGCCTGACCCAAATTAACGCCTTGGATTCGGAATTTACCAATCTCATGTCCATCTGAAACGATCAAGGCTTCGTCAAAAATAGGTTGTACAGCGCCAATAAGATAAGCATTTTTTTCTACGTCAATCCAAAAATTCCCATCCGGGGCTTCAACTGCTTTCGAATCATCAATGGGTGCATCGACTTTTAAAGTTACAAAATATTTGCAGGTCGAATAAAGATTTGAAGGGATAGCTTGTTGAACTTCAAGCATAGGAATCGAAGAATCACTTTTAACAGCATATCTTCGCGGGCCAAGCTTTAAAGAAGATATGCTTTTCTTATCCAGATATCCACTTTGACTTACGGAAGCCTTGTAAATACATTCAACGCCTGATGCAGAATTGGTAATAGAAAGATACACCGTCTTTCCAACTTTTTGAAGTTGTGCATAGTCAGCTTCTCGCTTACCAAAAATACTTATAACTGATTGCTTTCCAATTGGTGTTGCCTTCTTGTCTATCAGCTCGATAAATGAATCCGCTAGATTTCCTCCTTGAATAGTTCTGTAAAGATCAATTTCAGATTGCTTAAATTTAGTAGATATTTTCTGAATTCTCTCTACAAAATGTAACGCTTTCAAATGAATATCAGAACCACGCTCGCAAGTGAATACAGACGCAAATTCAAAGTTTAATCCTAACAAAGCTCGCCGAGTTCCATTGTGGCTACCTACCCAAATCTTTATCTCATTCGTACCATAATCAAAAATAAAAACTTTGGCATGCATCAAGTGATCGGGAATGCCCTTGGAGTCTGGAGTCTCTGTTTTCCCTACTATTTGAAACAGATATAAAAATATATTCGCACCAGCTTGAGTGAATTCTGCAAGCGAATCAATGCTGGTTGGAGAATGTATATCAACTACTAGGCAGCTGTCCTTATTTTTAAGAGCTGATAAAAATTCGGGGCAAAATTCTTTTGAAGGCATTGTCCAATAGCAAACGGCTGCATTAATTTTAATTGAGTGAATTGCTAATTCATTTAGCCTGCGATGCGCATTGCTTGCGACAAATTCAATCATAGATATACCTACTTTAAAATTAAATTATATTTAAGTCGCGAAGAATAAACCCACTAAATTTGATTTATTCAAGGCCAGTTGAATGCCGAAAAATTTCGCTTCCAGGAGATAATGGGAATAAGCACTTTTCTTCCGAACGAGCGAGAAGCGTAAGCAGAGAAGTCAGCCTCACTCTCTTTCATGATGTCTGGATCCCATCGGTCTGTGATCAATACAACCACTTCAGCAATCTCAAAGCACTCAATTAGATGGGCGCGAATACTTCGCATGACTTTGGGGAGTCCATAACGCGAACGACTTTCTTTTCCTATAGCAATTGCCAAAATAACTGGTGCACATCGCCCCTTACCATCTCCTGGAATTACTACCAAGCTACCGTCGTCACCCATGCCTGGAAACAGCTGCCCTCCACTAGCCAAAATATCTCGAATTTGGTCAATATCAAAATCGGATAGAACTTGTCGAAGAGCGTCAATAAGCTTGTCAACATACGCTCGAATTTCAGGCTTAAGGTCTGCGTCTCTGAGTACGCGGTGAATTTCTTCAACATTCATGTAACTTTCTCCTCTTAGTATTTGAATTGCTTGAAAAAGGGGGCGATACCTATCTCCAAGCACAATGCCGTTTTGCAGTTTTGAATTTGAATGTAAATATGAATTTCGTACAAATGCAGTTAATGTATCTTCAAGCTCATTTGCCCTATGCTTTTCTAATTTACGAATGCTATTCATAGCGGTATCAAGCACACTGCTTAAATTTGAATCCATGCCAGTTGCATCAGCCAAGTTGCTAGAAAAAAGAATAGTTTTTCGCACTTGGCAGAAGAACTCGAATAGGTCACCCAACTCCTGTGAACTTGCAAGCACTTTGTCAGGCCACTCTTCCTGAGCAACCTCATCACCACCTGAAATCAATTCTTTATTGGATCTTAGTAGTCCCAATAAGTTAGCTCCATGCCTATTACGCCACGAATGCTCTTGAGGCCAATACATACGGTGAACCGACAGTAACTCATTTAATTCCTCAAGAGCACAACCTAGCCTATGAGCTGCAAAAGAAGGACGCAAAAAATCTTCGGATAACTGCACCTCTGGCAACTGATAAGACGCCCAAACTTCTACCGCATGAGACGTAACCTGAATCAACTTTTCAAGATCTTTTTTCACGGTGTAGCTGTCTTTTTTTCTGGTATTGCATTAACTCTAGCCATTTCAGGCTCTAAAGTAGATAAGGCATATAAAGGCGGAGTGAAGTGCTCAGTCGAAAAATTGCGAAGCAAATTTCCTCGGCGCTGGTTGCCTAGGTGCTCTAAGAATTTGACCATTTGTTCCAGCTTGTGTTGAGATGACTTGTGAGAGCGATTAAAGTCTTCGTGGTAACAGGTAAGGACGGCATCAGTACTTCGCGAAACAATCGTGGTTAGCAAACGGTCGTCTACGAAATGATTTGCCGCATCATAGTAAACAATGCCAGCACGGCCACTGCTTCTGTTGTCAATTACCTCGCCTGAATAGCAAATCCATGCTTCAGATAAAACTTTGAATGATTCCTGTTGGTAGTCGTTCTCTGTAATTGAATTCACTGGTCGACCAATTACATCCTGCATGCAAGCTGCATCTCTGGTCACTCGCTTATAAAAGTGAGCACGCAGACTTTGTGGATTCCATTGGGGCATTGATAACTCGCTTTCAAAAAGTCACAGCCTCTGGGTTTAGATCATTGCCTTAAACACCTTGCTAAATATCATCATCGATCAAAGGCTCACGATATGAGCCTGCACTCAACCAAAAATATAGATTCCTAATTTACTAATTTTGAAATTGTTCAGATGAACATCATAATATTGCAACAAAGCCACTAAAAAAGAAATCCAGGTTTACTACAGTTTCCGAAAAAAAATTCAAAATATTTAATAATTTTATTTTCCATCTTGGCTTTTACTTAATTAAGTCTTCCCCCAACACAACTAATACTGACGTTGAAAGCTGAACCAGCTATGGCACACAAAAATGAAGACATTGCAGATTGGATTCGTGAAAACTGGGCGGCAGACTATTTTAGATTCGATGACATACAGGCTGATTTCAAGGTTATTAGCTTTAATAGAGTCGATGATTCGCTTTTCGTGAAAATAAGTTTTGTGGGTGATGAATCTAAAAAAGGAGTTGATTCAGAGTCGTTGGTCTTGTTCCGATATGACCCTGAAAATCATCGAGGGTTTTTCCCTAGATGCGTACAAATTATCACCTTAGAGGAAAAATACACTTGGGAAAACAGTGAGAAATGCGACTCGTTAGCTGAACACATTAGTGAGGACACATTAGATGTAGATGTAGATTACGTTGACTGGGATGATTCAACACTGAGTAATAGCGCAGTTGAACAATTAGTAAATTCGTATGATCAGTATGCAATTGCAGACACACTAGTAAACAAGTTCGATGCAAGAAAGAATTTACCTGATTTCATACCTGAGCGACTAAAGCCTCATTTTAAGAAAATCATCGATGAGTTTGAGCAGCTTTAATTTCTCTTACAACAAAGCCTAACAATTTATAACTATCTAAAATGTCTATGGAATTCCCCAGAAGCTTACAAAAAATTTTAGAAGAAGCCGTCCTTCATCTATGGGACGACAACTGTCCTGAGCCAGACCTCACCTCTCTTGGAGAATGGCTTGAAGTTGATGGCTGGAACGAAGTTGTTGCTAGTCTTTTCAGTTCGTGTATCTATGCAAGCAGCATTCTGGAGGACTTAAATGATGAAAATCTTATCGAATACACAGAAGTAACAAACAAGAAAAAAATTAACAATTCAGACCGAATTACTTTTGCAAGAAATCACATTGAACACTTACTATCAGAATCAATGGACACTTTGCACTCAATAACAATTGATTTTGAAAAAATGCCCCCTGCAGAGCTTTGTTTCACGATGTATTACCATGGTCAAGGTGGGGCTATGTTTGGCGACTTTGAATTGTGTCATTCGCCTGAAGAATTTATAAAAGAATTCGAAGGTGATCTTATTACGTCCCCAGCGGACTTGTCAGATATACAAATACTGGATTTATGGAAAAAATCTGAAGATCAATTAAAGTCATGGCGCCAGTCGTTGTCATAAGTTAGTATCCTTTAAATTAGTTTTAATTCAAAATGCGATATTGGTGGGTAAATCAAAATCAAACCTACAGACATGAAATTAAGGGCGGGTATCTTTGGTCGCCTAAAAAAAATGCAAATGGCGCTCGTAACCCTTTTTACGAATCGATGCGCGAAGTTTCACCTGGTGATCTGATTTTCTCCTTTAAAGACACACGTATCGTTGCAATAGGAATTGCTCAGTCTTATTGCTGGGAAAATCCCAAACCACTGGAGTTCGGAACTGCTGGGCAAAATTGGGAAAACGTAGGCTGGAAGGTTAAGGTCGAATTTACTGAACTAAAAAATATCATTCGACCAAAAGACCATATGGCAGTCCTAGGTCAATACTTGCCAGAAAAATATTCGCCATTGCAACCCAATGGAAATGGTCTTCAATCTGTTTACTTGACTGAATTGCCAAAGAAGTTAGCTGAGATGCTGATGGGACTAATTGGCCAAGAAGTTGCAGCCCTATCTTTAACAGCTCAAACAGTTAAACCTGTGCCGGCCGATGATCTCGACTATTGGGAACATAAGTTGGAGTTGGACATCGTTGGCGACATATCCGTTCGTGAGACTGAAAGACTGGCCATTGTTAGGGCCAGAGTGGGGCAAGGTTTATTCAAAGAACGCGTCAGCATGATTGAGACCAAGTGCAGAGTTACAGGTGTTGAGAATCCTGTCCACCTTGTTGCTAGTCACTGTAAGCCCTGGAGGGACTCGACCAATGAAGAAAGGCTAGATGGCGAAAATGGTTTGCTACTTACGCCCAGCATTGATCATCTATTTGATAGAGGCTTTATAGGATTTGAAAACAATGGGAAGCTAATCATTTCACCCGTTGCTCACCGCCCCTCCCTTGTACGCATGGGAGTTGAGACTGAAAAGATAGTCAATGTGGGTAGCTTCTCATTAGGCCAAAAGCAGTTTTTGGATTTTCATCGTAATTCAGTTTTTCTTCAATCTCGTCGTTAATAAAAACGGATAAAAGGACTCGTCGTGTTTGATATAACCGACAAGATTAGAGACAACATAAAAGATGAAGCTTGGCCTTACTTGCTGCGTCTCAATAAGAGAATAAGTTGGAATGACGAATCAAAAGAGAATCTAGAAAAACTTAAAGTTTTTCTAAAAAGTAAAAGATACATATCTTTTGTAGGACATCCAAATAGGTATCACTTGACTCGAATTGGAGATTCGTGCCTTTACGACGTACCAAGTTTTAGAAAGGGTGCTTTAACCGAATTTAGAGGTAAACGAATTAGAGTTGTATGCGTGAGTTCTGGTCGTTACGAACGATTGTTAATGGCAGGCGTCGTTGGACTAACTCCAAAAAATAAAATCAAAATCAAGGAAAAAATAAGCTATGTTTTTCCTGAAATAGGAGATCACAAAATTGCCTACCTTGGCCGAAGGTATATGGTTATTGAAGCGAAAGGTAAAGCAAATATAGAGCTTTACCAAGGTTCATTTGATTCGATTGATTTGAAATCTTGTGACCTGATTTTGCTAGACGGAAAAGATGTCTGTCCAATTGCCACATTCAATTACGCACCTGAAGATAAATTAATTGGTAAATTAGTAGGCTGGTCATTTCCTGAAACGTTTTCAGATTTGCATACAGCTGTTCAAAAAATGGCCAAGAAAAATGAACGATTTAGTACTTCAGCCAAAAATTGAAAGAATTCAATAATGCATGACATTCATATGGCTGATGTTCATAGAGTTCAATCGCATCTTTGACGCATATATGTGCGAGTTACGCAACATGCTAGTCGAACAGTTCTTGCATTAAATTAGCTTAGCTTTTTAGACTTGTAAATATCCCTAACTTTTGAAGTATCAAACAGAGCTTTCTTGGCATTGGGCGCTTTGATATTTTCAACAATAGCTTCACCTGTTGCCCTGTCATAGTGCTTCTGAATGATACCTACAGAGTTGCCCAACTGCTTAGACAGGTCACGGATTGGTACAGCGTCGTAATTCATCACAGTTGTGGCGTAGGTACTCCTCAAGCTGTAAAACACGCGCTTACGCCCTGTAACAGGGTCTATGAGCAGGTTGTGCTCCTCAAGGAAGCTTTCAAAAACATGGTTGAAGCTACCGGGCCCCAGCCCATCCTTAGTTCTAAATACAAAACGTTCATCATTTTTTTCAGTTAATTTTCGGACGCTGGTTTTTTCGCCTGCGTAGTTCCGCCCAACGATTTCATTCAGAACCTTAAAAGTCTGCTCGAAACCATTGGCTGTACGTTCTTTGGTTTTACCAGATACGCTCATAAACACGTAGTAGTCACGAGCAAAGATTTCGTCCAGCAGGCCCTCTTCATCCTGTTCATGAGTGACTAATTGAACTTGCCCGTCTTGATCTAGGATTCGCTTGGGTTCAGCTCGATCTGTAATCTTGACGCGAATCTTCTTCCATTGGAGGTCAAGAAGCTCTTTTCCAGGGCGAGCACCCGTATCCATCAAAATTCGCACATAGTCGAACAGCATTTGACGCTGTTGGCGCTTGGCTTCTGAAGTAGCACGGGCAATCCATGCAGGGAAGTTAGCCATGATTGCATTGACCTCCTCAACCTCAAATGTTGGAAACTTGTCGGACTTACGACCCTTGGTTTCTAGCTTAGGAACTTCAGAAGACTTGATAAAACGTCGACTCACAGCCTCTTCAAAGATCTTGTTCAGGCATACGTTGTGAGTACGCATGCTGCTGTAAGCAGGGGCGCGGCCTAACTTATCACCAAGCCAAGCACGGTATTTCTCCATAGCAGCAACATCAATACTGCTGATACTCATATTGCCAAAGAACTCAATAATGTAGTCATTGATGATGCGACGATAGTCCCTGTATGAAACTGGCACCTTTCCTCGTGTCTCTTCAGTGTCCATAGTCTGTAATGTCAGCTTGGCCACATCTCTGAACCTTTTGGTCACCACAGGAATGTCAGCGGCACTCCTCACTTCAGCTTCAATCATTAGTCTTTGAGCACGTTCTTTTGCAGCATTGAGATCCAATTCTTTGGTTGAGGCCGCAAACCAACGATTGCCGATCTTGTATCGGCACTGCCAAGCAACGCTATGCGCACGTCGGTACACGATCAACTTCTTAGGTAATAACTGAAATGTGTTTTCTAATTTATCGGGCATAGCAACAATTTATTTTCAATAGCGTTGGATAGTCAACCTTGCTATATGCCCGAGTAAAACGGCTGGGCTTATAGCTGTAGCGGTTGACATCAAGACTTATTGAATATTGCTTAAACAGCTTCCATCAAAACGTCGTTACAAACTGAGTTTTCGCATTCAGATTTGAATCCAGTCTTGCTAGCCCTGTCGTACCATGCGAAAAATTTGCTCTCACTATTACGGTAAATGTAATAGCGAGCATTGCCCGCAAAACCTACATCCCAGTGCACAACACTAGAAAATTCAAGGCTATCTTCGAAATCACCTAATTCGCATTGAATATTTGCGGGGCAATTACCGACAAAGGCAAACAACACTGACTCTTTATTCACAATTTGGCTTAGGCCTAAACATTTTTCGCATTCGCATTTTTTAACGTAATTTTTTTTCATAATTCAACCTTCCTTTGTTTTAAAAGTTAGACAAGAGATCCGATCAAATTCATTTCTAATCGGAACAGTTGAAGTATGAGCTGTTCTAGCTTATTTTTAAATATTCTTATAATTTGAATTAATTACTTGTTAAGAAAAATTGTCACTAAGCCCTAACTCTTTGGCTAGATGCGTCATGGGCTTGGATCAGACTAATTCATACAACTCAATCCGAGACTTTTCCATCACACACCCTTCGTTTATAAAAAACTCAAATTATCAGGAATTGGAGTTAAGTGGGTAGTTAATCCAAGTAGATAGGATTGATATGGAGGAATTGCTCCTTCGGGTTCACTAATCACTTGGTTGGTGGCATTGGTTTTGATGACATCTTTACTATATGTGTGTTACTTTTTTCTATGTATTTTTCTTAACAAGTAATTAGTAATAATAATTTTAATATTTTTAATTTTAAGTAGCTAGATCATACTGGAGGTGTTGATAATTTTTCTAAACACAAATGAAAGGTCTTTCCATGCCATACGAAACTGCAGAAACAAGTAACAACAATTTCTTTGTAAATGATGATTACAGCGAACTAGAGCATTGCTATGCCAGCGTGGAAACGTTTATCGAAAAAATTAGTCAAGGCTCATTGCGAAGTTTGATTATTAATGGCCCTCCTGGAGTAGGTAAGACTTTTTCCGTAGAGTCTTTTCTTAAGAAACATGCTTCCAGAAAATACAAACTCATTGCAGGCCATATGAGTACGCTGTCTCTTTATGGAAATTTGTACCACTATCGTGACGCTGGCAACGTACTGGTGCTAGACGATATTGATTCAGTGTTAAGCAAAATTGAAGGCGTAAACATCTTAAAGGCAGCGATGGACACTAAACCTAGTCGTCGGATCAACTGGGAAAGTTCATCTTCGTTACTAAACAAACTCAATGTACCAACTGGATTCGATTTTCAAGGTAGTGTTATTTTGATTTCGAACATCAGCTTTGGAAGTTCCGGAGGCAAGATTGGTGCTCACTTAGCTGCATTAAAGGATCGTAGTTTCACATTAACTATTGCAAATGACTCAAGTGAAAGCTTGTTTAAACAATTGTGCTTTATGGTTATGAAAAAAGATTTGCTCAACAGTTTCTCGCTTTCAGAAAGTCAGATTCAAGACATCCTTAAGTATGTCGAAAACAACATGGAATCTATTCCAAAGATCAGCCTGCGATTGGCAATCAAACTAGCTCAACTTGTAAAGGAATCGCCTGATAACTGGTATCAAATGGCAAACACTGGCTTATTGAATCAATCTAATTAATTGGTGACGCAATGGAATACTCAGTCGAAAAAACTGTAAAACTCTTTAATGGCACTGAAGTTACTTGGGATGAATTTTCAGGCTGGAGTTGCATTAGGCAAAGGATGAATTTGACTCCTACATCAGATGGCGTTAGTTACGACCCTGACCACTGCCACAAAATGCGGGAAATTGTTACACGCAGCTATTCAGAAGGCACAAGAAGAACGAATTGGAATTTTGGGGCCAAGAATGGACAGGCAAAAGCAATCATGACTCCCGCTGGTGAATTCCCAACTCTATCGTCTGCATGTTCGCACTACAAAGTTTCAAGAGTAAAGTTAGGTGAATGGATGCTCGAAATGCCCAAGGATTTCTTCTTCGTGAATCCTGATGATGCTGTAGTTAGCAAAGTTAAATGTCAAAACCTAAAAGCAGTAAGTACGCCTGAAGGAATATTTCCCAGCATCAACTCCGCAGCTAGACATTTCAATGTTGGAGCACGGACTATAAAAACTTGGGTGAGAAAAATGCGAGCAGATGAGTTCAAGTACGTTTAGTTAAAAAAAGCCACTGACCGAAATCAGTGGCTTTTTCACTATTGGTGGGCCCACCAGGACTTGAACCTGGGACCAAAGGATTCCGGTTTGTGTAGCTTTCACTACTCCCTGGACTTTGCCTTCACC
>Ga0315905_10002358_pt1 | contig 19886 bp, 25 predicted proteins | sample LakEriMetagenome_5_FD_203522 | JGI IMG/M metagenome (GOLD analysis project Ga0315905, IMG submission 203522) | Freshwater fungal communities from buoy surface, Lake Erie, Ohio, United States - Buoy 4 MA121 | ecosystem: Environmental > Aquatic > Freshwater > Lake | place: USA: Lake Erie, Ohio... | reverse complement strand
TAGGTCCAAACTCCATGTTTTAATCCTTTATCAAATATTCCTTTTGAGGAAAGTTGTTTGTTATCATAAAATGATTCAAAAAGTCCATGTAAAAGTTGTCCCGAAGCAGCTCCTTGTGTGCAAACCACTGTCTGACTTTTAAACCAATAGTAAAATTTATGTTGCTTGTAAGCATGACCATTCCCAAAGGTGCTCTCTAATACTTTAAACTGGAAATGTTGATTGTCTTGACGAAGACTCCTCTTTAAGTAGAGGTCTTTGGATATTTCTTGGGACATACCAATAGTTGTCCAAAAAAATGCAATCAAAAAAACAATTTTACGCCTCATAAATACTTCGTGTAAGTATAAAAATCAAATCACAATTCACAAATCACAATTCACAAACCATAATTCATAAATTATAATTCATAAATTCCATCACGAATTCATTGATTTTGAATCGATAAATTTATCGTAAATAAGACAAAACGTTATTACCTGATTTTATAGGTAATTTTACCTTAAATGATCACATGACAACAGAAATCATTATTTCTACAGGTAAAATTTATAGAAAAACAAGTATTAATTACCTACAAAAACGAGTATCCTTTTTTTTATGATGAAGTAAAACCCTCTTTTTAATTTAGATGAAATTAATTAAAAAAAAATAAAACTTTTTATATGGAAAAAAATACATCTAAGATGCAAACAATCACAAATTTGTTTCAACATAAATCACAAGATTTAGAATTGAAATTAAAAAACTTACAACTTAATGAAGTTGAAACAGACGTATCTTACATCAAAACGCTTGACATTTTAAAAAATCAAACTTTTCTAAAGCCTGTGGTATTTAGTGAACATAGACTTCAAAGACATGATGGCGAAAAAAGAAATATGCCACCGTCATATTCAAATCCTTATGGAGGTCCTGTTGACATATATACTTATATTTTGTATATTCATTTACAGGAAGTTCAGAACTTTTTAAATATATCCCAACGAATGTTACAATAACGGCTGGAAGAATCCAACTTTCTTTTGTTAAAATTGAATTTTTCAACATTAATCAACATGCTATCTTGTGTTACAACTTCATAATTTTATTTAGCTAACACCTAATTCTTGTAATAAAAGTCTTCCTTCTTTTGTTAAACATTCTTCCAAAAACTTTGTACCGTCTATTTCTAAAAATAAACTGGATAAATCTAATTCCATTTCATTCTTATCTTTTAGAGATATCGCATAAAAATTTATTAATGGAATATTTAAGTGCGTTAATTTTTCAGCAGAAATAAATGTACTGATTTGTTTTTTATAAATTGAAAAACGAATACTTTCTATACGATTTAATTCATCATCTTTATCGTAGGGCTGACCAATTATAGCGTAATGAAAACTATTATTTTGACTAAACTCAATTTTAATAATTTCTGTACACGTATGTATAATACCTCTAACTTCTGAAATTTTTAAACCTAAACCTACAATTTTAAATTTATCAGGGTTATTATTATGTTTAGCTGGAAAATATTTTAAAAAAACATACTTTTCGTAGTAATGTAAATCAATATAATAAATAATCTTTTTTCTAACTTTTATTTTATACCGTTTTTTCTGCTTGATTCCCTTATTAAATTCGAGGTTTAATGGATCCTCTTCAGTGAGAAATTGATTAATAATAGGTGGGTTTATTTTATACATCTTGTTAAACAAAAAAAGAGGCATAAGCCTCTTTTTACTATCTTTAAATAAGTAAATTACATGATTGGCTCGTAAGCATTCATCCTATATGATTGAATTTCTTCTTTGGTTAAAGCTTTTACTTCAACTTTTTCAAAAAACCTATCTAAAAAAGTTTTATCATTATCAGGCTTGATACTTGATTTAACACTAACTTCATTTTTGTTAGCACTACTAAACTCTAAGTTTAAAATATTTGCTCCCATAACATTAGATTTTAATTGTTTTATACGCGTTGTATGCAACAAATATAAACAAAAACTAAACAAATTATCTTTAAAAACTATTTTTAAATAAAATACAACTCAATAAGTAGTTCTATTTTCTTTTAATAAAAATTAGTTTCGTTACACCATTGCACACCATATAACTCATAGTCAATATCATTCACATTTATCTTTGATATTGGTCTCTTAGTTACTACTGATTTCTCTTAAATTACTTCTTTTTAGAACTTGAACTTTTAGACGGTTTTAATGACGCTGTGTTGCCGTGTAATATTTCTCTTGTATTCTCTTCAAATTCTTTCAGTTTCATCTAATAATTTTAATAAAGTAGGTTAAATATGTTCAGAGATTTCAACTTTATAGTTTCCTAATTTAGAAGAATTTCCATTTATCGTCAAGGTTTTTGTTGAATTATCATATTTGAATTTATTAAAACTTGTATTAAAATCTGAATGATATTTATCATCAGTTATAATTTTAGCGTTATCAAACATATTCAACTTAAGAATAGGTTGATATGTTGTGTAAATTACTGCATCTAAAATTTCTGTTTCTATATTAACTCCTACACTAAATTTTACTTTACAAGTAAATTTGGTCCCATCATGCCCATATTCTTGTGGAGCTAATAAATCGGATTTAAAATCAGAAAGTTCAATAATATTTTTTTGTTCTTGGCTCATAATATTTTTTAATAAAGTTTAACCACACGTAATTGATTTGTTTGCTGGGGCTAGAGAAACATTGTCATTGAGCTCTATAGCTCCACTTTGTTTATTATGAAATTTACAAAATGGCACTATATATTCTTTTAAATCTGTACTGTTGTATTTTTTAACATGAGCACCTTCAACATCATTTCTACCACAACCTTTTGCTTTACAAACTGTTGCTATACCAGGTGAATATTTATGCCAATGTTCCAACCAACTGCCACATTTACAACTCCTTTTTGATGTTCCAATTACATTATAAACTTTCATACCTATTATTATTTTTCTCCAAATATATTTTATACAAATAAAAACTTCACTACCTGATTTTGAAGGTAGATTTACTTGATATCACAGATTATTTCGAAAAAACATTGACTATTTAACTGCTTAAAAAATGTCAAAATAGTTAATTGTAATAATTACTCTTCTTGAAATTATAGAAATAGGTAATTTCTTAAATGTAACTAGTTATTAATACTATTAGTATTACTAGGATAAACGTTGAATTTAGGCATTCCTAGATTTTAAATTGTTTTTTAAACAAAGTTTCATCTCCGATATATTTAATATGAATACTCATAAATTGATTCGGTCTCCTCCTGAAAACCAAAACAATCAAAATTTCAACTATTTATTAAATAAAATAATTAAATGCAGATAGAAACTAATATCATCAAACATTTTGATGGAAAACTTGAATTCAAATCCTATTTAGGTAACTTTTTTATTTACGGTGATTTACCTGTAAACTTAGGTTCGATGAACATTTCTTTGGTTTTTGAAGAAACCTATTCGTTGAACAAATACAGAATAAAAATCGATCTTTTTGAAAAAGAACAAGTAGTTAGGTATGCCAAGAAAATAAGTGAAGCGGAAAATATCAATTGTAATGAAATTGACATTCAACTTAGCTTATTAACGAACGAATTAGAGAAATACAGGGAATTAGATTTTATCAAAAACAAATTCTTATTTCCTTCTAAAACAAAATATGACTTAGAACCAAAAGAAGAAAGTGCGGCAAGAGAGTTATTAGAATCATCCGATTTAATGAACAACCTAAATTCACTTATCGAAGAAAGTGGTATTACTGGGGAAGAAAACAATCGTTTATTACTTTTCTTAATTGCTTCAAGTTACAAATCTTCAAATCCCTTACATGCAATTATAAGTGGTTCGAGTGGCTCTGGAAAAAGTCACCTAACAAATAAAATTGCAGCTATGATACCTGAAGAAGATGTTATCAATTTAACAAGGGTTAGCAATAAATCTTTTTTTAATTTTTGTGAAAAAGATTTAAAAAACAAACTACTGGTCATTCAAGATTATGATGGACTAGATATAGATGCTCAATATGCATTAAGGGAAATGCAATCTTCTAACTTTCTAAGTTATTCCGTATCAGTGAAAAACAAGTATGGTAACTATACTTCGCAAATTAAAAAAATTCAAACCCATTTTTCTAGCATCTGTACCACAACCAAAAATGCTATTTATTGGGATAATTCTTCTAGAAGCTTAATTATTGGTGTTGATGAAAGTGATTCTCAAACAAATAAAATTATAAATTATCAACGCTTAGCTAATAAAGAATTAAATTTCAAATCGAAACAAGAAACTAAAATCACATTAGTTAAAAATTGTGTTCGAATTTTAAAATCTTACGAAGTTATAAATCCTTTTGCTGATAAAATTTCACTACCTATTGAAATTAAATCCATTCGAAGGTTAAACCAACATTTTCAGGATTTTATTTCTCAAATCACGTTAATTCATCAATATCAACGTAAAAAAGATAAAAACAACAACCTCTACTCTACCATTGAAGATGTAGAAATTGCTGCCAATCTATTTTTTGAAATTCTAATAGGCAAAATAGATGAATTGGATAGCCAATTGAGGGTGTTTTTTGAGAAACTCAAAAAATATATTTCTAAACAAAGTAAAAACTATGAGTTTACTACCAAAGAGATTCGAGAAAACTTAAATGTGAGCAAAACACAAGTTTTTAGATTTTTCAATGAACTCAAGGAATTAGAATATCTAACAATCACCAAAGGCTCATCTAATAAAGGTTTTTATTACAAAATCAATCATTGGGATGATAATGTAAAAATGAAAATTGAATTAAAAAAAATGATTAACTCACAAGTAGTTGATCTAAAAAAAAGAAAGAATGAAAAAAAATGAATTACGAAATAATGATTTCATAAAACACTATGAAATCTTTGATAGACATGTGAATTTAACAGGGTTAAAATCTAAAACAAATATGTATCAAAAACAGTTACATGAATTTCTTTTTTTCATGGAACAACGAAGTATAAAACAACTAAAAAACATTACTTCAACCGATTTAATAGCATATTATGAATATCTACAAAATAGACCCAATTTAAAACATGGTGGCACACTAAGCACCTCAACAATTGCTAATAATATGATTACCATCAATTCGTTTTTTGAATTAATGGTAGTAACGAAAGCTTTGCCTGGAATGGTAGTAATGCCAAGAAAAATTGTACGCGATAAAAAAGAACGCGACATTCTTACGAAAGAAGAGATAAACCAATTATTTAAAGTCTGTCAATCTAAAAAGGATAAAGCGATTCTTTGTTTAGTATATGGTTGTGGCTTAAGAAGAACTGAAATTGATTTATTAAACGTATATGATGTGATTTTTCAACGAAATATTCTGATCGTGAGAAAAGGAAAAAATGATAAACGACGTGAGATTCCATTATCCTTAAATATTCAAACCATTTTAAAAGATTATTTAGTTAATGAAAGGCATCTATATATCGATCCTAATAATGAATTACAAGATGCTTTTTTACTCAATAATAAAGGAAAAAAATTAAGAGGTGAAGATGTAAACCGAAGATTAAAAAAATTAATTGCTTTAACTAAAAACGAAGAGCTTATCGCTAAAAACATTTCTTTACATTGCCTCAGGCACTCAATCGCTGTCCATCTGCTAGAAAACGACATTAAAATAGAATTTGTTCGTGATTTTCTTGGTCATCAAGAAATTAACACAACCCAGATTTATACTAAGCGCAGAAGAGAAAAAGACAAATTTGTAAACCTAATTTCATAACTATGAACAAAAAAAACACGATTTCTTTTGAAACATATCTGAACACGTATCATACGATACAAACGTGTAAATCCTATTTATACAACATCAATATTTTTTTAGATAAGAATCCTAAAGCTAACAATTATACCTATGCTGATATTTTAAAAGTATTACACGAAGAAAAAACAACTCGTGGTGGTCTAACAAGTGTTTATAGTAAAATTGCAGCGATAAAAAAATACTACGACTATCTGATCGAAGTTGGTATAAGAAATAATCATCCTTGTAAAAATCTAAAAACAAAGAAATCCAGTTCCTTTATCCAAACACAAGATTTATTCTCAAAACAGGAGCTGGAAATTTTACTCCAAACTGTTGCTAATAAGAATGAACATCAATTAAGACAAAAATTAATTATTTCATTTTTAATTTACCAAGGAATGTCAAGTTATGAAGTTTCAATGTTAAAAATTGATGACATAGATTTAGAAAATGGATTAGTTACCATTGCTAAAAATCGTAACAAAAACAAACGTGTAGTTGAGTTAAAATCAAAACAAATACTTTGGTTACAAACGTATTTAGAGACTATTAGAGCGAATTACCCTAAATCGTTGGATGGGATTTTAATGATTAATACCAAAGGTGAATTTTACAATGTAGCAAGTATTTTCAATCTTGTTGAAAGTTACAAACCGCTTTATTTAGATAAAAAATTAAACCCTACTAAGATTCGACAAAGTGTTATTTCAATTCTACTGAATGAATCGAACAACCCGTTGGAAACGGTACAATTGTTTGCGGGACATAAATGGCCTATGACTACTGAAAAATATAAAAACACTGACCTTTTTTTAATAACAAACAAAACGAAAAATTGGCATCCTTTAGATAATGGAACACTAACAGAACACACAACAATCTCATATTAAACAAAATAAATTTTAGTGTTTCAATTTAATATAATTGTTTAAAAAACAAAAACACGTACTTCTACCTGCAAAAAACAGTAGGTAGGAGTTTAACATATATTTATATATTCGTACACGTTCTTTTACATATTAAAAAACACAAATCACTTTTATAGATATTTCAAAATCAAACTTTTAAATTCTCAAACCAGTGTATTGTAGCATATAGGTACTCCTTTAACAAGGGAAGTGAGAAAGATGACGAAATATACGGCCAAGGAAACTCATACACCACCCATTTTAGAGAATTAGATACAAGGATTGGTAGATGGTGGACGATAGATCCAAAATCACATGACCAAGCTTGGCAAAGTCCTTATGTAAGTATGGATAATAATCCAATTTGGTTAAATGATGAATTGGGTGATGTAGCTAATGGTGGAGGAGATAAAGGGAAACAACCAACTTATACTGTTCATAGCGGTGATAATTTAACTAAAATTGCTAAGAAATATAATACTACAGTGGAGCAAATCGTTAAGTGGAATAATATACCTGACCCAAATAAAATAAAAGTTGGTCAAGTGATTAAGGTTGGACCAAAACCAACTCAGAATAGTAAGCCGAAGCCGAAAACAAATACTCAAGCGCAAAAAACTCAGGAAAAATCAAATGTAGGAAAAGGCGGTCAGTTTGCTGAGATTAGTATAGGTGGTGCAGTAGGTGGAGGGATCTCATTATCACTAGGTGTTGTATCCGATTCTAAAGGTAATACTACAACATATTTTACTTTTAGTGGTAATAGTGGTATTGGTGGTGGTTTTGGATTTAATGCTGGAAAAATTACACCAACTTCAAAAAGAGATTTTAATATTCAGGATTGGTCAGGAAAAGGAAACTCAGTTTCTTTATCTGCTCAAATATTGGAATGGAGTGTTGGTGGTTCACACGGTGGATATCAAGCAGATGGAAGTAGGGGGAAAACTGGATTCGTTCACTATGGCCGAGCTAAAAACGGATATACTTATATATTAAAACCAGCTACAATTTATTCAACGGGTTTAAAAGCAGAAGCATACATTTCAGAATCAAAAACATGGATATATTAAATTTTTTCAAAAAAAAAGGTATTTATTTCAGAATATTATTTGTTATTTCTTTTGTGGTTTTTTTATATAAATCATTTCCCACACCATTGTCACAACAACAAGGTAGTGATGAATTATTTTATTATGATAAAAAACAAAGTTTTATAGGAATTGTAAAATTAAAATATAGAGGAGACCATTATGTTCCATTTATTGATGTTAATGGCACTAGTTTTAGTGTGGATGACATAACATTTTCAAAATGTAAAATTGGAGATTCAATTATAAAAGGGACTAATAATATTTATTATGTTATTTATAGAAATGGTAATTTTTATGACTCTATAAATATTATGGATTATTATAAACCTAGCATTACATCTCTAGAAAAAACAATAATAGAAGTGTCTAAATAATTAGAAGATTTAATAATTGAAATATAAATATAACCTTCTTTGAATCAAGGGAAAACAAATGCTGTAGCAGGAACAGGTGCTACTATTTTAGGTTCATCAACCGTTTCTAGATATAGAGTAACTACTTCAACAAAAACTTTTTCACCAAAAATATACAGAAGTGGATTCAAAGGAAATAAATACACTAATACATTTAAGCTTGGAAAACTTGGAAACGGTTTAGGATGGGGGGCTGTTGTTGTAGGTTTTGGATTTGATATGATTGCTGTTGTAGAGTGGGATAGAAACCCAGATTCGAAAAATGGTGTGCATCCAGGAAAAGCAGCATTAAACACAGGAATGGGTATTTATGGTATGTTGGCTAATCCGCCTGCCGGAGTAGCATATTCACTTGTTGATAATTATTATCCAGGTGGATGGCCAGCGGCTTTAAACTATTCAGCAGGTTTACAAGAGAGAAACAGGGCTATTTTAGGACCAAGATTTAACCTATACAAGGACTAATTAATTTAATATGGATTTTTTATTTTTTTCATTATATAATTTTTTTGAAGCATCACCGTTCAATAAATGGAAAAGCGAATGGAAGTCAAGTGCATCATTATCAATACTGATTGGATATATTTTTGTTTCAATATTTGTTTTTTATGCCGCATTTATAAATTCAGAAGCTATAGATTTTTTTATTGACTACAAAATACCAGTGGTTATATATGTTATTATTTATGTTACCATTTTTATTAAATATCACTTAAATGATTATTGGAAAGTAGTGATAAAAAAAAAAGGATTACATTACAAAAAAAAAAGAAAATATATCTATACTCTAGTTTATTTTTTTTAATTTGTATTAATAGTATTGTGTTTAGTTTTTATTTTTTTGAGTAGTCGCAATCGTACCAAAACATAAATATTTTACGCAGTTAGGATAAAATCTTTGCGTTACAAAAGTAAAGATTATGTCAATATTAGCATTCACTCAACAATTTCCAACGAATGAAAGTTGTAAATTACACTTCAAACTTGAGCGAGAAAACCAAGGGGTTATTTGCAAAAAGTGTTCACAAACATAACATTACTGGCTAAAATCAAAATGGCAATGGCAATGTAAAAATTGTTCATTTCGAACAACGTTAAGAAGCGGAACAATAATGGAGCACTCTAATTTGCCTTTTATAACATGGTATTTATGTATGGCTTTTATGAGCTTTTAAAAAAAAGGACTATCAGCTTTGGAAATGCAACGTCAATTAGGTCATAAAAGATATAATACTATTTGGGGGTTGATGCACAAAATTAGGAATGGAATAGGACAGCGAGATGGTAAAACAATTTGAATGGATTTATTGAATTTGATGAGGTTCATTTTGAACACGCCATAAATCAACATTTTGATTTAAAAAGAGGTAGAGGTAGTCAACGACAAACAAATGTTGCTATCATGGCAGAATCAACTCCTTTAGAAAACATTGAAACTGGTCAAAAATCATCTCATTGTAAGTATTTCAAAATGAAAGTTGCAGAGTCTTTAAAAAAAGAAGAATTAAGTTCAAAGGTTATTGAGTACAACCATCAGGACTCAATAATCTTTTCTGATAAAAGCACAAGTTATGTTGATTTTTCAGAATTTGTTGATACACATATAATATATAGTTAACAAAGGGAACTACCAAAACAACACTGAAATGGGTACATATAGCAATAAGTAATGCTAAACGTAATCTTTTAGGGGTATACCACATGATAAAACCAGGATATTTACAATCTTATTTGAATGAGTTTTGCTATAAACTAAACCGAAGATATTTTGGGTTTAAATTATTTAGTCGTTTGATTATTGCAACAATAAATAATTAGTGGTATAAATGCGACTACTCATTTTTTTTAATGAATCCAATATCATGGGCTATATCTTGCATAAATTTAGCCATTGGTCTTTTATGAATTTCATTTTCATGAACGTAATTCCCAAGTAATATCCTATTAGATAAATTGACATCATTGAATAATTGTTTAAATGACGATTTTAAGATCGATTTATAAACATCATCATAAATTTTCTTTTTAAGAAATAATTCCTGCACTAAATCAATTTGAGTATTATATATACTACTTATATGGAATGTATCTTCAAACGAACAAGGTGATTTAATATTCTTATCAATTTTATCAGGATCGTCAAATTTAATTTGAATATATTCAATTCTGCCTGTTATTAAATATTTTGCTTTTCCAATTTTGTCAAGAGAAAATTGATATTTACTCGGTGTAGTTTTTTCAGAATACAATTGAAAATTGACTTCATTTGCTCGTTTGATATTATTGCAAGTTGCACAAGTTGGATATAAATTATAGACACTAGCACTCAAATAAGGATATTTGCTTTTAGGATAATAATGGTCTAATTGATATTTTGCTACAATTTCATCCCCTAATGAATAAAGAGGTTTTATTCTACCTTTCTTAGAAATAGGATATCGATTTTTACTCACTGAAACTGCTAATTGCGAATTACAATATACACATGATTTTATTCCTAATTGATCATAAAAAGTTGGATAAAAATTAGCTCTTAATGAATCATAGCCAAAAGACATTAAAATCAAATCGTTCAAATACAGAATTTTATCCTTTCGAATTTGTTTTAGTTTTTTTACTGGTTGTTCACCTATTCTGTTTTTTATTGAGTCTAAATCAAATGTTGTCAAAATATTGTCAGCTCCTTTTTTGAATTCATCTATTATCTTATCGAGAAATAAGACTTCATCTGAACTCATATCTTTTTTACAGCTCCTTTTAAGTGTAATTAAATTTAGTTTAATTGATTTTTTATGAGCATTAAATTTATCTAAACACAATGCAATTTGTTGCTCAACGGAAGATTTTGGAATTGAAATCATTGTTTCTTTTTTAGGGATATTAAACGCTCAATTTGAGTTTCAAGCTTATCTTGAAATTTTTCATAGTAAATTTCGAGAAGTGTATTTTTGATTAAATTTTCACCAATAATATTGATACACTGAAATGCATAATCTTCATTCCAAGTGTCATCCTCGATATTTTCAGATTTTAAAAAATCAATTAATGAATTAATTTTCTCCTTTGCAAACTCTCCAATAAATCCTTTTTTTAAGAAAAAATCATTAGCCAGCAACTCATGAATATTTGCACCAAAGGTTTGTTCATTTTCTACGAATGGTTGAGGGTCTCCATTTATTAACTTCAATATATTTTGAGATGGAATATCCGACAAAATAAATGGGGAGTGGGTTGAAAATAGAATATTAATATTTTTAATTTTTTTAAATTTATTCTTTGAAAGACTACTTACCAATTCAGAAATGAATTTTTTCTGATAGTCAGGGTGAAAATATAATTCCACTTCATCAAAAATAATATTTAAACTCTCATATTTCAGTTTGTTTTTTGTATTACTAAAATGAACAGACTCTAAGTTAGTTGAGTGATATATAACACTTTGAATTGAATGAATTAATTGCTGCTCACCTGAGCTCAATTCACTAAATTTTGATATAGAACCTTCTGTAGATAAAAGATTAATTTCAATATCAAATAAAGAAGGAGGAATGAGAGTAATTAATTGATTATTTTCAATTTTTAAAATTCTTTTTGTAAGTGTTTCAATATCAATTTCAAATTCTAATATTTCATCACTATTCGCAATCCATTTTAAACCATCTTTTTCTTCCAATAAATTATTTTTCAAATAATTTATTGCTTGTTTGAGTTTAAAAGTTAAATGGCTATTATTATCTTTTATTATTGATAAAAATTCAGGTAAATTATTGAAATGAGTATTATAACTAATTGATTTATTTTTAGTATCACCAAGTTCTCCAATATGCTCATTTAAATTTAATCTGAAAAAATGATTATATTCAGGATATGTTGTTGCGATCTTTATTATTTTTTTAACAATGTAATTTTCAATTTCATCCTTAAACTTAATATTTTCATTAATATCCTTTGAGTCAAAAAACACTTTATAAACCTCTTTTAAAACTGAAGATTTTGTGTGAATTTTATAAAAATTTTCAAAACTCACTTTTCCCTCTCTATTAATGAATACATAATCTAATTTACTTTCATTTAATTTAAAAGTAATGGATTGAACTCTTTGTGATTTTGTTAAAGAAAAATTATGATTTGGATGTTCAATATGATCTCTTAGTATATTTCCAATCAATCTCTGTTTAGCAAGATATTGTTCTTTATTTATATCAATATTTCCCTCTTCTCTATATGGATTTATAACAATAGGAGTTTGATAACCATCATTTTTATGAAATAAGGATTTTATCCATATGCCAATTTGACTTGAATTTAAACCATATAAAGAATAATTCACTGATACTGTATAGAAAAAGAACTTTCTAATGTATATAATTTTATCTTTTTCTAATATTTGTGATAATTTAAAACTTCTACTTTCTCTAATACTTTCTGACATTAATAATGTCCATTTATTAGTTTTATCTTGATTAGATTTTAAGCAATACATATTGTCATTCAAAAGAAAATATAATTCTAGATAAAGATCTTCAACGGGTTTAGCATCTGAAATAAATTTTTCAAGTATTTCTACTTCACTTATAAGTTTTACATCTACAGCAAGGTTGTATATCATTGCGTATAAAAGTTCAATTAAAGAACTTTTTCCACTACCATTTTCACCTACAATTGCTGAAATATTAATTTCTAAACCACCCGTAGAATAAATTGATGAGGTTATTTGATTTCTATTTTCATTTTTTGATATTGTAACCTCATTATCTATTACATCAAAATTATAATCATGATAAAATTGATAAACTTTATTTGGTATTAGGTTTTTAACAAATCTTGAATTACAACCTTCCAAAGGTCTTATAGCTAATAATTTAAATCCTTTCATATCTTTATTATGTTATTAATTATCAATTTCTTCAAGAAAAACAGAAAACATTCCACTTATGATCACTGCTAAAAGAATAATGAATTGTATACTAAAATAAAACAATGTAAAAGAACTTAAATATAGCTGCAACATCTTAATACTACTATTATTAAACCATTCATTATCAAATTTTAATTGACTACACAATAAAATAATTATTACCACGAAACTAAGAATTATACTAAAAGAAATTTGTGATATTAATTGTTCAGAAAAATTAAGATATCTTTTTAAATAATTTTTAGATTCCTCATTGTCATTTTTTATCAAATCTAATTTTCTTGACTTTGCTTTGTCTACTAAAACAATAATCAATGAAAATAATAACCCACTAAAGAGTGAAAATGTTGTTAAAAGTGATTCAGAAAAGTCTTTTAATAAATTTATAGAATTACCTAAACAAATAATTAAACCAGCTAATAAACCAGGAAAAACATCAAATCCTATTACTTTTGCTGATAAACTAATTGTATTGTTATTTACATCTTTGTAAAGTGATTTATGGGCATTTACAATAATCTCTTTTAAATGAAATTTACCTTTCATATTTTTGGGGAATAACCTTGCTCTAATTTAATTGTATCTAATTCTTTTTCACAAAATGCAAGTATTTTGGTTCTATCTGGATAATCTTTTCCATCTGCTTTAATCGTATTAGGGATAAAAATTGATGGTATAATAAGATTTGGGTTTTGAAATGAAGCATGTGCTTTTTTGTTATCTTCAGTTTCATAATACAATACTAAATCATAGTCATCTTCATTTTGAATACCTAATTCTTTTAAATTTGACTTTATTCCTGTAAAATTTTTTATAAATTCAATAGTCCTTTTTTTAAATCCTGTAAATCGAAGTTCTATTTTAAGGTTCTCCTCTTCAACAAATGCATCACTTACTTTTTTTCTTGCAGATAAATCCGATTTTCTTTTAAACAAAGACATTCCATAAACATAACAATTATCATAAAAAGCTTTTTTTCTTTCTTCTGAAATAAAAGTGTTTTTAACTAGTTTAAATTCCTTTGACTTAAAAAAGAAAGCTAAATGTTGAATGAAAACTTGATTTATCGAAGCTGACGAATAACTCTGTGTCATTAAAACTCCTAAATCAGAATCTTTGGGTAACCATAAAAGGAAAAAATAAGGCAGTGCAGTTACTTGATTTTTTTTTATTTTCCCATCGGGTGCTATTAATGAATCATCATTGTAAACATCTTGCTCTATCCCAGTTATTCCACCCTTAATATATCCATAAATAACATTTTTTTCAAGTTTAAAATTTACATCATCATATGAAAATGCTTTTGTAGTTTCCTCATCTTTGAAAAAAAGTTTATTGAATGAATTTATATAATCAGTTACGAATGATTTAAATTGCTCTTCTTTATCGATCAAACCAAAGCTTTCATCAAAAAATTCTTTACATGTTTTAGGGGTGTTTTTTCCAGCTATTAGTTTTTCTAATTTCAGAGTCCAAATATTTAATTTTAAATTGTGTGCCATGTGAAAATTACTTATATCATGTATTGTTAAAAATTCTTCCATTCTTTAGAAATCCAAGCCTTTACATTCTCTTGACTTCTTATGTCAGATGGTAAATGATTCTTGATCATCGTTTCGATTTTTAGACCAGATTTTTTTTGAGTCAAATCCCAAATTTCCGCTAATTTATTTATGAGATAAAGTACCTCATAGCCTTCATTCCTATCAAACAAAGTAGAATCTGGTTCTCCAACTATCTTAGGGTCGTCATTTTTAATCGCAGTCCAACTATATTCAGTTTCAAATACTAAATCTGTTTTTTCAAGTAATCCCATTGTAAATAATTGTTGTTAATTAATAACAAATTTTACAAGCTCTCTTTCCTTTGTTCGTAGCTTCACTTACTGTAACAGAGATTATTTTATGGCTGCATTTATTTAATCCTTTGCAAGAATCACTTGCATGGTAAGCAACACTCGTAGTGCTGTCACATACATATACATTTGAACCGGATGAAAAAGACATGGTCATCCAAACCATTGTTGCTAACCCAAGTTTAAGTATTTTATTCATATTCTCTTCTTATGATAAATTTTCATCAAAGTTAAATAGAGGTTTTGCAACATCATAAATAAGAGATACTCGTTTTTGTAGGTAGTTTATACTTTTTTTCTTAATGAGGTTTTGTGAAAAGATTGTATAAAAAAATTAAACAAAAAAAAATAACACATTTATTACAAAGGTTAAAAAGTTTACTTTGAATTATAATATAATAAATCTTGTTTAAATATGAATTTACAATCTGGTAACTTACTTTTTAAAATTTCCAATTTGTTGTATTTCTTATTTTTTTGATGAAAATTTTGCTCTGAAATAGAAAATGGTGTGTCAATTAATACAAATTCTTTTAATTTTTTTAGTGAATAAATTTTATCTGAAATGTTCGTGATTCTATTTCCAAGATTCAAATATTCAAGTTGTTTCAAACTAAAAATGGGATTTGGAATACTATCTTGTCTTAGATTAATTATTTTTATTCTTGTTATATTTTTTAAGTTAATTAACTCTTTTGGTATTAACGAAATACTATCGCTATAAATACTCAACTCTTGTAGCTCTGATAATTGAGTTATTGAAATTGGAACTTTTTTAATTTTATCGAAATATAGATTCAATTTATTAATTTTTAGGTTTCCAATTTCATTCGGTATGTCTTCAAAAAATGAATTAAAAATTGTTAAACTCTCAATTGAATCAATAGCTGATAATTTCTCTAATAAATGCTTAAACATTAAATCTGAATTAAAAGCTAAATTCAATGTTATATCCATATTATTTTCAAATTCACTAAATCCATTTTTAAAATCATTTTCATTGTGTATTGTAACTTCCAATACTTTTACACATGACGGATTTTCGAAAGCTTGTTCTAAATTATCACAAAAGAATAAATCTTCTCTAATACATTGTTCATTTTTTGTATTACAACTATTTAGACAAATTACTAACAAACAAAACAATATTCTATAAATCATTTTTAAAATTCATTTTATAATTTATTTTCTTTTATCAATTACTTTTCCATCACTTTCAGCTTTTTTATTCTGATTTACTGAAGGTTTACCTAATGGTAAGGAATAATTTATTGCCTTGCCTTGCCAAAATTTCAATCTACCTTTACCATTATTTTGATTTTTAATAGCATAACCAGCTATATCATTTATTTGAGTTTGGGACAATTTAAGTTTCCCGCTTTTTTTAGAATTATAATTTGGATTATTAGCATTTTTCCCCATTATATTATCTTCAGAAACACCATCATAATTTTCTGCATACTGCTGTTTATTTTCATTTTCTTTAATGTAATAAGATTCATCAAAACCTAACATATGACCAAATTCATGTGATCTTACCTGATTTTGTTTATTATCATCCCAAAAACCCATATTACCATAACCTGTAGAATAAGTTTTAGAATTATTATCATGATCTCCTAACTTAACAACATTAAATGAACCTTCTTTTCTAGCCAATTTAACCTTTTCCTTGGTTTCTTTGGATTTGTCTAATAAATGAACTTTTATATCAAACTTTACGTTGTATGTTTGTCCAGAAATTGGATCAGTGTATTGTCTTTCATTTCCATATGTAGACATAAGTTCTTTTTGAATTTCTAAAGCTTTTTTTGAAGTCGCATTTTTTCCATAAATAAATATATCTGCTTTAAAGGTAATAGTAGATCCGCTTATTGTATATGACGCATCTTTACCTTCATTATCTTTAAAATAGATAGGATTATTTTCTGTATAATTATACGGTGTAAATGATGGATATTTACTTTCATACGGGTCTCTTGAAAGCCATCTCCCAATTCTTGGATCATATAATCTAGCACCAAAATCATAACTATTTCCTTCGCTTGATATCTCATCAAGTTTTTCCTTCCCATTAAAGGAGTACCTATATGCTACAAAACACTGTTTTTAGTTTTTAATATGTTGATATTAAAACTACTAAAAAAGTATTTGTGTTTTTTAATATGTAAAAGAACGCATGCGAATATATAAAAATATGTTGAAATCCTACCTACGTGTTTTTGTAGGTAGGTGTTGATATCATTTATTAAATTCTAAAAAATTAGTATTTGTTAAGAAAGAATCTCAAAGAATATAAGTGACTGTTGTTATTTTTCTGTTTTTGAATTAAATAACACTTTTTTCAGAAATGGTATTAGCAATAAAAGCGTATTTTTATTTTTAAAACCAATTTTCAAATTTTCAAATTCAATTTTGTTAATCGTAAAAAATATAGTAATGAAAATTCCAGACATTAACCAAAAGAAAAACAAATTAAATGATAAATAAAACAGTACGTTATTTTTCACAACTATAAATTTATCATCTGTTTCCACAGTGATTTCCTGTGGGAAATTTCTATTTACTTTAATTTCTGCATCAATTTGACTGTAATTATTAGTGTCAATATCTCTATGAAAAGGTTTAATAATACTAAAATTATCATTTTTGTCTAATATTTTAAACCAAAAACTTTTAGAATTATTGTAAGTTCTTATTGCTTTTATATATCTACCTTTTTCATTGTATACATTAATTCTATTGAAATCTCTTAAACCTACATATATCTTTTTATTTATATATTGAACATTTTGAATACTTGTTAAAGGAATTTCTTTATTAATTTCTATACTATCATTGGACAAAAGAAATAAAAAACAACATCTTATGAAAAGTATAATGAATGTGAATAATATTAAATAGTTTAAAATTTTTTTCATTTTTTAAAATATTGATTAATCTGACTAACAATATTGTTAAACGTAGATATTTGAATATTATTTTCAGAAATTTTAGTATTATTCTCTTTCAATTTTTTATACTCTCTATAAATATTTTCTTTAATTTTTTTATAATCTTTAGATTTTGGGTCTAATTTATCTTTATAGTGTTGTATCTTTTCTCTAATTGCTTTATTTTCAAGACTTAATTTTTTATTTTCAGCAACTAGACTGTTTTTCAGATTAATTGATTGATTTTTAACTTGTTTAATCTGCTCATTTGACATATAATGATTTAATTTAGAGAAATCAATTTTTTTAATTACAGTATATGTTTTGGACCCTCCAGCAGATATATCCGTACCCATTCCAAATTGGAAAAAACGACCGTAATAATCACCAGATTTTGAAACACCAAATGAATATGGTCCCAAATTAATTCCTCCACTTGAACCCCACTCTTCTAGGTTTCCTTTAACTGCTGGCATATCAGGATAAATTGTAACAGAAAGTTTTAAATCTCCACCCCAGCCACCTTTCAAAGTGTTAGTTCCAAATTCAACTCCTCCACCAGTAGAATTATATGCATAAACTCCATCTGGTCCAAATGCAATTCCATTTTCTGTACTTCCATTTAGAAAAAACAAACCACTTACAGAAGCAATTTTTCCTATTTGAACAACCTCTAACCCTTCTAATTCAACACCATCAATTAAACGATTCTCACTAAAAGCAAAGGGTGAATTATAAGGATATTTATATGTTAAAGGGTCAACGGAATTGAACCTACCTGTCCTCGAATCTTCAAGTCTATATTTAAAGAAATATGAATTTCCTTCTCCAAATAGCTCTTCATCAGATTCTTGCTTTTGGAAGGAGTACCTATATGCTACAAAACACTGTTTTTAGTTTTTAATATATTGATATTAAATCCACTAAAAAAGTATTTGTATTTTTTATTATGTAAAAGAACGCATGCTAATATATAAAAATATGTTGAAATCCTACCTACGTGTTTTTGTAGGTAGGGGAGAATCATTTCATGAAATTCAAAGATCAATTTATTTTTAATTGGTAGTTAATTAAACTTTAATTAATTTAAATTTTTGAAAATTTGTTTAACTCTAAGTTTTTCTAATTTTTTAAGCTGATTTTCTGTTTTTTTATAATTTAAATCATTAAATAATTTCTTAACTATTTCAATATTTAAATAAATTAAATCTTGAAAATCATTTGAATCAAATTTCTGTGTTAAATCAACATCATTACTAATCATACTTTTTAAAATTGCTAAATCAAACCACTCAAAATTTTTCTTCCTAATATCAAATGATAATTGATTTTTTGAATTTATCAACCTAATCTCCATATCCTTGAACACAAATATTTTAAAATAGTCACCAAACATATTTGATATAACTTCTTTGTCTAAAATAAATCCATTTATTTTTAATAAGTTTTCTATTTCCAACATTTTAAAATTTGATTATTTCAGTTCCTTTATTATTTAATTTGTAACCAGATTTCATTAAATATTTTAATTCTTTTTCGTAATAACTTCCCGGTTTAACTTTACTAATTGGTGTAGCTAATTTTATTCTGTCTCCTCGTTTTATCATTCGATCTAAAAATTTTAAATTTGCAGCCCATTGTTCTGAAGGTGACATTTTGTTCCAAACATTAGTTGGTATTTGAAATCTTTTAGCATTTAATTTATTTGCTAACTCTACATAATCAGGGTAGTGCCCCAAAACAGTAATATTTTTAGATTTAGTAGAAATGGTACCTATTGAAGCGCCACTTGCTAAACCAGATCCACCTAATTCTGCTTGAATTTTATAAAGTACCTTTAGTTCTTGAATTTTTTCATCTTTTAAAGGCTTCATTATAGCGTCCACTTGGTGAACAGCTTCAGTCATTTTGTTACTCTGTTCAGTTGCCCATGAACTAGCATTTGTTTGTAATTCTAAAATCGCACCAAAATAC
>Ga0315905_10002357_pt1 | contig 19888 bp, 11 predicted proteins | sample LakEriMetagenome_5_FD_203522 | JGI IMG/M metagenome (GOLD analysis project Ga0315905, IMG submission 203522) | Freshwater fungal communities from buoy surface, Lake Erie, Ohio, United States - Buoy 4 MA121 | ecosystem: Environmental > Aquatic > Freshwater > Lake | place: USA: Lake Erie, Ohio... | reverse complement strand
CTAAAGTATATCTTAGATCTTCGTTCCATTGTATTTGTTTCATTGGCTCTAAAACAGATACTAGATCACTTCTTTCAGATTTTATTTTTTTAATCCTCTCATCCATCTGTTTATATTCAGGTGAATCAGGATTGAAATATGTAAGACTAGCATTTAACTCTCCATTCTCAGAGTCTAATTTGTCTATCTTACCTTGCACTTCATTTATAGAGGCTTTAATTTTACCGATGCTTTTTAGATCATTAGCCTTTAAATGGCTAATCCCTAATGCACCAAATACTATAGCATCTGCAATGTTTTGTTTGGTATCACCGCCAAGTGTACCATAATGCTCTTCTATAAAATCTTTGTACTCTTGTTTACCGGTTATATCACTTATAGCCCCTTCTAACATTCCTCCAACCTTACCACCAGCAACACCACCAATACCAGATGATAAACCCGTATTAACAACATTGTTTATCATTCTCCATCTTGGAGGAAGGTTTGATAATCTAAACCTGGTTAAATTACCACCAATATAAAAACCTGCTCCAGACCCAGCTTTTGCATCTAATACACCTTGCATTTTAGCCTCTTCCCATACTATCTTTGTAGTATGATAAACACCTTTTTGCCAAGCGTTACCAGCTTTATATGTATTCCATAATGCTTTTATACTTTTACCAGCATTTGTAAACGCTCCAATGGTACCAGCACCTTCTGTAGCAGCTTCTACAGCCGCAAGTTTTGCAACAACAGGAATTATACCAGTCGTTGTTTGAGATATTACTTCACCTAAATTCTTCTCTAAATGTTTTTTATCTCTATCGTCTAATTTAAGATTGTTTATAGCAGCTACATTACTAACGTTGTCGGCTATTGTTCTATTCGTTTGTATTTTAAACCCTTCATTAGCTTCACCAGTACGGTAGTCTGCAGGTAGAACAGATTTAATTAATTCGTTACCTAATGTTTTAACAAAATTTATACCAGATTGTTTAAAACCTAAATCTATACTCTCTGGCTTAACATTAAAAACATTTAAATAACCAAGTGCGGTTCTATCCGCAACAACACCTTTAGAATATTGCTTCCATGCATTTAAGTCCTCTTCAATATTCTGAGGTTTTTCATTACCTTTAAAACTAAATACTGTAAGATCTTTTTTAGATGCTGTCTCTCTGTCTATTACCTTTCTAGGTATATTCTTAATAATCATTTCACCTTTTTTATTATAGGCTACTTCTGCTCCATTAGCTAATGCAACACGTTTTATTTCAAAAAGGTCTAAAGATGACTCACCGCCATAAGTTATTCCAGGAACAGCTTTTGGTCCACCTTTTATTACAACATTTATTTTCTCTTCGCCGTGCTTTTTTACACCGTACCATTTTTTATTTATATCGATCCAAGCTCTTTGTAATCCCTCTCTTGGTGTACCAGCATATAATGCTAGTGCAGTATGCACTTCAGTAGATATATCAGATACGTTGTCAGAGTTTTTACTAGTTACATTTGACGGCGCTACATGACTAAAGTTCATATTATTCATATAAAACTTTGTGTCTTTACCAAACGCTTCTTTTTGTAACTTTTCAAATTCTTTTTCTTGTGCAAACAAATTTTGTTTCATTTTTGCTTGTGACACAGGATCAACTTTTTTACCAGATAGCACTTGTTGTTCTAATTCGTATAGATTTGTTTTTATAGATTCTATACTATTACCTTTTTGAGCTAATGTTTTTAATTTAGGATCAGTTTGTTCTTTTGCAAATTGTTCACGGAAGTATACGGGTGCATTAGGTAATGTAGCCATGTACATACCAGTTTCATCGTTAAGTTTTTGTTGCTCTTCTTTCGCTAATTTCTGAAGATATTTAGATAGCACTTTATCAGTGTAGCTTTTATCTACACCATATACTTTAACTAATTTTTTTTCATCATATAAGTAATCCTTTATTTTTTGCAAAGCCTCAGGATCTTTAAGGGCTCTATTATATGATTGTGTTACCCCAATACTTTCGTCTACAATATTAGGTAAGTTTTTAGCGAAATAACCCCTTAAAGCTGGTATTCGAGTATTCATTAACTCATCCGCCATGTCGTCATCAGTCAAATCCCCTTCATCATACTTTTTTACGTAGATTTTACTAACCATTGACTTTGGTATACCAGTTGTTTTATACAACTTGCTATCCAAACTGTTTCTATTTAAAAAATCATTTATTTTAGATTTCTCAGTTTGCGTTTGTTGATTTTCAATTGTTTTAACTGGACCTACTAATGTATTAGCCGTTGAGGTATTTGGCAGAATAAAAGAAGTTACTTCACCTGTTTTTTTAGATCTTATTTTTGCGGTGTTTTGCCTTTTAGTAACACCAGGATTCATGATATTGTTTTCCACAACAGTAACCTCATAGTCATCACCAATTCTTTGCTGTAAAGTATTTTTAACTAACTCAGTCGGTTTATCAATTAAGTCGCTATAGTCAACATTATATTTTTTAGGTATAACTACTTTTTCTTTTGGCTTTGGACTAAAAACAGCATTTATTTTTAATGGATCCGATAAATCAATAGTCTTATTGTTAGTTTCGAAAAGCGATGGTTTTTTAGTTGTCTTGTCAAAGACACTAACCGGTTTGGTGCTTACAATTGGCTTTTGTTTTTCTACAATTGGTTTTTGCTTCTCTACAATTGACTTAGGCTTTGGCACCTCTATAATTGGCTTGGGCTTTTCAGTTTCTTGCACAACCTTCTTTGTTTTATTAAATACATCAACTGGTTGTTTTAATTTCATACCCTTTCTTTTAATAAAAGAATCGGCACCTTCTATAGTACCGATTGTTTTAACTAAATCATCATAAGAGTATTCTTTGCCTACTGCATCCTTATATATCTTTGGCATATTTATTTAATTAATATTGTTCAAATTGAGCTTTTAAAGCCTCTACGGATTTTAATTTTGAAACGTCGATTTTTTCTATTACGCCACTGCCTTTTCTTTTTAGCATAGTCGGGTTACCAGCAACACGCTCCCAATTATCTTCAACGCCTTTTAACTTAAATAATTTGTCAATCATAGCTTTACCAGATAATTTCGCCGCTGCACCGTATATATTATCACGTATTACCCTCAATTTTTCAGCCTCAGTTTGCTCCTTTGGTTTATTATCACTTTTACCATATTTTGCAGCGTCTAAGTATTTTTGTCTAGTGTCTTTAGCATCTTGAGTTACATTCGTAATAGCCCCAGAAGCATATGGTTTTGAAAGATTATTGCTATACACCATAGTTGCATAAGCCTTAGTTATCTCAGCCTGCTGCTTATCATATCCTTCTTCAAGTGGTGATAGTAACTTATCATTTGGAGAATGGTGTAACGTATTATAAAATATATCAGCTGAGTTTGCTTTTATATAACTAGTGAAAGTATCATCAGTCATTAATGCGTTAACCGCTTTATCTGGATCTATAACCAAATATCTAAGCTTATCACCACCATTAGTTGTAGTCTCTATGTTCTTCAACATATTCTGTGCTTTGCTCTCTACTATTTTTGAAATATCAGACTCAAATTTAGAGTGATCAACTTTTGCATCGTACTTAAGGAAATCCTTATTAACTATAAAATTGTTAAGAGCAATTGGGGGCTCATCAGATCCATCTTTTTTCAAAACATAAGATCTTGTTTCTGGATCAAAGTGCATCTTTAATACTCCACTAGCATAATCATTAGCAATCTGTCTATTCCTAATATTTTGTGGTGTATTACTAAACTCTCCTTTTTTTTCTAACTCATTATTATATTGCAATGTTGCTTCAAATGTTGACTTAGCTGTATTTAAATTACCTAATGCTTGCTTAAGTTCTGTAGCTTTTTGGTTTTCTTCGATTGAACCCCCAGTCTTTGCTATTGATTGAGCTAAATTACTAAACTCTTTATAGCTATCAATTATAGCAGTACGCCCAGCTTCATCACTCTTATTTATACCAGCTAATGCAGTAGCGTTTTCAGCGCTGTAAGGATTTAATATACTGCCAACCCTTTCGTTATAAGCTATAGCTTCTTTATCTCTTTCTTTTTTTCTATCTTCAATTTCTTTTAGTCTTGCTTGGCCTTCTTTAAAACTAGTTGTAAATGCTTCCGCAAAAGCATTAGGGTTTTGATCTATATATCTTGGATTTTCGTATGACATAATTGTTATCCTCTTGTTTTTATTACTGAACCATCTTTATTCGTTGTAGTAGTAGTTTTTTGTAAACCTGCGGTAGCTAATGTTCCTGCAGCAGAACCTATTCCAGACCACATAGCCGCTTTACCAGCAGCGGCTGCCTGCATTTCGTTCTCAGCCAACCCAGTTATTCTATTCAAATCAGCAGTTTGTCTAGCCTCTTGTGTGCTAAATTTAAATTCTTCACCTTGAGCTTTCTTCGCTTGCACATCTGCCTCTCCTTGTGCTCTTAGCCTATTATTCTCTTCCTCCTGTTTGTCAATATCCATAGAGATAGCCATTTTACTTTCTAATGCCATTTTTGCAATTTGTGTTGCCATAGCGTTACCTCCACCAGATTGTCTCATAGCATCTAATGAATTAGCTAAACTCACGTCAGCTTGCTCTGATTTGAACTCAGCCCCTTTTGTATTGACTGCTAAATTAGCAAATGGATTTGTAATATTTGCATAAGGATTAATTGCTGCTTGTCTATTTTTTGCCATCTCATCTGCTTGCGCTGAAAGAGCGGCTGCTCTTTTCTTTGCTTTACTGGCATCTATCCCACTCTTTACTGCTCCCGCTACCGCTATTCCTGCTGATACTGCTGTTGCTACCCCCATATTATAATATCTTTATTAATTCGTATGATCTTTTTTCATCAACACTATACCCTAATTTTTTATGTGTTTCTATTAAATTTTTATTTTTACCAATTGTAACAACATATTTATAACCAATGTTTTTGAATGTTAATTCTATAACTGTTATAAGAGTCTCTATAGCTTCCTTACGGTCACTTTCTCTGTATTCTGGGTTAGATACTATCCAATCTAAAAATATTGTCTTAGAATTGCTAGTATACACAAAACCAGCCACTATTGGTATTCCATTCTTTTCTATTATTACACCACCCGTACCATTTTCAGGTAGCATGTCTTTTTGCATATTAGGCCATTTCCACCATTTCCACCATGCACATAGGGTATCCCAGTCGGATTCTTTTATTTGTCTAGCTTGTAATTCCATTTAATTTAATAAGATGATTGACTATATCCTGTTGTAACCGTGTACAAATTCTGTTGATCGGTCCCAGTATTCATTAATGTTATTTCAGCGTATATACCTTTAACCCCAGATATATCTGCGCCGAATGACACTTCCTCTTCGTTAACAGGAGTATCATTTTTTATGTAAGCAAAATATTTATTCTCGAGTTTATTAAACCCAACCTTGTAGTTCATATCCTCGAAGGCATCGTAGAAATAACCATTTGATATATTCAATGCTAAATTAGTATAATTGTTTGGCGTAATTTGAATTGCAACATCAGTATCTGTTTTTAATCCTGTCATCCACCAACCATCGGTACCCTCGTAATTTATTGTTTTAAAACTTTTTACTACAGATGGGCTTTCATTAACTATTAATGTTATAGTGGAACTATACTGTAAGTCATAAAAATTATTCCTAATAACACCTTGCGAATGTAACCATAAATCACCGTATTTAAAAGTATAAAATGAATTATTTAAACTACATCCAAATTCAGGTTTATAAGAATATCTACTTGTCCAACCTTTAGCATTCTCGTCAAACGACAATGTTTGTTTAGAATCACTATCGTTTTTGGGTACTATTGAAACTACATAATTATGGTTATGAATATCATACATACCATAAACTAATTTGGAATTTTTTAAATTATCCCTAAAAAAATCGTGCATTCCTGTATCAGAAATCTCAGTTAACCCATCTTGCGACAACCTCATTACAGCTGCTCGTGTTCTATCCACAAAATATTTTTTACCCCCATAGTATACAAAACTCTCGGGATTAACCGTACCATATACACCTTGGTATTCCTGTACTTCACCAATAACATTAGAAGACGCTGTAACACTACGTTGCCCATCTGCACTAAATAAAGCATTTTTGTTTATTAAAGCAACGCTTACTTTATCTTCTTGTATTATTGTTAAATTTGTATCTTCCGAAAATAATTTTTTTATTGGTCCATTTGCAAGTTCTAATGTTTTTACGATGCTATCAGCCATCGAAAACTGATTGCTATTATTTATATTAGTTGTTGAATTTATTACACCAGAATATATCAAAGAATTATGTTTTTCTTCATAATTATATGTATCATCAACTGTATAGGCTTTCACCCCTAAATCAACTTGCGTATCATTAAACCCTCCATTAATTCTAGATTCTTCAATATGCCATTGGTTTGCTACCGTGCTATCTATATTGGATAATATGAACGTATTGTAGAAATCTATAGGTATTGTAACTGCCATGGTTTATTTTTTATATTTATTACTTATATTTTTATATATTAAGCAGGACAAACCCTGCTTTCAACATGTCCATACCCATATCCACTTGCTGTCTCGGCTATAATCCTAAAATATAATGTTTTATTACGATGCTCCGGCTGTATAGGGCCCCCGAGAATACTAAAATTATATAGCCCATAAGAATCTGCAGGCAATGATGATAACCATGTTACTCCCACTTTGTCAGCATACAATGGATTTTCAATTGTACTCCACATTATACCAAGCCCAGTTAAAGGAATACCAGAAGGCACAACTTGGTTACTGATACAGTTAATTAAATAATTTGTAGAACTGATACTAAAAAGCGTCCCGGTAATAACAAATGGCTGATTATCTTTAATGAATCTAACGGAACAACCACTCTGTTTTAATCTATTTTCGCGCGCAAAACCATCAGTCCGAGTGTCTATATACCATGCGTAAGCTCCAGCCCCATTTGCTGTAACGGTATTTGATGTCCAAAAATAAGTTAAAGTTGTCAGAGAAGTAAAAGCCTCGCGGTAATTTATACCAGCTGGTAAAGCCGTAAAACCAGTAGCATTATACGCACTACTATTTGGGCTCGCCCAATGAGCTGTCCCTTTTTCTTTAAGTGTATCCGTTAAATATGAGCCATTTAATTGGCTTATATAAGTTTGTAAAAAATAAAACTCTGCGCTTGACGGTATATGGTAACCAGTTGGAGCAAATTTTTTCCTTGCTGCAATTTCTGTAGGTGTTGGTGTAGACGATTCAGGTGTGGTTATACCCATTACAGCGTACCAATTATATAATTTTCCATATTCCACACCATTTGAAGCTAAATTGCCATAATAGCACCAAGCAGCTTTTTTTAGATTGTAAAATTCTGTGAGATTTTGAACTTCGGTTATAGGAGTACCATCTGTAAAACACGAGATGTCTGCGTTTCTAATTGCCCACGGTACCGCTAGAGGAATAGCTGGATATGTATATGCATCTAATCCGTTTAATATCGGTATAGAAACATTATTATGATCATATATAATACTTTTAGTTCCCGTCATGGCCCCAGATAATCCATTGCAATCTACTGCTTGTATATTTATTTTATATCTAGCATTAGGTATTAGATTTAATAATCGTCCAGATGTACCTAATTTTGAAACATTAAATACTTTTTCTGTGGTACCAGTTGTTGATACAGAATCAAACCAATCAAGGCTAGACTGATTTAATATAGTTGCAGTTGCTGTGGAACCTGCCCAGTTTGGGTATGGGCTGGAACCGGTATAATTAGTTTTATACGCATAGCCATTATCTAAAAATCTTTCAATACTGGTTATTGAATAAACTAAATCGTCCTTAGTAGAACCGACTAGTGCCGAACCGTTGACCGCTGAATTAGTTGTTGTTCCGAGTACTTGAAGATTCTCACTTGAGGCATTACCTTTGTATAAAAATGAATTATTTGTACTTGTATCTATAAAAGATGGATTTGCGTTAATTAAATTAAGTGTTAATCCGGCTTCCGTATCAAAACCTTTACCAAAATAATGTGTTCTTATATCACCCCCTTTTCCTGGGGCAGGATTGGTTGTTGTAACTTTTATTAAAAATTTAAACACTTGACTATCAATATTTGACCCGCTATATCTATATGCCTTACTTAATCGTATTCTATAATATCCGCTTGTATACGATATTGTAAAATAACTTAATGGCGTAGTCAATTCAACTCCAGCTCCGTCATATATTTTATCTATCTCAATATTAGTTAATGCAAAATTTCCTAATTGATATTTTATTTTTAAATCAGGTATAAGACTTGCATTTGCTAAACTTTCAGAAAATGAATTTGAATCGGATGCCCCATCTAATGTAGAAAATTTAAAATCCGATGGGGGTGTCTCAAATTGATCTGCATATTCTCCTGTACCAGGCTCTTGCTGTAATGATAGATCGTAGTTTAAATCCTCAACTAACCCACTAGTTGATGTTTCCCAATATATATCAAGATTAGATATAGTTGGTTTAGTTTCATATATTGTTAATTTAGGAGTTATTAATGCATCTGTTAAAGCAATACCAAACTCTCTGTTTAAATCATATATTTCAGCCTGTAGATGGTTCTTTGTTGATTCATAAACACTTAAATATACTGACGTGCCGCTAGAATACAAAGCATATTCATTAGCTGTACCAACACTTAACACATTTATTGCCTCTTTATTTGTGACTTGCTGCTGTATTGATGGGTTGCCAGATCCAGCTGATATAGTAACTTTAGAATATATTTTTTGTTTACTAACAGTTATACCGGAATCTCTGTTCACATCCATAGATGTTCGGGGCACTTTATTTATATTATCACCATGTAAAGTTAAATAAGATTTACGCCCACCATCTAATGTAGGTTGTACTGAAACTCCTTGCATATTATATACGTTGTAATAGTCTTGCTCAGCTTGCTTAACTACAATCTTATATGAATGCCAACCATTTATGTCTATAACGTATTTAAATAATGAGCTAGCTAATGCTGTTGTATACAATGTATCATTTATAGGTAATTTGCATGTTACAGTAGTAGTATAAGGTCCTGTACCTGATTGCGATAAACTTAATATTTCTGTGTTTTCAGTATATTTACCTCTTAAATAATCGCCAACAATTAATCCATCATTTATACCAATGGTCAATAAAGACGTGGCTGATGTCAATGTCAACACACTGCCTGATACAACTGCTGTAATACAGTTTATTATTTTTACCTTTTTACTATAAGGAGAAGATATAACTGATGAGCTACCAACTAGTGCATTAAAATTTATTGATAACCCTGATCCATTCCATAAGTTTGTATCGCTAGTGTATATAGGCCGTATTGCTGTGGAGTAGTTTAGATATGTTGCATATACAAAAGCATCCTTTGAATTGACCGGTAATATTACGCTTGATTGCCTACCAAAAACATCACTTAGAACTACACCTACGGAGTAAGCTCTCTTTTGCTTTAATGAGTGTTGAGGGTATTTACCACCCGTTGCAACTCCTGCGCTATCTATTAGAGTTGTACCAGCAATATCATCCGGCTTTTGTTTTACACTAACTGAATAATTTATTTGTGGTAATTTTTTATTTTGTACATAATTACCATAAACTACTCGGCTACCTACTATTTCTTGGGCATAAGCCTTAACAGGAACATTATCGTAAACTCTTGTATATTGATCTTCAGGTAGTGTTTTATATGGCTTATTACCACCGTACGTATAAACAAATGTTGAGGTTGGTATACCAAATGATACTGATGTTGTATAAGTGGTAGCAAACTCAGGTCTTGTGAAGTCTACGTAATCTACCACCTTTATCGCCGTAGAGTCGGAACTCTTTAACAGTATCTCTATGCCATTGATATGATAATATTTAGGCATATCTAATGAAGGCATTGGTATATTTATTGTTACAGAACTAATGTCATTTATCATTGAGGACACTAACGCAGTGTGTATAATCTTTGTATTAGCAGCTGCATCTAATTTACCATTATCTCTTGGCACAAATAATATCTGAGTGAATGGTGCTATAATTGAATACTCATTATCTTTAAATTTATATCTATAAGATAATCTTACAAATTTGTCTAATAGATAGTCGTTAACCCCGTTTAATACGCTATCATCTCTTTTGTATAAGTTTGTTACTTTTGGGGCTAAATATGGAGCATATCTACTAATAGATAATTGCTCTTCTCTCGTATAAGATCTTTCATTAGACAATATAGCTTCCACATTTATTCTTCTAGGCTGATTAAAGCCATCAGTCCAAAACAATAAATTTTCTACTAAATTAACACCTGTAATTAAATGGTTTTTGCTGAAATTTAAAAAGTGCCCCTCCACTAATATTGTCGGTTGTGTTTGCTCACCCTCGTTGTGCATTAATATAGCACATTTGGAACCTTGGTAAGGAGCTTTTGGTATAGAAGGAGTATCAGTAAAGTTTGTCACAAACCAAAATATACGGTTATTTCTTTCATCAGATAACACACCTATGGTTATAACCTGATCATCTCCACCATATATTTTGTTTAAATACGCTAAACTATTACCTAATATATTTTCAACTGTACCAACATTAGAACCTTCTGATCTTGAAGTATTTAAATTTAGTGCATCTCTATATTCTCCTTCAGGAACAAGTCTATTATCCATATCCTTGTTCATTTTGGATTTAAGAAAATTATTCTTAGATTCCGCCATTATTTGCTAGTGTTTTATTTGTTTAGATTTACCTCTCATTACTTGAGTTAGTTCTTCCATCTTAAGATTAGATAACCTTATTTTAGCATTACGTTTTGCGCTTATGCTACTCTTTTTAAATCGCTGAACTATATATTCCGGCACATTAAGTTTTGATGCTAATATAGAATAAGCAATATGCATATACAATGCTTCTTCAGCCATTTTATTAATACGCATTTCAAAATCTGTACCTAAACTATCAGACAGATATTTTAGTATAATTATTTTACCAGCTAATTCACTACTGAATGAAAAGTTACCTTCTCTTTCATTTATTGTGAAGCAACCATTTAAATGTGATGACTCAGGAGTTAAACCATACCTTGTGGTTGTGTAATAATTATAAGTACCGTAATTATCGTAATTTGTTAATCCCTCTATTTTGGTTGTGCCCCATCGTTCTTCTGTTATTGATGTTGACGTTATAACGTTACCAAATTCGTCATAGATGTAATCACCATCGTAGTTATCATCTTTATCATTTGTTTGCAATATAGACTGCACAGGATTGCTTGTTAATCTTGTGGGTAGTATAACACGTTCTATCCCCATATCGTCAACGTAAGTTAGCTTAACGTAGTTAACATAGTCTTTCGGGAAAGGTATAGACATACTAAGTGGCACCTCTATTTCTTGAGATTTAACTGTCTTCAGTATATCGTAACTAAATTCTTGCAATCCGCGCTTAGCGTGAAATACAACATCTGTTCTTTTTATATGATCTATTATTTTACCATCACCAACATAACCTATCATAAAATTATTTACGATGTCTTCAAGTGATATGTACTGGTAATTGCCAAGATTATTATTTTCATAATACTCCTCATCAGTCATATTTATCAATCCCTCAACTTGTGTGTATGTAAAAACACCTACTGATTGCGCTTGTGTAATAGTATATCCACCAGTAACAACAGTACTCTTCACAACTTTTATATAACCCGTATTACCCTCTGCAATGGTAGCTTCTATTGTCGAAGAATCAATGTACTTAACAGTAGACGCTTCTATACCTTGAAAAAATACAGACAAATCACCATCATCAAAGTTAGTACCCTTTATAGTAATAACTGTACCGATCGGTCCTGTAGTTGGAGAAAAACTAGTTATTGTTGGTGCTGCCATATTTATTGATTTTCTGTTGTTGTTTTATTAGCTCTTTCAGCTGTAGCTACGTTCACTATATCCGCATCTTTTATAGCTACACCAGCATATTGTAATATATTGATTATTAAAGTTGTCTCGTCAGAAGGGTGTATTTCAAAATCAACAGACGTTGAAGGATTGTACTGATAATTACCAGTTACCCCAGCGACATTATAACCCCATTTAGGATCTAATGGTTTTCTTATATAATCAATATTAATTGAACTAACCGTATTTGGATACACATTTATGTTCTCACCAATTCTGCAATATATTGGGTAATTAGTGGTAGGTTTAGTCAGTTTTGATTTAACTAAAGTGTCTATCTCAGATTTACTTGCTTCTAATATTGAATTATTATCTATTGTACTTAAACCAACTATTTTATATATAGGAGAAACACTTGCTATTTCAGGTCTAGTCTGACTCCAAACAGTTAATGGTAATACTATATCAGTGGTTGGTACAGTTAATGTCCTATTAGTATATGTAGTAGATATTGGAACGTCAACGAATGTTGTAGTAAATGGAGAACCAACTATTAGTAATTCTGAATTAAACCCCTTATTAGGAGCTACCTCACCAACTATAAATTTGTATTCATAATCTCCATGCGGTATGCTTATAGTTTTTTCTAATATATCCGTAGAACCGCTACTTAATATCATTTTACTAGCTGCAACACCAGCCCATGAATTAAATGTACCAGCTACACCGTAACCATACGTGCCATTTTCAATAAATTCTAATACTGAGTTTGTACCAGTAGCTAATACAGGCAATAGATCTTCTTTAGTAGGCTTTTTTAATTTAAATGTAACGTTTGAATAACCCGCTTGTGTTCTATCTATAATGGAAGGTAATTGTACAACACCTGGTCCAGAAGAATCCCTTGTTGATTTATATACTGGTAGGTTTATTCTTGTAGAAAATAAATCTATTTTTTCTTTTATAAATTTAGGAGTATTCGCATACTCATCATTTATTTTAAATGATTTATTATTATTTAATGATCTATTGTATTCATAAAAAGTATTTTCAAAAATATCAAGTTGTACTTGCCTAGCTATTTTATTAAATTGATCAGGAGTTAAATATCCCCTTTGTTCTTTATTTATAATAGACAGAACTGATCTATATACTTTATTTACATTTATCATCTTTATATTTTTTAATGTAGATTGAGGCTCCAGAACAGAGCCTCAACATACATAAGTTTATTATAATCCTATTTTCTTCTCAATAGATTTGTATATTTCTATACCTTCATCAGTTTTAAAGAATGCTGCCATTGCAGAATATGGATTTTCGTCAAATGGTACTGTCATTATTTTTTTACCATTAGCGCCCCACTTAAATGTTCTTTGATCTTCATCTAATTTAATCACGCCTAATTCCCTAGCTTTAATAGCAAAATTTCTAAGTGTTACATTTTCATCTGCAATCAAATCCAGGAATAAAGCTGGTTGGTTTTTAGCGAACAATAATACGTCCCTTCTAATTTCTGAAGAACTCATTTTAGACACTTCAGATCCTTGCTCAACTCTTAGTACGGCTTCGGCATGGGTAACGTCCATCTCAATTGCGATATTCATTGCTTTTGCCTCTAACATTAAATCTTCAATGTCGTCTTTAGCAATTGTTACAGCATCAAATTCAAACCACGTTATACCAACCTGTGGGTGATATAAACTCATTAATTGCTGTAATGCTGGTTTTGTTTTTGGTACATGCAGTACACCATCTTCAAAAACAATATGTGCCAATGTTACTGGCCCAACTTGTTCATCTACAAACGGTGATTTTTGGTTTGTGGCATATCTTAATTCTCTACTATAACCTTTCTCTTCATCAAACCACATTAGTGGGTATGTTGTAGTATGCCGGCTAGCTATAGTGTATGTTAATGGTGAAATATCACCTGCTAAAAAATATGTTCTATCTTTTACTTCCCAATCTGTTTTTTTTGTTTCTTTCATGATATAATTTTATTAAATAATTTTTATTAAAGTAATAATAACCGGCCAAATTAATGACCGGTTAAAATCACTATTATTATTGTTATGCTGTTTGTGTAGCAGCTTTAAACAATACGAAGTTGTTAGCTCCTTGTACAATTAAACATCTTTCTGACAAGAAGTTTACTTGCATTTTATCTAAAGTTGAGTTAGACGCCCCACCTACAGATCCAGTGATCCAAGATTTCATTTTTCTATCATCAGCTTCAGAAGATCGGTATCGTACGTGCAAGAATGGACGTTTGATATTTTTGCCTAAAGATTGATCGTAAACTGTTGAAGTACCAGCAGGAACTAAAACCCCAGTAATATCTCCAGATAATCCACGGGCCCCGGCATCGTTAAGGTATTTCCAATCTGTTTTGTAGAAATCGTAAGATCCTCTACGGAAACCAGAAAAACCAAGGTTTAACGCCATATCTTCTGCGTTGTCAAATACCCCATAAGAAGTACCACCAACCGCATTTACAGTAACAGCAGCAAGCATATTATCGAAATTTAAAGACATTGATCGGTTTAAGAACAACATGTTTTCCTCAATAGCACCTTGCTTATCAAGATTTTTTAATATCTCGTCAAAATCTTCAAGAGACGATCTGTTAGCACCAGCATTAGAAAGTGTGGATTCTCCGGAAGCAAAGTTTTGATAAACGTTACCTCTAGTTTCGATAGCAGAAAACATACCTTGAGTACCTTTTAATGAGAACGCAGAAGAAGTAGCTGTATTAAATGCAGTGGTTGCATTGCTAGAAGAAAGCTCACCTTCCATTAATGACATTTCAAGATAATCTTCAAAACGCAATCTAGCTTCATGCTCAGACTTCAAATACCAAAGGTATCCGCTGGCACCGTTTTCAGTAGTAACCTCAACCCAACCAATTTGAGATGCGTCAGATCCTGAAATAGAATACTGATCTCTTAAAATAATTGGTGAGTTAGAAAACTGTTGGAAACCTGCTTCAACAGATCCGTAAGTAGAAGGAATATCACTACCTTTACCCCACTCAGAACCATATACAAACACATTCAACACAGCGGTTGTTGAATGAGTAGCAGGTAAAATAACTGAGAAGTTAGTATTTTTGTAAGGTTGAACAGTGATAGAGTCAGGTGCAATTCCAGTAACAATAGCTTTTTCAGAAAGAATACCAGTAGATATTACAACAGTTTGGTATAGTCTAATTGAGTGACCTGTAATATTGATTGTTTTCTCAGTAGCAGCGTTAGAGTTAAAAGCAACACCTTTATAAGCTAAGTGCAAACGGCCTTGTTCTGACCAGATAATTTGATCTGATTGGCTTGGCTCTTCAGCTCCAACCATTCTTAAGAAAGAAGAAACAGAACGGTTACCATATCTTTCAACCTCTTGCTCGTAAACGTCTGGTAAGAATTGTTTTGCGAATGTTCCACCACCTGTTGCATTATCAAATGTCAAGTAGTTACCAGCGAATAATGTTTTTGTAGGCGCAGGAGTTAATGAAAAGCTTCCTTGCAAACCTAAACTAGAATTATATAATCCCATAATTTTTAATTTTTAAATTGTTATCTATTAATTTTTATTTTCAATCTAGAATTATCAGCTGTCTCCAGTGATCTCACTTTGATGCCATTGCTACTGATTCCATCATTTTGATGTACTCCTCTTGGGTTCATGTCAATGTTTTTAGATTTGGCCGTCACCTCTCTAATAGCATCTGCTTTACCTTGTTCGTAAAAATGGCTGGCCAAAGTATCTGCATTCTTGGCAGCAAAAAGTGCTTTGTGATAACCTCTAGCATCTTTAATAGCATTGTTATCGCCTAGGAACTCCTTGACAAAATTGCTAATATCGCTTTGGTAATCCATAACCGCTTTCGGGTTCTTTACATTGTAACTGAACTTTTGGTCTCCAACATTAAATTCAAAACCTTTGAAATTTTCAAAGACCTTTTTAGTCTCGTTGTTGAAATGTAAAGCGTTTTTGCGGTTATTTTCTTCTGCAACTTTTGTATTTTCTTTATAAGTATTATAAAAATCTATTGCCTCTTTTTGCTCAGTTGATAATTTGGCATTTGATTTTATCTCTTTATAATACTCTTTTTTTATATCTTCTAAATACTTCCTTGCTTTTGATAATTCTTCTTTAGCAAGTAATTTCTTTTTTCTTATATCTTTTGGATCGTCATAGTCTTCATCATATGAAAAACTATCCTCAATCAAAAAATCTATTTCTTCGTTATCCAAATGAGGTTTTGTTTTTTTATAGTATTCCTTTAATAAAACATCCTCACTTGTATTAGAATAATCCGAATTTAATCTAACATAATCCTCTACCGTACCATTTGTATCTTTTAAAAACCTAATAAGGTCTTTAACGTTTTCTGGTTGATCGTCATCTTCTTCAACTGTACTACTATCTGCCGGTACTGATGCGTCATCATCTAATCCATAGCCTGCGTAAACATCATCTGTATCTAATACAGGAGCATCTACTACTTCATCTACAACAATTGTATCCTCTACGGACTCATTAGGCTGCGCTGGTTGATCAATAATTGGTTTAGTATCTTCTAGTACAGGAGCTTCATTATAGTCTCTTAAATCGACTTTATACACCTCTGGCTCTAAAGCTTTTCTACTTTGTCTCTGAGGTTTTTTCACTGGCGGTTCATCAACCACTGGTGTATCAACATTAACTGTTTCATTTTGTGTAGATAAATCTACTTTTACTGTATCAGCAACACTATTTTCTAATGGTTGTGATAAGTCTACTTTTACTGTGTCTGACATGATTAAATATTATATAATTAGTTATTATTTTATTTTGGCTCAAATTGTCCTAATCCAAAACCATTCATTGTGTCCATACCTGCGGATTCAAATCCCATTGGCGGCATGTTCTGTTGCGCGTTATCGTTTGGCTCTTCAGGTTCCACCATTGGGTTATCGTCCATTGTGTCATCCTCCATATCCATATCGTCTTCAAAATCCTGAGGACCTGTGCCACCATTTCTTTGCTCAATCAATTTTGATTGTTGCGAAGCTTGTATTTTTGTTCTATCGTCTTTTCTATCTTCTTTGTATTTATCCTTAGAATTTAATATATCAAGCTCCATTTTCTTTAATTTCATATTCAAATCAAATTCAAATTGCATAAGCTCTTTCTTCATTGAAGCTTCACGCTCTAATCGTTTTATATCAAACTCAGCTTGAGATTTGTTTATAGTTACTTTTGATTCGGTTATAGCGTTTTGTTTCATCATCTCTGATTGAGTTGCAACCTGAGAAGCCTGAGCGTTAGCTTGTGCTTGAGCTTGTGCTTGTGCTTCACTTTGTTTTCTATCTGACTCTAATTTCTTAACTCTCCTTACTTTTAATAATTGATTAGCTAATTTTATATTACGTATTTCGCGTAAGTCAATAGCATCTTCTAAATATATCTGTCCAGCTTGTAATGATATTTGTATATTGTTTTCTAGTTTTTGTTTTTCCTCTTCGTCAGGGGCTAACTCTAAATATATACCAAAATCATGCATGTGCAAATCCATTATATCATCCAAGATACCTACATTCATTCTACCTAAGGTATTTATAAATGATTCACGTGTCGGTGAAAATTCTAATACGTCAGATATTCTTAATGCTATACACTCTGCGCTTTTTAACGTTAAGTACGTACTTGCTTGCAATATATGTCTTGTAGCCGTGTTTGAATTAGCAGCAGCCATTTTTTGCAAACCAACGAGTGAATCTTTATCTGGCATTGATCCGTCTCTTGCCTCATTCAAACCTGTCACATCACGTATCATTTGTATGTAATAGTTATAAGTTGTAATAAGGCTTTGTATTTTTGTACCTCCACCATTAGAACTTAATTCTGTTATAGGCATTTTACCATGATTCAAATCTCCATCCTGAGTCATAGATCTACCTACAACGGAACCAGTTTGGAAATACATGTTTAATGCTTCTGCAGGATTATAGTTAGTACCATTACCCAAATCAATCTCCATTAAACCATCAGCATCCATATAGATACCATCTGGTACTATTCTGGATAGCACTTGTTGTAATTTTAAATGCGTTAGTTGAACCATATCTGCAAAAGATGTCATTCTACCAACCAATGATTCTATTTTACCTTTATAAATTCTTGGTGCAACAATGTTATAACTTAGCTCTACTTTATTAGTATCCGCCTTTGGTCTAACCATATTTGTAGCTAACCTCCATTCTAGCATTTTCTTTTGCCCAACTATCTTTGCTCCTGTATATAAAACTTCAATAGTCCTAGATACTTTTTCAAATAAATCATTCTCACCTTGTGGGTTAAAGCTATCGCTCTTCTCTAAAGCTTTTTCACCACCAGCATTTGTTTTCTTTATTTTATAAACTTGGTCACTGAACGTTTTATATTCAAAATAAAGTATAGATACACAATTTGCATCCAAAGAATTGTCCGGCGTATATTCATTTTTATATCTTGTATTAGATCCTCCGGTATATTTAGATATTTCTTCTAAATCTTGTAATGTTAAATCCGGGAATTGTTTTTTTAGTTCATTAATTGGTACCGACTTTACTTCACCAACATAATATATATCTTCAAAATAAGGTGATTCTGTATAAGAATAAACAAGATCAACAGGATCAACATATCTTAATGTTATACCTTCAGCTTTGTTAAATGAATTTTTTACCGCTGCAATACCTATTACTGTTAAATCATAGTCAAGTCTTCTTTTTATTAACTCGTACTTATTTTTCTCCATCACATTGTTTATCGCCTCTTCTTGTGCTATTTCTATAGACTGTTTGTAAGACAATTGCATGTGTAAGTTTAATTCATCTTCGTTGTCTGGTATATCTTCCTCTTTATTTGCCGATGGACTAAAGCCCATAGATTCCTTAACCATCTTAGCAAACTCCTTACCGTACATATCAGTACGTAATGATTCCATATATTTACTTCTTTTTGCTGTAGAAGATGGATCCTGAGAATATGCAGTTAGTGTATAAGGTCTATTAGACATACCATTAACTACTATGTCAACGAACTTTGGTATTATAGGTACTGGTTTCCAATCTAAATTTAAATAAGATGTATCACCATTAATTGCTAATTCATCTTTGTATTTCTTTATTGACTGTTCCCCCCTAGCGTATAATCTTAATTTATGGAAGTTATCCCTATTAGCATAAAATCTATTCGCTCCAGAGTCTTTTTTAAACCACTCCTGCTCTATAGCTTGCCCAACCATCAGCCCGTATTCTAATGAGCTTTTTTCCTCGTTTGTTGCTATTTGACTTGGAAACGAACTTTTATAAACTGTTTCAATCATGTTCTAATTATTTGTGAGGAGTATCCTTTGTTATCATATTTCTTTATACCAAGATTAATCCTATTAACTACTCTGTCTTTTGTTGGCTTGTATAGATTTCTATTACACCCCATTAAAGCAAATCCTGAACTAATAGAAGCATCATGTTTTGTTCTATTATTTATATCAAATTTTGCCCAGTCTTCTAATGTTCTCTGGAAATACATATCACCCATATGCCCATTATTAAACCCCACATATTTGTCTATGTAAGACTCAATCGCTGCGGCGTGTGCTTGTCTAATATCCTCAGACGTATTCGGTATACCACCAATTTCTTTTTCAGTTGCCGATAATGTATTCCAAACTCTATCAGGTCTATTCATTGAGAAGGCTCTATAACCATGTCTCTTTAAATAATACAATAACCTAGGTTTATTATTTTCTGCTAATATAGGCATACCATAAAAATGGATTGCCATTAGTACATCTTCAAAAAATATATCAGCTGTTTGAGGTCTAGCTATATATTCTAAGAACATACGATTTGCTGGTACTTCTTCCATTGAAAACTTAGTTACCCCAGTTAAAGCACCTTTAGATCCTTTACCA
>Ga0315905_10002356_pt1 | contig 19894 bp, 15 predicted proteins | sample LakEriMetagenome_5_FD_203522 | JGI IMG/M metagenome (GOLD analysis project Ga0315905, IMG submission 203522) | Freshwater fungal communities from buoy surface, Lake Erie, Ohio, United States - Buoy 4 MA121 | ecosystem: Environmental > Aquatic > Freshwater > Lake | place: USA: Lake Erie, Ohio... | reverse complement strand
GGCCTTTGTAATTGTACGACGCATCCACATATCCAAACGAGTCGCCCAATTGCCAGCCCGAATAATTGAGCCAGTTGCGCATATCTACATTACGCCAAGACTGATTGTTAGTGGTTATGCTCACGGATGAAGATGCGTTCGTCGTATAATTGTATAAAGCACTCACTTCTTCGTCGGTTATCACGCGATTATAAAGACGGAACTCATCCATGTATCCATTGACAAAGGCCGTATCGACATAACCCAAGAAATTAGCATTATAGGTTCTGCGATGATTGAACTGACAATTCATACTTGTATCCAAGATTTTCGAAGCATTGATATAAAGAAGGAGCGAAGACCCGCTTACAACCATGCTGACATGGGTCCAATTGGCAGTATCTACACTGGACTTCAACACACTTGGTGTAAAAGTCTGAGCGGATGCGTCTTGGACTGCAATCGTGATTCTAAAATAATTATAAGTCGCATCTGAATTATTCATTGTGAGTTTCACTGAGTTATTTGCTTGGTCATTCAATGTGAAAAGACCCTGGTATTCAGCTTGATTGTCGCCGCTATTCTGTTTAATCCAGAAGGAAGTGGTGAATGCCGGCGCACCAAAGTTGATAGAAGGTAAATAAACGTATTTCAAGTTGGCGGCAGTGCCAAACTGGATGCATCCGTATCCAATCAATTGATTGCTGGTGTCAATGGTGGGGTAATTTACCAACGAAGAATTTGCGACAGAGGATTCTTGCGCCTTGTTCAAAACAACCTTGTCCAATACATTGTAGGAGTCAAATGTGTGGTAAATTATCATCTTGTAATCATTTGCAATATTCTTGGTGCTCTGAACAAACGTCTCAGTATAATTCTGGGTTTTTCCAGCGTAGAAAGAAGTTTCGTCGTAGAAAGGCGTGGTATTGACCGTGGAAATCTGGTCAATAGGAAAGCTACCAGTAATATTCATGTTGTTTTCACCGATGTATTCACCCGAAGAGACATCGTAAGTTCCGAGTGCGGAGTTCCAATAAGTCTCTGCAGTTTTATCAAATGCCTTGTAAGCATAATTGGTGGAATTTGTGGATGATGCACTCACATTAAAATAATATCCATCTTGATTTCCGGAGAAATCGTTTAACAAAGGATAATAAATATTGGAGCGACTTGGGCCGAAGAAATTGGGGTCAAATCCTCGCTGACCCTCACCGGTAGGTCCAGTTCCATCAAGATTATCTATACCTCTTGGTCCCATAGGGCCCAAAAGACCGGTATCACCGACTGAAGCGGTGGGTCCCGTATATCCTGTATCGCCGGTGTTACCAGTCGTTCCTGTGGTGCCGGTTCTACCAGTTGCACCAGTTTGACCAGTGTAACCGGTGTTTCCAGTGTCGCCGGTTGTTCCGGTTTGACCGGTGCGACCTGTGCGACCTGTTTGACCAGTGGCGCCAGTAAAACTTGGTATTCCAACAGGGCCTCTTGGTCCGCGTGCTCCGGTAGAACCAGTTCTTCCGGTATTTCCGGTATCGCCAGTATCGCCGGTTGTTCCTCTTGTTCCCGTAGAACCAGTGGGGCCAGTTCTGGTTGAACCCGTATTACCAGTATCGCCGGTATCACCGGTTGTTCCTCTTTGTCCAGTGGTTCCAGTTCGACCAGTTCTTCCAGTATCGCCGGTGTTTCCAGTATCTCCAGTTGTACCAGTTTGTCCGGTTCTGCCTGTTTGGCCGGTTCGGCCGGTATCGCCGGTGTTGCCAGTGTCGCCGCGCACACCTTGCGCACCGCGGGGTCCGATAGCACCGGTTGTGCCGGTGTTGCCAGTATCACCAGTTTGGCCGGTTGGACCGGTTGTTCCTGTTCGTCCCGGCGCTGATGGACCTTGAGGACCGGTTGCACCAGTATCTCCAGTATCGCCTGTTTGACCTGTTCTGCCGGTTGTTCCTGTTCGACCAGTGGCACCCTGCGAACCCGCATCACCCTGGGGTCCAGTTTGTCCGGTTGTGCCAGTTCTTCCGGTTCGACCGGTTGTACCAGTGTCGCCAGTGTCGCCCATAGAACCAGTTGTACCAGTTTGGCCGGTTCTACCAAATCTACCAGTGGGTCCTTGAGAACCAGTTGCACCGGTTGAACCGGTGCGACCCGTCAAACCAGGACGTCCCTGCGCACCCGTATTACCAGTATCACCAGTATCACCTGTTGTGCCAATTTGACCTGTTTGACCTGTTCTGCCGGTTCTGCCAGTGGAACCAGTGTTACCAGTATCTCCGGTTGTGCCTCCATAACCCTGAGGTCCTTGAGCACCCGTTGTGCCGGTAGCACCTTGAAATCCGGTCTCACCTTGGTCTCCTTGAGCACCAGATTGTCCCTTTGGACCTGTTGCACCTGTTGCACCAGTGTCGCCTGTTTCACCTTGGAATCCGCGGTCTCCGTCATAACCTTGAGGTCCTGTTCTACCAGTTGCACCAGTGTCGCCTGTATCACCTCTGGAACCTGTTGAGCCCCTTAAACCAGTGGTTCCTTTCGACCCTTGAGAACCGGTGTTTCCAGTGTCTCCAGTATCACCTCTGGAACCTGTTTGGCCGGTAGAACCTGTTTTTCCTTGTGTTCCTGTGTCACCAGTATCACCTCTGGAACCGGTGTCACCGCGAGAACCAGTGGTTCCTGTATTGCCTTGCGTGCCAGTTGCACCCGTATCACCTCTGGAACCTGTATTACCGCGAGAACCAGTGGAACCTGTATTACCTTGCGAACCAGTATCGCCTGTATCGCCCTGCGAACCGCGAGAACCAGTGGAACCTTTTGTTCCGGTATTGCCCTGAGAACCAGTGTCGCCAGTGTTGCCGGTATCACCTCTAGAACCAGCGATACCAGTGGAACCCGTTTTTCCGTCGGTGCCGGTTGAACCAGTATCACCTCTGGAACCAGTGTCGCCTCTTGAACCAGTAGTTCCAGTATTACCTTGGGTTCCAGTATCGCCCTGCGAACCGCGAGAACCCGTATCACCTCTGGAACCGGTGGAACCTGTCTTGCCAGTTGCACCAGTGTCTCCAGTATCACCGCGAGAACCGGTAGAACCCGTTTTTCCGGTTGCACCAGTTGCACCACTTGGGCCCATTATTCCGGTATCACCGCGAGAACCAGTGGAACCTTTGGAACCAGTTGAACCTGTTTTGCCGGTGGCACCAGTATCACCGGTGTCACCAGTGTTGCCGGTATCGCCCCGAGAACCTTGATTTCCTCTATTTCCCATATGACCAGTGGCTCCGGTATCACCCGTGTCGCCTCTAGAACCAGTTGAGCCTTTGGTACCAGTGGCACCCTGCGAACCGGTGTCTCCTTGCGAACCTGTGTCGCCTCTAGAACCAGTGGAACCTTTTGTTCCGGTATTGCCGTCAGAACCAGTGTCGCCCTGCGAACCAATACTTCCTTGAGAACCGGTCGCGCCTTGAGAACCAGTAGAACCAGTTTTTCCAGTATTGCCATCAGAACCAGTTTGGCCTTGAGAACCTTTGGAACCAGCATTACCTTTGGAACCAGTTATGCCGGTATCACCCTGCGAACCAATTGAGCCAGTTGAACCTTTGGAGCCGGTAGAACCAGTATTGGCGTCGGAACCGGTGTCGCCCTGCGAACCAATGCATCCAGTGGGGCCTTGCGAACCGCGATTACCGGTAGCACCCGTTGTGCCAGTGGAACCAGTGTCGCCAGTATTACCGCGAGAACCAGTGGAACCTTTGGAACCTGCATTTCCAGTGGAACCAGTATCTCCTTGAGAACCAGTGTTGCCGGTATCAGCCCGATATCCGAATGGACCCAGCGGACCTTGAGGACCGGTATCTCCCTGCGAACCTTGCGAACCTGTGGGACCGGTGTTTCCTATAGAACCCGTTTTGCCGGTAGAACCAGTGGAACCAGTATCACCTTTGGAACCAGTGGAACCAGTGCTTCCGGTATGTCCAAAAGAACCGGATGCACCTTTTAAACCGGTATTGCCGGTATCGCCTCTTGACCCGGTGGAACCGGTGGAACCAGTCGCGCCTTGCGAACCAGTTATGCCGGTATCACCCTGCGAACCGCGGTTGCCTGTTGCACCAGTTGAGCCTTGTGCGCCGGTTGTGCCGGTATTACCAGTGTTGCCGGTGTCGCCGGTTTCTCCAGGACTGCCTTGTGCGCCGGTTGCACCGGTGGTACCCGTATTACCAGTGTCGCCAGTGTATCCATTCGAACCAGTGGAACCGGTTCTTCCGGTTTGGCCTTTCGAACCAGTGGTGCCAGTGGAACCAGTATTGCCTCTAGTTCCGGTTTGACCGGTTTGACCCGTATTTCCAAAAAGACCTTTTGCACCAGTTGCGCCGGTGTTGCCGGTGTCACCAGTTGGACCAGTATCACCAGTATCACCTTGCAAAGCTCTTGCGCCGGTTGCACCTCTTGCACCTGTTGAACCTGTATTACCTCTGGAACCAGTTGTGCCTCTGGAACCAGTTTTACCAGTAGTACCGGTTGAGCCGGTGTCTCCGCGGATTCCAGTTTGGCCGGTTGCACCTGTTTTGCCGGTTGCACCGAGATTTCCATCTGGGCCGGTTGTGCCCAAAATACCGTCTTTTCCTGCGGGACCCGTTGTGCCGGTTGAACCGGTGGAGCCAGTTGAGCCTTGGTATCCGTCAGAACCAGTTGTGCCAGTGTATCCGGTGGTTCCCAAAATACCGTCTTTTCCGTCGGGACCAACGATTCCGGTGATTCCGGTATCACCAGTGAAACCAGTAGAACCGGTTTGACCAGTTGTACCTGTTTGACCAGTGGTTCCCAATATACCGTCCATGCCGTCAGAACCCAATGCACCAGTTGCACCAGTTGCACCAGTTGTACCCATGGAACCCGTGGAACCGGTGGAACCGGTTTGACCCGTGGTTCCTATTTCACCTGTAGTGCCAGTTTCACCTTGAGAACCGGTGGAACCAGTGGAACCAGTTTGACCTGTGGTTCCTATTTCACCTGTGCTACCGGTTGAGCCTTGAGAACCAGTAGAACCAGTGGAACCTGTTTGACCTGTGGTGCCTGTGCTGCCGGTTGAACCCTGAGAACCGGTTGCGCCAGTGGAACCTGTTTGGCCAGTGGAACCAGTAGAACCTGTTTGGCCAGTAGAACCCTGAGAACCCTGAGAACCTGTGGAACCTGTTTGGCCAGTGGAACCTGTTTGACCTGTTGTGCCGGTGCTTCCAGTTGAGCCCTGCGAACCCTGCGAACCAGTAGAACCTGTGGAACCAGTGGTTCCAGTTTGACCTGTAGTGCCGGTTGCACCCATATCTCCTTGAGAACCGGTGGAACCAGTTGTACCAGTGGAGCCAGTTGAACCGGTTTCGCCGGTTGAACCTTGAGAACCTTGAGAACCAGTGGAACCAGTAGAACCGGTAGAACCCGTGGAACCGGTTTCGCCTGTTGAACCTTGAGAACCTTGCGAACCAGTGGAACCTGTTGTACCGGTGGAACCTGTGGAACCGGTTTCGCCGGTTGAACCCATGGAACCTTGCGAACCTTGCGAACCAGTGGCACCTGTGGAACCCGTGGTACCAGTCGAACCAGTTAAACCGACATATCCTTGAGAACCAGTTGAACCAGTTGCGCCGGTATCACCCGTGAAACCTGTGGAACCAGTTGAACCTTGGTTACCTGTTTGGCCGTCTGCTCCGGTTGCACCGGATGAACCATATGAACCAGTGTTGCCGGTTGAACCCTGAGAACCGGTTGCGCCGGTTGAGCCTGTTGTGCCTGTGCTGCCTGTTGTGCCTGTGCTGCCTGTGCTGCCTGTGCTGCCAGTTGAGCCGGTTTGGCCCGTTGCGCCAGTGTCACCAGTTGAACCAGTGTCACCGGTGGAGCCTTGGTAACCAGTGTCACCGGTGAAACCAGTTGAACCTGTGTCACCAGTTGAACCTGTGGAACCAGTGGAGCCTTGGTATCCAGTTGCGCCAGTTGAACCTGTGGAACCGGTGTCACCAGTTGAGCCCGTATCTCCTTGCGAACCAGTGGAACCAGTTCGGCCGGTTTGACCGATAGAACCTTCTTGTCCGGTTGAGCCAGTTTGGCCAGTTTGGCCTTGATAACCAGTAGAACCTGTCGAACCCGTTGCACCGGTGGAACCCGTTGCACCAGTTGTGCCGGTTTGGCCTTGGTATCCAGTGTCTCCAGTTGCACCAGTGGTGCCTGTAGTGCCGGTTTGACCAGTGGTACCGGTTGCGCCTTGAGAACCTGTATTGCCGGTGCTTCCTGTGCTGCCCGTACTGCCGGTGCTGCCGGTACTGCCTGTGCTGCCGGTTGAACCAGTATCACCTGTTGCACCAGTGCTGCCGGTACTGCCTGTGCTGCCGGTGGAACCAGTGGTACCGGTTTGGCCGGTGTTTCCAGTGTCACCAGTGCTGCCTGTGCTGCCGGTTTTACCGGTTGCACCAGTTGTGCCGGTTGCGCCAGTATCACCCATATCACCCCAAGAACCTCTTGGTCCAGTTGTGCCGGTTGTGCCGGTTGTACCAGTTTGGCCGGTTTTGCCAGTTTCTCCTCGAGAACCAGTTGGTCCAGTTTGGCCGGTTTGGCCGGTTCTGCCGGTTTGACCAGTTTCTCCGCGGTCGCCTTGAGACCCAGTTGCACCCATATTACCGGTGGCACCCGTTGCACCAGTTGTACCAGTTGTGCCAGTGGTGCCAGTGGTGCCAAGTACGCCTTCACTACCAATGTATCCAATATGTCCATCTTTGCCGGTCATACCTGGCGCACCGATTCCAAAAAGTTGTTTTACTTCTGTACTCAACTTTGACATTGTGATGATATTGTTGCTCAAATCCTGTGACGCATTAAATGTGTTGAGTGCTAAGTCGTCATGAGTTATGCTGGCAGTTTGGAAAAACGAATTGTCGAAAAGCACATTTCCATTCAAGTAAATGGTTGTGATGGAACCCGAAATCATTTCACCAGTGATATAACCAGGTTCAAAATCCTCACCCACTAAAGAATAATTGATGAGTTTGCTTCCGGAAACTGAATTCAGAGAGAAATCCGCAAATGTGACGCCCGCATTATTTATGTATTCGGTGGTGATTGTGTTATCGGAAATCATTTCATTGGTTACTGCACCATCTGCAATCTTATCCGTGGTGACCGAACTGGTTACAAAATAACTGGTTGAGACGGAATCCACCGGATACGACATTTCATAGTGCGACCATTTGATATTGAAAACATTGGTTTCATCAACTACTCGATAAACTGTCATAATCATCATATCACCTGGCAAGACATCCATTGTCAAAATGGATGGGTCCAAATTCTGGATTTCCTGGTTGAAAGTGTATGTGACAGAATCTCTTACAACGGTGATTTGACTGGGGACATCAATGCGACCGTCGGTATTCATAATGAGATAATAACCAGTCGTGCTTAGTTCCAAATTATCCATTGTTTGCAAATTTGTGTAGATTTCGGTAGTCATTGTGTCAATCACATTATAAACGGGTTCCACTGATTGGTAAAAAGTGAGACCCGTGTATGGGAAAAGATTCACATCCAGTGTATTATTAATATTCTCAATACTATAGAGTTTAAAACTGTTTCCATCTTGAGTAATCACATCGTAAATAATTTTATAGTTTTCCAAATCAAAGGACATAGTGATTTTGTTTCCACTTTGGTCGCGAATTACCAAACTTGTATTCTCTATATTGGCCTTCTTTGCAAATAGGTCGTGGAACATCTTCGTTTCTGTTCCCAAGTCAATTGTTCCATTGCTTATCGGAAAAACTCCATTCACACTCAAATCGAGAGGACCAAATCTTCCAGAATTTATATTCGTAGATGCAAAAGGGTTTGTATTGGTTCCAAATGAAAACGTGTTGTTGGGGATTTGAGCCAGCAGATTTTCGTAAAATGGCTGGCCGAAAAATGTTCCTGTTGGACCTTGCGGACCTGTTATGCCCGTTATACCGGTTGGACCTGTAAATACATCCTGCGGTCGATATGGCAATCCGCTGGGACCGGTAGGGCCTTTCGGTCCTCGAATCATAATGGGTGGTGGTGTATCCGGTAATGGTGTTTTTCTAAAACGTTTGTAATCTAAAACCCCATTTAACATTTGTATATAATTTACATACAGAATCTTTATGTTTTCTTTGCACGAAAAGGAACTACGTTCGCTTTTAATCCCTCCTTTACACCTTTCAACTATTGAAAATAAATAAAAATAGAATTGTTTTTATTTACTGTTTAAAAAAATATCCTACAAAAAAGAGGGATTAAAAGCGAACTACGTTCGCTTTACACAGTGATAAGCTTGATAAGGAGAGGAGCCTTAACAACACGGGTGATCATCTCAGTGGTGGCGGTAGCTTCAAGAGAGAAGTTACCATTGATACTGGTGATATTCTCAACATAAGCAGAATTAGGATTAGGGTTGTTAATGGGGTTAAGAGCCTCAGCGTCAATGCCGAGCTTCAAGGTTACAGTGGTTCCATCGGGGACCCAGATGAGATCACCAGCAACAAAGCCATCACCAACACCCCAGTTTGTACCACCTGGAACTCTGTTTCCGAAGACGTTGCCATCAACAGCGTACCTGAGGAGCTTATTAATGTCGGTAATCTCAATAGAGCCAATCAATTCATTGGTGTAGCTTCCCTTGTTGGGAGCTACAGTGTTAATAAGAGCAACGAATGATTCACCATTGAATTCGTTGTTCTCATCAATGGCGAACTCAGAAGCAGCCTCGAACAAAGAAGAGAATCCTTCGACTCTTCCAAAGTAATCTGCAACGTAGCTCTGGAAATCACTGTAAAGGGTGGAGTACTTTCCGACAGAAAGGACACGAGAAGCATTGGTAATTTCAGCAAGCACATCGGCAGCTTCGATAGTGATTGTATCAGAAGCCCATGTATCAGTTACAGGATCAAAAGTGCCAAGCTTAGCCTTGAAAGTAGCAACATCCATAGCGAGCTGAATAGATTCAGTCACATCAACATATACGGGTTCGGACTGAGGATGGAGTTTGATGTCTTCAAATCGACGCTCCATGGTGAAACCGCCAGTGGCACTTAAGGCATAAACGTTGCCTTCGTAAAGGGAAAGATCGGGCTCATTTATGGGGTGAGAGGGGTCATCTACAGTAGTCATTTTATATATTATTAAAGAAGATTTTTTCTTACAAATAATATAATTCTCTACAGGTCGTACAACATTTTGAACAAAATGCAACAAGAGAAATTGGAATTGTTCATATCTAAAATACGTCCATGGTCGTCAAATACTTGGATGTGCATCTTCTGAATATCTACCGGACCAAAATATTTACGCGGTTCTGTGGTCAGATTCAAGTCAGATTCCATCATTAAACTGAAATACGACCCTTTCACCGATATTCTTGCTAAAATATTCGGACTTAGTATGGAACTATTGAACGCAGAAATAAAATGATTATTAACATTGTTATTGAAATCGTCTATTGCTAAATAAAGATATCTCACATTTGCAGGTTCTACAAGTGTTTCCGAAACATAATTCGACGCTCCTTGATACTTCCGCTTCAAAAATCCCAGATTCATCCCAATTTTGGATGTTACTGGAGCTTTGTCCGGATTTCCATCGATATCTAGAGAAAAATCGACTTTGATTTCTTTAATTGTGTAATTCAGGTTGCCTTTGGTCTCTATAAAAACCTTGGCGGTTCCTGAACCAGTTTGGGAAACATCTAATCGTAACTGAACGTAATTGAATAAACTGTTTGGGTCTATGGGCGAACCATCCGGATTTATACCAGAAATGAGTGTATTCACGGTATCTATTAAATCAGTCGCATTGTAATTTCCATCAGGTACAATAACAATTTTGGATTCTTCTGAAATATCTCCTCCATCAATGAGTTGCTGGGTTGCACTAATGTAGAAATAATTGTTACCATATTTGGAAGATATTCCATAGAAAGAAACTGGAAACTCAATTGCCGTGATTTGCATCGAAACCACTTTCTGCAATCGGATAGGTAAATTCACCAAGAAATCTGAACTGCTGGTTTGCGTCATATTGTCTCTAAAACGCGTATCAATATTCAGGCATTTGGTTATGACACGCGTCTTGAGTGGATTCATGATTCCAGGAAAGTATTCGCTCGTAAATGTATTCACGTATTGTGTGTCCGGTCTTTCTATCAGTTCTTCCATTCTTGGCATTGCTTCTCTCGATGCTGGTACATTGGGATACTTCTCCATTTTAGGAACATTATGAAAACTGGTTGGGTTTTTTGTTTCATTCTTGCACTTCACCGTGATTAACCAGTCCTTGGCTGTATCCAAAAACGCCATCAAATCACGCTTGAACTTTTTATTGATGTGACCTGTAGACAACAACACCTCTTTTAGCTCGGCCTCTTTTAATTCAATGTCCGCCGCTGAGTACTTCTTGTTGGGTGAAATCTGAAAAAAACGTTCCAAATCCTTGATTGTGTAATTATTGATATCTAAATCTAGTCCGTCCATTAACATAATTGACGATTTTTATTTATTACACTTTTCAACTACTATATTAAGACACATGTTCAAAGGCAAATCTCTAATGACTGGCGCGCAAAACACCAGCAAATCACTGATTAATCCTGTTAGCACAAGTTCGCAACAAGAGTTGCAATTTGGCACTGAACTCACAAATGCATTAAGCAAAATTGAAACCGATTATGTAGATAAAATGGCTAAGCGTAAATTTTTGACTATACCAGATTCTGTGCCTACTTTTTTAGCATTAAATGATATCATGTTGAGTGCCATTGCAAAACAGAAGAACAGTAATTTGAAATTATTGTTCCAAATTGCGAGAGATGGTATGGATGGTGCGCTCAATTCCCGAGGACTTTTTGTAGAAAATACTGACCTCGATATTCGCGTAATAATGTTGAACAAGAAGAACGATGACATTCTCTCCGGTAAAAACGAAGTTAAAGCGATGGGTAATACATCTGGTCAAATATCCATTACCAAAACCTTTAAGATGCCACCTGTTTACAGTTACTACATTTATTTGTATGGTATGCCGGCTTATGGTGTTGGTTTTGATGCAACCAAACTTTCTCTCTTGGCGACCATTTTGACCAAATATGGTATAAAACCTTTCCGATAAGGGAACTCGTCGTATTCAGAGAAGCAAAGCTTCTCTTACGCCTTATAATCCCATACTAGGGAAGGGGTCATAGGGGAAACCTACGGTTTCCCTATCGGTCGGTTGTCATTAAATAAATTCCAGCAATCGTTAGCAAAATACCAATAATGTGTTGGATTTTGTATTTCTCTTTGAAATAGAGTATTCCAATCATAATTGCACAAACAGACGTGAGAGAAACGCGCGAAATGTAATTAACCAGTGGTGTATTGTAAAATTTGTCCAAGTATAAAATCATATATACAACCGAAACCGATATTATAGAAATTGCAATGACACACATCATTTGTTTGTATGATAGTTGCTTGTAATTCGACAATGTATTTAAAATATTGGGTGTGTTAAAGATGCACTGATAACAAAAAATGCAGAGAACAATAATGAAAAAAACCAATGCATCTAAATACAATAAATCATGGCTATCCAAAGTGTTCAAAACATGCTTTCGCATATAAGGAATCGCGGATTTAAAAATAGATGCCCCAAGAATATAATGATACATATAGTATATCATTATATATAAATGGAATTATATGATACCGTCATTGTTGGTGGTGGAATTGCTGGACTTTACACTGCCTATCTTTTGCAAAAACGCAAGCCAAACCACAAATTTATCATTTTGGAAAAAGAGAAATATTTAGGTGGGCGACTTCTAACCTATTCCGACAAATACATGACTGTAGAGAAAGGCGGAGCCAGGTTCTCTGAGAACCATCATTTATTATTGGATTTGTTGAGAGAAATGGATTTGGATAAAAAGGTGGTGGAGGCATCACCCGATGCTTTTTATTCTCCCGCTGATGGCACACCCATTCTCTACAATTCCGTATTTGATTTTGATGACCGACCCATAAATCCTTTGGCGAAACTCTTTGACTTATTTACGGAGGCCTATATAAACAGTCCCACACCCATTGCACCATTGCTTACTCGCGTCATTCTTGCAAGCAAATTAGAGACAAAAGCGAACTTGATTTCGCAGACTTTCACCGATTTTGCAAAAGATGTTCTCTCTACAGATGAAATTCAACACATCCACGATGCATTCGGATACTCCACAGAACTTGTTGAGATGAATGCTTACGACTGTGTTGCTTTATTGGAAAATGGTTTAAATCCCCGCCAGAAGTTTTTCGTCTTGGCGGGCGGTCTGACCCAGCTAATAAACAAAATGGTTTCAACTATTAATCGTGGAGAGAGACGCGTTTTCACCGGTTCTGAGGTTCTCTCTGCAACCTATGACCAAAATCATTTCATAATTAAAACGAAAACACGAACATATCGTTCGATAAACTGTGTTTTCGCAGTTCCCAAACAGGGATTGGAAAAGTTGGCCTTGTTCAAACCCATTTATAAAGAGCTGGGCTATATTGGTTGTTTCCCTCTCTGCAGAATTTATTGCAAATTTGATATGAATAATCGAGAGAACGCATGGATTCGCAATTTGCCGAAAATCACCACCAATAATAATTTGCGCATTATTATTCCAATTAATCCACAGTCTGGTGTCATTATGGCTTCTTACACCGACCACAAATATGCGGACTTTTGGCTACGATTGTTTAAATCAGAAGGCGTCAAAGGCGTCAATAAGGAATTGGTCAAGTTGTACAAAGAAACACTGGGAATAGATATTCCTTTGCCCATTTCAACCAAGGTGTTTCATTGGGGGTGCGGTGTAGGTTATTGGGGGAAAGGCGCGGATAGCGCCGAATTAGAGAAAATGTTCTTGCAACCATTCAAAAATACACCTCTCTATATTTGTGGCGAACATTATTCGGCTGATTCGCAACAATGGATTGAAGGCGGATTGGCAACTGCAGAGAAGGTAGTTGCAAAAATCGTCGCGTAAAGGAAAAAAATAATAAAAATCGGCAAATAAGTATAATGACTATTCCCATCATAATTATTTGCTACAACAATTACAAATATGTGCAAAATACATTGGCGCAAATTTTGAAAATAAACAAAAAATATTACGACAATACCATTATTCTCAACAATTCATCCACATGTTTAGATACAATTGAATTCCTGAAGAATACCGATGTCACCATTATTGAAAATGAGAACAATGGTCCTTGGGTTTCTCCCGTGAAAAATGCGCACATATATGATTCTCTACCCGACAAATATGTTCTGACCGACCCCGATTTGCAATTTAATGAAAATCTTCCGAGCAATTTTATTGAAATACTGTCGGAATTGTCGGATAAATATAGAGCCGGTAAAGTGGGGTTTGCACTCGATCTCTCCGATCATGACAAAATGTACGAAGGTGTATATGCATACGGCAAATCCATTTTTGACTGGGAAATTCAATTTTGGGAATCTCCTCTCTATGATAGTAATTATGAAATATATGTTGCACCGATAGACACGACATTTGCACTTGTTAATAAAAAATATGCCGAACCGCATTTTGATTTGAGAGTTGCGGGCGACTTTACGGCGAAACATTTGCCTTGGTATAAATGCAATGGACATAAATGCAATGGACGTAAATGTAATAAAAAAATCAACGTTGTCTACAATGTCTATGAAAATTATGAAATTTGCAACAAAACCACAGAAGCATCAACCACCAAAAAATTGATTCTCTCTTTTATTGAAGAGAATTACACCAAAGTTTGCAAAAATGGTGAAATATTCTTTGTTGAACAAAATTTGTGGAGAGACGTGAAAGACGAAACATTTTGTCTTCTCGACGAACATTTGCGAAAAGACAAGGTGTTTATAGACATTGGTGGTTCTTTCACCGCGTATGGCTCCAGAAAGTCGAAACATGTGTATTCGTTTGGACAAACATCCGAAACCATTTTACAAGAAAATTGTATAAATAATTACACAATCATCAATGAAATCAATGAATCAATAGAGACAATATTCCAAAAATATCAAATTGAACCGACAAACATTAGTCTTATCTATATTGATAATTGTGAAGAGAAGGTGTTAAAAGAATTGATTGAAATACACAAAATCCATAATGTACCTTTGTTCGTAAAAAATGTGTAATATAAATTTTATAAATATATATAACAAATGTCATCATCCGAAGAAATTATCAAAGCTAAGGATTTGCAAATTGCTGAGCTTTTAGCTGAAATTGAAGCATTAAAAACACAATTGCAACTGCAAATAAATGTAGAGACACTTGATAATTTGGAAGTCACCATTGATAATGCGGATATTTCCGAGACAATATCTTTGAAACAATTTAATGAAGAAGAGGAAGAAGATAATAGTCAAGAGATCCCGAATATTATGAATTTATTAAGTATGTTTATGGGTTCTGGAGAAGCATCGGCAAATCCACTTGCGGAAATTATGCAAAAAATGATGGCGCCAAATGAAAATTAGACCGCATGCAAAGCTAGGTAGTTCGCTGCAAAAAATAAAAGTCCAAGTTTCAATCCATTTCCAATTTGTGATACTGTTTGCTCAGTTAATAAATCGGTCAGTGCAATCCGCACAGCCTGGACATCCAGATACAGAGTTTTTCCAAACTTATTGTCCGACCCGTTTTTGAACCGAAAATGTTTTTCCCCCAAATAACTGATTACAACCGAATCCACCATTGATTTGTCGATTGCAATTTCATCAAACAATGCAACAATGCTCTCTATATTTTCACAATCAATATTGGTTTGGGGGTTAATATAATAGTAATTGTCGCATATTATATTCTTGGTATCTATTTTGTCAGTATCGACTGTTATAAATAAACTTGGCAAGAGTTTGATAACTGTATCTTTACCACATTTGTTAATTAAATATTGTAAGGACATTTTACAATATTTGATAAAGTATTTTTAAATTGTTTATGCAATAATGTTGTATACACAGTTTGTTAAACTGAATGTTTGACGTCTGGCAGCGGCATTCTGTATTTTGGCACGACGCGCAAAAGTGCTTGTTGCACCCACGCCAGAACCTGCAACAAATTTATTGAATATGCTTCCTTGTTGGTTTTTGATACTGTCAATTGGCAATACACGTCCGTTTCCGGTGCCGTGTCTCTTGGTTGTGAAAATCATGGACATTATAATATAAATATATAAAAGAAATAGGGGAACGTAGTTCCGAGCCTTATAGGTTTCATTTACGAGTTGGGACAAATGGCATATCTGCAGTCGGTTTCAACGAGTAGCGCTTCAAAAACGCACAATGTTCTTCACTTTCAATGAGTTCTCTCTCTTCTTCGGTGAAAGAAATGTCCGAGTCCGTATCCGAATCATAATCCGAATCGGAATCCAATGTTTCAAAGTGATTGATAATTTCCGATAAATTGGTTTGGAACTGTTCCTCATTTGGTTCATTCTCTACCAATATTGTATTCATGGATTGGATTTCTGAGATGAATTTCTCTAATATATTTATTTTGGATTCAATTGATTGCATTATACTATTTGGCAAAATATTTTTAAACTGTTTGTAAAAAACCTTTTGAACCTTCCCTTTTTGTTAGCCATAATGCTTCCTAAAAATAAATCAGCTTTGAGGGAGGGGTCATAGGGGAACCTACGGTTCCCCTACATATGTAAAAATGCATATCATTTTTTTATTTGTAAAACCAATACCCGCTTTCTGAACGATTTTCGTCGTGTTGGAATCAATCGAATATCCATTTGCGTTTAAATACCCCAACAGAGAAGGAACGTCTTCCGTAGTTAAAAAGTAGTTTTCTCTGCACAAACCTGAACTATAATTTCGTCGAATGGCATATTTGCAACAATTATTATCGGTGTTTGAAACCTGAAACGGAGACAATTTGGGCGAACTGTAACGAGAAACCAGTTGGGCAAGCGGACCCAATGGCATCTTGTCAATTGTAATTATATTTTGGTATTGTTTTGTGTAAGTGTTTAAATAAGGTTCAAAAGAGAGAGTGTATGAAAAGGTTTGAAAGAAGGGGGAATCACCGTCGCACATTTATTAAAATATATAAATATAAAAACAATACCCTATGACCTCCGATTAAAGCGAGGTAAGGTTCAAAAGCTAACCTACGGTTCGCTTTATTCAATTAAAGACATATTGGCGATTTCTTTCAGATATCGTTTGCTACAGGTTTCCACCAATAATCCATTTGCATAAATGCCGTAATTCATGTAATAGTCATTGTTCTCTAACGCTAAATGGTAAATCGTATATGTTCCAGCGGGTTGATAAACGGATGTGCGGTCATCCAAAAATGCCGGCAATCGATAATGGTTATCAGTAATAAATACACGACCATTGTTGTATTCCATCGTATTCGCTCTCTGTTCATCCGAGAAGAAATCCTCAACCAAGATAGAATGGCACCCGGTGACAACCAATTCGTCAAACACCTCGTCGTGATTACAGCGATACAATTGGTCTTTAATCCGTTGATTCGAACCTTGGTGGTAAATTTCTCTCTTACCAATCATATCAATCGGCAAGAATCCATGGGAAACAGTCTGGATTAAATCGCCTTTCCGCAAATCCTGTATCGGTCGGTATCCGTCCATCGTTAGAATTAGCGAACCCTCCTTGAAACAAACGACATTTGCTACTGGAGCAGGGGGCGGTGGTTCAGCAGCAAAAGGCAACAAAGCGAAAGTTCCTACATTATTATTCACAACAGTATTTCCAATGGTTCCAGAGAATCCGGAGGCCATAAGTAAAAGAGTTGTATCGCCCGTAGCTGTTGGAAAAGTATTGGAAACAACAAAATTCGAAGTGTATTTGGCGAAACCTTTCATCATGTGGAAATAAGCCATATAACCGCCGAATGCTGAACTATCCGAAACGCTACTTTCATTACCGATAACCAAGTTGTTTGCTGAAGTATAATTGTAGGTATCTGACCATGTTATTGAAGCCACGCCGTTTCTATAAACTTTTGTTGTGTTTGAACTGCGAACAATTGCGAAATGAATCCAAGTGTTGCGATAAGTTCCAAGTGATATGGTACCACGATATGGCCCATTTGACCAAAAATAAAAGGTACCACCTTCAATGGATACACCAATAGTAGTTGTATTATAAGTACCAATGGCAAAAGGACGTGGATGTGCATTGGTGTCAGTTTGATATTGATACCATTCAATGGTGAAATCACCTGTTCCCATATTTGTCCCAGTGGATGATGGGATGGATAAATACGATGATGCAGTGCCTAAAAATGATAAACTTGACATTTATATATTATTGCAAACAAGATTTTATATTTTTTACCTCATAATAATATTTTACATCAAAAATAATATTATGCTCTCGACTTTTTGGAGTTAAGGAACTGGTTCTTCTACAACAGGTGTCTCAACAACTGGAGTTTCTACAACGGGAGTTTCAACAACGGGAGTTTCAACAACGGGAGTTTCAACAACGGGAGTTTCAACAACGGGAGTTTCTACAACGGGAGTTTCTACAACGGGAGTTTCTACAACAGGTGTCTCAACAACTGGGGTCTCTACAACAGGGGTATCAACAACTGGAGTCTCTACAACGGGAGTCTCTACAACTGAAAGACTGCTAAACCCCAAACTGTTATTAATAAACTCAACAACATAGTTGTCGTCAGCATCCCATTTGGAATAATCTTCGCCCGTCATATTAATAAATTTGACGTCAAGAATTGACCCAGCAGAATCAAGTAAAACCACAGTTATGATGGCCGACTTGAACAGAGAAATCTCGATACGGTCAATTTTGTAACTAGTAATTGTTTTGGTAGTAACAATGTTGCAAGGTGTAATCGAATACATTTTATAATATAGTGTCGTATAAAATTGTAAGGATTAAGCCGAACAAAAATATACAAATACACTATATGTCCGAATTTGTTGAAGCCGCACAAAATGGCGACCTGGATAAAGTAAAACGTTTATTTCGACCCGATATTATCAACGCAAGAGACCATGAAAAAGACACTGCGCTTCTTAAAGCATCCAGAAATCCGAATGCAACCCACGTGGTTTCATTTTTATTAGAGAACGGAGCAAGCACCAACGATAGAGATTTGATTGACCAAACCCCACTTATCGTTGCATCGCAACATGGTTGCAGAGAAATCGTGAATTTGTTGGTGAAAGCCGGTTCCGACATCAAACATAAAAATCAACAAGGCGAATCTGCTTTATTAAGTGCCACACAAGAAGGACATATTGATATTGTCAAAGATTTAATACGCGCAGGTGCAGAGATAAATGAGCCAAATTATGATGGCGAAACACCCATTCTGCTTGCGACCAAACTTAGACAAAAAAAAGAATTAGTCAAATTGTTGATAGATGCGGGAGCAGATATCAATCGACCAAATGTTGAAGGCGAAACCCCCATTATGTTTGCAAAATCCAAAGATATAATGGATTTATTTGCGAGAGGTAAAAGAAGCAAGAGAAGGAAGAAACCAAGAAAATCTAGGGGTAAATCTTTGCGTCTTTTACGAAAAAGCATTTCCCAGAATAAATAATAATCACACAGATAATAACGACCATAATTGCAATAACGTCTCCACCCATTTTTTGATAATTTGATATTGTTTTTTTGCTGTTAATTATTTGAAAAATAATTTCAATTTTGCAGAGAACTATTAGTTCGATATTATAATATAAATACTTGTTTAAATAAGTATTTATAAATGTTCCGACGACCACTACAACAATTGATAAGCAAACGTTTTTTCTCTTGCAAATTAAACATGGAGAATACGCGCAATAATGAACAAACGGTGAATTGTATATATGTATTATGTCTTGTCAATAGTTTTGCGACGAGCGTACTTCTATTACGACAAAAATAGACACCCAACTAATAATAAAACTCCACATTATCGATTGCCACCGTCTCTATTCCCCGAGTCCAATCACCCAATATCTCTACAACGAACGGTTTCTGAAATATCTTTTCATTAGTATAAACGAATGGCACATTAATCGTTGTCATTTTCCCGTCAAACACGGCTTTATCAAACGAAAAAATCAAGTTGTCTGCGCCGGTAATTTTGACCGATGGTACGCCCGCATTCAGTTTGGTGAAATCCCCCGAGAAACTAGTTATTGTGAAAACCATTAATACAGGTCTCTTAACCAAATGAATGGGTGGCGACCGAAAGTACCAGAGATTTTTATCGTCTCTGTTCTTCGAATCCACATTCACCAAGTCATCTGTTCCAAAAATGTAGTTGGACATTTTGGGTCCCATGCAGAGATTCTGGTGCTTTGCTTCTGTGGTCCGCTTATTTCCTACGATGGTCCATCCCTCGTTATCCAGTAAAAATGTTGCACTGTTTGAGAGAACCAATAATCCAAATATAATTATATAGCTGAGCATATGATTATGTAGAGAGATGCGTGTAAATGGGTTTGCGAGACTTTTTTCGATTCTGTTTTCGTTGGTATTTTTGCTTTGTGTAGTATATATTTTTTTTTATAATTATTAATTATAAATAAACAAAAAAATGGAAAAATGCAAAACTAAACTTGTGCCCAAGCTTGTTGACAACCAAATTAAGTTAATACGCAAAATTGGCGACGATATTATAAAGAAGCATCTTGCCGTTTTAGAAAAGGAATACAAAGAAGAGCCGTATGCCGATTTAGAAAAACGAATCGCAAAGATTAAGAAAAGTATGAAGGATAGACGGAAGAGAAAGGAGCCAATTTCTATTAATCGGCGTAAACTGGCAAAAAATTTTACAGACGCTTATTGCAACCCCGGTTGCAAAGGGACTCTCTACCAAGAGGGTGACCTTGACGTC
>Ga0315905_10002355_pt1 | contig 19899 bp, 16 predicted proteins | sample LakEriMetagenome_5_FD_203522 | JGI IMG/M metagenome (GOLD analysis project Ga0315905, IMG submission 203522) | Freshwater fungal communities from buoy surface, Lake Erie, Ohio, United States - Buoy 4 MA121 | ecosystem: Environmental > Aquatic > Freshwater > Lake | place: USA: Lake Erie, Ohio... | reverse complement strand
AAGGCACGGAAATGGTGATGCCTGGCGACAATGTGACGATGGAAGTCGCATTGATCTCGCCGATCGCGATGGAAGAGAAGCTGCGCTTCGCCATCCGCGAAGGCGGCCGCACGGTTGGTGCGGGCGTGGTGGCTTCGATCATCGAATAAGCATCGAAACTTCATGTTTTGATTCAGGGGGCGCTTTCGGGCGCCCCTTTTGTTTTGAAAAGTACGAGTCGTTTGAATCGGTTGAGACACAAACCTCAAGTTCTGATTCAGGATGAGCGCAGCATTCCCTTCTCCCGCGGAGGCGGGAGAAGGTGGCGCGCGCAGCGCGGCGGATGAGGGCCCCGTGACCGGGTGCAAATTCTGCAAAGCAAGCGCGGCCCGCACGCCCTCACCCGTCAGCCTTCGGCTGCCACCCTCTCCCGCAAGCGGGAGAGGGGAGCGCGCTCCACCTTTCCCCTTGCAATCATCTCCGCCCTTTGGCATGAGAACCGGGACCGGGCGCGCCCGGTTCTAGAGAGCTAGGGGCTTAGCTCAGCTGGTTAGAGCGGCGGTCTCCAAAACCGCAGGTCGAGAGTTCGAATCCCTCAGCCCCTGCCATCTCCTCCTCCGTCACGGCCTTGTCAGAAAAACCCCTTGGCGGGGTGGCCGGCTTTGGCTATAAGCCAGATGAATGTGGCGCGCGGCCTGACGGGGCTCCGCGCCGCGATTGTTTTGGCGACCTGCCTTTTGGAGTCGGGGAGCCGGACGCAACCGGGTGAGGGCCATGGCCAATCCGTTTCAATTCCTCCAGCAGGTGCGTGCCGAGGCGACCAAGGTCACCTGGCCCAGCCGTCGTGAGACTTTGATCACGACAGGCCTTGTCATTCTGATGGTCTTTGTGGCGAGCATTTTCTTCGTGTCGGTCGACTGGCTGATCCGCGCCGCCGTGCAATTCATCATGTCGCTGGGGCACTGACATGGCCAATCGCTGGTATATCGTTCACGCTTATTCGAACTTTGAGAAAAAGGTCGCGGAATCGATCCGCGAATATGCCGCCCAGCGCGGGCTCTCGGACAAGTTTGAGGAAATCCTCGTGCCGACCGAACAGGTCGTCGAGGTCCGCCGCGGCCGCAAGGTCAATTCCGAGCGCAAATTTTTCCCCGGCTATGTGCTGGTGAAATGCGACCTGACGGATGATGTCTACCATCTGATCAAGAACACGCCGAAGGTCACGGGCTTTCTGGGCGCCGACAAGAAGCCCATGCCGATCTCGGATGCCGAGGCCGATCGCATCAAGGGTCAGGTCCAGGAGGGTGTCGAGCACCCCAAGCCTTCGATCCATTTCGAAATCGGCGAGACGGTGCGCGTCTCCGACGGCCCCTTCGCCTCGTTCAACGGCATTGTCGAGGAAGTCGACGAAGCCCGCTCGCGCGTCAAAGTCGCCGTCTCCATCTTTGGCCGCGCCACGCCGGTCGAACTGGAATATGGCCAGGTCGAGAAGGTCTGAGGGTTTTCGCTCACCTGTTCGAAAAAGGCGGCCTGCGGGCCGCCTTTTTTGTTTCCTCATGGCTAGCAGAGCGAAGCAATCCAGTGGCAGGCTCTAAGGACCGCCTTTTGTGTATCGCTTAACTTGACCGGGCAAGCAGCGCATTGCCGCGCGTTTTCTTCACGCAGATATAGCCGGTTTGCAAAAGCCTTTCGAGAATATCGCTGCGCCACTGGTTCTTTGACGTGTATTCGATGACGATGCGGCGCGGTAGAAGTTTCTCGGGCGCCTTGTCCAGAAAAGGTCCCAGCACGCGGTCTTCATGCCCCTCGACATCGATCTTGAGCGCATCGATGCGGGAGATCTGATTTTCATCGAGGAGGTCCTGCAGAGGCATGGTCTCAACGCGCAAGGTTTTCTGCGCCTGCTGGTCCGTGATGTGCGCTGAACCGAAGCCCGCGTCCAGATTGAGGAAGGCTTGCGTCCTTGTTGCGCTCAACGCCTTTTGCGCCACAAGCAGGTTTTTGCCTTCGCTCATATTTGCGTCGAGCAAGGCAGCATTGGCCCTCAGGCGCTCAATCATGATTGGGTTGGGCTCTACGGCGAGAATTGTTGTTCCGACGCCTGAGCGTCCGAGAATATTGTTGGTGTAGAAACCAGAATTGGCACCTATGTCGATGAAGACGTTGCCTGGTTCCTGCATGACATCCAGAAGGAAATTCAGTTCCTGATCATCGTAGCGGCCAAATAATGCGCGGCGCTCCGTTGGGTTGTCGAGATGAAAAAGAAAAGGCACTCCGCGATAGGTCGTGCGTACGTAGTTTGTGCCAATCCGATTAAGCAGCTTGAGCAAAAAGCTCCGTGCCTTGCCACGACCGAGAAAGCTGGCGCGTCCGAGCCCGATGATGAGCAACGGCAAGAAGCGTGTTTCGTGTTGCAAAGAATTCAGTCCCTGTAAAAAATGATGAGTTTTTATGCCCGGCTCGCCTTGCATCTGCAAGCTTTGAGCGTTTCTATGGCTTTTGCCCATAAGGGGCAGGGCTCTTTTGTTCTACCTCCCCCTTCCCATTCCCCCCATCCCCCTGTATAGGACGCGCTTCGCCGTGGGAGGTTTGCCCGGTTTTGCCGCCGGGAGTTCAAGCCGCACCACGAACTGCAACCACCCGGCAACGGGCCTTTGGGCCCGGTGACGGGCGTTTTCTGGAGCAGCCAATATGGCAAAGAAGATTGCCGGCTATGTGAAGCTTCAGGTTCCGGCAGGTGCCGCGAACCCGTCGCCTCCGATCGGCCCCGCGCTCGGTCAGCGCGGCCTGAACATCATGGAATTCTGCAAGGCGTTTAACGCCAAGACGGCCAATATGGAAAAGGGGACTCCGATCCCCGTCATCATTACGGCCTTCCAGGATCGCTCTTTCACCTTTGAGATGAAGCAGCCGCCTGTGACCTTCTTCCTGAAGAAGGCCGCGAATCTCAAGCTCGGCAAGAAGCCGGCTTCAGGTTCGAAGACGCCGGGCCGCGGTTTTGTCGGCAAGATCACCCGCGCCCAGCTCGCCGAGATCGCCGAAAAGAAAATGGTCGATCTCAACTGCCATACGGTCGAGGCGGCTGTCGCCATGATCGAAGGCTCCGCCCGTTCGATGGGCCTCGAGGTGGTGGGGTAAGCCATGGCACATGTTGGAAAACGCGTCATCAAGGGCCGTGAAGGCGTCGAGCGCACGAAGCTCTACGGTGTCGACACGGCAGTGAAGCTCGTCAAGGAGCGCGCCAGCGCCAAATTCGACGAGACGGTCGAAATCGCCATGAATCTTGGCGTCGATCCCAAACATGCCGACCAGATGGTCCGCGGCGTGGTCAACCTGCCGCATGGCACGGGCCGCGTTCTGCGCGTGGCGGTCTTCGCCCGCGGCGCCAAGGCCGATGAGGCCAAGGCAGCCGGTGCTGACGTGGTCGGCGCTGAAGATCTGGTCAATATCGTCCAGGGCGGCACGATCGATTTCGATCGCTGCATCGCCACCCCGGACATGATGCCGCTCGTCGGCCGTCTCGGTAAGGTTTTGGGCCCGCGCGGCCTGATGCCGAACCCGAAGGTCGGCACGGTGACGATGGATGTGAAGTCTGCTGTGGCCGCCTCCAAGGGCGGTGCGGTGGAATTCCGCGTCGAAAAGGCCGGCATCATCCAGGGTTCGGTCGGCAAGGCTTCGTTCGGCGAAGGTCAGCTCGTCGAAAACATCAAGGCTTTCGTCGATGCCGTGGCCAAGGCCCGCCCGCAGGGCGCCAAGGGCACCTATATCCAGCGCGTCGCTCTGTCGTCGACAATGGGTCCGGGCGTCAAGGTCGATCCGGCCACGGTTGCCTCGACCGGCAATTGAGCCAGCTTTTCCGGCTCCGCTCAGGCGGGGCCGGCTTTGCGGGCCATGCCCGGCAGGCGACGCAACTTGCCGAAATTGCCTCTTGGCAGATCGGTTTGAAGCGTCTAGAAAGACTTTTGGGGTCGGCGAGCTAGCGACCCCAAGCCAAAATTGAGATTCCCTTTCGGCTCGTCCGAAGCCAGCGGCGCCAGTCGCGCATTGGAAAAGACGAAAGGGTGGAAAGGCCGGCGGACCCGGGGAGAAATCCTTGTGTTCTTCCGGCTTTGTCCTGTCCGAGACTGCAGGTGTCCCCTTGGGGACTTAATGACTGAAGATCTGCCGGGTTCCGGCGGTTCTTGTGGACGCCAGCATAGACGGGGAAAACCAGGTTTCTGGGCCGCGCGCGCGAAAGCAGTTTTGGGCGCACGGACCACCGAGTTTGGTTCGAACCTTCTGTCCGGTAGCGATCAGCCTCGCTCCGGGGACAGGCACTCGCCGCCGGTAATGCTCTTTGAGCGATGCTGGCTTGTGCAACCGGCGGAACATTTCGTTTCGCCAACCGGAGAGAGCAAAGTGGACAGAGCCGAAAAGAAAGAGCTCGTCGCGGAGTTGAGCGGCGTCTTCAAGCAGACGTCGGTCGTCGTCGTGGCCCACTATTCCGGCCTGACCGTCGCCCAGCTGCAAAATCTGCGCAAGCAGATGCGCGAAGCTGGTGCTTCCGTTCAGGTCTCCAAGAACCGCCTCGCTAAAATCGCTCTCGAAGGCACGGATGTCGCCTCTATCGGTCCCCTTCTGAAGGGACCGACCCTGATCGCCTATTCGGACGATCCGGTGGCGGCGCCGAAGGTCGCCGTGGCTTTCGCAAAGGATCACGACAAGCTCGTCATCCTTGGTGGTGCCATGGGTGCGACCGCCCTGAACCCTGCCGGCGTCAAGTCGCTCGCGACCCTGCCGTCTCTCGACGAACTGCGTGCCAAGCTCGTGGGCCTCATCCAGGCTCCGGCGACCAAGCTCGCGCAGCTGTCGACCGCGCCGCAAGCCAAGCTTGCGCGTGTTTTCGGGGCCTATGCCAATCGAGATGCGGCCTGATCGGGCGCTTCCAAACCAATCGAACCAAACCTTTCGAATTTCCAAGGAAAATGAACAATGGCAAATCTTGAAAAGATCGTCGAAGAACTCTCCTCGCTGACGGTTCTCGAAGCCGCTGAGCTCGCCAAGATGCTCGAAGAAAAGTGGGGCGTCTCGGCCGCTGCTGCGGTTGCAGTTGCTGCAGCTCCTGCCGCTGGTGGCGCTGCTGCCGCTGCTGAAGAGCAGACCGAGTTCACGGTCGTTCTGGCTTCGGCTGGCGACAAGAAGATCGAAGTCATCAAGGAAGTCCGTGGCATCACAGGCCTCGGCCTCAAGGAAGCCAAGGACCTCGTTGAAGGCGCTCCCAAGCCCGTCAAGGAAGGCGTTGGCAAGGACGAAGCCCAGAAGATCAAGGCGACCCTCGAGAAGGTCGGCGCCAAGGTCGAGCTCAAGTAATCGGCGTTGGGCCGCGTGACGCGGACCCGCCACTGACATGCGACGGTCCCGGGGGCTTCCCCCGGGACCGTTCATCCGTTCCGGAACAGGCCTCGTAATGAGCCTTTGAGACGGAGCGCTGCGGCCGGGGGCCGCACGAGTTTTCGGGAGTCCTTGCGGCTCCCATTCGACGCGCCCGCCGGGCGCGCCCGGCGTGTGGTTCGTCCACCCGAACCCGCCGGTCATTCGAGGTGCGAGGAGCGACATGGCGCAGACGTTCACCGGCCGTAAGCGTGTCCGCAAATTTTTCGGTCACATTCGCGAAGTGGCAGCAATGCCAAACCTCATCGAGGTCCAGAAGGCCTCTTATGACCAGTTCTTGATGGTCGATGAGCCGAAGGGCGGTCGCGCCGACGAAGGCCTGCAATCGGTCTTCCGTTCGGTGTTTCCGATCTCCGACTTCTCCAGCACGGCCCTGCTCGAATTCGTCAAATACGAATTCGAACAGCCCAAATATGACGTCGACGAATGCCGCCAGCGCGGCATGACCTATGCGGCGCCGCTGAAAGTCACGCTGCGCCTCATCGTGTTCGATGTGGATCCCGATACGGGGGCCAAGTCGGTCAAGGACATCAAGGAGCAGGACGTCTATATGGGCGACATGCCGTTCATGACCATGAACGGGACTTTCGTCGTCAACGGCACCGAGCGCGTCATCGTCTCGCAGATGCATCGTTCGCCCGGCGTCTTCTTCGATCACGACAAGGGCAAGACGCATTCGTCCGGCAAGCTTCTGTTTGCCGCGCGCATCATTCCCTATCGCGGCTCCTGGCTCGACATTGAGTTCGACGCGAAGGACATTGTCTACGCGCGCATCGATCGTCGCCGCAAGATTCCGGTGACCTCGCTGCTGTTCGCGCTCGGCATGGATGGCGAAGAAATTCTCTCAACCTTCTACAAGCAGGTGAACTACACCCGCGTGAAGGAAGGCTGGCGCGTGCCTTACGACGCCGAGCGCATGAAAGGCTTCAAGGCTTCTGTCGATGTCATCGATGCCGATTCCGGCGAAGTGCTCGTCGAGGCCGGCAAGAAGCTGACGGCGCGCGCTGCGCGTCTTCTGACGGAAAGGGGCGTCAAGGCCCTTCGCGCGACGGACGAGGATCTCTACGGCCAGTATATTGCGCAGGATCTCTACGATCCCACGACCGGCGAAATCTTCGCCGAAGCCGGCGAAGAGATTACCGCAAAATCGCTGACGGCTCTGATGGAAGTCGGCTTCGACGAACTGCCGATCCTCGACATCGATCACATCAATGTCGGTCCCTATATTCGCAACACGCTTTCTGCCGACAAGAATTCGTCGCGCGAAGAAGCTTTGTTCGACGTCTACCGCGTCATGCGCCCCGGCGAACCGCCGACGGTGGATACGGCGGAAGCCATGTTCCATTCGCTCTTCTTCGATCCCGAGCGTTACGATCTCTCGGCGGTCGGTCGCGTGAAGATGAACATGCGCATGGATCTCGATGCGGAAGACACGGTCCGCGTTCTGCGCAAGGCTGACATTCTCGCGGTCGTCCGCGCGCTTGTCGATCTGCGCGACGGTCGCGGCGAAATCGACGACATCGACCATCTCGGCAACCGCCGTGTGCGTTCGGTCGGCGAGCTGATGGAAAACCAGTATCGCCTCGGCTTGCTCCGCATGGAGCGCGCGATCAAGGAGCGCATGTCCTCTGTCGATATCGACACGGTCATGCCGCAGGATCTTATCAACGCCAAGCCGGCTGCTGCTGCTGTGCGCGAATTCTTCGGCTCTTCGCAGCTGTCGCAATTCATGGATCAGACCAACCCGCTGTCCGAGATCACCCACAAGCGTCGTCTTTCGGCGCTTGGGCCGGGCGGTCTGACACGCGAGCGCGCCGGCTTCGAAGTGCGCGACGTGCATCCGACGCATTACGGCCGCATCTGCCCGATTGAGACGCCGGAAGGCCCGAATATCGGTCTGATCAATTCGCTCGCGACTTTCGCGCGCGTCAACAAATATGGCTTCATCGAAGCCCCTTATCGTCGCGTCAAGGACGGCAAGGTCAGCGAGGACGTGGTCTATCTCTCCGCCATGGAAGAGACCAAGCATTACGTCGCGCAGGCCAATGCGGTCATGGATGCGAACAAGATGCTCACCGAAGAACTCGTCATCTGCCGCCATTCAGGCGATGTGATGATGATTCCGCGCGAGCGCGTCGATTTCATGGACGTCTCGCCCAAGCAGCTTGTGTCTGTTGCCGCAGCGCTCATTCCGTTCCTCGAGAACGATGACGCCAATCGCGCGCTGATGGGCTCGAATATGCAGCGTCAGGCCGTTCCGCTGGTGAAGGCCGATGCGCCTTTCGTCGGCACCGGCATGGAATCGGTTGTGGCGCGTGACTCGGGCGCGGCCATTGCGGCACGCCGCACAGGTTTCGTCGATCAGATCGATGCAACCCGTATCGTTGTGCGCGCGACGGAAGAAATCGATCCGGGCAAGCCTGGCGTCGACATCTATCGTCTGATGAAGTTCCAGCGTTCGAACCAGTCGACCTGCATCAACCAGAAGCCTCTGGTGAAGGTCGGCGATTTCGTGCGCAAGGGCGACATTATTGCTGACGGTCCCTCGACCGATCTCGGCGATCTGGCGCTGGGGCGCAACGTGCTCGTCGCGTTCATGCCGTGGAACGGTTACAATTTCGAAGATTCGATCCTGCTCAACGAGCGCATCGTCAAGGACGACGTGTTCACCTCCATCCACATCGACGAATTCGAAGTGATGGCGCGCGACACGAAGCTCGGTCCGGAAGAAATCACGCGCGATATTCCCAACGTTTCGGAAGAAGCGCTGAAGAATCTCGACGAAGCCGGCATTGTCTACATCGGTGCAGAAGTTCAGGCTGGCGACATTCTCGTCGGCAAGATCACGCCAAAGGGCGAAAGCCCGATGACGCCGGAAGAAAAACTTCTGCGCGCCATTTTCGGCGAAAAGGCATCCGACGTTCGCGATACCTCGCTGCGCGTGCCGCCTGGCGTGCAGGGCACGATCGTGGAAGTGCGCGTGTTCAACCGCCACGGCGTCGACAAGGACGAACGTGCGCAGGCGATCGAGCGTGAAGAGATCGAGCGTCTGGCCAAGGACCGTGACGACGAGCTCGCGATCCTCGACCGCAACGTCTATACGCGCCTCAACAATATGCTGCAGGGCCGCGTCGCCATTGCGGGGCCGAAAGGCTTCAAGAAGGACACGCAGCTCTCCAAGGACATCATCGAAGAATATCCGCGCTCGCAATGGTGGGGTTTTGCCGTCGAAGACGACAAGCTCATGTCCGAAATCGAGGCGATGCGGAAGCAGTACGACGAAGCGAAGAAGGGGCTCGAGAGCCGCTTCCTCGACAAGGTCGAGAAGCTGCAGCGCGGCGATGAATTGCCGCCTGGCGTGATGAAGATGGTGAAAGTCTTTGTCGCGGTGAAGCGCAAGATTCAGCCGGGCGATAAAATGGCCGGCCGTCACGGCAACAAGGGTGTCGTGTCGAAGATCGTGCCGCAGGAAGACATGCCGTTCCTCGAGGACGGTACGCCTGTCGACATTGTGCTGAACCCGCTCGGCGTGCCTTCGCGCATGAACGTCGGCCAGATTCTCGAGACGCATCTGGGCTGGGCCTGCGCAGGCCTTGGCAAACAGGTCGGCGAGACGGTCAATGCCTATCTGCGCAATGGCGACGCCAAGCCGCTGCGCAACAAGCTGGTCGAGATCTATGGTCCTGACGAGACGATCCGCAACATGGACGAGGGCTCGCTGGTCGAGCTCGGCGAAAATCTGCGCCGCGGCATCCCGATCGCAACGCCCGTCTTCGACGGCGCGCGCGAGAAGGACATTGTCGACATGCTGAAGCAGGCCGGTCTCGATTCCTCGGGCCAGTCGACGCTGTATGATGGACGCACGGGCGATGCTTTCGACCGTCGTGTGACGGTCGGCTACATCTACATGCTGAAGCTGCATCACCTTGTCGATGACAAGATCCATGCGCGCTCCATCGGTCCTTACTCGCTCGTCACGCAGCAGCCGCTGGGTGGCAAGGCGCAGTTCGGCGGCCAGCGCTTCGGCGAAATGGAAGTCTGGGCTCTCGAGGCTTACGGCGCCGCCTACACGCTGCAGGAAATGCTGACCGTGAAGTCGGACGACGTGGCGGGCCGCACCAAGGTCTATGAATCGATCGTGCGCGGCGACGACACGTTCGAATCCGGCATCCCCGAGAGCTTCAATGTTCTCGTCAAGGAAATGCGGTCGCTCGGTCTCAACGTCGAACTCACTTCGACGAAAAAGGTCGATGTGCCGCCGGCTGAGGCTGCCGAATAAGTCACATGTCTACGCGGGGGCGCGGTGCGCGCGCTCCCGTTAAACCGTATTTTTTCCGGCAGGGCCGTTCGTGAGACGGCGAAGGCCCGAGCTTCAGGAGATGGTGATGAATCAAGAGGTCATGAATCTCTTCAATCCGGTTCCCGCGCCCCAGGCGTTCGACCAGATCCAGATCTCGATCGCGAGTCCCGAGAAGATTCTGTCCTGGTCGTTCGGCGAAATAAAAAAGCCGGAGACCATCAATTACCGCACGTTCAAGCCTGAGCGCGACGGTCTTTTCTGCGCCCGCATCTTCGGTCCGATCAAGGATTACGAATGCCTGTGCGGCAAGTACAAGCGCATGAAGTACAAGGGCGTCATCTGCGAAAAGTGCGGCGTTGAAGTCACACTGTCGCGCGTGCGCCGCGAGCGCATGGGCCATATTTCGCTGGCAGCGCCTGTTGCGCATATCTGGTTCCTGAAGTCGCTCCCCTCGCGCATCGGGCTTTTGCTCGACATGACGCTGAAGGATCTCGAGCGCATTCTGTATTTCGAATCCTACATCGTTCTCGATGCCGGCCTCACGCCGCTCAAGGATCGTCAGCTTCTCTCGGAAGACGATTACCTGCGCGCGCAGGATGAATATGGCCAGGATTCCTTCACCGCTTTGATCGGCGCCGAAGCGATCCGCGAAATCCTGCGCAATATGGATCTCGAGACGATTGCCGCGCAGCTGCGCGTCGAAATCGCTGAGGCCACGACCGAGCTGAAGCCCAAGAAGCTCGCCAAGCGCCTCAAGATCATCGAAGCCTTCATGCAATCGGGCAACAAGCCCGAGTGGATGATCCTCACCGAAGTGCCGGTGATCCCGCCGGATCTGCGTCCGCTCGTGCCGCTCGATGGCGGCCGTTTCGCGACCTCGGATCTGAACGATCTTTATCGCCGCGTGATCAACCGCAATAATCGTCTGAAGCGCCTGATCGAATTGCGTGCGCCCGACATCATCATCCGCAACGAGAAGCGCATGCTTCAGGAAGCGGTCGATGCTCTGTTCGACAACGGCCGTCGCGGTCGCGTCATCACGGGTGCCAACAAGCGTCCGCTGAAGTCGCTTGCTGACATGCTCAAGGGCAAGCAGGGCCGCTTCCGTCAGAACCTGCTCGGCAAGCGCGTCGATTATTCGGGCCGCTCCGTCATCGTGGTGGGTCCGGAACTGAAGCTGCATCAGTGCGGCCTGCCGAAGAAGATGGCGCTCGAATTGTTCAAGCCCTTCATCTATTCGCGTCTTGACGCGAAGGGCCTGTCGGCAACCGTGAAGCAGGCGAAGAAACTCGTCGAAAAGGAAAAGCCCGAAGTCTGGGATATCCTCGATGAGGTTATTCGCGAACATCCCGTGATGCTGAACCGCGCGCCGACGCTGCATCGTCTTGGCATTCAGGCTTTCGAGCCCGTGCTGATCGAAGGCAAGGCGATCCAGCTGCATCCGCTCGTTTGCGCCGCCTTCAACGCGGATTTCGACGGCGACCAGATGGCCGTGCACGTTCCGCTGTCGCTTGAAGCGCAGCTGGAAGCGCGCGTGCTGATGATGTCGACGAACAACATTCTGCATCCCGCCAATGGTCAGCCGATCATTGTGCCTTCGCAGGATATCGTTCTGGGTCTCTATTATGTCTCGCTGATGCGCGATGGCGACATCGGGCAGGGCATGGCCTTCTCGAACCAGGCCGAACTTGAGCATGCGTTGCACACCAAGACCGTGACGCTGCACACCAAGATCAAGGGCCGCGCCTGGACCTATGACGAGAACGGCAAACGCGTTTCAAAAATCTTCGAAACCACGCCGGGCCGCATGATTTTGGGCCAGCTCTTGCCTGACCACAACAAGGTGCCTTTCGACGTCGTGAACAAGCTCATGACGAAGAAAGAAATCTCGAACATGATCGACACCGTCTACCGCAATTGCGGTCAGAAGGAGACGGTCATTTTCTGCGATCGCATTATGGCTCTGGGCTTCCGCGAAGCCTTCAAGGCCGGCATTTCCTTCGGCAAGGACGACATGGTCGTGCCGGAAACGAAGACGCGCATCGTCGATGAGACGCGCACGCTCGCGAAGGAATATGAGCAGCAGTATAATGACGGCCTGATCACGCAGGGCGAAAAGTACAACAAGGTCGTCGACGCCTGGGCCAAGTGCACCGACAAGCTCGCCGAAGAGATGATGATCCGCATCTCGACGACGAAGAAGGATGCCGGCGGCAAGGACCTGCCGATCAATTCCATCTACATGATGGCTCATTCTGGCGCGCGCGGTTCGCCGGCGCAGATGAAGCAGCTCGCCGCCATGCGCGGCCTCATGGCCAAGCCGTCAGGCGAGATCATTGAGACGCCGATCATTTCGAACTTCAAGGAAGGTCTGACCGTTCTTGAATATTTCAACTCGACCCACGGCGCCCGTAAGGGTCTTGCCGATACCGCGTTGAAAACGGCGAACTCCGGCTATCTCACACGTCGTCTCGTCGATGTGGCGCAGGATTCGATCATCACCGAAGTGGATTGCGGCTCGACGGGCGGCATTCGCATGCGGGCGATCCTCGATGCCGGCCAGGTCGTCGCTTCGCTCGCGACGCGTATCCTCGGGCGCACAACGTCTGAAGATCTCAAGGAGCTCGACGGCACGATCATCGTGCCGGCCGGCGAGATGATTCAGGAATGGCATATCGACCGCATCAATGCGGCCGGCATCCAGGAAGTGAAGATCCGCTCCGTGCTCACCTGCGAAGCCGAGAATGGCGTTTGCGGCTCGTGCTACGGTCGCGATCTGGCGCGCGGAACGCCCGTCAATATGGGCGAGGCAGTCGGTGTTATTGCGGCTCAGTCGATCGGCGAGCCGGGCACGCAGCTCACCATGCGCACCTTCCACATTGGCGGCGCCGCGCAGATTGCCGACCAGTCCTTCATCGAAAGCAATTTCGATGGCACTGTGAAGCTCCGCAATCCGCAGATCGCCACCAATTCTGAAGGCGATGTGATGGTCATGGCGCGTAACGTCGCGATCGTCATCGTCGGCAGCGACGGGACAGAGCGCGCCGTGCACCGTGTGCAATATGGATCGCGCCTGAAGGTCAAGGAAGGCGACAAGGTCAAGCGCGGCCAGCGTCTGGCCGAGTGGGATCCCTATACACGTCCGATCCTCACGGAAGTGGACGGCGTTGTGGGCTTCGAAGATCTCGTCGAAAACCAGTCGCTGTCGGAAGCCATCGACGAGTCGACCGGCATTGCCAAGCGCGTTGTCATCGACTGGCGCCTGAACCAGCGTTCGTCGAGCCTGCGTCCGGCCATCGTCCTCAAGGGCGATGACGGCAAGGTCGCCAAACTCGCACGCGGCGGCGAAGCGCGCTACGCGCTCCCCGTCGAGTCGATCATCGCGGTCGATCCGGGTTCGAAGATCCAGGCGGGCGATGTCATTGCCCGTATCTCGATGGAATCCGCCAAGACCCGCGACATTACCGGCGGTCTGCCGCGCGTCGCGGAATTGTTCGAAGCACGCCGTCCGAAAGATCATGCGATCATCGCAGAAATCTCCGGCACGGTTCACTTCGGCCGCGACTACAAGAACAAGCAGCGGATCATGATCAAGCCGCATGAAGAAGGTGCGGAAGAGGTCGAATATCTGATCCCGAAGGGCAAGCACATCCATCTGCAGGACGGCGACGTCGTGGAGAAGGGCGATTACATTGTCGACGGCAATCCTGCGCCACATGACATTCTGGCAATCAAGGGCGTGGAGGAGCTTGCTGCTTACCTCGTCAATGAAATCCAGGAAGTCTATCGTCTGCAGGGCGTGAACATTAACGACAAGCACATCGAAGTGATTGTTCGTCAGATGCTCCAGAAGGTCGATATCGTCGATGCAGGCGATACGGACTTCCTTGCCAATGAGCAGGTCGATCGCGTCGAAATGGACGAAGCGAATGAGAAGGTTCTCGCCAATGGTGGCAAGCCTGCAACCGGCACGCCGGTTCTGCTCGGCATCACCAAGGCAAGCCTGCAGACGCGTTCCTTCATCTCGGCTGCATCCTTCCAGGAAACAACGCGCGTCCTCACCGAAGCCGCTGTCAACGGCAAGGTGGATACGCTCGAAGGTCTGAAGGAAAACGTCATCGTCGGCCGCCTCATCCCGGCCGGTACGGGCGCTGCCATGTCGAAGCTGCGTCGCGTTGCAACCGCACGCGACGAGATGATCCTGGCGCAGAAGGCGCAGTCCTCGCAGGCCCCCGCGCCGCAGCTGCCCCCGGCTGCTGCCGAATAAGCAGCGCGGTAGCGAAAAGAATAAAGGCCGCCCTTCGGGGCGGCCTTTTTTGTTCGTGTGCCCATTCTCATCGCGAGCCTCGCGTGCGCGAGTTCGTCATTGCTTCGCTGCGCTCGCAATGACGGATGAAATGGCTATTGCGTCTTGTTGCCCCACAAATATCGCCCGACGAAAAGGCCTGCCAACATGCCGATCAATTGCGCTGCAATGAAGGGCAGGACGCCGACAGGCGCAATGCCGGCAAATGTGTCGGTCAATGCGCGTGCCATGGTCACAGCCGGGTTTGCAAAACTCGTCGAGGCGGTGAACCAATAGGCGCCGGTGATGTAAAGGCCAACGGCGATTGGCACATTGGCGGGCGCGCGCGCGACGCAGCCAAGAATCGTCAGCATCAATCCGAATGTGGCGACACATTCAGAAAAAAACTGCGCAGGCCCCAGTCGCAATTTGGTGGAAACCTGCAGTACTGGCAGTTCGAACATCAGATGCGCGCATAAAACGCCGAGCACGGCCCCAAGAATTTGCGCACCCGAATAGAGAATGAAATCGCGCCATGAAAGATCGCGGGAGATGGCCGCAGAAAGACTGACGGCAGGATTCATATGCGCGCCTGACAGGGGACCAAAAATCGTGATCAGCACGAAGAGAATGGCACCCGTTGCAATTGTATTGCCCAGCAGGGCGATGGCGTCATTTCCACCCGCAAGCCGGGCAGCCATAATGCCTGAGCCGACAATTGTGGCGAGCAGAATGGCTGTTGCCAGAGTTTCAGAAAGAAGCCGGCGCGTGATCGTTTCCTTCATGCGCTTTTCTCTTCCGTTGCGCCTTCAAGACGGCCGATTTCACGAAGCTTGGCTTGCATGATATTTTCTTCGAGAGCGCCATGGGGCAGCGCGATAAAGGCATGAATGCGATTTCGCATGAAGCGGAATGCGTCGTTGAAGGCGCGTTGCTTTTCAACATCGCTGCCCTCGACAGCGGCGGGATCCTCAATACCCCAATGCGCCGTTGCAGGATGTCCCGGCCAATAGGGGCAGGCCTCACCGGCCGCGGAATCGCAGACGGTGAAAATGAAATCCATTTGCGGCGTGTCGGGGCCGGCAAATTCATCCCAGGATTTCGAGCGCAATCCATCGGTGGGATAATCGAAAGCAGCGAGCGTTTTCAGCGAGAATGGATTGATCGTTCCTTTGGGCTGGCTGCCGGCGGAAAAGGCGCGGAAGCGGCCTGCGCCATCCTTGCGCAAAATGCCCTCTGCCAGAACGGAGCGCGCCGTATTGCCGGTGCACAGAAAGAGGACGTTGATGGTTTTTTCGCTCATGAACATTTTTCTCCATTCGTACAGCAGGCGAGATCCTCGGCGAGCGGGGCGCATATTTCCGGGCGTCCGCCGCAGCAATCCTTCAGGACAAAGCTGAGCACGCCGCGCAAAGCGGAAAGATCGGCCCTGTAGAGGATGGTGCGCCCGCGTCTTTCGCCGTGCACCAATCCTGCGCGCGCCAGAATGTTGAGATGGGTCGACAATGTATTGGCGGGGATCGCCAATTGGCGGGCGAGATCGCCAGCCGCCAGCCCGCCGGGCTCTGAGGCGACAAGCAATCGGAACGTCTCCAGCCGCGTGGCTTGCGCCAAGGCTGCCAAGGCTTCTATTGCGTGATCTGATTCCATATTTCCAGAATTATCGAAATATATGACAGGTTCAAGACAGGCCTTGGGATGACCTGGCCGGGTTCACCTGCCATCTGCCTGCCGGAAAGCCGCCCTCCTTCCGCCCATCGGGTCGGGTCAGATCCGGACCCGAATCAAAAAAACACAAATTCTTAAGGTTTGCGGCAAACCGGGACGGGGCCTTTCGCGTTGTCGATTCATCGAAGGGGGCATTTCATGTCTTTTCAGGCCACCGCTTCACGCGAGACTCCCGATGCGGGCTCGCTCAATGCCGAATCGAAGAATCTTACGCTGGACCCGATGCGGCCGCTGCTCGCTGGCGCTCATGCCCGCGGCATGGCCGATGCCCTTGAAATGGCTGGCATTGCCTTTCTGATGATCGATTCCCAAGGCATGGTCCTGCATGCCGGACCGGCGGCGCGCGCGCTGATGGGAGCGGATTTGCGGATCGAATATGATCATCTGGTTGCCGCAAGCGGCGAGGCGACCTGCGCCATCCAAAGAATGGTCATGGCCGGCCTCGCTCAGGGCGAGGCGCCGCAGCCTTTGCGCCTGATGCGGGGAGAGGGGCCGCCCCTTGTGTTGACGGTGCGGCGGGTGCCGGGCGCGGCAGGCAATGTCTATCAAATGCTCAAGCTATTGATTTTGATCGAGCAAGCCGCCTATTCCGGGGTCCGGAACTGAGTTGCAGGGCGGCTTCGGCGGGGCTTTGGCGTTGCGCCGGAAACACGAGTCAAATCAGAGTCTTTTTTCATCTTTTCAGGGGTTGACGGGGCAGGGCTTCGCAAGTAGTTTCCGCCCACTTCAACAGGCAGTATGCCTTCATGTCTATGAGCGCCTCGCTCGTGACGCAGGAAGCATAAACGCTGTTGTTTTTACCTGCGACCTTAGACGTCATATGGGGCTAAGCCCCTGAATCTGAGGCATGATCGCGGCTCGCCGCGGTCCTCTGCAAACCGCAGCGCCGGAGACCGGAAACGGTCGAAGGCGCGATTTCGTTTTGCGCGGCTATTCGTCTCTTAGGGGCCGGAAAGTCGCGAAAAGAAGAAGCGGCGATGAGAATCGCCATTCTTCTCCGCCATTTTGTCCACAAGCTCGCTTTTAGAAGGGCGAAGGATGCCGACGATCAGCCAGTTGATCCGCAAGCCGCGGGAACCGAAGACCTACCGCGAGAAGGCCCGCCACATGCAGGCCTGCCCGCAGAAGCGCGGTGTGTGCACCCGCGTTTACACCACGACCCCGAAGAAGCCGAACTCGGCGCTTCGTAAGGTCGCCAAGGTGCGCCTGACCAATGGCTTCGAGGTCATCGGCTATATTCCTGGTGAAGGTCACAACCTGCAGGAACATTCCGTGGTCATGATCCGTGGCGGTCGCGTCAAGGATCTTCCCGGTGTGCGTTATCACATCCTTCGCGGCGTTCTCGACACGCAGGGCGTCAAGGACCGCAAGCAGCGCCGTTCGAAATACGGCGCGAAGCGTCCGAAGTAAGAGGAGCGATACATGTCCCGCCGCCACAGCGCAGAAAAGCGCGAAGTCATTCCGGACGCGAAGTTCCACGACATCGTCGTCGCCAAGTTCATGAACTCGATCATGTACGACGGCAAGAAGTCGGCTGCTGAAGCCATCGTCTACGGTGCTTTCGACATCATCGAAACCAAGACGAAGGCCGACCCGCTGCCCGTTTTCAAGCAGGCGCTTGAAAATGTCGCGCCCGCGATCGAAGTGCGTTCGCGTCGTGTTGGCGGCGCCACCTATCAGGTGCCCGTCGAAGTCCGCACCGAGCGCCGTCAGGCCTTGGCGATCCGCTGGATCATTACGGCTGCGCGCGATCGCAACGACAAGACCATGGTTGACCGTCTCTCTTCGGAGCTGATGGACGCAGCCAACAACCGCGGCAACGCGGTGAAGAAGCGCGAAGACACGCACCGCATGGCGGAAGCCAACCGCGCCTTCGCGCATTACCGCTGGTAACAGGATACGGGCGCGGCTCAGGCCACGCAGAGGAACACGAAGATGGCACGCCAATACGCTCTCGAAGATTATCGTAACTTCGGCATCATGGCCCACATCGATGCGGGCAAGACGACGACGACGGAACGTATTCTCTATTACACCGGCAAGTCGCATAAGATCGGCGAAGTGCACGATGGCGCTGCAACCATGGATTTCATGGAGCAGGAGCAGGAGCGCGGCATTACCATCACGTCCGCTGCGACGACCGCGATCTGGAACGGCAAGCGCCTGAACATCATTGACACGCCCGGCCACGTCGACTTCACGATTGAAGTCGAGCGTTCGCTGCGCGTGCTCGATGGCGCGGTCTGCGTGCTTGATTCCAACCAGGGCGTTGAGCCGCAGACGGAAACGGTCTGGCGCCAGGGCGACAAGTACAAGGTTCCGCGTATCGTTTTCGCCAACAAGATGGACAAGGTCGGCGCGGATTTCTTCCGTTGCCTCGACGACATCAAGAAGCGTCTCGGTGCGAAGCCGATTGCCATCCAGCTGCCGATCGGCTCGGAAAGCAATTTCAAGGGCCTCATCGATCTCGTCCGCATGAAGGCGGTCGTCTGGAAAGAAGAGTCTCTCGGCGCGAAGTTCGAAGACGAAGAAATTCCGGCTGACATGCTCGAGCAGGCGAAAGAATATCGCCTGACGATGGTGGAAGCTGCCGTCGAACTCGACGACGATGCCATGTCTGACTATCTTGATGGCAATGAGCCCTCGGAAGCGACGCTGAAGAAGTGCATCCGCAAGGCTGTCATCACCGGCGCTTTCTATCCCGTTCTGTGCGGCTCGGCCTTCAAGAACAAGGGCGTTCAGCCGCTTCTCGATGCGGTGGTGGATTATCTGCCGTCGCCGATCGAGCGTGGCGCCATCAAGGGCATCGATTACAAGACTGGCGAAGAAACTGAGCGCAAGCCCGGCGATGACCAGCCGCTGTCGCTGCTCGCTTTCAAAATCATGGACGATCCGTTCGGCGTTCTGACTTTCGCTCGCGTCTATTCCGGCAAGTTCGAGAAGGGCGTTGCTCTGCTCAACTCCAGCCGCGAAAAGCAGGAGCGCGTCGGCCGCATGGTTCTCATGCATGCCAATAATCGCGAAGAAATTTCCGAGTGCTATTCGGGCGACATTGTTGCGCTCGTCGGCATGAAGGACACGCGCACGGGCGACACGCTCTGCGATCCGCTGAAGCCCGTCATTCTGGAAAAGATGGAATTCCCTGTTCCCGTCATCGAAATGGCCGTCGAGCCGAAGTCGAAGGCCGATCAGGAAAAGATGGCAGCAGCGCTCATCAAGCTCGCAGCTGAAGATCCGTCCTTCCGCGTTTCGACCGATCAGGAATCGGGCCAGACGATCATCAAGGGCATGGGCGAACTGCATCTCGACATTAAGGTCGACATTCTCAAGCGCACCCACAAGGTCGAAGTGAATGTCGGCGCGCCGCAGGTTGCCTATCGCGAAAAGATTTCGAAGAAGGTCATCGAAGACTACACGCACAAGAAGCAGTCGGGTGGTACCGGCCAGTTCGCGCGCGTGAAGCTCGAAGTCGAGCCGAATGAACCCGGCAAGGGCTTTGAGTTCGAGTCGAAGATCATCGGCGGCGCCGTGCCGAAGGAATATATCCCGGGCGTCGAAAAGGGCCTCAACTCGGTTCTGGGCGCGGGCGTTCTCGCCGGCTTCCCGGTTGTCGATTTGAAGGTCTCGCTGGTGGACGGCGCTTTCCACGAAGTCGACTCGTCGGCTCTCGCATTCGAAATCGCATCGCGCGCGGCTCTCCGCGAAGCTTTGCGCAAGGGTAATTCGGTTCTGCTCGAGCCTGTGATGAAGGTCGAAGTGGTGACCCCGGAAGAATATACCGGCTCGGTCATCGGCGATTTGAATTCACGTCGCGGTCAGATCCAGGGTCAAGACATGCGCGGCAATGCGAACGTCGTTTCGGCGATGGTCCCGCTGGCCAACATGTTCGGTTACGTCAACAACCTGCGGTCCTTCAGCCAGGGTCGCGCGAGCTATTCCATGGTCTTCGACCATTACTCGGAAGTGCCGCGCAACGAGGCTGAAAAGATCCAGGCCAAATACGCCTGATCATCGCAGGAACACGCAAACAGGATTTTGAAGGAGCTCGGCCATGGCCAAGGAAAAATTCTCTCGCACGAAGCCGCATTGCAACATTGGCACGATCGGTCACGTTGACCACGGCAAGACGTCTTTGACGGCTGCGATCACGAAGGTTCTCGCTGAATCGGGTGGCGCG
>Ga0315905_10002351_pt1 | contig 19905 bp, 21 predicted proteins | sample LakEriMetagenome_5_FD_203522 | JGI IMG/M metagenome (GOLD analysis project Ga0315905, IMG submission 203522) | Freshwater fungal communities from buoy surface, Lake Erie, Ohio, United States - Buoy 4 MA121 | ecosystem: Environmental > Aquatic > Freshwater > Lake | place: USA: Lake Erie, Ohio... | reverse complement strand
CCTTCAATCTCAATTGATTCATGTTCAAGATAGATAATACCTCTATCTTTAAAATCTTTTTTGGTAATGAATCTTGCTTCAATAGAAGTATCATGATTACCTGCAATAATCACTTTATATTTAACAGGTTGCTTTTCTAACCAAATTAAAAATAAATTAACTTCATTATGATTCATTGCAGGTAGTTTTATATTTGAAAAATCACCTGCATGAATAAGCATATCAGTACCTTCAGGTATTACAACTTGCTCATGTCTTCCATGAGTATCTGAAATTGCAAAAATTTTCATAAGACAAATATATGATAACTATTTATATAAAAATAAATATTTATATGAGAAAAGTAAGAATTACAGAATCACAATTGAAAGGATTGGTTAGGAAACTGATTAAAGAAGAAATGTCAGGTAATAAAAAATTATATGGTGTTGAAAAAGATGGTGACCCTTTTAGTTTTGGTCCATACACATATGAAAATGCTTCAAAAAGAGCAAAACAACTTCAAATGGAAGACCCTGAAAGTATGTATAAACCAAGTTTATATAATGATATGTTAGATAAATTACCTGCAAGAGAAAGAATGGGTATGTCAAGAATTGATAAAAATGGTAATTTGTATGATACTGATACAAGAGGTTTTAGTAGTCGTGATTTAAGTGATTACTAATCAACAATTTCATAGTTATATTTATAAAAAGGGTCATTAAAAGACCCTTTTTTTATTTATGAAAATGAAATATTTCCCATTTTCCATCTAGTGTTTCAACCAATGCTGTGCAGTTTTCGCACCAATCACCTGAGTTCATATAATTTTCTTTTAAATCAGGTTGATGAATATGACCACATACTGCTATATCACAATTTTTTAATTTAGCTAAATTAATAGCATTGTCTTCAAAGTCATTAATAAAATTAACTGCGGTTTTTATTTTATTTTTTATTTGTTTTGAGATTGAGTAATATGGTAGATTTCTTTTTTCTCTATACCAATTATACATTCTATTAAGCCATAGTGCTATATCATAACCTATTGAGCCAATTATAGCTAACCATTTTATTTTAGTAATAAAAATATCAAGAACATCACCATGAAAGATATAAAGTTTTTTATTATTAGAATCGGTTAATATATATTCTTTTAATAATTTTATATTAGGTAGATGTAGTGGTTGGAATTTATGTAAGAAATCATCGTGATTACCTATTAGATAAATAACTTCTTTTTTCTTAGCTATTTTTAATATTTTATTTATAAATTTTGAATGTGATTCTTTCCATTTGCTTCCCCTTTTTAATGACCACATATCAATTATATCACCATTCAATATTAATCTTTGACAAGTGTTTTCGTCCAAGAATTTTAAAACATCTTTTGTTCTTGATGCTTTTGAGCCTAAATGAACATCAGATAATATAATTGTTTTAAATTTCATTTAAATAAAGATATTTTTATTTAAATAGAAAGTAATTCATTTAAAAAGGATTATCAGCATATTCAACAATTTCATAGTTATGTTCATCAAGTGGAATTGTTTTACTTGTTATTTTTAATTCTTTTTTATTAACAGTATCAATAATACTAACTAGTTTAGATTCTAATGCTTTAGGTGCTTGTATATTACCATAACCTTTAAATTGGTTTATTGTATATTTAGGTTTATTATCATTAGCAAGCCAACTTTTACCAAATCTAATTTCAGCAGTATATCTTCTATCATTATATTCAGTTGTTAGAATACAACATTCACCTCTATTAATATTAGTTGAATAACTATTCACGCAATGTTTTTGAGTAAGACTTTCAAATAAAAGTTCTTTACCTGTTTTAATAATTTTAAATTGTTTTGGTAAATACTTTTCTAGTATAAGATATTTATCATCAACATGAATTGTTTTTGCTTTCATCTTATCAAGATTATCCAATAACATTTTATCATGTTGTTCTTTAATATTATCTTTATTCAAAGAGAAATTAATCTTGTTATTAGTTTCATTGGCAATTTTAATTAAATCATCAAAGTAAGTACTCAAATCAGAATTTTTATTTTTGAGTTTTTTAAAACTATCAAAGTTATCAATAAAATTAACAGGATTTTTAAATATTGGTGCAAGTGACATTATTTCATATATATCATCAAAAGATAAATCTTTAAATTGTTTATATGATAATGGCTCATCAATAGTTTTAATTTTATTAATAAACTGTTGAAGATTTGAACAAGAACCATATAATGATTTACTAAAGTTGGTTTTAGTTGATAAACTAAAAATATCTTCATTATTTGTTATTCTTTTTATATGATTTTCACACCATTCATTTTTCTTATTATTAAATAAGAGTTTACAACTAAGATTAATTTTATTATTATCATTAATACCAAAATAACTAAAAGGAAAATATTTAATATTAATCAATGAAAGCCAAACTGTAGTCTTTTTCCCATCTGATGGTAGATTAAACTTTATTGAGCCACTTGGTGAAATAAAAACGAATGATACATTTTTTTTAAATGGATAACAAAAATATTCATATCCTTGTTTTCTCATTTTAAGATGTTCACCTGAAAAAGAAAGTCTTCTAGTTTTAAATTCAGTAAGAGTTAAAATAATTGAATGACCTTTATCCGTTACATGATGAAATGTACTATAAAAAGTATTATGAACATTATCACTTCCCTTTTTTAAATACTTATCATAATTATTAAATCTTAAATCATACTTATTTGGTTCATCAATAAGAGTTATATCACCTTCTTGATAGTCACGATTGGTATTTCCACTTTTAGCAAAAAAAACCATTCGTAAATAAAGTTCTTGAGCAAGGTCTGAAATGGGGAAGCGAAGATTATTGTTCATAGGATTTTTGACTTTATGCAAATATAAAAAAACCCTCTGAAATTTCAAAGGGTTTGTGAAAAAAAATTAAACTTTTATGGCCCTATATCTTTTTTTATTATAACAAATATTTTTATCTCTCTCATCCATATTGTAATATCTATCCATATTTGAACAAACACAACCACCTGTGAATTCATCATCATCTCTCATGTTATTTTTTGTTCTTGAGGTAAGAAAATTTTTTATCATTCCCTGTCTACCTAATATTCTTGATATTGATATGAATCTCACTTATCTTCAAGTCTTTTTCTTTCGGTTTCTAAATCCCTATTGATAGCTTTATCAGTATCAAACTTTTCAGGATAACGAACCATTAATTTATTAATGTTATTTGTCAATGATTGATAGAAATCAAAATTAAGATATGTTGATAGAATATAAATCTTAATCATTAATGATGAAATATTCTTTTTTGGTTTCATTGATAGCTTTACAAATTCAATCAAATGATTTACATATTCAGCATCTGTATATGTTGGTTTTTGACTTTCCCATAATGCTTCAGGCATTACAGGTAATGCTAACTTATTGATTCTGCAATAGTTAACTGCGTACCAAAAAACGTCACCGATTAATTCTTCTTGAAGATTTACATAATCAATATCTTTCTTATAAGCAATTTTCTTTTTATAAACATCAATTGCTTCGGCAAGTTCAGTAATCAATCCCATCTTCATATGAAGATTATTAAGTTTCTTACTACCCAAATTAGCACAAGTTCTTGCTGCAAGTTCTTGATACTCTTTTAGTGAGGAAATTTTGTTTTCTAGTTTATTCATCTTTTAATTTATTTAATACAAAGTCAATGGTAAGGAAATCATCCACAATAACTTTTTTAATACTTTTATTGTTTTTTATGTAAACTATACAAAGTTGATGATTGATTACATCGTTAAATATACGACAATAAATTTTATTTTCATCCGAAAAATCAAGATTTGTAATTTTATATAAAGAAGTTGGGGAAACCCAATAGTATTCCCCAATTTTTATATCACCTGAACTTTTAAGTTTTTCCATTAAAAGCCAAATGCAGCAAGACTATGTTGGAAAGGATTACCTTCAATGTTCTTAACACATTGAAGCATCTCTGCCACTACTTCCCTAGTCTCTTGTTGAGCATCAGGTTTCAATCTAAGATTACAAAGGTGAACAAATGCTTGAAAAGAACCTGTCCAAATAAATGTAGTATTTAAATTTAAAGGTAAGATTGTCCTAGCTTGTTCCTTTGACACACCAAGTTCAATAAGTTTTTCATAAGCACCTTTACAACGCTCAATAATATCTGCTTCAATGATAGAAGCCATCTCTTGATTTTCAATTGGACCATCACTACCTTGTTTAGAAGAAGCAGATTGTCTTCTCCATTCAGTAACCATTGTATATGTATCTGAGAAGTCTACATAACGACCTGATATGGAATTAGCTACCCAACCCACTTGATGTTTAAACAATTGCCTTTCAACATAGATTGGGCAATTAATTCTAAATTGCATGTTAGTATGTCTGAATGGTGAGGTATGACCATGCTTTGCAAGATAGTTAATTAATTTAATATCTTTATCTGTGAATTCATCAGATTGCTTTCCGTATGACACTCTTGCGACATTGCAGATTGTCAGGTCATTTCCGTAGTGGGATAATAATTCTGCTTTCATAAATCAAATATAAAAGAAAACCCCTGATTTCTCAAGGGTTTTTAATTTTTTATTTTTCTTTTTTTCGACTAGCAAGTTCAGCTTTTACTTCTTGAAGGTCTTTTTTTAGTAATTCAAGTTTCTTTTGATTATCTTCTGCTTTAATTTCTTTATTGAGTTGTATAATATGAGAAGCTAATTCATTATTAGTTGCTGATTTATATGGTTTAGTTATTTCTTCTTTAATAATTTTCTTGATAAATGATTCCAATGTTAGTCTTTTAGTTTTCATAATATAATTTTATTATAAATAGTTTAATTAACTAAAGATACAAATTCTTCAAATTTATAATTTTTAAGGACATAACAATTAAAATACGCTATTTATCAATAAAAAGGAATGCCTTCAAAACTTTTAGAATTTAGTAACGATGTTAGACCTAATTTATTAGAAAAAAACATTTACAAAATTGAATCACCATATGATTTAACAGATGATGTTGTAACAAAAAGTTTAAACTTATTACAAAATATAACAGGATATGACTATAGAAGCAATGGTGTTGTTGATATTGTTGAAAGATTAATTGATGCAGAAAATAGTAAATTAGTTATAATAGGTGGTGAAAGATTACTTGCAGAATTTGGTAGAAGGGCTGCAAATAATGTATTAGGTAAATTCATACCAAGTCCAACAAATTTAGTAAATGATTTAAGAAATATAGTTAAAGGTAATTTTAATAAATCTGATGCAAGTATAACTGATTTAACCAAAGACCCTAGTAGGTCAATTTTTGATAGAGTATTACAAACAGGTATAGGTTATAAAGGTGATGAGAACTTCTTAGATTCTCAATATGGAAAAAATGATGTTACAGAAACTTCTGATGTAAATTATAAATTTTCAGGAGATATGATTAAAGAAAAAATAGGTCAATTAAATAAAAAATCTGTTTTTTCAACACATAATACTAATTTATCACCAATTAAATTTCAAATTCAATCATCAACATTTAGAAATACTTATAGTGAAGATTTTATTTCAAATACAAATAATAGTATTTATAATGATGGTGGTGCAAATAGAATTACAGAGACGTTTACAACAACTTATTTTACCACACCTTATGAAAAAAACGAAGATGAATTAATTAAAAATTATCGTTCAGAAAAAATAGATATAGAAAATGCACAAGGTTTTGGTAGCGTTTCACCTCCATTTATAACAGATTCTAGAGTATTTAATACTGATGAATTTGGTTTAAAAAAAGTAAAAAATGATAATTTGAATGAAAATTTATTAGCTGCTAGTGAAAATGCTGAAACTTTTCGTTATTCTTATTCAGATAATTTACAAAAAAAAATAAACACACAATACGGTGTTAAAAGAGGATTAGTTTATTTTACATCAAAGTTAGCTAACGAAAATAATATTATTGCTCATGATGAAAAAGAACTTTATAAAGAAAATGATTCATTTGGTAGTGAAATTCTTTATTGGAAAGGTAATGGTGAATGTAGAACATTTACAATTTATGACCAATATGATAACTATAATAGAGTTATAAAATTCAATGGTAATAATGAAAATAATTCTGTATTAAGAGATAGAGTATTACCAAGGATTGCACCAACAGTTGATGATGTTGAAAAAGATAAATATAATTACTTTTTTACAATGGAAAATCTTGCATTGAAGGATGATGTATTAGATTGTGAAAAAGGACCAAATGGTGGAAGATGGATGTGGTTTCCACCATACGATGTTAAATTATCCGATAACAATAGTGTGAATTGGTCTGATATGAACTTTCTTGGAAGACCTGAACCAATATTCTCATATCAAAATACAATAAGAACTTTAAGTTTATCATTTAGACTTTTAATTGATACAGTTAAAAATATACAAGATGTAAAACCTGCTATTGATAATTATTATAAATATCTTTACGCATGTAATGCTGATAATTCAATATATAAAACAAAAACTATAAAAAAAGAAAATATAATACCAATTGAAACTAAAATAACAAGTTCAACCATAGAAAAAAAGACATCAATAAGTAATAAATCAAAATATTATTTTAAAAATGATGGATATGTTTTAAATATAACTACACCTGTTTATTCAACAGGTGGTGAATTTGCAAGTGCATCAACAAGAAATAATACTTTTTTAGGTGAATTTAATCTATCAGTTAATTCACTTAAAGAATTAATGGTTAATAAAAATGTAATTGAAATATCAATGACTTTTTTAGGTGTTGCAACTAGCTTAATAACTCAAGAATTATCAACAGAAGAAGGTAAAGAATATAATCGTGCATTAGGTATGAAAAGAGCAGATAACTTAATGCGAAATATAATAGCTAAATATAATACAATTAGAGGTGATGCGCCTATAATTGAACTTCCAAAGTTTAACCCTTCTTTACCTGCTTCAACAACTCCAGGTGGAACAGTTATTGGTGTAACCATTGCAGAAGGTACTGTTGGTCCTGATGAATCTAGAAAATTTTCTCAAGTTATAAATGGTAAAAAAATAAAATTAATATTGGCAACAACAGGTGCTGATAATTCTAAGCCAAACCCAGATAATGACCCACTTGCTAAAAAAGTAAATGATGATAATAGAATAAAACAAAGATATGCAATTATTGAATCAATAGATTTTAAAATACAAACTATTTTAACAGATACAAAAGTAACAACCAAAAAAGAAACAGTAGAAGAGCAAGTTCCTCTTAATCGAGGTACAGAAACACCTGAACCTTGTGATGATAATTTAAATTTAGAATTTCAAAATTTAGATGAAAACACTAAATTCCCAACAGGATTTGAAAAATTAAATGTATTTTCACCTGTATTCAATAGTCAAACACCATTTGATTTTACAAAGCGTTATACATTCCTACATCAATTAACAAGACCATCAAAATTAAAAAATTTAACAACTATTGATAATACTGTATTTGGTAGAATGCCTGTATTTGTTATTCGTTATGGTGATTTTATTTATTCAAAAGCAATTGCAAAGTCAATTAACTTTGATATAACTGATTCAACTTGGGATTTAAATCCTGAAGGTATGGGTGCTATTCCATTATATTGTAATGTTACAATGGATTTAACACTTCTTGGTGGTCAATCTCTTGCAGGTCCAATTGATAGAATTCAAACAGCTAATGATTCTAACTTTATTGCTAACTCTACATTCAATAGTGGTTATTATACAGGTAATAAAACATTTGAAAAGGCTAGAGACCAAGAAGTAATACAACATAAAGATAGAGCAAGCGGTAAAAAACCTATTCCTGGCTCAAAACCTGATAGTGGTAATAAACCTCAAGACGCATCTACACTAAATGTGATAAAAGCAAATATCAGACCAACAGCAGAACCTTATAAATTTCCAAATTTAGCTGCAACTAGAAGTCAAATAATAGAAGAAGACGTGGTTGGTCCTGCTAGTCCTGCTATTTTACAAAGGTATATTGATAAAGATGCAGCATTAAGAGAATCACGACAACAAACTGAAGACCAATCACAACAAGAGATAAGGAATGCAAATTTAAATAACCAAGCTTAAACTTCTTTAATTATATCTAATTCACCTTTAACAACTTTAGAGATAAAGAATTTATTTACTTCAGTTACTTTCTTTGAGTTTGTTTTTTTATAGATTGCATGTAAATCTTTATATCCTTTCAATGGAAGATAAACATTTGTAGCACTTAGGTATTTACTGTATTCTATATCAATAAGTTCATTATCAATTTGATAACCTTTTTTTAATATTAAAACAATATCATCATTTTTATATCTTTGATGTTGCATCTTTAATTTAGAGGTGATACCCAATGTTTTCATCTTTTCTTTTATTTCAGAAAATTTATCATGATATTCATATGATTTAATTTCATAATCAGTTTTAAATTCTGTAAATATATCATCAGGTTTAAGACCTGTTCTATTCCAAAACTTAACTTCTTTTTCTTCTAAGTAAAAGAAATCTTCAATTGAATCTCTATCAAAGTTTACAAGTTGTATTTCATTGTCAGTATAATGCTCTCTATCCATTGGTTTTTCTTTGATAAGAGTATTTCTTACTTTCTCAGGAAATACAGTTAACAAAGCAGTTACACGTTTATTAAAGTTACTAACATAACGAGCAACATTATATTCACCAATCATATCAGGATTATCTTTTAATTCTTTTTCAGTAATCACATAAGAATTATACATTCCTGTTTTCTTATTAATTGAAACATCTCCATGAGATTTAGCTGTACCGTTATTTACATAATAAATAAAGTCAACACCACTAGTATTAATATCATGTGCAATGATAAGTTCCATGTGTGCTTGTTTAGCTTTTGCTTTACCATTTACATCCGTGCCTCTTTTTTGGTAATCTTCAACGGTTTGTTTTAATCTTGATTTGGATGCAATCTTTTTAATTGGTATTTGTTTACAATAAATCTTTGTCAAATACTCATAATAGAATTCTATAAATTCTTTCGGTTTATTTGTAAGAATAAGATTGATTCCTTCATTGATAAAGTCCTCAATGTATTCTGACATTGTTTTTGATTTGATTGTATTTCCTGTGACTTTCGGCTTAGATTTTCTGAGTTTAAGATTTTTGATAAGTTCTGTCGAATAAGAATTCTTCTTTGCGTATTTCTCAACGTAATCATTTTCATTACCTAAATATTCTTTTGGGATATTAAATATTTTTTTCTTTGTTTTATCTTCAAGAGTTGAGTATTCAAGATTTGCATAGTTCTTTCTTGAAAAGTTAGCAGCAGAAATCCACATACCATCATTATCAAGTTTCATATATTGACCTGCAATAATATCGTTATTGAATTTCTCAACCATTGCATCCACACCTTTATAAGTTACACCTTCATATTCGTAAATCAAATCATCAATTTTAATTGGTGTTTGATGATATTGAAAATCTAAATCTACATTTGTATATTCAGGTACAGAGAAGTTACAACCATCAGTATCTTCTGTAATTGGAATTGCACCAAATTGCATAAAGTAATGAATCATTCTTCTAAGGTATTGTCTACCAGTACAAGTGATTCTTTCAGCACAATCAAAATCAGCCCAATTAAAATATTCAGAACCAAATGCACCAAAGTTTGAGTTGTTAAGAATTTTAATTGGAAGTTGAAGAGCATCATAAAACTTTCTTTCTTCTTCAGGAAGTGTTTCATCTTTTGCCCATTTCTTATATTTATCCCTTGTAAACTTAAAGTAACTCAATAATCTAAATAAGATATTAGTTACATCATGTCTTGGAAATACATAATGTTCAAGTTGGATTGATGGATATAGACCTGCATAGTCTTCTTTATAAATGTTTTCAAAATATCCAACTTTGAATGTTCTTGACAAACCACCTGTAAATTCTATTTTATTTGGTGTATATGGAATAGCAAGTCCATTCTCATAACTCCAAGCGGTCATAATAAGATTCCATGAACCTGCACCACCAATGGTTGCAGTTCTTTCCAATGATGTTGGTAGAAGTTTTGAAAGCATGAATGTTGATTCATTATATCGTTTATCAACTTCCAATGTTTCCCATAAGTCATCAGCAAGGTATTGTTCAATGATTTCACCACCTGATATTATTTTATCATAATCAGGATTCATTTCAAGATATTGAATTGCTTTATCTTGATATTCATCAGGTATTAAATCATAATCATTACTTTCTGATTTATTAATGTAGAGTTTATCTTCTTTCCACATTTGATAAATCTTAGCACCATTCTTAACATACATACGATTAGGTTTGGCAATACCTGCAAACTTACAGACATATTTCAAACCTGCTTCTTTCATATTAGAATTGATTGCTTGTGTTTTCCATACTGCATGTATGATATCCAAAACATTATAACCATACATACTTGTTTTAGTATAATATTTTGTTTCATTACCAACTTTCAAAGAAGAATCTTCAAGTCTTTTAATTGTCTTATCTTTAAGATAAGTTGTTACTAATGTATCAATATCTAATCCTAACTTCTCTGCTCTTTTAAGAATAAAGTTAAAATCAAAATCTTCACTATTATAACCAAAAATAATTGCAGGTTTTAATTTATCAATATGTTTAAATAAATTTATGATAAGTTTTTTTTCTTCTTCATCATTATTCATTTCATTAACAAAGTCAATAGAAACAAAATTACGATTATCTTTAGAACCAATAGCAAAAATTCTATCCTTTTCAGGATATAGACCTGTTGTTTCAATATCAAATACAAACTTATGAACATCATCATATGTTTTATAACCATTGAACATACGCACACCTTTTTGAATAAGATATTGTTCTTCAGGTTTAAGTGTGTAAAAGAAATTCCTATTGCTTATTTGATAAAAGATATTAATTTTTTCTCCTGCAATTAATTTATCTTTAAAGATAATACGATAGACATTTTCAGATTCATCATGAAAGATTTCATAATTATGAAATAATTTTAATTTCTTTAAAACACCATTTAATTCTGTAGATACTTTAGGCTGTTCTTCAATTAAATCAGATACATCATCATTATCATCTTCTTGAGGTTCTTCTTCTTTGAATTCACCTGAATATTTTAATTGTATCGAATTATAAACAACTTTATTTATATCTCTAATAATTATTTCATAATTCTCTGATATTGTGTTATACAATATAGAATCATTATTAGGGTCAAAAATAAAAGGTTTACCTTCTTTAATTTCAGGAGTAAACAAATTTGAGGTAAATGACTCAGTTGATTTCCAATACATATCAAGACCACCTTTTGAAAAGAAGGTTCTTAAATCTCTCATTCCATATGCAGAATCAGTATAGAATATATATTTATAACCTTGTTCAAGTCTGTCAACTATAGCACCATTATTATCAGTTGTCTTTAACTGTTTAAAGGTGATGCCATACTTTGTCATGTTTTCTCTTTGTTCTTCTTTTCTATTTTTATAGAAAGGAATACCAAGTTTCTTTAAATCTTTAACATAAACAAATGGTTTATATTCTTCAGATTTAATGAATTTCTTATTCTTTTCAGGGTCATCAATAACTAAATTAACTATGTTAGAGTATGAACTACCTTCAATACATACAATATGTTTTTGATTTATGTTTCTACCATTTAAAAAGTTTTCTACTTGTTCATCTTTAAATGTCTTGTAGGTAATTTTTTCTCTAACCGCCATTATTGTTATTTATGAAATCTTTTGAATGAATTTTCTGTAATGAATACAAAATTAGCCTTTTCTTTTAATTCTTCCAAATTTAAACTATTTAAATAACTCATTGTAGTTTTCAAATAGTCATTGAAATTCTCAACCCAACCATTAAAAGTATATTCAACTTTATTCCATTTGGCAATACCTTCAGATGTTTTAAGTTTATAATTACCCCAAACTTTTTGGATTTCTTTTGTGGACATACCAACATGTCTTTTATATAAAGAAAATTTATTCTTATAAAGCCATTGGGCTAAAGACATATTAGTAATCTTAAATGTTTTCCAAAGATAAGGATGGGAATCGGAATCTAAACATTTATTTAATATTCCACCAAGCATTACATAATCAGCACCAAGAGCAAGACCTTTAATAATGTCTGAGAAATTTTTAAATCCACCATCAGCAACGATTTTAGATTTATGTCCATTTGCTTGTCTTATACTATTACATTCATAGATTAAAGAAGCCATCGGGTAATGAACAGAAGCGTTAGCACTAGTTGTACAGACACTACCGCCACCAATACCAATACGACAATAATGGACACCGATTTTAGAAAATTCATCATATGTATGTGGATTAGCAATATTACCAATCATTAATTTTTTCTTTGGAAATTTTTTAATAAACAATTTGGATAAGTTAATTAACTTCCACATATGCCCATTAGCAATATCAACCAATATACATTCATCTTCTAATATTAAATTAGTAAATGAATCAAAATCAGTTTCAATTAATTTAAAATCCTGTAATGAAATTGATTTAAACATTGACTTATTTAAACTACTATATTTAAATAAATCAGTATATGTACTATTTTCATAATTTCTTGGAACACATACCATCATTTCTCTAAGTAAAGAATTTAAAAATTCTTCATTGAATCGTCCTTCTTTTTTAATTGAAAGAACGGAGTTCATTGGTGATGCAATTAAAGGAAAATGTGAAGGTAATTTAATTTCACTTCTTGATTCTATCTTAGAAAGTACAGATGGTACTAAAGCAATGTCATGGAAATCAAACTTAGGTGTTTCCAAATTATTAAGGAATGTCATTATTCTTCAGTAGTTTTAGATTCAAGAGATTGATTTCTAGCTTCTATAATTTTATTATAGTTTTCTAAGAATTTCTTAGTAATTACTTTAGCCTCATTCTTTAACTTGTTTGTTCTTGAGGTACTTTTTTTCTTCTGATTTTTTCTTTGTTTTGAAACTGGCATAAGATTAAAATTTATGCCTTAAATATAGGATTAAAATCCTAGAATTTTTAATAATCTTTTAAAAAAATTATTCTTCTCCTTGTTTTTCAAGGTTTTAAAATTTTTCACTTCCTCAAATATATTTTCAGATTTAATCTGTTCCTTCAATCTATTTGAATAACCACTCCAAAATTGAGTTTCTTTTATTTCTTCTTCTTTAAGAAGTTTAATTTCATTCTCTTCTTTAGATGTCATCATCATCAAAATAGGTTTTAAGTTGTTCTAATTTATTTAGATACTTTTCTATTTCAAATGTTTCCATTTGACCAGTTGAATATGCGTTCTCCGTATCATTAACAATAACAACATCGGGATTGGTTAACCATTTTTCTTCTAATTCTTTATTGAAATCTTCATTAGAATGGTTTGGATATAAATCCACTTTAATATCAGTTAAATAATAAACTGCTTTTGGTCTTTGTCCGTAAGTAAAATATCTTGCTTTCATAATATTATTTTTTAAAAAATAAAAAGTATAAGTTTAAAAATTCTTTTAGTTCACCTGTGTTTTTTTCTTTGTAAAGAAAAAATCTTTCTTTTATAACTTTTATAAGTTTATCAATAAATATGTTTAAATCAACTTCTTTTGATATAACTTCATTTGAATATGTTGTAAAATATAATAATAATTTATCATTTTTTGAGAAATCAAAATTATAAATATGTTTATATTCTTCTGATGTTTTAATAAAACACCATTTAATATATTCATCTATTTGTTGTTGATTATCAAATGCATCAAAACCTAAAAAAGAGTTTATGAACAACTTTGTATAGTCAATCATAAACTCTTTACAAATTTCTACTTTTTGATAATCTACATTCTCACTAAATAAGTGGTAGTAGTTATCTTTTGATAATTTATTTTTGTCCTTTAAATCCATCATTCTAAACTAAGAAAACTTTTTTACTATCAGGAGAGTAAAGAAGTTTCTTGTTTACAAGTTTATTTTTAAAGTTTTCAGATAAAGTCTGCCCTAAACCCTTATAAATCAATTCTTTACAACCAACAAGTTTATTTTCATTGATTTTATTCATTTCAATGATATTGTTTGAATCAAATATAACAGGTTTTTTTCTATTTTCATCATCAATGTAATAAGATTGAATCTGATTTAAAATATTTTCTTCGCTAAGAACGGTAAATGAATTCTCTTTTAGAACTTTATCCTTTTTATCGACTTTAGGTAATGTTTCTTGATTTAGAACTGCTCTACCTCTTCCTGTACCAAGTTTGTTATCATTTTTGTATTGAATTCTTTTCTTAGCTGAATCATATGCTTTAGCACCAACTTCTTGTGTACTCATTAAAGCTTTCTTTCTAGCTTCCCATTTTGCATCAACTTCACCATTTGGACCATTCTCAGGTTGAACATCTTCTAATCCTCTATGAATTTTTTCAAGATATTCTTTTTGTGCTTCAGATTGATACTCATATTTTGGAATATCTTTTCTCTGTCTAGAATCTTTATCATATACTAATCCATCACCTTCACCTTTTTGAACAAGCATAGTTGTTGTTTTAGTGCTTGCATCTTTTTTGTAATATGAATTAGAATCATTTTGAGACTGTTTTTTTAGAGCATCAATTCTAAGTAATGCTTCAGGTTTTTTTTCTTCTCCTAATAAACCAAGTCTTTGAACTAATCTATTATAGTATTCATTTAAAGTTTTTAATGAAAGATTATTTAATTGTCTTTTATTATAATACTCAGGCAATTCATTACCTTGATGTTTTACAATAAAGTCAGTTATACTGTCTCTATTATTTTCTCTGATTAATTCAATTTTAGGACTTTTAAATACATTAGCTTCTGCATTTATTTTTTTGTATTCTATAATCTCATCATTCATTAAAGCATCTAAATCAACTAAGTCATAGTTTTCTTTCATTGCTTTAATTTTAGTACCTTGAACATGTGTTGTTTTTACAGGTTCAATAAATTCAGGTTCACTACTTTCGTTAAAAGTAGGATTTGAATACTCAGATTGATATCTTTTAATCCCATTTCTAACAGAAGGTTTCATATTTCTAGGTGGTTTAAACATATCTTGATTTTGACTTAAATCAAAAGTACCTGCCATTACAGGTGGACCTTCAGCACCAAATACACCAACACCTGCACCACCGCCCATTGATGTTGATTCATCAATAACGTCTTCATCAAGTTCACTATCGCCCATTGTTTTATCATTAAGAACAGCCCTTCTAAACCAATCATATGAATAAACCAAATCTTCTTTATATCTGTAAACACCAATATCTTTTTTACCATCAGAATAAATTGCATTTACAAATTGCCATTTTTCACCATGCAACATAAATGGTTCTTCACCTGCTCTTTCACTATCATATTCAACATAACTAGAACCTTCATTAAGTTCTTCTTCCATATTACTTCCGCAATATGCTTCATTGATTAAACCAACCCAATTAGATTCATTTAAATAATCTTTAATACCTAACTTGTTAAGTTTATTTGCTTTAACAACTACAACATCTTTTGCAGAAATATCAGAACCATAAACTTCAGATAAAATATTTAAAAAGTATTCGTTTTTATTTTCTGTTAATTCATTTTTATCTACATCTGAATAGTCATAACCATAAAGAATATGATTAGTTTCTTTTAATAAGGCAAAATGTGAATAGTTATATTTTTGCCAATTTTTTTTAGAATTTTCATTTAATTCTCTTTTTTGTAAATTTTTAGCACTAACAACTACAATATCATTTTCATTTAAAAATGGATAATTTCTATTTAAGTCTTTTGTAAAATACTCATGCTTATGAGCATTCAACTCATTTTGCTCGTAACCATTATAATTCCAAGATTCTAAAATTTTGTTAGTTTTCTTATTAATTGCAAAATGGCTTGCTTTATTTTCTTTCATCATTTTTTTCATTGTATTTTCTTGTACTTTTTTCTTTTTATCAAATTCATAACCTTTATTTATTCTATCCTTTATTTTCTTATACATATCAAATAATTTCTTATTTGATTTAACATATTTGTGAAATAATAAGATATTCAAGATTTCATTATAATGATATCCTAATTTTTCTTGAGCATTAATAGCTAATGCATCATATTTATTTTTAAGAAACGCTATCCTGTCAACCAAAGCTTCCATTGATTTCAAAGAAAAGGTTTTACGATTTTTAAATTCTCGTTTTTTTCCTTTCTTTGAATCACCTTTAACTCTAGTATCAACAGTAGTAGGTTGTACCTGTGGATTTTCCATATAAGGTTTTTATTAAATAGTTACAAACAACTAATTATAATAAATTATAAAGTTTAAATGACTAAAAAAGAAGAAGAATCTTTGAAAAGAGAAATTGTAAAAGAACTTAAACCATTTCTTGAAAAAGAAATACAAAAAGTCGTTAAAGATAAATTTACGGATGACGAAATTAAAAAGGTCACAGTAAAAACTTTATCTAATTTATTTAGAGTACTTTGGAATAGAAAAGGTACTTGGAGTGATGCAGTTTAAAGAAATATCATAGCTATTATAATTGCTAAAGTTGTACCACCAAGAAAGGATAATTTCATATTTTTCTTATCAATTGTATTGTGTTGTTGTTTAATTAAACTATCTTGTTTACTTATTAAAGCAATTTGTCTATCAACTAAATTATTACAACTATCTAATTCTGTTTTATTATCTTTATTTGATGTTGTTAATTGTTCAATTACTTTATCTTTAGCATTAATTATTGAATCTTTGTATAATGTTTTTTTGTTACAAACATCATATAACATTTTAGTTTCATAAAAAAATTTAGTTTGGTCGGTATTAAAAGTATAAAAATAATTATCCTTTTCTTTTAAAAATGTTACAGGTTTTAATGTTTTAGTAGGGAACTTCTGAGAGTAGCTTATAGAGGGTGCTATCATCAATACTACCAATAATTTTTTTAATATCTTTTTCATCATTTTCTAATTCACTTATTCTTTTATTATAAGTTATAATTTTTATATTCTGTTTATCAATTAATAAAAAGATTGAATCATTAACCTTTTTAAGTGTTTGATATCTGATTTTAAAATTATTTGTTTCTCTCTTAATATTTTCAACTTCTTGAGTAGTTTTTGCTATATCATTTGAAGTTTTATCAGTTTTGTCATTAATAAAATAAAGTAAAATACATAGTATTACCGTTACAACGCATAAAAGAATAATTTGAAAGGCATTACCACTATTACTGTTACTCATTATTTTTCAGTATTTTGTTTCCAAGTACCAAAATATGCTGCAATTTGTTGAATAGATTTTACTAAATTATCATCTAAAATAACTGCTTTTCTAGTTTGAATCATTGGATTAGTTTCTTTTGTTGAAAATTGAAAGTATAATCCTTTTTCATCATCTGATGTTGCAACATAACCTTTAACTACTTGTTCATCTCCTTCAGGTCCTGAATTTATAATAGTAGAATTTAAAATTGCTTTTTCAATTTCTTTCGTATCATCTGTTTGTTCTAAACCTGGTTGAGTTTGTTGTGGCATTTCTTGACCACTCATATCAGGTGCAGGTGCAGGTGGTTGATTTGGATTACCCATTAAATCAACATCTTCTCTTAGGAATGATGCAGAGACAGATTTATTTGATGTTTTAGCACCTTTTGTTATTGCTAACAATTTTTTAAGTTCATCAAGTTCACTATTTACCTTTTTTTGATTGAATCTAAACATAAATTTTATTTATAAATAGTTTTTTTCTAATTATATGTATAAAATACGATTTATGGCAAAAAATTATCTTTCATATAAACTAAGAGCATTACCTTTTTATGATGCCGTTACAAAAGCAGGTGGTAAAATATATGCTGTTGGTGGACCTGTTAGAGATTTTATTTTAGGTAAACAATCTAAAGATTTAGATATCATTGTTACAGGAGTTGATTATGACTTATTGCAAGGTATATTAGAAAACTATGGTAAGACTGATTTAGTTGGTAAATCATTTGGTATAATTAAATTTAGAGAAACACCAACTAGTGAAGAAATAGATGTAGCACTTCCTCGTACAGAGAAAAAAACAGGTCAAGGTTATCAAGGATTTGAAGTAAGTGTTGACCCAAATATGTCTGTGGAAGATGAAATGAAAAGAAGGGATATAACTATTAATAGTTTAGCTATGGATGGTGATGGTAATATTGTTGACCCATTTAATGGTCTTAATGATATTAAAAATAGAGTTATTAAAGCAACCTCAAATGATAGTTTTTCAGAAGACCCACTAAGAATGTTGCGTGTTGTTCAATTTGCAACAAGATTTGGATTTAATCTTGATTCTCAAACTGAATCAATGATAAGACAAAATGCTAGTTTAATAAAAGAAATTTCTCCTGAAAGATATATTATTGAATTTGATAAAATTGTTTCAAAAGGTAAACCAATACAAGGAATTAAATTACTTATAAGTTTAAATTTATTTCAACCAATATTTGGTTTTCAATATAAAGGAAAGTTTAATAATTTTAATAAAGTTAAAACTATTGGTGAATTTTTATACCTATGTGTTTTAACAAGTGAAAATTTTGAAATTCTTAAAAAAAGATTTGGTTCTGCTTTACCTGATAAAATAAAAAAAGAAATTGAAGCATTAACAAATTTAAATTTGTTTGGTCAGAATAAAATTGAAAATCTTTTTACATTAATGAAGATGTATAAATTTTCTCCTGAAACAATTCAGAATTCAATGTTAGTACCAAATGAATTAAAACAAATGGCACAGAAATATCCAATGGATAATAAACAACTTGATATTACAGGTATGGATATTATGACTTTAGGATTCAAGGGTAAAGATGTGGGTGACAAAATAATTGAAATCTTTAAAGCTATTTTTTCTGACCAAATACCAAATCAAAAACAAGCAATAATTGATTATCTTAAAAAAGATAATCTAAATGAAAATGAATCAATGGAAACACCAAAAATAACATCATTTAGAGACTTAGTTGAAAAGTCACCAAAAGAATTAAAAGATATTTTATATTCAAATTGGCAAGCAAAACAAAACCCTAAATGACATCCTGAAGGAAACACATTAAAACATATTATTGTTGTAACAAATAGAGCAATTAAAAAAGAACCATATAATATAAATTTAATATTAGCAGGTTATTTTCATGATTTAGGTAAAATGGCAACTTATGAAATATCACCTAAAACAGGACAACCAACTGCTTATGGACATGAAGATGTTTCTGCTGAACTTGTTAATAAATATCAAGATTTTATTAATGAGTTAGGTGGTAATCCTGAAACAGTAAATTATATTGTAAAAAATCATATGAAAATGAAACCTACTACTTGGGATGTGATGAAAGATGCTAAGAAAGATGTTATAAAATCAAACCCTAGTTTTTCCGATTTAGAAACATTTTCAACAATTGATAAAGGTGGTTTAACTGAAGGACAAAAATTAAAAGGCGGTAAGGCAGATAAATTAACATTATCTGAAATTGCTAAAAAACATAAAATTTCTTTAAAAGTTTTAACAAAAGAATTTCAGAAAGGGTTGAATGTTGAATCAGAGCATACTGATAATAAAAAACAAGCAAAAGAAATTGCATTAGACCATTTATTTGAAGACCCAAAATATTATACAAAACTTAAAAAAGCAAAGTTAGAAGAGATTATAACAAAAGAATTAAAAGAAGAATCATTACCATCTAAATTAAAATCAGATATTGAAATTGAATATCATAAAAAACTTAATGATGAGTTTTGGTTGGATAATCATTTAAAAAGTAACATTAGAAAAAATCTTATTAATCTTGTTAATTATTATTTTAAAAGTTTAGAATTAGACCCAAAGGTTGGAATT
>Ga0315905_10002350_pt1 | contig 19905 bp, 11 predicted proteins | sample LakEriMetagenome_5_FD_203522 | JGI IMG/M metagenome (GOLD analysis project Ga0315905, IMG submission 203522) | Freshwater fungal communities from buoy surface, Lake Erie, Ohio, United States - Buoy 4 MA121 | ecosystem: Environmental > Aquatic > Freshwater > Lake | place: USA: Lake Erie, Ohio... | reverse complement strand
CAAAAGCACGGGAAAGGGAGGAGGGGGAGGCCGATCACGACGACGGCGACGACGGGCGCATCGACTTTGCGCGCGAGTCGATGCGGACAAAAGGCCTTGAAAAGCAGGTTTGCAGACGCCCGCCAGCCAAAGAAAAGCAGGGGCGATTCAGTGTCAGCGTCCCTGGATCCCCAGAGGGCGCAATACTGGATCGTCCAGCGGCGAGGCAAGACGGGCGGGGCTGAAGAAAGCGCGACGTATGTTTTTTGTTTTTTTTCCCTCGGGCGAGGCGCGACTCGCAGGCCTCCGGGCGGCGGGAAGGCCTTTTTGAGGCACCCGCTGGCGTCGCTTGTTTGGACGCGTCGGGGGGTCGCGGGAGGGCACGCGCAAGCAAGTAAGCAAGAAAGCAGGGCTGAGATTGAATGAAAGCGAGAAGGAGGGGGGCGGGCGGGGCTGGCGGGCGGGATGGGGAAGCGGGTGAAGAGACGGCCGGCCGGCCGGAACGAACTGGTTTCCGGAAGCCGCCCGCGTGCTGAGATCGCGCGACGAGCGAGCCAGAAATCAGGGGCCAATGGGACATGGGATAGCTCAAGAGTTTAGCCAGGCCAGACGCGCGTGGATCGCGCACAATCGGGCGCCCCGGACCGGGGACGACACGTGGAGAATTGTTTTGCGTTTCCGAGAACGTCGCTTCGACGAGGAGGGGGGGGTATCGCAAACGCCGAGCAGCTGCTGGAGAACATTAGCAGGACAAAGAAGATTGGGTTGATGGAATTATGTGCGGTCGTGCGCTCTAAGATTGGGCGGGGGCCACGGGTCGCACGGCGCCCCTCAATTCGTCGAAACAAACGCGGCAGGCCTTTCGGAAAGGAAGATGACGACACCAGCGCCAGCTTTCGACGCTCTCGATCGCTCCGCCCCCCAATAGCCGGCCCCGGTGTTTGCAGTACCTGTACCAGAAGCACGCGCGTGCTCACGACGGCGACGACGACACACACAACAACAGGCGTCGAGCGGCCGCGGGCGAGAGCCGCCAGCAAGGACGCACCGCGCACGAGCGCGCGGCGGCAGCGAAGTCGCCGACGTTCGCGCGCGTTCAGCCATTCCGCCTCTCTCTCTCTCCAGCCCTCAGTCCAAAGCCCGGCTGGAGCTTCCAATCCGCGCGCGCGTGCCCCTTCCGTACCCCTCAGTCACACTCTCGCGAGCGGACGCCCGGCGTCGAGCGGCCGCGGGCGAGAGCGACCTTCAAACTCCCCAGAGGAGACAGCTCCCCCGAAGCAACACGATGGTGCCTCGGTCCGCCCACGGGCGCGACGAGGCAGAGGCAGAGGCAGCGGCCGAGCTCAAGCCCGCGGCCGCGCAAGGCCCGCTGACGGCGAGCGCGCCGCTCCTCGGAGGCGGCGGCGGGACCGGTCCAGGAGGAGGAGGAGGAGGAGGAGGAGCGTCCACCCCCAGCACCACCACCACCGCAACAACAACAACGAGAACAACAACCGGCCCGCCCGCCTCGGCCAAGGACGACGACGACGACGGCAACACCAACAACAACGACCCGCCCGCCGTCAAGTCGCCGTCGACGTCCACACCGTCCGCCGCCGCCATCGAAATCACCGCCACCGCCACCACCCCCAAAAACCCGCCGCCGCCGCCGCGCCTCGCCGCAGCAACCGTCGCGGCCGCCGCCGCCGCCGCCGCCGCCGCCTCGGCCTCCGCCGCCGCCTCGGCCGCCGCGTCCGCCTCGGCCGCCCTCCGCCCGCACGCCCAGGCCGCCAACCGCGCGATCGACAACGCCACGCGCCAGGCCGCCGACCACGGCCGCGCCGTCGCGCTCATCCTGCTCGAGCGCGGGCAGGCAGGGTCGCGCGACCTGGCCGCGTGGGCCGAGGCGGCCGCGCGCGCCCTGCTCCGCGCTGTGCGGCGGCGCCTGGCGTCCGTGGCCGCGGTGCTGCGCCGCTCCGTGCTCCCGCACCTCCGCTCCTGGCCGCGCGAGGCGGCGCGCCTGGTCTTCGGCCTCCTGAAAACCATCGCGCGCTCCAACCTCGTCAGGCTTGTCGCGTCGCTGGTCGCGCAGCTCGTGTCGGTGCACGTGTCGGCGGCGCGCCTGCCGCCGCCGCCGCCGCCGCCGCCTCTGCTGGCCGCTGGTGCCGACGACGGTGCAAACGGAGCAGCCGCCGCCCCTAGCCCCTCCCCCCGCCTCGCCGGCCAGGACGCGCGCGTGACCGCCGCGCTCTCCCTGCTCTTTGGCACCGTGCGCGTGCGCTCTGTGACGCTCCTGCACGTGGGCCTGCCGCTGCCGCCGGCGCTGCTGGGCGGCGGGCGGTGGGGCGCTCGGTCGCAGCAGCAGCAGCAGCAGCAGCAGCAGCGCCGTCTGGGCCTGCTCTCGCTGCCGATGCCGGGGGCGTCCGCAGCATCCTCCCTGCAGCTGCTGCCCCCTCTGCCGCCCGCGCTGCCGGCTTTACCCGAGGAAGAGGACGGCGAGGAGGACGACGAGCACGCGGCGCGCGACGACGGCGGCTCCTCTGCCGCAGCAGCAGCAGCAGCAGCAGCAGCAGCAGCACCCGCCGCCACCACCAACATCACCACATCGCGCCGCCCCGCTCCGCCGCCGCGCGAGCTCGCGCGCCGGCTGCTCGAGTCGCTGGCGGCGGCTGAGGCCCGTGTGCGCGCGTCGACGGCGTCCGCAGAGGACGCAGAGGCGGCGGGGGCGGAGGACGGGTCACCGACGACGCTGCCAGCAGACGGCGCCGCGGCGGCGGCGGCGGCGGCGGCAGCTGTCTCTCCCGCCTCTGCCGTCGCCGCCGCGCTGCGCGCGAGCGACCGCGCCTTGATCGGCAGCTCGGACCTGCGCGCGGCCATCATCCGCTTCCTGCGTGAGCAGCACGCGCTCGACGGCGACGACGAGGAGGACGAGGAGCAAGAGGACGACGACGACGGCGAGGACGACCCCCACCATCAGGCGCCGACCGCCTCCGCCACCACTGGCGCATCGCGCGCAGCGGCCCTTGCCGACCCGACCGCGACCTTCTCGCCGCTCCTGGGCCCCGCCTCTGCATCCGCCGCGATCAGCGTGCGCCGCTCGCGCGACATGTTTGAGGCGGCCATCGCGGCCGCAGGAGGGGGGGACGCTGCTGGCCCTGCTTCCGCCGCTGCCGCCTGCCCGGACGCGCGGCCGCCGCCGCCAGCGCGCCTCTTCTGGGGAGGCGTCGCCTCGTCCTCCTCGCCGGCCGGGTCGCCCTCGGCCTCGGCCTCGTTCCCCGCCGCGCCCATCGGAGGCGCCGCGGGCCCGCCGCGCCCGCCGCCCCCGATCGCGCGCCCCGCCACGCGCACCGCGCCCGTCCTCGCCGCCGCCGGCGCCGCCGCGCCCTCTTCGTCGGCGGCGGCGGCGCCCAACTCGGCGCGGGGCGGCATCAACATCAACGCGACGACCTCGCCGCCCACCGCCGCCGCGTCCATGGCGCACGCCGACGAGGGCCTGCGCAGCCTGCTGGCCGCGGCCGCGGCACAGTGGGCGGGGCCCCGCGGAAGTGGTGCTGGCGCGCCCGGCGCCTTGAGGGCGCCGGCGGCGGGGGGAGGAGCGGGGGCGGCCGGCGCCGCGGGGCCGCCGACCAAGCAGCAGCCGGCGGGTCGCCTTCACCCTCCCCGTCCCGCAGAGGGCTTGTTGGACTAGGGGTAGACAACTGCGTATTGGACTGTAATTCATTATTATTCTTTTTGGAGCTGCTGACCTGCGTATCGTGGAGGGAGAGCAGAGCGAGCGCGCCGCAACGACGGCGCGGGGGCGGGGGGGGGGGGCGGGGGCCTGCGGGCCGGCGGCGGCACCGCGCGCCCGCCAACGATGGCGAGTGACCTGATCGGCCGCCCCTCCTCCCACCGCTCCCCTTTTGCAACACACTCGCACAGCGACTAGCGCCAAGCACAAACCACTCGCACATGTTGCGCGCCTTGCTCCCCGCGCGCCCAGCGACGATCGCGAAGCAGCAAAACCGCAACGATCAGCAGAAGCACCACCCCCGAAACACCGCGTCGCGCGCCCGCGCTTCCTCCTCCTCGTCCTCCTCCTCCTCCTCATCGGAACGGCCCACCTCGCTGATCGGCGCCCACCGCACCCAACCGCGCGCCCTCTTCGGCACGACCCGCACCGCCGCCATGACGGACGCCGCCCCGCCGCCTCCCGCCGACACGGCCGGCCGCCCGATCGAGTGCAAGGCGGCCGTCGCGTGGGCGCCCAAGCAGCCGCTGTCGGTCGAGACGGTGATCGTGGACCCGCCCAAGGAGGGCGAGGTGCGCGTGCGCATCGTCGCCACGGCACTGTGCCACACGGTGAGGAAGGAGGGCGCGTCAAGTGATTGGTCCAAATTGTCGGCCGGGGGCGTGCGCCCGCCCGACGACGACGACGACGACGACGACGACGACGACGACGACGACGACGGCGACGACGACGACGACGACGACGACGACGACGACGACGATGACGACAATCCCTCAACGCCACCCTTGGTCTCCTCCCCCGTCACTCCTCCTCCCTCACCCCCAAACACAAACACACCCCCACCACCACCACCACACTCATCCACCAAAAAACAAAAAGGACGCCTACACCCTCGACGGCCTCGACCCGGAGGGCCTGTTCCCCTGCGTGCTGGGCCACGAGGCCGCGGGCGTCGTCGAGTCCGTGGGCCCGGGCGTCACGAGCGTGCAGCCGGGCGACCACGTCGTCCCCTGCTACCAGGCCTACTGCGGCGAGTGCGTCTTCTGCAAGCACCCGGAGAGCAACCTGTGCGTGTCCGTGCGCGCCTTCACGGGCAAGGGCGTGATGAAGGCGGACGGCGCGACGCGCCTGCGCGCGAAAAAGGACAACAGCCGCCTGTACCACTTTATGGGCACGAGCACCTTTTGCGAGTACAGCGTCGTGCACGAGCAGTCGGTGGCCAAGATCGACAAGGCCGCCCCCCTCGGGCGCGCGTGCCTGCTCGGGTGCGGCGTCGCGACGGGGTGGGGCGCCGTCGAGAACACGGCCAAGGTGCAGCCGGGGCAGACCGTCGCCGTGTTTGGCCTGGGCGCCGTGGGGCTCGCGGTGATCGAGGCGGCCAAGCGCGCGGGCGCGTCGCGCATCATCGCCGTCGACACCAACCCGGCCAAGTTTGACGCGGCCAAGCGGTGGGGCGCCACCGACTGCGTCGACCCGAACAACCTGCCCGCAGGTTCGGCCGCCGCCACCGTGCAGCAGCACATCGCGGGCACGCTCACCGAGTGGGGCGTCGACGCGTCGTTCGAGTGCGTCGGCAACGTCGACGTGATGCGCGCGGCGCTCGAGTGCGCGCACCGGGGCTGGGGGCAGTCGGTGGTGATCGGGGTCGCGGCCGCCGGGCAAGAGATCCGCACGCGCCCCTTTCAGCTCGTCACGGGCCGCCAGTGGAAGGGCACGGCCTTTGGCGGGTGGAAGTCGCGGCTGCAGGTGCCCGCGCTGGTGCAGCGGGCGGGCGCGACGGGCCTGGACGCGTACGTGACGCACGAGATGAAGTTCGAGCAGATCAACGAGGCGTTCGAGCTGCTGCACAAGGGGGAGTGCCTGAGGTGCGTGCTGACGTTTTGATTTTGGTTGATGATGATGACGACGACGAGGAGGAGGAGGAGGTGTTTGCTTGGCAGGCGGGGCGGCGGCCGTCGCGCCGGGAAAAGCAAGACAAAAAAAAAAAAAAAAGGACCAAAAAAACGAGATTCCGCCCCATCGTCGACGCCGAGCGTCGGCCCCCATCCCGCCACCATTCGCAAACAACGATGTAATGTGTGCGCGGACCCCAACCAAAGATGACGACACCGATCGTTCAAACACAACCATCTCTTAAGCAATCGTCGCCTCTGGCCGCGGCCCCGCGTCGCCCACGGCCAGCGAGGCCAGCCCGCCCACCGCCTCCTCTTCATCGTCGTCCTGGTTGACGCCCATCGAGTACAAGTCCACGACCGACTTGGACGATGACGACCGGCCCCCACCGCCCGGCCAGTACTCGAGCGCTATGTCCAGCGCGCGGTGCCTCCCGCGCCGGCGCGCCATGCTCAGGCGGCCCCGGAAGACGCCGCCCGGTGCCGCCCCTCCTCCTGCCCCTGCCCCCGCGAGCTCGACGGGCCGAGACAGCGGCAGCACGGCCTGCGCCCAGTGCGTGGGCGCGGCGGAAGGGGCGGTCGAGAGCACGACGGGGTGGTCGCGGCAGAAGCGCTCGGTGAACAGCGTGTCGAACCACAGCACGAGGCAGCTGACGGTGGTGGTGCTCGTGGTCGTGCTCGTGCTCGTCTCCGGCGCTGCCGTCGCGGCCGCGGCAGAGGCGACGCCCCCACCCGCCTTGGCCGGCGTCGGCGGGCCCGCCGCCCCATCGCCCCCACCACCGGCAACCACCGCGCACTCAAACTCGGCCGTAAAGTCCTGGTCGTCGTGCAACATAGTCGCCAGGTCGAGCTCGCGCACCTCCGCGCTGGCCGTGCGCAGCGCCGACGCGGGCACCTGCCGCACGAGCAGCCGCGGGCGGCGGCGGCGGGCGGCGGGGCGCTTGCTGCTGCTGCTGCTGCTGCTGCTGCTGCTCGTCGTCGGCGCAGACGAGCCCGCACCTGCACCGCCGCCAACCACGCCCTGCACCACCTCGTCCCCGATCGGCGACATGCGCAGGCCGTACACGTCGTCCCAGAACCCGGCCCCGAGCGCCGCGCGCAGGTCGCCGCCCGCGACCACGACGCGCGCGACGTCCGGGAGCACGGCGCCCCCCGGCTTGAGCCAGGCGTCGCGGGCGGCCAGGACGGACGACAGCATCGACTCGAACAGCAGGGCGTAGCCCATCCACTCGGATACGAGGACGTCGGCCGAGTTGGGCGCGGGGAGGAGGGCCAAAAGGGCTGCGTCAGAGTCGGCGGCGGCGGCGGCGTCGGCGCCGTCCCCCCGGCCCTTGCCCTCGTCGTGTCCGCCGCTCGTCGCCTCGATCAAGGCCTCGACGCGCCCGGACACGATCGCCACGGGCCCGCCCTGCTCGCACCCCAGCCCGTTGGCCGCCGCCACCGCCCGCGCGATGCGCGCCATGCGCGCGCTCCCCTCGATGCCCACCACGCGCCCGGCGCCCCCGCCCCTCGCCGCAAACAGCGAGAGCACCCCCGTCCCCGCGCCGACGTCGACGACCGTCGCCCCGCGGGTGAGGCCCGGGTTGCGCTCGAGCGCGTCGCGGTAGGCCTGCGTGCGGGGCACGTCTGAGAGCATCTCGCGGTGGATGTCAAAGTGCGAGTACGAGTCGAAGTAGGCCTCGTCGATGAGCGTGGCGGTGGTTGCCGGTGTGGTTGCGGGGGCGCCGCGGGAGGGCGCGGGGGGCGCCGACGCCGCCGCCGACGGCCCGGCACCACCGCCGCCTGCGCTGCCGCCGCCCACCAGCGCGCACTCGTCCCGCAGCTCCTCCGGCAGCGTGGCCTCGACCAGGGCCTGCAGGCGCGCGCGCAGCGCGGCGTTCTCGGCCGCCAGCCGCTGGATGGTCTGCTGCTGTTGGTCTGGTGCTGCCGCTGCCGCTGCCGCTGCCGCTGCCGCTGCCGCTGCCGGAGCCGCCGCCGCCGCCGCCGCTTGCCCGCGCTCCTCCTTCTCCTCGCCATCGTCGTCCTCCTCCTCGTAGTCGTACGTCACGAGCGGATCGCCCGGCAACGCGGGCACCAGGAACTCGTCCCCGGCCCACGCGGGCGGAGCGGGAGGAGGAGCGCCGCCACCACTCGCCGCCGCCAGCACCGCTGCCTCTTCGTACGCGCGCAGCGCCGGCCGCGGGTCCTCGCCCCTCGCGACGCACCTGCGCGCCCAGTTGACCGCGCGGATCACGCCGTACTGGTCGAGCCCGCACCGCCGGCGCCAGGCCTTGAGGTCAAAGCCGTGCTCCTGCGCGTCGCGCGCCATCGCGGCCTCGGGCGACGGCAGCCAGGGGGCCGCGCCGGGCGGGTCGAACAGCGCGCGCGTGCGGTCGCTGTCGTCGCCGTCGCCGGACGAGGCGCCGCTGTTTGCGCCGTCCCCGTCATTGTCGTCGTCGCCCCAGTCGTCCCACTCGCGGTCGTTCTGCTGCTGATGCTGCGGGTCACGGTCGGAGGCGCCGTCGTCGTCCGAGGAGGAGGCGTCGTCGGAAGCGGGAGGAGGAGCAGGCGAGGCGGCGCGAGAATCGCCCGCGGCTGCTTGTCCTGGTGCTGCTCCGCCTCGCGGCGCCGAGGCGCGCGCGGCGTCGGGTTGGATGGTCATTGACTGGGAGTAGTACGGCGGCGCTGCGTTGCGTTGATTGTGCGTGTGATTGGGAGAGCGGGCGGGTTCAAGGTCTGGGCTCAAGGACCGAGTCTCGCCGGGAGAGCAAGCCACTAGCCAGCCCGCTTGATCGCTTTCGATCGCGCGCACGCACGCGCTCTCGCCACAAAACACCCGACATCCGCGCACTCTCCACCCTCTCCTATTCATCGAGCAAGCTGCAATCGACAAGAGCACGCACGCACGCTCACTCGAGGTCGGTTTTTTCTCCAGGAGCGTTCCTTGTCGTGCTCTCGCTCGCGCAAGTTCTTTCGACGCGCCGGAGCCCTTGCGCGGCACGTGGCCGAAAGGCCGTGAAGCGCCGGCACGCCGCTCCATAGCTACCGTGGCTCACGTGGACCGCGTCGTCGCCTGAGCGCGTGCGGCCGCGCGCGCGTTCAAAGTTGCTGCTCGGTTGCACCGCTCGCCTTTCCGACGCGTGCTCTTCACACCGCCGCGCCACGCGTGGCTTGGGCGACACGCGACTGATTTCCACCCCATGTCGATCGAGCTGCCTAGCGCGCTTGCGTGCGCGCGAGTGGGGGCGGGCGTGTGGGCGCGGGCAGGAGGTCGTCCATGGTGGTGTTGCTGCTCCCCCCACACTCGCCCGCCTCTCCCTCGAGTTCGTCGGCTCACGCGCACTCCTTCATGCCCGCCGCCCACCCAATTCACAACCACCGATCACAGGGCCCGCCAGGCGCCAAACCCCCACAACAGCAGCAAGCAGGCAGCCCACCGCCCGCCGTCGTCGTCGCCGGCGCGCGCCCCCCCGCTGACCGCGCGCGAGCGAGCGCGCGCGCACACACCCACCTTTGCTCCCTCCACCAACCGCGCGCCCGCACGCGCGAAGCAGCACACCCACCACCACCACACCATGGCGGACATGGAGGTCGACGCCGCGGCTGCTGCTGGCGGCGGCGCCGCCGCCGCGCCCAAGCCCACCAAAAAGGCGCCCGGGGCGGGCGGCGGCAGCAGCGCGGGCGGCGGCGGCCTCAAGCCCGGCCAGCGCCGCTTCGAGATCAAAAAGTGGAACGCGGTCGCCATGTGGTCGTGGGCCATCTGCACCGACACGTGCGCCATCTGCCGCAACAACCTCTACGAGCCGTCCATCGAGTACCAGGCCAACCCGACGGGCGACCCGGACCACCCGGGCCTGTCGATCGCGTGGGGCTGCTGCGGCCACGTGTTCCACCTCGACTGCATCCAGCGGTGGCTCAAGACGCGATCGGCGTGCCCGCTGTGCAACAAGGAGTGGGAGTTTGCCAAGATCGAGAAGATCCTGCCGGGCGGGTCGATGGCGGTGGACGCCGGGGGGGGGGCGGCGGCGGCGACGTGAGCGAGAGCCGCAGCGCGAGGCGGCCCGAGGAGCGCGGGCGTCGGCGCGCGCGCCGCTCCGCCGCTTCGCGCGCCCTCTGTTTCTGCGCCCCCGCACCTCGCTGCGCCGTCCAAGCGCGAGAGAGAGCGCGCGGGCCGGCCCATACGAACGAACGCACGAACACCGATTCACCGCATTCGCAGCACCACACGCGCGCGCGCGCGCACACATTCGCACGAAACCTGTAATCGCGCGCCTTCGCCAATCGGTCGCACACGTGCCAGCAATGCAGCGACCACGCGCCCATTACGTCTAGCGTCGCACGCGGCGCCCCTCCATGCGCGCCCTGGGCGCGTGCCCGGCTGGTGCTGCGCCGGCCACGCACGCAGCACCGCGAGCCCCTCTGGTGCGCCGCTCCGTTGCTTTTCCGACACGCGCGCTGCCGAGCCAACGCGCCTCGACTCCCAAGCTCGACGCTCGCGCGTCGCTCCTCGGCCGCGCCCGCTTCTCGCGCGACCAAGGCGGCGGTGGCGGCGCCACCGCCTCCGATGCCGCCGCCGCCGCCGCGCGCCTGCTCACGTCGCAGCTCGCGCGCAGCCGGTCGGCGGCCGAGCTCCAGGCGCGCCTGCAGTCCGGCGAGGCCCCGCCGCTCAACGCGACGCACGTGGCGGCGGCGATGGCCGCGTGCGCGCGGCTGGCGGGCGGCGGCAGCGGGCGGCCAGCGCGGGGCAGGAGGAGAGAGGGGGAGGACGAGATGGAGGACGAGGAGGCGGCGCCTGCCGCGCGCCGCGTCGCCCGCGACCTGCTGGCGCGCGTGCGCGTCGTCGTCGTCGCCTCGTCCGGCGGCGGCGGCCCGTGCGCCTTGCTGCTGGTCGCCCCAGGCGCGGACGCGAAAGCAGCGGCAACGGCAGCGCCTGTCAGCCTGCGCGACGCCGCGTCGATCCTGGCCAGCGCGGCGAGCCTCGGCCTCGGTGGCGGCAGCACCACCACCAACAACAACAGCAGCAGCACCAGGCGCGCGACGACGCCGCAGCTGCTGCCGCTGCCGCTGCTGCCGCGGCTGCTGGACGCCGCCTCGCGCGCCCCGCCCCCGGCGCCCGGCAGCAGCGACGACGACGCCGCGCGGGCGGCCGAGAGCGTTTCCCTGGCGCTCTGGGCGGCCGCCCGCCTGCGAATCCCGGCCCCGCCCGAGGACGACGACGCCAACCAGCTGCTCGCGCGCCTACTGCTGCTGGCGCCGCCGCCGCCGCCGCAGGCACTATGGCCCGCGCCCTGCGCCGCCCGCGCGCTGGCGGCCCTGGCCGAGCTGCTGCCGCGCTGGCAGCGCGAGCGTGCCAACGCGCGGCGGCAGGACCGGCGCGGGGCGGCTGGCCGGGCTGGGGCAGATGTTCAAGGGGGAGAAGAGTTGGCGGCAGCAGCCGACCGACCCCCGCAAGGGCTCGCCCTGCCCCCCGGCTGGCTCGGCGGCGCCGCGCGCGCGACGCTGCCGCTCCTATCGCTCGCCGCCGATGAGGGCGAGGAGGATGACTCGGGCGTCGGCAGCAGCGACGACGATCCCGCCGACCGGCTCGCCCCCCTGCTGGTGGCCGTGGCCACGCTGACTCCCTTTGACGACGCCAAGCACCAGCACCAGCACCACCAGCAGCAGCAGCAGCAGCAGCAGGAGCAGCCTGGTCGCCGCCGCCGCACCTCGTCGTCCTCATCCTCGTCGTCGTCGTTCGCCGCCGCCACGGGCGTCCCGGGCTGGTGGGCGGCCGCGTGGCTGCGCGCGGCCGAGCGCGCGCTGCCGGGCGCCAGCGCGCGCCAGCTGACGCGCCTTATGGACGCGCTTGCCACCTCCGGGGCGCTCGACGCGTGGCCCGGGCCGGCCGCGGCCGGCGAGGACGACGAGGACGACGAGGAGGAGGACGAGGGCGACGACGACGCCGCAGCCGCCGCCGCAGCCGCATCGGCGTCCACCCCCCGCCTCCTGCGCCGCCGCCAGCGCCGCCTCCTGCGCGCCGCCTACGGACAGCTCTACTTCACGGCCGACCAGTTTACGTGCCGCCAGCTGGGCGCGCTGCTGTCGCGGCCCCTGGCGCGTCTCGCCGGGGGCGGCGGCCCAAAAGGCGGCGGCGGCGGCGGCGGCGGCCCGCACCACCCGCCGCCCGCGCTCGCGGCGAGGCTGGCCGCGTACGCGCTGGCCAAGGCGGCGGCGGCGCTGAAGCAGCAGCAGCAGCAGCCGCAGGGGCGCGAGTCGGCAACCGAAGGCGCGCGCGAGGCCGTGGCCGGCGCGGGGCGCGCTCTCACGGGCCTGGCCGACATCTACCGGTGCAAGGTCATCGCGGGCCGGCGGGGCCGTGCCGCCGCCGCCGCCCCGCCGCCGCCGCCGCCGCCCCCGCTCGACCCGCGCCTGCTGTCGGCGGCGCGCGCGGCCGTGCTGGTGCCCGGGGCGCAGGCGCTGCGGGCGGAGGATAGCGGCGGCGACGGAGCCGCCGCGCTCGTCGACCTGCTGGCCGGCATGGCGGCGCTCCAGGCGGTGATGAGGATGCAGGATCAGCAGAAGGGGCCTGACGAGGACGGCGACGCAGCCGGCAGCGCCGACGACGACGACGAGGAGGAGGAGGGGGAGGAGGAGGGGGGGGAGGAGGAGGAGGAGGAAGCGGCCGACGCCGGCCTCCTCGTTCTCTCCTCGTCCATCCAGGCCGTCCTGGCGTCGGGCGCGTCGCGCCTGTCTCCGCTGCAGGTCGCGGCCGCACTCAACGCCCTCGTCGACCTGCGCCTGCTGCCGCCGCGCCCCCCGCTGCGCGCCCGCACGCCCCTGTCGCTGTGGGCGCGCTCGCTGCTGCGCGCGTCGGCGCCGCGGCTGCGCGCGTGCCGGGACGCGGCGGCTATTGCCTCGCTCGCGGCCGCCGTGGCGCGGCTTTGCGGCGGGTTCGATGGCGACGCCGAGGAGGAGGATGGCAGCGGCGGCGCCTCCGCCGCCGCCTCGCTGCCGCCCTTCCACCCGGGCCGCTCGTGGACGCTGCGGACGCTGCTGCCGGTGGCGGCGGCTCGGACGGCGACGGGGTCGGCCACGGCGGCGGCGGCGACGACAGCGACGCTGCTGCGCGCCCTTGCCGTGCTGCTGCCGCCTCTGGCGGAGGGGGTGGCGTCGCCTGCTTTGTCCTCCGCGACATCGCCCGACCTGCCGCCGCTCGACGCCGCGCGCTTGGCGGCCCAGCTGCGCGCGGCCGTCGGGCGCACGTCGCCGGCGGCGGCGACGGGGGCCCGGCGCGCGGCGCGGCAAGGGCAGGACGAGGAGGAGGCTCGCGTCGTGCGGCGCGACCTTGAGGCGGTCGAGGCGGCGCTGGCGACATTAGCGGGGACTGCAAACGAATGACACGACTGGCCATTACACGCTGTGTTGTAAGCTCAGTCGAGCAACGACGGCCGCGACGGCAGCGGCGGCGGCGGCTCTGCGCTGGCCGCCCCCGCCAATCCTGCTCCTCCTTCTCCTCCGCCATCCTCGACGGGCGCGGCCGCGACCGTGAGGCCCCCGAACAGGTCGCCCAAGTCATCTGCGCCGCCCGTAGCAGCGGCGGCAAGCGGGTTTGTATGCACGTCGCCCGCGCCAGTCCCGCCGCCATCCTGCTGCTGCTGCTCCGCCGCGACCGTTGCCGCCTCACCCTTGCTGTCCTCCTGCTCCGCCGCCTCCCGCCTCGTCTCGTCGCCGGCACCACCCCCAAGCAGGTCTTCGAGGATCGAATCGACCTGAGGCTCGGCCGACTCAGGCGCCGACTGGTCGTCGGCAGCCGGCGTGGTGGCTGGGGGGGCCGGCGGCTCTGGCTCGGCCTCGGCAACCGCCGCCGCGGCTCGCGGCGCCGCCTCGTCGTCCTTTTTTCCTCCTCCTGCCGCTGCTGCTTCTGCTGCTGCCTCCGCCACCACCTGCTCCCGCCGCCTCTCCTCCGCTTCCCCGCCACCGTCCACGCCCGGAGTCGTCACGAGCAGCGCCGCGTCCCGCCGCGACAGCGTGTCCGGCGCCGCCTGCAGCACGGGCGACGGCACGGGCGACAGCGTGTTGCCCGCCGCGACCGCCGCGCCCCCCGCCTCGCCCCCCTCCTCCTCCCGCTCCCGCCGCGCGCGCTCGTAGTGGTGCTCGACCGCCGCGCGCAGCGACGCGTACCGCAGCACGAGCTCCTTGTGCTGGGCCAGCAGGGCCGCGACGTCGCGCACGGTCAGGCCCTCGAGCGCGGCAAACGCGTAGGGGTGCTGGCCGACGAGCGCGGCGAGCGCGGCGGGCGCCGGGGAGGGCGCTGCGGGGGCGCCGGCGGAGGGCGGGGCAGCACCAGTCGTCGGCCCCGCTCCCGTCCCCGAACCGAGCAAGACGCCTCGGGCGGCGGCCGAGGCGGCGGCCGAGGCGCGCGCGTCGGCGGCGCGTGCGGCGGCGGGGGCGTCCCCGCCAGCGGCGAGCAGGTGCGCGCCCTGCGCCTCGAGCGCGGCGACGGTGAGCGGGGGCAGGAAGAAGGCGCGCTCGGGGGGGAGGGCGGGGCCGAGGGCCAGGAGCGGCGGCGGCGGCGGGGGTAGGGGGCGCGGGGGGGCGGCTGCTGCTGCTGTTGTTGCTGTTGCTGGGGGAGGAGGGGGCGGCGGCGCAGCGGGCTGTGGCTGCGATTGCTGCTGCTGCTGCTGCTGCTGCTGCTGCTGCTGCTGCTGCTGCTGCTGCTGCTGCGTCGGCGCCGGGTCCGCGACCCCAGCAGCATCAGCAGCCGGCGCGGCCTGCGCCTGCGCCGCCACGCGCTCGGCCGCCGCCGCCATGGCCGCCAGCTGCTCCTCCGTGACCGCGCCCGCCGCCAGCATGTGCGCCAGAAACTCGTCCCTCCCCACGCCCGCCAGCGCCGCCGCGTCGACGCTCTCGACGAACGACGCGGCCGACGCGAGCGCGACAAAGTAGTAGGCGGCGGCCCCCCGGCACATGCGGCCGCGGCCGCGGTAGCGCTCGACGAAGGCGACGTTGGAGGCGAGGCGGGGGGCGCGCGAGCGCACGAGCGCGAGCACGAGCAGGGGCTGGAACGCGTCGGCGCCGCCGTCGTTGGCCAAGGGTCTTGCCGCTGGTGTTGCGCCGCCGCCGTCGCCGTCTGTGCCACCAGCAGCAGCAGCGCCCCCGCCCCCGCCCCCAGCCCCAGCCCCTCCTCCCTCCTGCAACAGCCCGTTGATGGCGGCCGCCGCGTTCAGCACGCAGATCAGCTTGTCCCGCGGCGCCTTGAACCCGTCCACGCGCGCGAGCTGCGCCGCCGCCTCGTCGAGCGCCGCGTCGAAGCGGGGCGCGCTCGCGACGCGCGGCGGGACCTCGAGGTGCTCCGGCCTCAGCAGCCCCGCCAGCGCGGTCATGCGCGCCGACACCACCGCGTCGCGGTCGGCGTCGTCTCGCGCGGCCTCGGGCGTCGCCGCGTTGGCCGGGCCGAACAGGCGGTCGTGCAGCTTGCTCGCGAGGTACTTTTCGAGCGCCTCGGCCGCGCCGTCGAGGCCGGCGCCGACCGGGGGGGCGGCGGGGGGGGCGGGGTTTGGCGCGCGCCAGAGGGGGTGCGCCGCGATCTGCGCCTCGCACGCCTCGAGGAAGGCCTGGTAGGACGCCGAGTCGGCGTCCGGGTCGGGCGGGCGGGCGCGCAGGTCGCGCATGAAGCTGTCGATGATGTGGTGGGGTTTTGTTGCGGGGATTGAGCGGTCGCCGCCGTCGTCGTCGACGTGGGTGGGCGGCGGCGCGCCGAGCTCGCGCGAGCGCGCGCGCCGAGGTGGTGATGGTCCAATCGCTCGCGCCCCTTGTCGGCTGGGCGGCGCCGGCGGAGAGACGACCGCTCGTGGCCTGCGTGAACGCCATGGTGTGCGCGCGCGAGCCAGAGGGGCAGCCATGCACTCACGTATTGATGCTGCGGACGAGGTCGCGCGCGCCCTCGGAGTTCATGCGCGCGATGAACGCGTTGAAGTCCATCGGCGCGAGGCCACCGTAGGCCTCGTCGGCCGCTGCCATCTCGGCGTCGTTTTTTTTACGTCCCGTCCGGGTCTGGAGTTGCGGCGCGTGCGCTTGGGAGAGACCCGGAGAAAAGGGGCGGAGGAGAAGAGCAACTGGATGGATGTGGGTGATGGCTAGCCACGCGCCCCTCTTGCTCATGAGCGTCGCAACGAATGCCACGAGCAAACGCGCGAGCACATCATCTTCGTTCAGCCATTGCATCCCACATCCGATCACGCGCACCCGCAACGCGCGCGCACGATCTTTTGGAGCAAGTTGAAAAACAGCTGTCGGCCGACAGCTCTCCAAAAGTTGTTCCGCCGAAGAACACCAGCGCCGCACCCACATCCTCGACACGCGCTACAATGATCGTCGCGTACGCCGGCGTGGGCGCCATCTTGGCCCTGCGCGCGCTGCGCGGCGGCAAGCCGGCGAAGCGGGGCGACGTTGCACCTGCCGCCGCCGCCGATCAACAACGACAACAACAACAGCGCCGCCGCGCGCCGACGCCGCCGCTACGCGCCATCGTCTCGAGCGCCGGCGGCGTGGCCCTCGAGGACAGCGACGAGGGCAGCGATGACGACGACGAGGACGAGTCCGACACCTCGGCGGGCCTCGCCGCCGTGGCCGCTGCGGCGTCCCGGGCGACGGCCGAGGCCGTGCGCGCGTGCGCCGCGGGCGGCGGTTCCGCCGTGCTGTGTCTCCGCGACGGCCGAGGGCGCGCTCTCGTGGCGCGCGAGCGGCAGGGCGCCTCCGGCAGGTCGTTCTTCGACCTGGTGCCCGTGGACACCGTGAGCTGGTCGCGCATGCTCGTGGCGCGCCGGCAGCAGCAGCAGCAGCAGCAGCAGCGGGAGGACGGCAGCGCCGAGGTGGAGCGGCCCGGCCCCGTGGAGGCGGCCCTGCCCCCCGTGCTGCACCAGCGCGCCGACGCCATGTTCCTGCTCGAGGCCGCGGACAGCAGGGCGAAAGCCGGCCGCCCGGCCCGCCTATTTACGCTGCGCAGCATGGGCGCGCAGGGGCGCCTGCTGCAGGTGTCCTCGGCGGCCGGCAACGGGGTGACGGCCGCGGCGTTCAGCGACGAGCACGGCGCGCTCGACAGGTCGTGGGGGTCGGGGGGCGGCGGCGGCGGCGGCGGTGGCGGCGGCGGCGGCAGCACTTGCAACCTCCCCAGCGAGATGCTTTGGCGCGTCGAGGTCAAGGAGGAGGGCAGGCGGCGTGGCGGTGACACCAACACCACCACCGCTACCTTTGCCCGTGTGTCGATCGCGAGCGCGCGGTGGCCGCGGGCGCCGCTCGTGGTGGCGTCGGGGCCCGCCGCCCGCGGCGGCGGCGGCGGCGGCAGCGACGCCACCTCGGCCGCCGCCCTCAACCGCATTAGCCCCGTCGCCCTGCGCGCCTGCGCTGCCGACGACCTGGCGGCCTTGGCGCTCGACCTGTCGCGCCGCCTGCGCGAGGCCGCAGGCGTGGCCGAGGGGGAGGCCGCGCGCGCCGACGCGGCCGAGCGCGCCGTGCGCCGCGCCGACGGCCGGCTGTTGGCGCAGCGCCGCGCGGCCGAGGACGAGGCCCGCCTTTTGCGCGAGGCGGCCGCGGACGCCCGGCGCGCCGCGGCCCTGACCGCCCTGCGCGCGCGCGAGGCGGCCGCGCGCGCGCTGCGCGCCGAGGCGCGGCTGGGGGAGGTGGCGCGGCTGGCGGCGCCGGCCGCTGGTGGGGAGGCGGAGGCCCGGGAGGGGGCTTGGGCGTCGCTTGCCGCTGCTGGCGGCGGCGGCGGCGGCGGCGGCGGCGCTGGCGGCGGCTCGACGGCCGCGGCGGAGGAGTGGGAGGACGCGCAGGAGGACGCCGGCGAGGCCGAGGCGGCGGCGGCGGCGGCGGCTGCTGCAGGCAAGCGCGCGTCGCTCCGCCAGCCGCTGCGCATGAGCGACCCGGGCGCCTTTGGAGGCAGCGGCGGCCAGTTGTCGTTCGGCGGCAGGTCGCGGCTTGCGGGGCTGCGCGCCAGCGAGGGAGGAGGAGGAGGAGGAGGAGGAGGGGTCGGCGCGGCGGCGGCGTTGCGGGCGCAGCAGCAGCAGCAGCAGCAGCAGCAGCAGCAGCAGCAGCGGCGAATTGCCGCCGCCGCCCACCCAGCCCCGGAGCACGAGACCCCCGATCAGCAGCAGCAGCGCGCGTGGGCGTCGGCCGAGTACTGCGACGAGATCATGAGCGCGTGCAGCAACCTGGACGAGCAGCTGCGGCGCGAGGAGCTCGACTTGGAGGTGGAGGGGGCGGCGGCCGAGGAGGAGGAGGAGGAGGAGGAGGAGGAGGAGCGGGGGTGGCGGCAGGGGGAGGAGGAGGACGACGACGGCGCCGCCGAGGAGGAGGCGGCAGCGGGCGCTTGGGAGCATGCGGAGGATGCGGCGGGCGTCGAGGGCGACGGCGAGCAGGAGGAGGACGCCGAGGACGACGACTACGACGAGGACGACTACCACGAGCCCGAGCAGCCGCAGCAGCCAGAGCAGCCGCCGGAGCAGCCGCCGGAGCAGCCGCCGGAGCAGGAGCGGCCCGACGACGTTGCGGCGGCGTCGCTCGGCGGCGCGCCGCCGCCGCCCCCGCTGCTGCCGGCCCTTTCGCCGGTCAAGCCGGGTGGGTGGGGGGCTGGGGGGCGCATCGGTGGCGGGCTGCGGGGAGGGCCGGTGCTGTCCAAGCAAGCTCGGGCGGGCGCCGACGGTCCTGGCGCCGGCGCCAGCAGCAGCAGCCGGCGGGGCACGGACGACACGGCGGGCGCCCCGGGCGGCGACGGCGGCCGCCCCCGCCGCGCCTTCCGCTTCAGCCTCGCCGACGCCATCGCGGGGATTGCGGCCGAGACGACCAGCCCCAAGGCCGCCGCGGTGCTGATGTCTTGCGTGACGGAGCCCGTCACGGCGCAGCACGTTCTGATGAGGTGATGAAACGAACGGAGCGGCTGGATGGGGGCGCCGGCGCCGGCGGCGGGACGCGTGCGCGCGCGTGCGCACGCGCGCGCGCCCGAGGCCGCTCGCTTGCTTTTGTTGGACCGCCCCCCCCCCCTCCCCCACCCATCGCCACTACAATCGTGCTCCACGTTTACGCCACGAGCTCGCACTTTACAAACCATTTAGCTCCTCAAAGCGCCCTGTTGACAACGCTCTCCAAGCAGACGCCCCACACCCGCTCTCGCCAGACCAGCACCTGCTCCCCTTTGGAGATCCGCCAGCGCAGCCACAGCAGAAGACTAGCAGCCATGCTCGCGCACGGGTGCGTTTTTGTGCGCGCATCGATTGGCATGTGACGCCTGGAAGCGAGCGCGCAAGGCGGGAGCAGCGGAGATGGGTCGTCGTCGTCACTGGTGGTGGTGGTGGTGGTGGTTTTGATGAACGCCCGCCCGTCGTCATCTCGCGCCGTTCATGCCCCGCCCACTCCCTCGAGGCAATGCGCGCCCGCTCCTCTACCGCTCTGAGCCGTAGTATCGGCCCCGATCGCGCGTTTCAGCCTCCGTCGCGGCCGTGGCGGGTCGAGAGTGCTGGGGTGCTGCTCCTCTCCTCCCGGTCGAGCTCAGGACGCGCGCTCATCGTCGCTATCGCGCGCCCCGCGTCGCCCTGATCTCGCCGCCCGTGCGATCCTCCCAGACTCACCGCCACCACGCCCATCCCCACAACCAACAAAAAACCAACCACAAAAACAGGCGCCAAGCCGCCGTCACCAGGCACACCACCGCCGCCCGCCGCGCCGCGCCGGCGCCGGCGACCATCAGCCGCCGCCGCGCCGTCGCCGCGCGCGCCCTGGCCGTCGGCGACAAGCTCCCCGACGCCAAGTTCCGCTACTTCGACGCCGAGGGCAACATGAAGGAGATGAGCACCGACCAGCTCTGCAAGGGGCGCAAGGTCGTCCTGTTCGCCGTCCCGGGCGCCTTCACCCCGACCTGCAGCCTCAAGCACCTGCCCGGGTTTGTCGACCGCGCCGACGAGCTCAGGCTCGCGGGCGTCGACGCGATCGCGTGCGTGAGCGTCAACGACGCCTTCGTGATGGACGCGTGGGGCAAGCAGGTCGGGGCCGCGGGCAAGGTGATGATGCTGGCCGACGGCAACGGGCAGTTTGCGCGCGCCGCGGGCGTCGAGCTCGACCTGTCGGACAAGGGCCTGGGCGTGCGCTCGCGCCGCTACGCGCTGCTCGCCGACGACGGCGTCGTCAAGACGCTCAACCTGGAGGAGGGGGGCGCGTTCACGGTGTCGAGCGCCGAGACGATCTTGGAGGCGCTGGGGGCGTAAAAAAGGAGGAGGAGGGCCGATACTTGGTGGGTGGACTTGATTGGGGGAGGGGGGGCGAGACGCCGCGGAGGCCAACAGGCGCCGCACAAAGCAGCCGTCGTCCCCTCGCTCG
>Ga0315905_10002349_pt1 | contig 19912 bp, 12 predicted proteins | sample LakEriMetagenome_5_FD_203522 | JGI IMG/M metagenome (GOLD analysis project Ga0315905, IMG submission 203522) | Freshwater fungal communities from buoy surface, Lake Erie, Ohio, United States - Buoy 4 MA121 | ecosystem: Environmental > Aquatic > Freshwater > Lake | place: USA: Lake Erie, Ohio... | reverse complement strand
ATCCTGAAATTTCATCGGGGATTACCGGCGCACCCAATGCTTCATACACATCCAGATGCCGGTTGGCGTTGATGATCAGTTTGCCGACTTGGGTCTGCAGTTGTTGTAGCACGTGTTCCACCATCGGTTTGCCGCGAAACATTTGCAAGCCCTTGTCAACGCTACCCATGCGCGTGCCTTTGCCGCCGGCGAGTATCAGCCCCGTGATTTGTTCTTTATCGATGGATGCCGTCGTCATTATTTTTTGACCGCATTAAAAAAGCTTGTTGCAAGGTCAGAATCTCACCCGTGTTGCTGGCATCGTAGCCAGCGAGCTGCTGCACCATTTCGCGGAAATTGGCCGTGTTCACGACATCAATGACCTTTTGCATTTGCGGCTGTTCCAGTGCCTCGTTACTCACCGCAAAGAAATATCGCTCTTTGGCTAAGGGAATGAAATCGAGTTTAAAACGCTCTGCCGCAGTTTGCACCCCGAAGCCCACATCGGCCATGCCGCTGGCGATGAAGGCGGCGACCGCCGAGTGCGTGAACTCCGTGTTCTCGTAGCCATTGACCTGCGCGGGTGCAATGTCGAGACTGGGTAACATGAGTTCGAGTAGCAGGCGCGTGCCTGATCCTGCTTGTCGATTCACAAAACGTACTTCTGATCGAACCAAGTCATGAAGACCACGGATGTTGAGTGGGTTACCCGGATTGACGAACAAACCCTGCGTGCGAACAGCGAGGTGGATGAGTCGATGTGATTTCGGATCCAGCCATTTGCCGAAACGCTCTGCAGATTGTGTTTCGAATTCACCCAGCGGGACATGGAACCCGGCAAGATCGGATTCGTTGCGCGAGAGTGCTGCCACAGCGTCGGTGCTGTTTCGGTAGCGCAGGTCGATTGCCAGTCCGGACTCGGTGGCCATTTTCAAAAAGGCCGCGACTGCGAAGCCATGGCTGGCATCGAGACGGATTGTTTGTGCTGCGTTGCCGACGGTTTTGCCCAGCTCGGTTTCGAGTTCAGAGGCGAGGCTTTCGAGCATGGGCGATAGTCTCGCGCTGACGCGGCGATCGGCCCAGATCAGTTTTTCAGCGAGCGCAGAGAGTTGGGTGCCGCGCCCGCGGCCGGTTTGCATCAGGCTATGGCCAAACAGCGCTTCTGCCTTGCGCAGCAAACCCCAAGCATAACGATAGGACAGCCCGACGGCTTGTGCAGCACGGGCAATCGAGCCGGTTTCTTCGATAGATCGCAACAAGGCCAGCAAAACAGCGGTATCTAGCGGCTCGCCGTCGTGCTGCCGGATTTCCCAATGGGGCGTTACTCTTACTTTAAACATTATGTCTTTCAAAACATATTGCGGCATAGCATACACAATGCTAACTTGCCCCGCTAGTTTTGCAAGCAGTAGCGCTCGGGCTTGCCTTGGCGCGCGCAAGACCTGCACAAAACAACATATATAACCGCCAAGCGCGGAAACTGAGGAGGAGTTATGGCATTTGCTGATCTGTTGGCGAAAGAGCGTACGATCGCTGGCGCTGGTTTCAACCGCTGGCTAGTTCCACCCGCTGCACTCGCCATTCATTTGTGTATCGGCATGGCCTATGGCTTTTCTGTTTTCTGGAAGCCGCTGGGCAATGCGCTCATCGGTGAAGACGGTGCGCCGCTGGCATCGTGTGCCGCGGGTGCGACGACCTTTGCCGAGAAGCTGGCCGGTACCGGTCGCGGTTTGTTTGCGACAGACTGCAATTGGACTCAGTTTGATCTGGGTTGGATGTACACGCTGTTTTTTGTGGTTCTCGGTTGCGCTGCCGCGGTATGGGGCGGTTGGCTCGAACGCGCGGGACCACGCAAGGCGGGTTTTGTATCGGCCATCTGCTGGTGCGGCGGTCTGCTGATTTCAGCCTTCGGTGTTTACAAGCACCAACTATGGATGATGTGGCTGGGCTCGGGGGTTATTGGTGGTATTGGTCTGGGGCTTGGGTATATCTCTCCCGTATCGACACTGATTAAATGGTTTCCTGACCGACGTGGTATGGCAACCGGCATGGCCATTATGGGTTTTGGTGGTGGCGCGATGATTGGCTCGCCACTGGCGACGATGCTGATGGCGAAGTTCGCGGTTCCGGGACAGACCGGCGTCTGGCAAACCTTCGTTGTACTGGCCGCGATTTATGCGGTGTTCATGTTCTCGGGTGCATTTTCTTATCGCGTGCCGGCAACCGGCTGGAAACCTGAGGGCTGGCAGCCACCACAAAATGCCGTCAGTAACGCGATGATCGCAACGCGTCATGTACATCTCAAGAACGCACACAAGACGCCGCAGTTCTGGCTGCTATGGGTAGTTTTGTGCATGAACGTCTCGGCCGGTATCGGCATTATTGGTGCTGCTTCGCCCATGTTGCAGGAAACCTTTGCCGGTGCCCTGATCGGACAAGCAGAGATTGGTTTTGCTGATCTCAAGCTCACGCCAGCGTTACTTGCCGGTGCGGTAGCGATCGGTGCCGGTTTCGTCGGACTTATTTCGCTGTTTAATATTGGTGGTCGCTTTGTCTGGGCGTCATCCTCCGACAATCTAGGTCGTCGTCCCACGTATGCGATTTTCTTCGTGTTGGGTATTGGACTGTACATACTGGCCTCGCTTGCGGCTGGTTGGAAGTCGCTGCCGATTTTCGTGGCCTGCTTCTGCGTGATTGCGTCAATGTACGGCGGTGGCTTTGCAACCATTCCGGCTTATCTGGCCGACATGTTTGGTACGCAATTCGTGGGTGCGATTCATGGTCGTCTGCTGACTGCGTGGTCGACGGCGGGCATTCTTGGGCCGGTGGTCGTCAACTACATGCACGACATTCGCCTAGAACAAAAGATTCCTTTCGATCAGATTTACGGTCCGATCTTCTATGTGCTTGCGGGTATGTTGGTGGTTGGCCTGCTGGCGAATTTGCTGGTGCGCCCGGTGGCAGACAAGTACTTCATGTCCGACGCTGAGCTGGCGCACGAGAAGCAGTTAGCGCACGAGAAATCACTGGCTTCCAATCTCGGTCAGGGCAGTAGCGAGACCACCGGTTCGAGCGCTATCCTTCCCGTGTTGGCTTGGCTGGCGGTGGGTATTCCACTGGCTTACGGTATATGGGTGACTTTACAGAAGTCGGCAGTACTGTTTAAGTAACTGCTTGGGCCTGGGCGATAGTAGTTGTTGAGGCGAACGTAAAATTCCCACCGTCATCACCTACATGTGATGACTGCTGCGTGGGCGGATCGCATGCGATCCGAATTCCCCACTCGCTCCCGGCGAAAGGTAGAGCGGGGGTTTCAGACCGCATGCGGTCTGCCCGCGCAGCGGAACTGGCTTGCAAGCCAGTGCGCGCCCTGCAAGGGGGGATCCAGTGTCTTTGCATGCTCACAGAAATATCTTCTTTATCGAAGTTAATAAGTTGAGCAGGACAGAATCAATAAAACTAACGTCAAAATCTTCCTGACACCTTGCGGATATGTCCCGGCGCATTGTTGGACTACGCACATGACATGCGGACTGATTCGTTCATCTGAACAACGCGCAAGATATCCCTCCATTACATCCTCTTTCCCCATTTAGTTTAGACTGCCGACTCGCTATCAGGAGAGACCATGAGCATCACCCTTGAAACCGTTCGTGAAGCATTAGCCGCAGTTATTGATCCCAATACGGGCAAGGACTTCATCGCGACGAAATCGGCAAAAAACATAAAAATCGACGGCTCGAACGTGTCGCTCGATATCGAGCTGGGCTATCCCGCCAAAAGTCAGATTGAGCCTCTGCACGCGGCTGTAACGGCCGCGCTGAATGCGCTGCCGGGTGTGGGGCAGGTGAGTGCCAATGTCTATGTAAAGATCGTCGCGCATGCCGCGCAGGGTGGTGTGAAGCTGCTGTCCAATGTTCGCAACATCATCGCCGTAGCCTCGGGCAAGGGCGGCGTAGGCAAATCCACCACGGCGGCCAATCTGGCGCTGGCGCTGGCCGCCGAAGGCGCGAATGTCGGTTTGCTGGATGCAGATATCTACGGTCCATCGCAGCCATTGATGATGGGCGTTTCGGGCAAGCCTGACAGCAAGGATGGTAAAACCATGGAGCCGCTGGAGGCACACGGCATTCAGATTGCATCGATTGGTTTCATGATCGATCCGGATCAGCCCATGGTCTGGCGCGGTCCTATGGTCACGCAAGCACTGCAGCAATTGCTGGAGCTCACCAACTGGCGCGATCTGGATTATCTGGTGGTGGATATGCCGCCGGGGACCGGCGACATTCAGCTCACGCTCTCGCAAAAAGTACCTGTCACGGGCGCAGTGATTGTGACCACGCCTCAGGATATTGCGCTGCTCGACGCACGCAAGGGACTGAAAATGTTCGAGAAGGTGGGTATTCCTATTTTGGGCATCATCGAAAACATGAGCGTGCACATATGCAGCCAGTGCGGCCATGCTGAAGCGATTTTTGGTGAGGGGGGCGGCGCGAAAATGTGTGCCGATTTCGGTGTGCCGTTTCTCGGCGCCTTGCCGCTAACGATGTCGATACGTGAGCAGGCTGACTCGGGTCGACCCACGGTGGTGGCCGATCCCGAGGGGCCTGTAGCGCAGATTTATCAGCAGATAGCTCGTAAGCTTGCCGTTGCTGTCGCTGATAAAGCCAAAGATTTATCAGGAAAATTCCCAACGATCGTTGTTAAAAACGATTAACTCTCACAGTGCGTTAAAAGCCCGATTTACTCATTCTCAATTCGTGCACGTTTTTGCGGCCTTTGTTGATCGCTCGAGTCAGTTTCATCCTCATCTTGCTGCGCCAGTATCGCGTTGCACCAATGAAGCAATTGGCCTTGCAGTCGTGCAGGCATGATGAATTCGCCGTCTTGTCTGTCGTCGCGCGGGCCGTGGAGCATCAGCTTCAGCGAGGCTGCCATGGCGCGTGACAAAAAGTCATAGATACGTCCTGGATGTCCCGACGGAATTGCAGTGCGTGCTTCATCGCAGGCTAATGCCCATGCCCCGTGGATTTTTTGGGACATGTTCGCCGATAGGCCAAGCACCCCACACAGCAGCGCTACAAACTGATCCTGAGAAAGATTTTTCTCTGCGGGAGACGGTGGTAGTAATCGTAAAAATGCCACCGGATCGGTCACAAATTGTTTTATCGGTGAATGACGCTTGGTCAGTGTATTGAATAATTCGTTAAGGCAAAAAGATCGGCGATTAAGCATTTTTTCAAATTGATTGATTTTTTTCAGTAGCCTATTTTCTAATGAAAAAATCATATGGTTTTCTGTGCATTGCAAAAGCATAGTGTCTTGAGTCGATAAAGATGATAGTTGCTTCGATTTATTATAGGAATTCACCCAAGCTGTTGCGATGTGCTCTGCAGCATTCAGAGGAAGACCATCCTCTTTTGTGAGCTTGTGCTGGATGAATATGGTGAGATCGGTATTTTTTGGACATTTTCTGAGCATCAGACTAAAAAAATTGCGTGACAAAATATGAGAAAAATTATTTATTTTCTCTGTCAGAAATTTATCTCCAATCTTCTTTAGCTCGCCTATTTGTACGTTGATTTTATTCGTGTTTTCGTTCATCAAAGACTGTTCATCAGTCACATTCATGATGGTTTCGACTGAGAATAAAGACGTTGCATCTGCATTCACTTCTAGTTTTTTCAGGTTATGCAAGCAGTAGGCAACTTCGAACTCGATTTGCGCGATACTAAGATTCTGGGATCGGCCTTGCAGGTTTTGCAGGGTCGGCAAAGCCGAAGCAAGCGCTTCAGGGAAGATGCTGTAGCTCGAAAATGCTGCCGGTTGCGAGGCGAACTGGCAAAAATTAGAAAGCGAAATGCCGTTATTAGTGAACATACTCACAGCATTATCTGCTCGGGGTGGAGCCAGAATGATCTGCCTGTTTACTTGGTTATCTTGATTGTCTGTCAATGCCCACAAGGCCGTGTAAGAGGTATTGTCAGAGTCAACCCTCTCGCTTTGCTGAAACGACTGAGCGGCGACACCGTCTTGTTCGGCGAGCATCGCTGAATGGAGAGGGCTGTGCGTGTTCAGACCGTCCTGCATATGGAGGTTTGGCGGAAGCAGTTTTTTGATCAAGGCAAGGCTGCAATTACTCTCAATGCTCAAGGTGAGTAAGGATCGACCATCTTTGAGGATGATCTGATTTGGGTCAATGTTTTTACTGAGCAGTAAATCCAGCATGGGAAGATCATTATTAAAGATGGCAATTTGAATTGGATGCTGGGCACCACAAAAGGGTGATGCGCCTCGGGTGAGAAGCAAGTCTGTGAGTACATGATTTTTCAATGCGATTGCAAGCATCAGTGCGGTGGTTCCCTTATTACCGATACCATCGGGGATGCTGGCTATTCTTCGTGTGTCAGGATCAATGTCGCCCGTCATACACAGGTTGATATCGGCCTCTCGTTCAAGCAATGCGAGGGCGCACTGCAAGTGACCGCCGATAACAGCGTAGTGCAAAGCCGTCATCCCCGAGGCATCTTGCGCATCAGGCAGCATGTCACCCGCATCTAGCAGTACCAAGAGCATCGCCGTATTACCTTGAGCAGCGGTCAACATGGCAAGATCGAATCCATTCTGATGCACGAACGGTAATGGGGATCCTTTGGATAAAAGTGACTGCACAATACGAGGCTTATTCGCTCTCACCGCTATTTCTAGAGGTATAAAGCCGTCCTCATCGACAGTACTCAAGCGAGCACCTTCGCTCAATGCGATGTCGAGAATGACATCAAAATTTGTTTCATCGTTGTTTTTTATGGCATAAATCAGATTTTCTTGTGCGGCATTAATGGTCGGCAAAGAATCTTGTACTCGAGCGTTATACTCCGCCGAAGTGGGCGTGCGAGATGAAGAAGTATGTGCTGAAGGGGTCATGGGGTTGTCCGAAGAGTGAGATTTGGAAACGCCCATGAAGCCATTCGATCGATGCGCTGCAAGGGCAGCACATCAGTAGCGAGATCGGGAACTATGTTCCCTGTTTTTGATCTTGGTGCGGCTTATTTGCGAAATTGAACTGAGGAGCCTGTTTTTAAATAGGGCCCTTCGGTCGCGTGCTGATCCTGGGCAATCATTGCGCGCGCCTGAAAGTGAGGATGATGAATTGCCTCATCAGGTGATAAAACCGGAGAAACACAACAGTCGCTCTCTGAAAATCGTTGCGACCATTCTTCTTGCGTGGCCTGAGAAAAAATGTCATCTAGTAATGCTTTGATGGCCATGGCCTCTTCACCACCGATAGTCTGCCCCAGAGACCAGTGTAAATTTTTAAGATCAGGTTGTGCGAGCACATCGCAGCAGTTTTGCCAGAATTTCAATTCGAGCGCACCGACGGCCATGTAGCGATCGTCTTTCGTGCGATACAGGTTGTAGCACGGCACGCCACCGTTCAAAAAATCATGCGCCGGTGCTGCACTGCGCCCATAAAAATTCACAGCCAGCAAAGGCATAAGATGATGAGCGAACGCCGCATCGGTCATCGACACATCCACATGACGCCCTGCGCCGCCCATTTTCACGGCGACCAGTGCAGCAAGTAATCCCTGCAGCGCGCTCTGGGTCCCGCCCAGCAGATCGGCAATTTGTAGATTGGGCAGCACGGGGCGCCCGCTGGCGTCGGTGTTTTGTGCCAGCACGCCTGCAGTGGCGAGATAGTTGATATCGTGTCCGGCTAGCTGTGACAGAGGCCCAGTTTGGCCATAGCCACTGATTGAACACAGCACTAGTTTGGGGTTGTGGCTGCGAAGCACGTCCCAGCCCAAGCCTAGCTTGTCCATGACGCCGGGGCGAAAGCTTTCAATTACCACATCGGCCTGCTTTACACGCGCAATGAGATCTGCATGATCGGTTTCATTTTTCAAATCCAGCTGAATGAATTGCTTGCCACGATTAACGGCGATAAACAGCTGTGATAGCTCATTGCGCACATGACTCATGGTGCGCGCATAGTCGCCAGCCGCTTTGTCTTCAATTTTGATGACGGTGGCGCCCATGTCAGCCAGATGCATCGTAGCCATGGGGCCGGGCAACAGGCGAGTCAGATCAAGTACGGTGATGCCAGCCAAGGGGAGCGCTGCATCGGTCGGGGACTGTTTCATGGCGGTGCTTGGTTGTTATCGATGTTAGATCAGGCAGCCAATTGGTCCAGAGCTTCTTGCTGCTCTAGCCATTCCGCTTCCAGTGTCTCGAGACTTTTGCTGCAGCTGGCATGCTCCTTTTGTAGGTTTTTTAGCTCAGCTTTTTGGCTGGGTTCATACAATGTGGCATCAGCCAATCGGGCATCGAGTACCGATTTTTGCTCAGTGAGCCGGCTCATCTGTTCTTCCAATCGTTTGATGCGTGCCTCGATAGGTTTGCGTTGTGCCGTTGCCTGAGCGGGTGTCGCCGCTTTGATTGACGGTGCGGTAGCTTTTGCTGTTTTTGCGGTCACCGGCGCTGCAGCAGCAATTGGAGCCGTGGCTGAGGCTGGGTTGGCTAGTGCCTCCATTTTCGCGGCCAGCTTGGTCTTGAAGAGCCAGTCTTTGTAATCATCGAGGTCACCATCGAATTCAGTCAGCGCACCATCCGCGACGATCAAAAATTGATCCGTTGTGGCACGTAACAAATGCCGGTCGTGTGAAACCAGCATCAGCGTGCCTTCAAACTGCGCCAGCGCGTCAGTCAGCGCTTCTCGGGTTTCAAGATCAAGGTGATTGGTAGGTTCATCGAGCAGCAAGAGGTTTGGACGTTGCCAAACAATCAGTGCGAGCGCCAGACGGGCTTTCTCGCCGCCGGAGAAGGGACCAATAGGACTGGTCACCATGGTGCCGGGAAAATTAAAGCTACCTAAAAAATTACGTAACTCTTGCTCACGCACGGTGGGTGCAATACGCACCAGATGCCAGAGCGGTGATTCATCGTCGCGCAGCATTTCTAACTGATGCTGGGCGAAATAGCCAATGGCTAGTCCCTTGCCAAAATTGGCGTCTCCATGTAACGCTTGTAATTCACCGGCGATAGTTTTGATGAAGGTGGATTTACCTGCACCATTCACACCCAAAAGACCAATGCGCTGACCTGTTTGAAGTGAAAAATTAATAGCAGAGGCAATTTGTTTTTCATTGCCTTCCTCGCTGCGATAACCAATGGCGACATCATCGAGCGTGAGTAATGGATTCGGTGCGCGCAGCGGCTCGCGGAAATCAAAAGAAAATTCAGCTGCTGCACGTAAAGGCGCAATTTCCTCCATGCGTGCCAGTGCTTTGATGCGACTTTGTGCTTGTCGTGCTTTGGTGGCTTGGGCTTTGAAGCGATCAATATAACTTTGCAGATGGGCTTGCTTGCGCTGCTGCTTTTCGAGCATGCCTTGTGCCAGTACGATTTGCGCGGCGCGTTGGCGCTCGAAGGATGAGTAGTGACCCGAGTAGCGTTTCAGTTTTCGTTCATCAATGTGCACGATCACATTCACCACACCATCCAGAAAATCGCGATCATGCGAGATCACTAGCAGTGTCCCAGGGTAACGCTTCAACCAGTCTTCCAACCAGATGATGGCGTCCAGATCGAGGTGGTTGGTCGGTTCATCCAGCAGCAGCAGATCCGAAGGGCACATCAGCGCCTGCGCGAGATTGAGGCGCATGCGCCAGCCACCGGAGAAGCTGGAGACGGGTTGCATCATTTGGTCTTGCGAAAACCCCAGACCCGCGAGCAATTGCTCGCCGCGCGAGCGCACTGTGTAGGCATCTGCATCGGCTAGTAGTCCATACAGCTCGCCCATTCGGTGACCTGCCGCATCCTGGTCGTCCATGGCTTCGACCTCGGCAAGTTCTTTTTCCAGTTTGCGCAGGGTGGTGTCGCCATCGATGGCATATTCAACCGCAGGGCGCTCCAGTGCGGGCGTCTCTTGCGCAACATACGCGACACGCCAGCTGCGCGGAAAATCAATGCTGCCCTGATCGGGGTGCAGTTCATCACGCAGCATGCCAAACAGGGTGGACTTGCCGGCGCCATTGGCACCGATCAGACCGATCTTGTCACCGGGATTCAGTGTCAGGTCGGTGTTTTCAAACAGCGGCTTGGTACCGCGCATCAGGCTGAGTTGTTGGAGGCGAATCATGGAAGCAAGGGTTAGAAACTAAATATAGAAAATTCAAACGACACTGGATGCTGGTTTGTAATTAATGTTGGTCAGTTAACGGTTTCAGTGGATCGTTTGCAGCGAACGACACTGGATCCCGGCTTTCGCCGGGATGACGTTTTAGGTGCAGTAGTTCTACAGACGTTCTCTAAGCCTCAGGCGGGATGGCGTTTTGAGGACTGCTAGCCTCAAAATCGTCTTTACTTGCATGTGATGACGGTAGCAATTTTACGGTCGACTCAACAACTACCGTCATCCCGGCGAAAGCCGGGATCCAGTGGCTTTGTACACTCACAGAAGTGTCTTCTTTGGTTACAGTTGATCAGCCATCAGCAAAAACACCGACCCGTCACCCGCGCTGGTCGACAGCCATGTCAGCTCAAGCTCGGGAAACGCCGCCTCCGCATTCGGAAATTCATTACCAATCTCAACAACAAGAACACCATGCTGGCTCAGCCTTTCCTTTGCTCCGGCCACAATGCGTCTAACGATGTCCATACCATCCTCACCACCGGCCAATGCCATCGCGGGTTCGGCACGATACTCTGCGGGCAGCGATTTCATGGATTGGCTGTTCACATAAGGCGGGTTGGTGACGATCAGGTCATATTTTTTGGCGGGCAGCTTCGCGTACAGATCGGACTCGAACAAAGACAGCCGGTCCATCAACTGATAGTCCTCGACATTGCGCCGCGCAACCGCCAGCGCATCGGGTGATAAATCAACCGCATCAATGTGCGCATGCGGAAAGGCATCCGCCAGCATGATGGCCAAACAGCCTGAACCGGTGCACAGCTCAAGCACATTCGTGACTGCCCAGGGATCGGCGATCCACGGCTGGAATTGATCCGGGATCAGTTCGGCGATAAAAGAGCGCGGCACTATCACGCGTTCGTCCACATAGAACCGATAGTCGCCAAGAAAAGCTTCATGGGTCAGGTAAGCGGCCGGCAGACGCTCGGAGCAGCGACGCTCGATCAGTGCGAGCAAGGCCCCGATTTCCTTCGGCAGCAGCCGCGCGTCAAGAAAGGGATCGAGTTTTTCCAGCGGAAGCTTCAGCGCATGCAGCAACAGATAGGCGGCTTCATCATAGGCATTGCTGCTGCCGTGACCAAAGAACAGGCCTTCCGTATTAAAGCGGGTGACAGCATGGCGCAGCAAGTCGCGTAAGGTATGAAAAGGTAAGGTCATTGCGAATGACCCCCATACGACGGGGGCATTTGGGTTCGAAAGCCGCAAGGATACCGGATTGTGCCCGCAAGATGCAGGTAGTAGGTGGCAGAACCAGCCCAGCAGATTTTCCAGCGTACGTCGGTAGATCTTTTTCAGTGGTTCGATCTCCGTCACTGCGACATGCTCATCGATCTTGTGAATGCTGGCGTTCGTCGGGCCGCATTCGACAACCTGCGGGCACATCTGTGCGATGAAACGACCGTCCGAGGTGCCGCCGGTGGTTGATAGCTCGGTATCCAGGCCTGTCTCGGCTTTGATGGCTGAGCTCAGCGCATCGATGAGTGCGTCGCGTGGTGTTAGGAAGGGCAGACCGCCGACGGCCCATTTCAGATCGTAGTCGAAGGCGTGTTTGGTATGAGTAGGAGGCTAAATTTGCGTCAGCCACGGGTTGGCTGAGGTTTGAGCGTTCGAAAAGCGCAAGACCCCGGATTGCACTGTGAAGCGGCAACCTAGGAGGATCGGGCATTTAAGAATTACATGTACGAAGTGGCAAATGTGACGGCGAATATGTCGATGCAGATGGATTTATCGGTTCAGGAATTGATTAATGGTTTTTCCTGCGGGCACTTATTAAATCCGCTAACGCCTGCCTGCCTTCGTCTGTTTGTATTAGTTCAAAACATTCGGACTCGGCCATGTCCAGATCAAAGTCTATGTCCTCCAATCGAGCGGAAAAACCTGAAGGATCAAAATCGGCTAATGCAGGTAGGAGAAATTGACTTCCCTGATTAAATACCCGTTGTAAGTCTGGGCACGCCTGCAGTAATTTTTCAGTCCATTGACCGCTCCGAGCGCGCAGTGAGTAAAACAGAGCGTCTGAAAAAACACCATTTGCTACGCTATGATTTGAATCATTAAGAGCCGTAATCATCATGCTGCTTTGCTCTGCAGCATAGTCGAAGACTTCCGTATTTCGCCAATTGGCAGCAGTTTTGCATAATTGAGTGAAAAGTGTTTCATTAACCTCAAATTCTGTATTTTTTATAAATAGATCAACGTATCTCGAATCATACTGACCAAGATTAATAAAAATTTTTATCTTTTCGCTCTTATTTAGAGTTTTACAAACACTTTCTAAAATTAATTTAAATTTTTCGAAGGAGTGAATTGACTCTTTTTCCAAGAGAGTTTTTTTTGCATTGATAATGCAAGTATCGAAACTATCGCATTGCTCTGACAGTGTTTTCATTGATTCCACTGTTTTATTTTTCAGAAAAATTGTTATGGCATAAGTGGCAATTGAATCAAGATCCTTACCTTTGTACTCGGATCTAAGGAAATTCAGTAAGTTAAAAAATTGCTCAGGTGGTCCGTAGGTTGCTGAGATATACAGAACATTATTTTCCTTTATGGGGTTAATGAGCGTATGCGTATTAACTTCAACCGGCACATTATTTTCAATAAACCTGCGGTACAGGCTGGATCCTGATTTATCCAGAAAACTAAAAAGTGCAAATTGTAAAGGTTTGAACTTTTCAGCCAGACGAAGCACATCTCTTTCCTCTCGAGCCGCAACCCATTGAGCGAGTTGAAACGGATCGTTTGCGATTGGGTAATTGTCCGGTGCTGGTAACTGTTTGACCGCTTGTGAAAGCATTAAATCAATAATTTCATCTGAGCCAACTTTCATCGCAAATTGGCATGCATCGGGGCCGCCTTTGGTTCCATCGTACTTTATCAAATTGGAGCGGGTTCTCCAGTCAGCACCAGCGTCCAGAAGCATCTGAACCGCTGCCAAATCGCCTTGCTGGATCGCGACATACAACGGTGTCTTGCCGCTTGCATCTGGCTTGTTCAGGTGTCGCGGTGCATGTTCTTTGCTGAGCGTGATAACTTTTTGTAAAAATGCGGTAAGCGCGCGCATTCCTATGCATAAAGTCAGTAGATTGGCGCCGTAAACGGAGCCAGCGCCATCCACAGTTGTCTTATGAACTTTATCGTGCGCCATATCGATAATTGCCCACTGTTGTTTTTTTTTGTTTTTGCTTGGCAAGTCGTCTGCCCACGGGGCAAGGTGATCATCAACAGCGTTTGTGATTGAATGACTTTGGATGGCAAGGGGCATCCAATAATCGCCAATAAGTGCGGGTTTTATTGTAAGTTTGCCTGCCGTTTCCCAGTCATTATTGAGCACTGCGCCAAATATTTCAGGCAAATCAACTAACTGTAGGTAAGTGGCGCGATCGGTGGGTGCGCTCCAGTCCAAACCAAGTGATTTCGCATGACCGCCTGTTTGACGCGTGTTAATTGTAGGTATTGAAGATGCAGACAATTGGGCGGTACTGATTGTGCTAGTTGTCGTGGTTGAAGTATCTTTTGTTGTGGTCGGATAAGCAGATTGAGAAGTAGTGGTGTGGAAACTCATGCTGGCTCCTGTTAGTACTGTTGGGAGCCAGTTTTGTAACTATTTTTTTATAAACGTTCCGAGAGAAATTAAAGTAGCGTTATTTTTAATCAGCCCAGCAGATTTTCCAGCGTGCGTCGGTATATGTTTTTCAATGGTTCGATCTCAGTCACGGCGACGTGCTCATCAATCTTGTGAATGCTCGCGTTCGTCGGACCACATTCGACAACCTGCGGGCAGATCTGTGCGATGAAACGACCATCCGATGTGCCGCCGGTGGTTGATAGTTCGGTATCCAAACCCGTTTCGGCTTTGATGGCTGAGATGAGTGCATCGCTGAGTGCGCCGCGCGGTGTGAGGAAGGGCAGACCGCCGATGATCCATTTCAAGTCGTACTCGAAGCCATGCTTGTCGAGCATGGCGTGCACGCGTTGTTGCAGGCCGTCGACGGTGCTAGCAGTAGAAAAGCGGAAGTTGAAATCCACCACGCACTCGCCGGGTATGACATTCGATGCGCCTGTGCCAGCGTGGATGTTCGACATCTGCCAAGAGGTGGGCAGGTAATACTCATTGCCTTTGTCCCACTCGATCGTGGCGAGTTCAGCCAGTGCCGGCATAGCGAGATGGATAGGATTTTTTGCTAACTGCGGATAGGCGATGTGACCCTGGATGCCTTTGATGATCAGCTTGCCGGACATGGTGCCGCGGCGACCGTTTTTGATCATGTCGCCCACTTGTTTTACTGAGGTGGGTTCGCCGACGATGCAGTAATCCAGTTGTTCGCCACGCGCTGTGAGCTGATTGCACACGATGACGGTGCCATCAATGGCTGGACCTTCTTCATCACTGGTGATCAGAAAACCGATGGAGCCTTTGTGGTTCGGGTGTGCCGCGACGAATTCTTCGACTGCCACAATCATGGCAGCGAGTGAGGTCTTCATGTCAGCCGCACCACGACCATAGAGCTTCCCATCACGATGCGTGGGTACAAACGGATCAGATGTCCATCGGTCCAGCGGACCGGTAGGCACGACATCCGTGTGGCCTGCGAAAACCAGTAACGGTTGTGCTGTGCCGCGACGCGCCCAGAGATTGGTGACGTCACCTGAAGCGATCGTCTCGCATGCGAAGCCCAGCGGCTTGAGTCGCTCAGCCATTTTCAGCTGGCAGCCGCCGTCAGCGGGCGTGACGGAGCGCAGCGAGATCAGTTCTTCGGTCAGGGCGAGAGTTTTGCTCATAGGAGATTTTGACTTATCAGAGGAGATGTTCTTCGTAGGTGTCCGCATCAAAACCGACCAGCACGGTCTTGCCCTTGCAGAGTACCGGGCGCTTGATCACGCTGGAGTTTTCAATCATCAGCTTCGTGGCGCTGGTCGTGTTGGTGACGCCGTCTTTGGTGGACTCGGGCAGTCCGCGCCAGGTGGTACCTTTTTTATTGACCAGTACTTCCCAGGAGACTTGTTGCATCCAGCCCGCGATGGTGTTTTTTTCGATGCCAGCTTTTTTGAAGTCGTGGAATTCGTAGGCGATGTTCTGGCTCTCTAGCCAGTCACGCGCTTTTTTTACGCTGCCGCAGTTGGGGATGCCGTAGAGGGTGATCATGGTTGCTTGTTTTAACGATGCTGGATTCTGGATGAGTGGAATGTCAGTCGGTAAAAGTTTAGGTTGCTCGTTCATAGCGAACGCCGCTGGATCCCGGCTTTCGCCGGGATGACTATTTGTAGGCGTACAGCTTCTCAAAGATCATTCCGGCACAAATCGCGGACACGATTGAAAATTTTGCAATCCTCAAAACTGTCATCACTTGCATGTGATGACCGCTGCGTGGGCGGATCGCATGCGATCCGAATTCCCCACTCGCTTCCGGCGCAGGCCGGAATCCAGTGTCTTTACAATCAATCCCGCAACAACTCGTTAATCGATGTCTTCGCGCGCGTCTTCTCATCCACACGCTTCACAATTACCGCGCAATACAGACTGTACTTACCATCAGCCGACGGCAGATTGCCGGAAACAACAACCGAACCCTCAGGAATCCGGCCATACATCACTTCGCCCGTTGCACGATCATAAATCTTGGTGGATTGACCAATGTAGACACCCATCGAAATCACCGAGTTCGCTTCAACGATCACGCCTTCAACCACTTCCGAGCGGGCACCGATGAAGCAGTTGTCTTCAATGATGGTGGGGTTAGCCTGCATGGGCTCAAGCACGCCGCCGATACCGACACCGCCAGACAAATGAACATTCTTGCCGATCTGCGCGCAGGAGCCGACGGTCGCCCAAGTATCGACCATCGTGCCTTCATCGACATAAGCTCCGATGTTGACGTAGGACGGCATGAGTACGACGTTCTTGCCGATAAAGCTGCCGCGACGCGCGACCGCTGGTGGCACGACACGGAAGCCACCTTTGGCGAAATCGTCTGCGCTGTAGTTGGCGAACTTGGTCGGTACCTTGTCGTAAAACTGCATGCCGCCACCGCCGGGGATGGCCACGTTGTCTTCCAGACGGAAAGAGAGCAGAACCGCTTTCTTGACCCATTGATTCACGACCCACTGACCGCTGTCTTTTTGAGCTACGCGCAGTGTGCCTTGGTTGAGTTGTTCGAGTACTGAGGCGACCGCTTCGCGTACATCAGCGGGAGCAGATTTCGGTGAAAAATTGGTACGTTCTTCCCACGCGTTGTCGATCAGGCTTTGTAGTTGTTGGCTCATGATGTGGTTTCTTTAAACAGAGATAAATACAGAGAAAAATATTGCGATAAAGGCAGAGATAAAAGATCAGGTAGCCGCGAGTTTGCGTGTGAATTCAACGATGCGCTGTGCTGCTTCTAGGCACTCGTCGACTTCAGCAACCAGCGCCATGCGAATCCGGTTGGCACCGGGATTAATGCCGTGCGCCTCACGCGCGACATAGCTGCCCGGCAAAACCGTCACATTATATTCGGCGTACAGGCGCTTCGCGAATTCGGTATCGGTGATCTGAGCAAGCTTGTCGACCTTGGCCCAGAGATAAAAACCTGCATCGGGCAGCGCGACATCCAGTACGTCGGCGAGCATGGGTGTGATCTGATTAAATTTGGCGAGGTACTTCGCGCGGTTTTCTTCAACGTGCGTTTCGTCTTTCCACGCAGCGATCGAGGCTGACTGAATCGATGGGCTCATGGCGCTGCCGTGGTAAGTGCGGTAGAGCAGAAATTTTTGCAAAATGCCCGCATCACCCGCGACGAAACCCGAGCGCATACCGGGAACGTTCGAGCGTTTGGACAGACTGGAGAACGCAAGCAGGCGGTCGTATTTGCGCCCCAATTTGTGCGCAGCTTCCAGCGCACCCAATGGTCTTTGGCTTCCAAAATAAATTTCGGAATAGCATTCATCGGCCGCAATCACGAAGCCGTGTTTGTCAGAGAGTGCGAAGAGTTCTTTCCAGTCATCCAGTGTCAGCACCGCGCCGGTGGGGTTGCCCGGCGTGCAGATGAATAGCAACTGCACGCGCGGCCAGATGTCGGCGGGCACCGTGGAAAAGTCGGGCGCAAAATTGCGCGCCGGATCGGAATTGACGAAATAAGGCTCAGCGCCCGCCAAGAGCGCGGCGCCTTCGTAGATTTGGTAAAACGGATTAGGGCAGACGACGACGGCTTTGGCATACGGATCAATAACGGCCTGTGCAATTGCAAACAAAGCCTCGCGCGAACCATTGACCGGCAAGACTTCACAGCCCGGATCCAATCGGGGCAGCCGGTAGCGCTGCTCCAGCCAGCCGCAAATCGTGGCGCGCAAGGCATCGCTGCCTGCCGTGGTTGGGTAACTGGCCAGCCCCGACAGATTGTCGGCCAGGGCTTTTTGGATAAACGGCGGAGTTGGGTGCTTCGGTTCACCGATGCCCAGACTGATGGGCCGATAGTTCCGGTCAGGGGTCACATCGGCAAACAGGCGCCGAAGTTTTTCAAAAGGATAAGCCTGCAGTTTTTCTAGTAACGGATTCACGGGTATCGGCAGGTTTTAACGCGTTTGAGGGCCGTTGATCGGCTGATTTTCGATGCTAGCCGATTATACCTGCGCGCACCTCGCATCGTAATTGCTATCCTTTTTACCCCTCAATCCAGCCGGTTGGTTGCCTCCCGGATGATATGATGGCGCGATTCTTTGAAACCGCCGGACGGTAACTCGTCCGGTTTATCGTTTTTACCGAAAAAAAGTTCATAACGTGCGGTTAACTTCTTTAAAACTTTCAGGATTTAAATCCTTCGTCGACCCCACCAAATTTCAGGTACCCGGCCAGCTGGTCGGCGTAGTGGGCCCCAACGGCTGTGGCAAATCCAACATCATTGATGCAGTCCGCTGGGTGCTGGGCGAGTCCAAGGCCTCGGAATTGCGCGGCGAATCGATGCAGGATGTGATCTTCAACGGTACTACCAGCCGCAAGCCAGCGGGCCGCGCCTCGGTAGAGCTTTTGTTTGACAACAGCTTGGGCAAGGCCGCTGGCCAGTGGAGCAGCTTTGCTGAAATCTCAGTCAAGCGCACCCTGACCCGCGACGGCACATCGACTTATTACATTAACAACCAAGCGGTACGCCGCCGTGATGTGCAGGATATTTTCCTTGGCACTGGACTGGGTCCGCGCGCCTACGCGATCATCGGGCAGGGCATGATCTCGCGCATCATCGAAGCCCGTCCGGAAGATCTGCGTATTTTTTTGGAAGAAGCCGCCGGTGTATCCAAGTACAAGGAACGCCGCCGCGAAACTGAAAACCGCTTGCAAGACACGCGCGAGAATCTGGTGCGCGTCGAAGATATTCTTCGTGAGCTCAATGCCAATCTTGAAAAACTTCAGTCACAGGCCGAAGTCGCCAAGAAGTTCCACGATCTGCAGTCGGATCAGGTAGAAAAACAAAAATTGCTCTGGCTGTTGCGCAAGAACGAAGCCAAGGCCGAGCAGGAAAAATTCGCTCGCGACATCGACAAGGCGCAAACTGATCTCGAAGAGCAGACGTCCCGATTGCGTCATATCGAGACCGAGCTCGAGCACGTGCGTCAAGCCCAATATGCGGCAGGTGATCGCATGCACCAGGCTCAGGGTGCGCTGTATCAGACCAACTCCGAGATCGGCAGCTTGGAAGCGCAGATCAAATTCGTGATCGAGTCGCGCTCGCGTCTTCAGACCCAACTCAACTCGCTCTCGGCGCAACGTGATCAGTGGCAGCGTCAAAGTTCGCAATTTCAGGACGAGCTGGCGCAGGCCGACACTGACTTGGAGATGCACGCCGAGCGTGTTGGCATAGCCCAGCAAGCAGTTCAGGAAAAACAAGGGGCTTTGCCGGCCATCGAAGAGAGCTGGCGGGCCGCGCAGTTGGCGAGTACCGAATCACGTTCGCGCATCATGCAGGTACAGCAGCGTATTGAGCTCGAATCTGCGCATCAGCGCAATGCATCCAACATTCTTGGCAGTCTCGCCCAGCGTCGCGAGCGACTGATGCAAGAAAAAAATATGCTGGCGCCACCGGATACGGCGCAGTTGTCGGTGCTCAAATCTCAATCCGACGAGAAAGACGCGGAATTGAACACGGCGCGAGAAGCGCTGAAAACTGCACGTGAGCGGCAACCGCAACTCGAGCAGGAACGCCGTAATGCGCAGGAAACCGTTAACACTGAAAACTCAAGTCATGCACAGCTCGAAGCACGACTGAATACGCTCAGACAGTTGCAGGAAAATGTACAAACCGAGGGCAAGGTCGCGCCTTGGCTTGCGAAGCATGAGCTGGGTAAACTGCCTCGCTTGTGGCAAAAGCTGTCCATCGAATCGGGTTGGGAAAATGCATTGGAGTCGGTGCTGCGCGAACGCACGGGCGCGCTCGAGGTATCGAATCTGGATTGGGCCAAAGCTTTTTTTAGTGATGCACCGCCGGCCAAGCTGTCTTTGTTCTCTCTCTCTGGTACGGCCACCACAGAAGATGCAGCGCCTGCCGGACTCAAGCCGCTCTTGTCGCTGTTGCAGATCAATGATCCCGGCCTGCGCGCCTTGATGCAGGACTGGTTGCACCATGTGTACGTCGCCGACGATGCAGCAACGGCGCTGGCCGAGCGTGCGAAACTGCCGACGGGTGCTTGCCTGGTGACGCGTCAAGGCCATCTCATTAGCCGTTTGGCCGTGCGTTTTTATGCAGCTGATTCCGAACAGGATGGCATGCT
>Ga0315905_10002348_pt1 | contig 19923 bp, 27 predicted proteins | sample LakEriMetagenome_5_FD_203522 | JGI IMG/M metagenome (GOLD analysis project Ga0315905, IMG submission 203522) | Freshwater fungal communities from buoy surface, Lake Erie, Ohio, United States - Buoy 4 MA121 | ecosystem: Environmental > Aquatic > Freshwater > Lake | place: USA: Lake Erie, Ohio... | reverse complement strand
CGTATCAACTTTAACAGCATGACTGATGAAGACCAACTGATCGGTACTAAAACCCTTATCGATGGCAACGTAGAGATCGTTGAAGGTCCAGTCGTTATCGCCATGCGTATGGGTATGCCTATCTTGTTTGACGAGATTGATGCTGGTAACTCTAACACGCTGATGTGTTTGCAGCCTATCCTTGAAGGTAAGCCATTCTACTTCAAGTTGAAGAACGAACTTATCTATCCAGCTGAAGGTTTCAACATCTTTGCTACTGCAAACACTAAAGGTAAAGGTTCAGACGATGGTCGTTACATCGGTACCAACGTATTGAACGAAGCGTTCCTCGAGCGTTTCGCTGTTACCTTTAACCAAGAATACCCAGCACCTTCTGTTGAGTTGAAGATTATCATTAATCTTATGAAACAGTATGAGTGTGTTGATGAGAAGTTCGCTGACACACTTATCAAGTGGGCTGACGCTATCCGTCGCACCTTTGATGCAGGTGGTGTTGATGAAACAATTACTACTCGCCGATTGACTCACATCATTCGTGCTTTTGCAATCTTCAAGAACCAAAAGAAATCAGTTGAGTTGTGCACCAACCGATTTGACGATGCTACTCGTCTGGCTTTTGTTGACTTGTTCGATAAAGTTTCTTCAGAAGATGATGTTGTCCCTGCTGCAGTTGCACCCGATGCACCTAAAGCAGAAGACATTCCTTTCTGATGCTTTGGTCGGGGTGGTACTGCCATCGCTACCTCGACTCTTTTTATTGATGGTTTTCATGGAGATATTATGTCTAAACAAGCTAAATTGCTTTCCCACCTACAGACTGGTGCAGAACTAACTGCAAAACAGATCTCGGGTATCTTTGGTTTGAAGAATCCAGGTCGTGCAGTTCACTCACTTCGCACGCAAGGTTTCTGTGTATACAGCAATCCAACCACTCTGTCCTCAGGTGAGAAGGTTGTTAAGTATCGCATCGGTACACCAAGCAAGCGCATCGTTGCGTTGGCTAATGCTATCGGTGGCGCTGACATGTTCAGAGCACGTAAGTAAGTAGTTCGTTTCTGGGTATTCTCTGAGTACCCAGAGCCGAGATTATTTTGGAGGTGACATGAAAGACGCAGTTAAAGACTCTCAGACCGCTACGACTGGTGGTAGAAAATTTGATGGCGGTAAACTAGAGTATGGTTTACTGCCTCCACTCGCATTAAAAGCAACCGTAGATATTTTAACTTTCGGTGCTCAAAAATATGAACGTGATAATTGGAAACATGTTCCAGATTCTAAGCGAAGATACTTTGACGCAATGCAAAGGCATCTTTGGGCATGGAAAGAGGGAGAACAAGATGATCCCGAAACTGGTAAGAACCATTTGGCACATGCAATGTGTTGCCTGATGTTCTTGTATGAACATGATGTAAAGTATTCGAAAGAATGATGCGCTTTACAAAATTGTTTAAATTATTTGACATACCCTTGTTTTTGGGGTATACTTGTTATACATATTGTTATGTACTTTGATTGGAGAAACCGTAAATGAAACTAAGTAAAGAAACCCTTGGATTGTTGAAAAACTATTCGTCCATTAACAGCCACCTGCTCTTTAAAGAAGGCAACAAACTTGCCACCATCTCTGCGCAGAAAAACGTAATGGCATCTGCCACCGTTGCAGAACACTTCGATAAAGACTTTGCCATCTACGATCTAGTAGAGTTCCTCGGTGCGTTATCTTTGTTCGAAGATCCAGACTTAACCTTTAGCGATAAGTTTGTGAACATTAAGGATGGTAAGAATAGCATCAAGTATTATGCTGCTGATGCTTCTAACATCACTGCCCCACCAGCAAAACAAATCGTTCTTCCTTCTGAAGACGTAACCTTCCATCTGAGCGCAGCAACCTTCCAGTTGATTCAGCGTACAGCTTCTGTTCTACATTCTTCTGACGTATCTATCGTTGGCGATGGTTCTGATATGAAGATTGTTGTTGGTGATAAGAAGAATGCTTCTTCAAACTGCTACGAGTCTGTAGTTGGTTCCACTGACAAAACTTTCAAAGTAAACTTGAAGGTTGAAAACTTAAAGATGATTGCAGGCGATTATGACGTTGCTGTATCCTCAAAGAAAATCTCTCGCTTTAAAGCAACTGGCAATGGGGACTTGACTTACTACGTTGCTGTGGAAGCAGATACTTCTTTCGAATAATTTATTATTTTGAGGTTTATATTATGTCACACTTGAGACGAGAAAATATATCAAGAGTGTGGAGAGAAGTCCCGAAAGATACTTTCTCTGCCACCTTGTTTGGCGACAATACTAGAATTGTTAGTTGGTGTAAAAAGTGTAAAGTGCACAAGCCACTAAATGCTTTTTATCTTAAAGATGAAACAGAAAGAAAACACCCAAACGATGTTCGCACTAAATGTATTCCCTGTCATGATGAGCAAGTAGAGAGAGCAAGAGTTGCAAAGATTGTTGTTGCTCCCTCTAATTTAATTGAATTTTTTATTAATGATGAAAGTGATAATTATGGAACACTATTTGTGGGTAGAGAAGTATCGTCCACAGACGATTGATGAATGTGTATTACCAGAGGCGATGAAGAAAACCTTTAAAGGTTTTATTGCTTCTGGTGAACTACCAACATTCTTATTCACTGGTACAGCTGGCGTAGGTAAGACCACTGTTGCCAAAGCACTCTGCAATGAAGTTGGTGCAGAGTTTATTATGATTAACGGTTCGGACGAAGGTCGTTCGATTGACGTTATTCGAACAACAATTAAAGCATTCGCTTCCACTATCTCTTTGACTGATGCTAAGAAAGTTATCATCGTTGATGAGGCAGACTATATGAATGCCGATTCGGTTCAACCTGCTCTACGTTCACTCATCGAAGAGTTCAGTAATAACTGCCGTTTCATCTTTACATGTAACTTTAAACATCGTATCATTGAACCACTCCACAGTCGTTGTGCTGTTGTGGACTTCAAGATCGATAACGCAGATAAACCTAAGATCGCTGCTACGTTCTTCAAACGTGCAACTGAAATCCTCAAAGCAGAGGGTGTCGAGTTTGATCAGAAGGTTGTTGCTGAGTTAGTGACCAAACACTTCCCTGACTATCGTCGTATCCTTGGCGAGCTTCAACGTTATTCTGTGTCAGGTAAAATTGACTCTGGTATTCTTTTAAACCTAAGTGACGAAACCTTCCGTGAGTTGGTTGAGTATCTCAAAGGTAAGAAGTATCCAGAAGTTCGTAAGTGGGTCGGTAAGAATGCAGACTTGGGTACTGCTCATATCTTCCGTGAGATGTATGATAAATCCACTGACGTAATCGATCAGGGTTCCATCCCTCAGATGGTTGTGACTCTTGCGGACTATCAATATAAAGCTGCATTCGTTGCTGATCAAGAACTAAATATCATGGCTGCTCTGACAGAGATCATGGTACAATGTAAGTTCAAGTGAGGCTACTATGGAATTTTCCGACCTTATTCTTTATTTTTTAATTTTCGCTCTTGGGGTTGCCATAGGTTGGATCCAGCGTGAACGTGTAGCCATGAATCGGGTGGAGACTCTACTTAGACATTTTGACGATATCCCGCATGGCGAAGAAGTTGACGATGAACGAGATGATTACATTAGACTTAATGTTGAGAAACATAATGGTGTAATTTTTCTTTATAATGCTGAGACCAATGAGTTTGTTGGACAAGGTAGTACCAAAGAAGAAATTAAAACTGCATTAAAACGTAAGTATCCAGATGGCAGGTTTGCCGTAGAAAAAGAAGGCATTGTTCATCTTGAAAGTTTATCATGAGAAGTCCATTTGAATATATAAAAGCTGTCACAGAAACAAAGGAGAATCTATTCAACAACGACCCTCTTGCGACCAAGGAATATAATGCCTTTATCGTAAACAGAGGTCTTTCATACTACATGGATACAGTGATGTATGCCAATGAGATGAACCGTCTTCACCACATGCCAAAAGAATGGCAATTTCAGTTTTTGCTAAATAGTATTAGTCGGAAAAAGCGTTGGTCCAAGTGGAACGAAAAAGCCACCAAAGACAAACAGCTTACTCTGGTAAAGGAATACTTCGGCTATTCCAATGAAAAGGCGAAAGTTGCTATGTCCATTCTTAGCGATGAACAACTGAAACAAATAGAAGAAAAACTATATAAAGGTGGAAGACGATGACTGTTGAAATGATTTATTACGACTGGACTCCAGAGTCTATGTTGGAAGTGCTCTTACCAGAGCCAGATAATTTTCTAAAGGTTAGAGAAACTCTAACACGTATTGGTATCGCATCCCGCAAGGATAAGAAGCTATATCAATCATGCCATATCCTACACAAACAGGGGCGATACTTTATTGTCCACTTCAAAGAACTGTTTGCGTTAGATGGCAAAGAATCCAATATTACCGCAAACGATGTAGAACGTCGTAACACTATTGCTGGTCTTTTGCAAGATTGGGGATTGTTAAAGATCCTTCATAACGAACGAGCAGACCAAAAAGCATCCTTGTCCCAAATTAAAGTTGTTTCTCATAAAGAGAAAAACGAATGGGAGTTGGTGCCTAAATATAATATTGGTAAGAAGAAGTAATGAAAATCATTATATATAAATAATGATATCATTTAGAGGTTACCGCAAGTCGTTTTGCTAAGTAGTCAACTACCGCCTTGGTAGTGTTAACAGGAGACGATTATGTGGACTAAACCAGAAGCAACTGATATGCGTTTTGGATTTGAGATTACGATGTATATCGCAAATCGATAAGTCCCACTCGGGATGGGAAATAGGTCTCCCCTACCTTAGGAGCGTACTAAAACGGACAGACGATACTGTCGCTGGAGGAACGTAACCAGTACTTTACCGATACGCCTTCGGGGTATCATTTTAAATCACTCGCTTAATAGGAGAAAACAATGTTGAATAACATTAACACAGCCATCGACACTTTCCAAAGTGTCAAAACTAAATTCGTTGAGACCTGCGTCAAAAACGAAGAACTCAAAAAACCCCTTAATCAATTTATTGAAGCACAGGCTTCTCTTGCAAAAACTGTTGTCAAAGCACATGTAGACTTTTGGACTACAATGGGTCTTTCGGCTTATATGTTCGATGCAAAGAGAGCATTTGCTAAACAATAAGGAGATTACGATGGTACATAAATTTATTCCCACACTTTTTGGTGAACACTTCAAAGACTTTGATAAGGTGTTCGTAGGTTTCGATGACCAGTTCTCGAAGATGCAAGTTCTTCATGATGAACTAACCAAAAACATTCCCAACTATCCTCCATTCAATGTTCGCAAGAACGGTAATACCTACACGATTGAAATCGCTGTGGCAGGTTTCGCACAACACGAAATTGACATTACCATTGATGGCGGTAAGTTAATTGTTAAGGGCAACTCTGAATCTACAGAACCACCTGACACTGACTACTTGTTCAAAGGTATTGGCATGCGTGCGTTTACACGTGCATGGGCTATCGGTGATCAGTATGAAGTTAAGGATGCTGAACTGTTCAATGGTGTATTAAAGATCGCTCTCGATCAATTACTACCAGAGACACAGAAAGCAAGGAAAGTGCCAGTGAAGACTAAAGGGCAAAAGGAATTTTTACAAGAGGACGCATATGACAAAGCTGCTGAATCGCTGTAAGAATATTTTTGCTGCTATTCTTGAAGGAATCCAAGAATATAAATCTTACAAATTAGGTAAGGTGAAATAAAAATAGGGGGAAGCGATTCCCCCTTCATCAATTTACTAAATAGATTGATGATGAAAGCAAATATCTTCAAACGTATGGTAACCTTCCAGTTAATCCGCAGAGGAAACTGGTTAATGAAGATATCTGTATTAAACGATAAGAATGTGATGGTAGTTGCTAAGCACTATTTTAATTCTGACGTCGTTATCCGCTACTTCGCAAATTTAGAAGTAGCATCAAATTGGGTTGAGTGGCTTATTGAACAGGAGAATATATGAGCATAGTAAGAACTTTTAGATTGATCAATGGTGATGTATTAATTGCTGAGACCGATGACAATAGACCAGAAGACGATACTTCTATCTACGTAACAAATCCAGCTATTATCTTTTTAAAGAATACTAGCGATGGTAAGACTGATGGTGTGATGGCACCATATATGCCTTTCGCAGAAGATGGACGTGTTAGCGTTTTCAAACATGCACTTGCAAGCGAGTGTACACCAGCTGACAAACTTATCCAAGAATACAAACGTCTCTTTGGTTTAGGTTTGGAAATCCTTACAAAGGAACAAGTTGCTGCAACATTGCAAGCATCAAAGGCAGCTTCCAGCATTATCCAATAAAGATTAGTTGCTTTTTATGGTCGCCTCAGGTATAATAATCTGAGGCGATTTTCTTTTTGGGGAATACTATGTATATGTTTGATGTTGAGACTCTCGGTGTAGAGTCTACTTCGGTTATCTTGTCGGCTGCACTTCTTTACTACAACGAAGGTGACGACTACGATACTATGATTAAGAATTCTCTTTTCGTTAAGTTCAATGTAGAAGAACAACGTACTTTGTACAAACGTACAATGATGAAAGAGACAATGGAATGGTGGGCTAAACAACATGAACATGTTCGCAAGGTTAGTTTTCATCCAACAAAATATGATTCCTCTGCCGAAGAAGGGATCGCACTACTTCGAGATTATGTTAAGAAGCATGGCAATGCTCAAGTCTTTGCTCGTGGTTCTCTTGATCAAATGGTTATTGACAGTCTTACACGTCAACTTGACCAAGAACTAATTTTCCCGTATAATAACTGGCGAGACGTTCGCACTGCAGTTGATTTGTTGTGTGCTACATCAAAGGATGGTTACTGCGAAGTCAAACACCCAACCTTCCAGCGCCACAATGTTATTAAGCATGATCCCGTGCATGACTGTGCGTACGATGCGATGATGCTACTTTATGGAGTTTAAATGGATTTTTATACACACGTCTACTGCTACGGCAATAACCTTCTTATTCGTGGTTACGAGAACGGTGAAGCTGTAAAGTTTAAGGAAGACTTTCAGCCTACACTTTATGCTACCTTTGGGCAATCAACCAAAGAGACTCCATGGAGGACACTAGAGGGAACTCCTGTCTATGAAGTTCATCCAGGTTCTATCCGTGATGCACGTGACTTCATGGGTAAGTATAAAGACATAGATAACATCGCTATCTACGGTAACACTAACTGGCAGTATCAATACATCAGCGACACTTTCCGTAATGAAATCCGTTGGGATAAAGAGCAGATGACAATCTATACGATTGACATTGAAACCTCAACTGAAGAAGGGTTTCCTGATATTCTGAAAGCTGACGAAGCTATTCTGCTGATTACGATTCAAGATAACGTCACAAAACAAATTACAACTTTCGCAAGCCAACCTTCCTATAAAGTTGCATCTCATGTCAAATACGTTGAGTGTGGCACTGAGGAAGAGTTGCTGCGTAAGTTCATTTCATTCTGGCGTAGTAAGTATCCTGACGTTGTGACTGGTTGGAACACTGAGTTGTTTGATATTCCATACCTTGTCCGTCGTATTAACAATGTGTTGGGCGAGGACTGGTCTAAGAAACTTTCGCCATGGAACATTATCAATGAACGTAAGATTGAGGTGAGAGGTGATGAGGAAGTCTGTTATGATATTGTTGGTGTTAATTCTATTGACTATTACGACTTGTACAAAAAATATACATACACCAACCAAGAGTCCTATAAGTTGGACCATATTGCATTCGTTGAACTAGGTGAGCGCAAGAGAGAAAATCCAGGCACATCGTTCAAAGACTTTTATACCAACTACTGGGAAGAGTTTGTTGACTATAACATTCAAGACGTAGGGTTGGTTGACAGACTTGAAGATAAGATGCGTTTGCTTGAGTTACAGATGACCATGGCGTATAACGCTAAGATTAATATGGAAGACGTATTCTCTCAAGTACGTATGTGGGATGCCATTATCTATAATCATTTGCGTGATCGCAACATCGTTATTCCTCACAACACTGCTTCTCGCAAAGACACAGCGTTTGAAGGTGCGTATGTTAAAGAACCGTTGGTTGGTATGCATAAGTACGTTGCTTCGTTTGACTTGAACAGTCTGTATCCTCACTTGATTATGCAGTATAACATTTCACCAGAGACTTTGTTACCTGGACGCATACCAGTCACAGTTGAAAAACTACTACATAAGAAGATGGATACAAGTGGTGCGGCTGAGCGCAACGCTACTCTGACTGCCAACGGTGTTATGTACACAAAAGATAAACGTGGGTTTCTACCTAACGTGATGGATGAGATGTACGCTAACCGTTCTAAGTTTAAGAAACAGATGTTGGCTGTTGAGCAAGAGTATCAGAACGACAAGAGTAAGAAGCATTTGTTGAAAGAGATCTCTCGGCTGAACAACCTGCAGATGGCGATGAAGATTGCATTGAACTCAGCTTATGGTGCGTTGGGTAATCAGTACTTCCGCTACTTTGACATTCGCATGGCTGAAGGTATCACGTTGTCTGGTCAGCTATCTATCCGTTGGATCGCAAACAAACTCAATGAGTTTATGAACAAGATCCTCGGTACTAAAGGTAAAGACTTTGTTATTGCGATTGACACTGACTCTGTTTACCTGACGTTTGAAGCGTTGGTTGATAAAGTCTATGGCGATACTACCGATAGCGCACAGGTGATTACCTTCATGGATAAAGTTTGCGAAGATAAGTTCCAACCTTTTATTGATCAGTGCTACGAAGAACTTGCTGAGTATATGAATGCATATGAACAGAAGATGCAGATGAAGCGAGAAGTATTGGCTGACAAAGGTTTGTGGGTAGCCAAGAAGCGTTACATCCTTAACGTCCACAACTCTGAAGGTGTGCAGTATGCGCAACCTAAGTTAAAGGTCATGGGTCTTGAGATGATCAAGTCTTCAACACCTGCTGTTATTCGCAGTAAACTGAAAGACTCTATTCAAGTTGTGCTTCGTGGTAATCAGGCTGACTTGCAAAAATATATTGAAGACTTCCGTGCTGACTTTTATAAGATGGCAGTTGAAGACATTGCATTCCCTCGTGGTGTCAATGGACTGAGGACTTATGCTGGCACACATAGCATCTATGCTAAGTCAACTCCTATCCATGTTCGTGGTGCGCTTTTGCATAACCACTACATAAAGGATAGAGGGTTAACTTCACAGCATCAGTTGATTCGTGATGGTGATAAAATTAAGTTTGTTTACTTGAAGAAGCCAAACCCTATTCAAGAAGACATCATTTCGTTTGTGGGTGAACTTCCAAAAGAATTAAACCTACATAGTTACGTTGATTATGAGAAACAGTTTGAGAAAGTCTTTCTAGACGCTATGCAAATTGTTATTGGACCACTGGGTTGGACAGTGGAAGAGCAATCATCATTGGAATCATTCTTTGCCTAACTTGACAAATGACTGCCAATCATGTATACTAATGTTTATACTGGAGAAAATATATGGACTTTTTAAAATCAATCGTTAAGGAACTGGATAACGAATATGCTGGACTTGCTGATGATGGTGTTGTTGGTGATACTAGCAGCTTTATTGATACTGGTAGCTATGCGTTCAATGCTTTATTGTCTGGCAGCTTGTTTGGTGGTTTACCTTCTAATAAAGTTACAGCCCTTGCAGGAGAGTCTTCAACAGGAAAGACCTTCTATGCACTGGGAATCTGCAAACACTTCTTACAAAGTAATCCCAAAGCTGGTGTAGTTTATTTTGAAACCGAAGGTGCTTTGACCAAGGATATGCTGACTGAACGTGGTATCGACACTAAGCGTTTTGTTATCGTGCCAGTTTCCACTGTACAAGAGTTTCGCAATCAAGCAGTTAAGATTCTTGATATCTACGATAAGACACCAAAGAAAGATCGCCCACCTTTGCTACTTGGTCTTGACTCTATGGGTATGTTGTCAACCACTAAAGAGATGGAAGACATCGCTGAAGGTAAAGAGACTCGAGATATGACACGTGCTCAGTTGATTCGTGGCGCATTCCGTGTCTTGTCTTTGAAGTTGGCTAAACTTGATGTTGCTATGATTGTTACCAACCATACCTACGCTGTTGTCGGTGCTTATGTTCCTACCAAGACAATGGGTGGCGGTGATGGTTTGAAGTATGCAGCTTCAACTATTGTGTTCTTGTCAAAATCAAAAGATAAAGACGGTACTGAAGTTATTGGTAATATTATCAAGTGTAAGCTAGAGAAGTCTCGCTTCACAAAAGAACAATCAATGGTAGAAACCAAGTTGTCATTCTCAACTGGACTTGACCGTCATCATGGGTTACTTGACCTCGCTATTGAAGCTGGTATCTGGAAGTCACAAGGTGGTCGTATTGAATTACCAGACGGTAAGAAGTTATTCGGTAAGAACATCAACGAGAATCCAGATAAGTACTTCACTCCAGAAATTCTTGCCGAGCTAGATAAGTTCGTTGCCAAGAAATATAAGTTTGGTAGTGATGAGGTTGTGCCAGTTGAAATTGAAGAGGAGGTAGAAGATGACCACAGTGAGGTATGAAATATCACCTGATGCAACTCTGGATGGTTACTACATGGTTGCCATCCGTGACTTCGAATCACAATTTAATGATGTAGTATTTAACTTTGGGGCGGTTGAGTTCCCTGATGAGAATGAACCAATCTTGCGTTTCGACTACAACATCATTGAAGGTGATGTTAAGACAAGCAAGAAGCAAGAATTTGAAAAGACTATTGGCGATATTCTTGTTGAGTTAATTGAGCAAGCGTTGAAGAAACACGAACTAATTTATAGAGGCGGTACTGATGAGAGTAGAAACAACGATCCTGAGTAATCTGGTTTTCAATGAAGACTATTGCAGAAAGGTTGTTCCATTCCTAAAGACTGAATACTTCGCAGATAAGACAGAGCGTGTCATTGCTACTGAGTTTGTTAAATTCTTCAGTGAGTTTAACAAACCAGCCAGTAAAGAGATTCTTTCTATTGAAGTTTCCAATCGAACCGATTTGAACGAACAAGAAGTTCGTGAGGCTGAGGGGATGATTGATGGGTTGGTGAATAATGACACCAACGTTGATTGGTTATTGAACGAGACAGAGAACTTCTGTAAAGAACGTGCTGTCTATCTTGCCATCATGGATTCGATTAAGATTATCGAAGGACGTGATAAAGTACAAACCAAAGATGCTATCCCATCTTTGTTGTCTGATGCCTTGGCAGTTTCGTTTGATAATCACATTGGTCATGATTACATTGATGATGCGAATGAACGATATGACTTTTACCATCGTGTGGAAGAGAAAGTTGCATTCGATATTGATATTCTTAACAAGATTACCAAAGGTGGTTTGTCCAAGAAAACATTGAATGTCATTCTGGCTGGCACTGGTGTTGGTAAGTCATTGGCTATGTGTCATGTTGCAGCTTCTGTTCTTTTACAGAATCTAAATGTATTATACATAACTCTGGAGATGGCTGAAGAGCGCATCGCTGAACGTATTGATGCTAACTTGCTGAATATGACTATGGATGAATTGAAGGTTATCGACAGAGAAATCTTCGAGAACCGTGTAGCAAAGATTGCAGACAAGACAAAGGGTAAACTTATTGTTAAGGAATATCCTACAGCGAGTGCTCATGCTGGTCACTTCCGAGCATTGTTTGAAGAACTGCGTATGAAGAAAGACTTCAAGCCAGACATCGTTATTATTGACTACTTAAATATCTGTGCTTCTCAGCGTTTAAAGCAGGGAGCTAACGTAAACTCTTATACATATATCAAGAGCATTGCTGAAGAGATTCGTGGTCTTGCCGTTGAGTATAATCTGCCGATTTTATCTGCCACTCAAACGACTCGATCTGGTTTCACCAGTTCCGATCCAGGTCTGGAAGATACCTCTGAATCGTTTGGTTTGCCAGCGACAGTTGACTTTATGGTTGCTTTGATCAGCACAGAAGAGTTGGAACAGTTGAATCAGATTATGGTCAAGCAATTGAAGAATCGTTACTCTGATCCAAATTACTACAAGCGTTTTGTTGTAGGAGTTGACAGAAGTAAGATGAAGCTGTATAATGTAGAGATGAGTGCGCAAGAAGGTATAGCTGACGCTGGAACTGATGATGGACCAATGTTCGATAAGACAACATTCGGTAAACGTATGAAGGGAATCTCTGGTGAGGGATTTAACTTCGGTTAAGAAAGAGAGAACAAAATGGTGAAAGTAATCGTAGCAGATCGTAAATATGACTGTACCCACCTGTTGGGGCAGTTCCTTGATGAGTCACACTATGACATCCTAGTCGAAGAAGACTGTGATGTTTATATGCCAGCCAACTATGACACTGGTGCTGATGAGATGCGCATCGTATTTAAGTTTCGTAAGAACTACTTTAGCAAAGAGATGCAAGACCAAGCATACATTGGTCTTCGTGAAGCTGCTCAAGAAACACAGAATCGTGGCACCGCAGCTGGTCCACGTGCAGGTTCTCTTGGCAATCGTCAGTGGGTCAAGGAATATGAATATGAAGTTATTGATTACTTTCTAAAGCCAACTCTTAACTTGGTCGGTGAAGATCCTATCGATGAGATCCGTGCTAAGCATGCTGGTAAGAAGGAAGCTATCTCCAACCGTGCCAACGTCTGGTCTATTGAACGTGTAGAGAAAGAGAAGTTTGACTTTGAAACATGGGTAGACGCAACTCGCACTCTATCACAAGATGCAGCCAAAGCAGAAGCGCAACGTATCACCAAAGATCTAATCTGTGCAACTACTTACGCTAACTCTGTACACTCTGGCGTAGCTGGCTGGTTCGATCGCTACCCACGTATCCCATTTGGTCGTGCGACTTCTTATACACGTGACTACTTTGACAAGTTCAAAATGTCATACCCATTCTTACAGCGTTTGTCTAAAGCATTTGAAGAGATGATGCCTATGCGTTATCGAAATCAAATGGAAGCAGCTTCTAAGATTGACCCAGCATTCTTGGTTCCAGAAACACCATTCACTACTGTGACTGTGAACAAGACTTTCCGTACTGCTGCTCATTATGATGCAGGTGATTTGACTTCTGGTCTTTCAAACTTGTTGACTCTATCAAATGATGGTCGCTATACAGGTGGTTATTTGATTGCACCTGAGTATCGTGTTGCAGTTAACGTCCGTCCAGGTGACTTGCTGTTGATTAACAATCACGAAGTGATGCATGGCAATACACCAATTGTTTGTGAAGAAGGTTCTGAACGTATCTCTCTTGTTGTTTACTTCCGTGAGAAGATGCTTGAGTTGGGTACAAAGGAATATGAAGACACTCGCTACAACTTTGTTGAGACACGTCGCAAGAACAAAGAACATCCAGAGCAACGTGCCTTGTGGAATGGTGTCTCAGCTGGTATGTGGGAAAGCGATGAGTGGTTTGACTACTTACGCAGCCAAACAAACGGTGAAGAGATGCTTGCAAAATATCACCCAGAGGCTGAGAAGTCTAGCTTGGAATCGTTCTTTGGATAACCCTACAAACTGTAGGGGAATGCTTTACAAATAATCAGCTTTAGGGTATAATAATTATTCTTAGGAGTTGATTATGATAAAGGTGAAAATTACGGACGAGTTTTTTACGGTCTTTACGCTAGAGTGTGAAACCGTTTCTGAAGCGTCCCGAATCGTTTCTGAGTGGCTTGAGGCTTCTGAGTCGGGCGAAACCCCGATCTACGAAATTCTGATTGAGCTAAACCCCTCTGTTTAAGAGGGTTTAAGGTCGTTGCAAATTTGCAACTACTTGTAAGAAAATGCTTTACTTTTATTCAGGTTTCCTGTATAATAGTTGTTAGACGGTTGTGAATCAGCTGTCATTTTTTGTAAACACACACTACACTTTGAGAGGTAAATTATGTTAAAATATTCTGAGTTGTCCAAGGGTCAAAAGCGTTGTATCGATGCCTTCGTTGAGCACCGTCCCGAACTGGCTTCAGCCGAAACGCTGGCGTCAAAAGATATGTACCATATCTGGCAAGAAATTTTTGCCAAACGTGCTGATGGTGCACCAAAGATTGGCTACCCACACTGGTTGTCTAAGTTCAATCAACTGGAGCGTGGTATGCTTGCGTTCCCTGGACCAAATTCTAAGGGTGTATCTAAGAAGGTACAGACCCAACTTGAGAAGTCTCAACTGCAACGTATCATCGACACTTCAGATGTTGTGATTGATGAAGACGAGTTCGCAGCTGAATTAAAGGCTAACGGTATTTCTGTCTGATACCGAATCACTTAACCAGCGCCACTTTTGAGTGGCGCATTTTTCATTAGGATAACGCATGTCACTGCATGAATTTTTAGGCGAGGAAAGGTTACTTGAGTGGTTCTACTCAGCTAACTCTACCAACACTGGAATGAAAATTGGATACCGTAGAGTATCAGGTAAAATTGGTTTGACCAATAAAGAAAACGGTATCCGTGGTGCATGGGTTGAAAAGAGAGTTGCGTTCTTCAAGAATGTGCTAGGTGCTGGGATGCGCATCGTACCTTTGTCTGAACCAACAGATACAACTAAAGACGATGGCTTCGAATCGTTTGATACGTACCAAGAGTGTGATACTCTTGTTCTTGAGTTTGGTGGAACTAACCTACAGTTCTATCAAAAGTATTGGGACAAGACTGTTGAGATGATCAACGCACATAAAGGCGACATTGTATTTCTAAACGACGACCCAGACCTACCATTCTTGTGGGAACTGCTACCCAATGAAAACTGGTCACGCTGGACTATCGCAGCCAATGCTGCAGTTCCAAGTGAGGTTGCCACCATTCTGAAATGTCCAGCTGGCTCAACTACCATTGACTTACCAATGGCTGCTGGTATGGAGTTCGCAGAGTTTCATCGTGGTGAGATCGAGAAGGTTGTTTATATCGGTCGTCCAAGTGGTCGCACTAAACACTTCAAAGAATATACCAAGTCTTCCTTTCTTGAGGTTGCAGGTAAAGAAGCTGAATGGTCAGACTACGTTGGATTGAACATCGTTGAGAATCCTCAGCAACGAGATCGTCGTGCTTTCTATCAGAAGTACAATGGTTGTTTGGCTGTCTATGATGACAAGCATAAGCGTTCTGGCTGGCGCACTGGTCGTGCTTACCATGCGGTTTACGCTGGTATCCCTGTCTGCGCACCACAAGGTAACAGTGGGTTGGTCTGGTGTTTCCCAGCTGATACAGCTGAATCTATTGAAAAGTTTGCATCTCTTTCTGTCGAGAAACGTGAGAAGATTTGGGTTGCCCAGAAACAGTATATTTTAAATACAGACAAGATTAAATTGAATTTCCTATGATTGTTTCCTATGATATCGATGGTGTACTCGCTGCCCAGCCACCTGCCTCTGAAAAGAAATGGGGTAAGATGAAGGGTGACGAGCGTAAGGCTAGGAAAGAATTCCTATATCAATGGTACAGTAATGCCGAAAGGTTAATTGAGCCAGTAGAGGAAATCTTTCATGCTATCTCAGCCCGAAAGTCTGAGACTCGTATCTACCAAATTACAGACAACTGGCTAAAGGCTAACTACCCAGACCGAATCCTGTCTTTCCATCTATTGAACGAGTCCCGAAATATCGAGAATGTAGTTAAATTCAAAGCGTCCAAGATTGTCGAATTAGGGGTGCAACGCCACTATGAAGACAATAAAAAGGTATTAAAAGGGTTACGTCTTATTCTCCCTCCAGAGGTAGAGCTACACTTCTGGGAGAAGGGGATGGAGTCCCCAATACCATATATCCCTAAATAAATGGATTGACTTCTGTCAATAGAGGGGGTATAATATGGCTATGAACTTCCTTGAACAATGTAAATTCGACTGGATGGAACTGCTCAATTTCCGTGAGCGTCCATTTAGGGCTAAACTCATTCCATCAAAAGTATGGAAAGATCTAGACAATTATCGCAACGATTCAATTGGTCTAATGAACTACTGCCGTAAATGGAGAACCAAAGTAGCGTTTCTCCCTCCTCTTTCCCAAGCTAAATTCTACGCTGAGTATGTAGCAGTCGGTGGTCTCTACGAGCCAGAAACCCGACAATCAACCATAGAAATACACTCCAATAATTTCAACAAACATGAGTTCACCCCACGTTCATGGGATGCGTTCAAGTTTCGTTTCATTCAGACTCTCATGCATGAGATGATTCACTTTATGCAATACGAGAGACGTTCTGAAGATTACAATGGGTATTACTTACCCCACAAGAAAACCAAGTCCGTAAAGAAGAACGAGACTCGTAAGTACTTTAGCGACTATGACGAGATTCAGGCATACGCACATTGTATTCTGATTGAGTACTACACCAATCGACCAAACATACCAGTTACCGAGTTAGTTGCACGTTGCAAGACTAAACGAGACTCTCGCACTTTTGGTATGATTCTCAAAGCATTCGACAACAACTTCCGTGGTAATGAGGCTCTTCCCAAACTAACCCAGCACATTCTAAAGTGGGATAGAAAATACCATCGTGTAGCAAAACTTCCTAAATAGTAAACTATTAATTATTAGGAGTTTTTATGTCTGGTCAGGTTAAAAATAAACAGCTAATACCCACTGCTTTTGGAATAGCAGATGGGAACGAAGTTACGCTTACTTCTTTAAATACTAAGGTAAAGAGTACACTAAAGACTATGGGATTATCTCCAGCAGTGGTATCCGCATGCGAGTATCTTTATAACCAGGCAATTAAAGGTAACAACACCTTTCCAACGAATCCTGGAACTCTTAGTAAAGAAGATTACAACATCATTCTAAAAGACTTCGGTGAGATAACTGGAGCAGCATGGTTGCTTCAGACTCATGCCACCAAATATAAAGCAGTTAAGTTTCCTGTTGGTAATGAGAAGTTAATTGACTACATCCTTGTAACAAAGCAAGGGTTAGACGAAAAGTTTTCAGCAAAGGCTGGACAAGGTGGTAAACCCTCAATCACTTCTCTAATGCCAGTGATTGAAGAATTGATTACAACATCAACAAACCTTGATATCAAATTAGCCAAGCCATCATGGGTCATCTACCACCTTTCAACTGAAGAAAAAAATGGTTTATATTTTGGACCACTTAAAGCAGCTCAGTATCTAAACAGTGCTGGTTGGTTAGCGCTAACTAAACTATTAAAACATAAAGATCTTAAGACTGGCTATACTACTGGTATTCCTACACAGGCACAGATGGAAACTGCTGTAGTTAACATGGGAACATACGAAAATTTACGTAAGTATACCAAAGAGTTTTATGATGCAACTGGGTATACTAGCACAATCAACGTAGAGGTTTCCAAACGCATTATGGGTAAGGGATATGATCGTGTTCGTTACGGTTTGCTTCACTATCCAATCACAGCTGAGATGGTGAAGTGGTTAAACACTTCAACTAATCATGCTCAGACATTATTGAACATGACTGCCAATACGCTAAACATTCAACAGGTGTATATGGACTTGAAGGGAACATCGATTTACTACAGCGTCAAAGCATTCTCTGATGCTGAGTTTAAATTCGGATCTCCGAGCAGTGCGCCTTACCCAACAAATAACCGTATGGGATTCACTATGAGTAAGACGCCAACCCCTATCGTCAAAATTAAGGGCTAAAGTCCTTATATACAGAGGGTACTGAGTCCGTTGCAAAAAAACAACGTTGCGAAAATACAACTTTACAAATAATAAGAACTAGGGTATAATAGTCGTATGAAAAGGTTTAGTGAATACATAAAAGAAGAAACAAAAACAGGTAGCTTAACGATATTTGATATTGACGATACTCTGTTCCATACGACAGCCCAAATTGCTGTAATGAAAGACGGTAAGGTTATCCGTAAACTAACCAACAATGAATTCAACAACTACACGTTGAAGGCTGGTGAAGATTTTGACTTCTCTGAGTTTAGAGATGCTCACAAATTCTACCATGAGTCCAAGCCGATTCAAAGAATGCTGGCAAAGGCTAAGGCAATCTTAGCCAACTCTGTAAAGAATCCTAACAGCAAAGTTGTTATCATTACTGCCAGAGCAAACTTTGACGACAAAGATAAATTCCTAGCAACCTTCCGCAAGTATGGTTTCGATATCGACAAGGTTCGTGTTGAACGTGCTGGTAACATTGAAGGTGAGTTTATACCAGCGTTCAAGAAAGCAATCATCATTCGCAACTATCTAAATACAAAACAGTATTCAAAGGTTAGGTTGTTCGATGATTCGATGAGCAACCTAAAAGAATTTTTAAGGCTGAAGACTGAGTTTGAAGAAGTAACCTTTGAAGCATTCTTCGCAAATCCTGATGGAAGTATAAGAACAATAAAATGAAATCACTAAAGAGCTTTATTAAAGAGGATAAAAATACTCACATGGAACACCTCGAAGACTTGATCTTCAATGAAGGTGTTTCTGGCACAAAGCAAGCAATTAAGTTTCTACGTGACCTACGTGATATGCTTGCCAGTAACGCAAAGTCTAAAGTTACTTCCACTGTAAAGTGGGATGGCGCACCAGCCATCTTTGCTGGTATTGACCCACGTGATGGAAAATTCTTTATCGCCAAGAAGGGTGTCTTCAACAAAGAACCAAAGATATACAAAACTGTAGCTGAGATTGACGCTGATACCGAAGGCGATTTGGCAGCAAAGTTTAAAGTTGCCCTACAAGAGTTTAGTAAGTTGGGAATCAAGAAAGGTGTTTATCAGGGCGACCTGATGTTTACACAATCAGACTTAAAGTTGGAAACCATAGAAGGTTCCAAGTATGTTACCTTTCATCCAAATACCATTGTGTATGCGGTTCCAGCTGAAAGCGATCTAGCCAAACAGATTAAGAAAGCAAAAATCGGTGTAGTGTGGCATACCACTTATACTGGTAATAGCTTTGAGTCGATGTCTGCTTCTTTCGGTAAAGGTATCGTAGAGAAGTTTAACCAAGTCTCAAGCATCTGGATGGATGACGCCAACTACAAAGACTATTCAGGTACTGCTACCTTTACAAAAGCAGAGACTGCAACCCTAGACGGTATCATCAATAAAGCAGATACCCTTGTTGGTTCTATTCAACCAGCAGTGCTAAATGGCATTAGTCAGAATCCTGACCTGATGTTGTTGGTCAAAACCTTTGGTAATAGTAAAATCCGTGCAGGAGAAAAGATTACTGACACGAATAAATATGTAAAAGAACTGTTTGATTACATCCATACCAAACTAGAACCAAAGCAAAAGACCGAGAAGGGTAAGGCTGCTGGTGAAGCAAAACGTAAAGAGATTATGGCATTCTTTGCCAACCATGATAAGAAAGAGATCGTTAAGATATTCGATCTAGCAAACACTTTAGTTGACGCCAAGCATATGATTGTCAATAAGATGAATCAAGCTGGGCATATCTCCACTTTCCTTAAGACTACAAATGGGTTTAAGGTTACAGGAGTTGAAGGTTTTGTAGCGATTGATCACCTATCAGGTGGTGCAGTCAAAATTATTAATCGTATGGAGTTTAGCCAGTCTAACTTCTCAGCCGACATCATCAAAGGTTGGCAACGCTAAGGAATAACATGTTAACATTTAAAGACTTCCTAACAGAAAAAACCTGTAACTGCTGGAACGGTTATAAACGTGTCCCAGGTACCAAGCCATGCACCGAAGGTTCATGCATGAAAGAAGAAACTGTGATTGATGAAGCTGCTGTTGACGCTAAGGGTCACAAGTCTTCTACTGGTGGTCTAACCCAAAAGGGTCGTGACGCATACAACGCTAAGGGTGGTAACTTACAAGCCCCAGTAACAACTCCTCCATCAAAACTAAAACCAGGAAGTAAAGCTGCTAACCGTCGTAAGAGTTTCTGTGCACGTATGGGTGGTGTT